>ERZ887942.156-NODE-156-length-55170-cov-20.414878_pt1 | contig 55170 bp, 39 predicted proteins | sample MGYA00521099_ERZ887942 | MGnify/ENA primary metagenome ERZ887942 (study PRJEB32303, sample SAMEA104408605) | aquatic metagenome | biome: Brackish water; feature: Pelagic; material: water | place: Baltic Sea | collected 2014-06-07T06:48:00 | depth 16,251 m ... | reverse complement strand
TCATCAAAACCGCAGCCCCCATCCAAGAATAGCCCAGCCAACCAAACGCCCTGCCAACAAAAAGCCCCGGCTGAACGATCGGCCGGGGCTTTAAAAAAATACGCTTCGTCGAATCCTAGAGGGAATCGCCGAGCATCTTCATGGCGTCAGCAGCGCGGTTGGAGTAACCCCACTCGTTGTCATACCAAGAGCAGACTTTCACCATGTTGCCGTCGATGACGGTGGTCAGGCCGCTGTCAAAGATGGAGGAGTGAGGATCACCCACGATGTCCTGAAGGACGAGAGGCATCTCGCTGTAGTGGAGGATTCCCTTGAGAGGACCTTCAGCAGCTTCCTTGAAGGCGGCGTTGATCTCTTCGGCCGTGGCATCGGAATTGAGCTCAGCGACGAGGTCGGTGAGGGAACCGGTCGGAGTTGGGACGCGGAAGGCACCACCATTGAGTTTTCCTTTGAGCTCGGGAATGACTTCACCAATGGCACGAGCCGCGCCAGTGGAGGAAGGAATGATGTTCTCGGCAGCAGAACGGGCACGACGGAGGTCGCTGTGAGGAGCATCAAGGAGACGCTGGTCACCGGTGTAGCTGTGAATGGTGCTCATGAAGCCACGCTTGAGGCCCCACTTGTCATTGAGAACCTTGGCAAGAGGAGCCAGGCAGTTCGTGGTGCAGGACGCATTGGAGACGATGTGGTGATTGGCCGCATCATACTCGTTGTCGTTGATTCCGAGGCACATCGTGAGATCGGGATCGGTCGCAGGAGCAGAAATAAGCACCTTCTTGGCTCCGGCAGTGATGTGCTTGGTCGCACCTTCACGGCTGCAGAAGAAACCGGTGGATTCGAGAATGACATCGGCATTCCACTCACCCCATGGGAGGTTTGCTGGATCACGCTCAGCGGTGGCGTGAATCTTGTGCCCATCGACGATGATGAAATCGTCGTCGTAGCTCACTTCACGGGAAAACTGGCCCTGCGAGGAGTCATACTTGAGAAGGTGGGCGAGAGTCTTGTTGTCGGTGAGATCATTGATCGCGACGACTTTTTTAAGTTCGGCGTCGCTCATCGAGCGAAGCACCATCCGGCCGATGCGGCCGAATCCGTTAATTGCATAATTTGCCATGGGTCTTTCCTAGGAATATTAGGGTTGGGCGTCCTCCCAACCTGTATGGCAGGAAAACGGCGGCATTATGCAGGGAAGCCCACCCCCGTCAAGGATCTCGCAGGAGAGGTCTACTTTTCTTCAAGTTTGGGCAGTTTGGGAAGAGCCGGAAGTTTCTCGGACTCATCAAAAACGAGTGGTTTTTGCGATCCCGGTTTCCCGTCTTTGTAGAAGATCACGTTGTGACGCCGGTCCTTGTCGACCTGGATTCTCTGACTGCTGACAAAGACGGGCTCCTTTCCCCGAACCGGAACCTCAACCTTGAGAGTCGTCCCGTCGGCCCCAATTTTCATCACCAACGACTTTCCGGAAGGAAGACCAAGTTCCCGCTTTTTGGGGCGCTGACCTTTCTTTTGAGTGATAAAGGTCAATTTGACCATGCGATCCGAGACATTCACCCACCGAGCCGAACCCAGCGGAAAGGTGGTGGCATCATCCTTCAAAATCAGGCTTTTCGTGGTAAACCAATTGAGAGTCTTATGATCGCGGTAAAGAACAGCCAGTGATCGTTGTAATTTGGGAACCGCCGCCGCATACCACTTTTTACCTCCTGACGTCTCTCCTTCGGTAAGTTCAATCCGGTCGACCTTTGGACCAAAGGCAACAAACCGCGAAAACTTCGAACGATGAATTTCAAGGGGATTGATTTGTGGCACTTCGCTCTTGGCGGAAACCAGACGGGGCGGAGCCTCGCCCGGTCGGGAAGGTTGCATGACGATCACCTTGTTCACCAACTTCGGGACGAACCTGGGTTCATTTCCAACAGCCAGAAAGCGGACATAGCGGTAAGGATCCCTCTTCGCCTGACCGGAAGCAAGCAGGGAGAAGCCAAGTGTGAGCAATAAAAAGCGGATCAACATTCCCGAAAGGTCTATCAGGAAAATTGATCCGCAGCGAGATCGAAGATCTGTCAAGTTTGATCGCTTATCGGTTAAGGACCCGGGGGAGTGTGGGCAGAGATTCGGGCATGCTGGTGAATTTGACCAGTTCCCGGGGCTTCTTACCCTGTGCCTTATAGAAGAAGCACTGGACACGTTCTCCGGATCTCACCTTCACGTTGTTTTTCCAAATCGCCTTGCTCCCGCCATCTGCGGTTTTGTAACCCACTTTGATCGGATTGGAGCCGATTTTCACGGGCTTCATCGCACTCTTACCCGGAGCCAGGCCAAACGCCTTAATCCCCGCCATTTGCACAATCACGACGCTATCGGAGACATTCACAAAACGCATCTGCCCCACTGGAAAAGCACCCGGATCATCACGTAGCATCAGCATTTGGGGTTTCTCCCAGGTCATGTCGGAGTTATCCCGGAAAAGCACGCCAAGGCTGAGAGTCGAAGCCGGAATACGGGACTTGAACCATTCTTTGCCGGCTTCACCTCCTGTTTTCAAGACGATGCCCTCGGCATTGGCCTGGAAAGTGGTCAATTCGGAGATCGCCCGAAGAGAGAGTCGGAGATTCTTCATCTCGTCGCCACCATTGTAGGTCAAAGTGCTTGGAGGAAGAGCGCCGGGAGCAGATTTTTTTTGCACCCGGACCCCCTCTTTGAATTCCTCTTCCCAAACGGGGAGTTCACCCAACGGGATGAAGCGGACGTGTTTCGGGGGAGCCTTATCCTGGGCAAAGGCAAGGCCGGATATGGCGGTCACGCCAAGAGCGGTAAGAAGGAGTATTTTCATGTTCGATTTTGGGTTTAGCACATTGAGCGGGGGGGCATCCAGCGAAAGGTTTGGGACTTAATAAAGGAAATATTTGGGAAAGTTAGACCTCGTCGGCATTGAGCCACCGAAAGCCCTTTATCTTGAAACGTCGCCCGAAGTCTGGAAATTCACTTTCGCGCTCAGGATTAATCCCCGAGGCATCCGGCCGAATGGGCTCGGGGAGGCGCTGGACGATGGCTTCGCACCATGCCCGGGCCATCACCTTGCCATCGCTCATCGACTCGCCATAGGCGCGGATGACGAAGGTATCGGAGCGTGCCGAAATCCCGGATCCGATGGCCTGAAGAACGTCGGCCTGGGTGAGATAGGTCGCAGCGCCCCAGGCCTTGCTTCGGGGCTTCAGGGTCTGTTCGATCAAAGTGGCATCGTCGATATTGTCGGGATGATCATAGTCCCCGAGAGAGCGTTCGTTGTTGAGAACATAGAGGCCAAATTGATCCAGGGGTGCGTTTAGGCCCGCCCGCTCAATGGCAGCTTCCAGCGCCCCCTTCTCGCCGGCCCCGTCATTGCTGAGGCGACGGTTGACGAAATCCGAGAGCGATAGGAATGGCCCACGCTGTTTGACTTCCGCAACGATTGCTTGAGCGAGACGGCTGATCTCCTCATCGTCTAAAACCCGAATTCCATCCCAAGCCCGGTCCACCGTCACCGATTCATCACTCCCCCACTCCTCATGGCCCTCCCCAATGATCCGGGGAAAGGGAGTTTTGCCATCGGGTCGCCGATTCGCTGAAAGCACCGCTGTCCAAGCCTGTTCGCTTGTAGAATTCACATTGAAGGCCCCCTCATTCATCAGCGCGAGCCCGGCCCGGTGAAAATCGCCAAAGTGCCTTGCCCCGGCACCCCGAACTGGTTTCACCCGTGGATTGGGAAGCGCTGCCGCCAGGCCCTTCTCCGAGGCCCGGCGCAGTTCATAGTCACTTCCAGAACTCAGAAAAAAGTCATCCCAAAGGGTATAATTTGCCTCGTAGGAGAGATCATAGACAATATTCGATGTTTTGGGGATGTCGTGAAAAAGCCCCGTGCCATGGTCAGCCCAGGAATCGTGATCTCCTCCTCGCTCGGAATTATCCGACCATCCGATATTCCCTGCGGCGAAGCCATTGCTCTCCCTTCCCTTCCCCTCCAGAGTGGGCGCAGTGCCAATCATCCCCTCAAGACCGAGCCGTGGATCAACAAGGGAGTTGCCAATCGCGTAGGATGGATGCCAGACGTATTCGGAAATCTTGGAATGCTGAAATTGAGCAAGGGAAATCACACCGAGCTCATTACGGGGAACATCAAAAAGAATGGACCTCTTCGCCCCTTCGCCGGGTGGTCCAAAGGGGTTTCCGAGGTTGCGATTGTCCTGATCTTTGACCGGTATTTGATCAAGCCAGCCCACCGCCTCATCATAAAGATCCTTGGTATAAATCCCAAAAAACCAAGGACCACTGGATTTGCCATCCCCGCGATTTCCGATGAGATTTTCAAACGGAGACCGGGAGGCATAGGCGGCCCGGAGATTCCAGTTGGCGAGAAAAGCCTCCTCCCATGCCTCGGGATGCTGGGCGAGTCCGTTGTCACCGGCCTGAACGTTCGAATCATGTTCACGGAACCAACGCATGCGGTATCCCTGGCGGGTTCGCCGGTCCGGGGGACGGGTGACGATGGGATTCACGATGTCGAGAAACTCAATATCCACGCCACTGTTAGGATCAGCGGGGTCATGATACCAGGCTTCCGGGGGTTCGCGCCCGGCCCCAAATTGAAGGGAGCATGAAACAGCGGCGATCTGGGGCAGGGTGTCAAAATCCGAAGGCGTAATCTCCGGGAGGGTTCCCACTTTTTTAAGAATCATCTGACTGTCGTCACTCTGGGTCAGCTGGCCTTCGCCCCCAAAAAAAGCATCCGAGGGCTGGTACCAAAACTTCTTTGGATACCAGTCCATCCCTCCGATATCCTCGGGATTTTCCTCATCAAACTCGGAAGCCGAGTGATAGTAGTTGTTGGAAAAATCATACTCTGCCGATGGAGATAAAATATTGTTAAGAACGTTGTCGCCGTCATATTCGGCGGCCCTGTCAGGAAGAAACACCAAACACTCCCCGGGCTTAAAAGTTGTTTCCTCGAGGTGAAAATAATAGCTTCCGGTATATGAATCCTCGTAAGCCTGGCTCCCGATCACGGGACCATCGGGGCGGGTCCGGCCTCCGAAATTCAACCACGTCGCAAAGCCGATGGAAGACTCAACCCCTTGGGCGGAGCGCCGCCAGGCGTCCGTGCGGAAGCCCCGTCGCCCGTTGATTTGCAGCATTGCAACCGTGCCCGGAAATGTGATGGGAACGCTGTATGGATTCCAAAGAACAACCCTCGGGAAGTCATGGGAACGAATATTGTAGGGGAAACGGCTGCCAGGAGGATTGAGATGGGTGCTGAAAGTATTAAACATTGAACCCTCCACGAGGATGGGAGTAAGGCCGGCTTGATCGATATTTGTCAATGCCGCCGGATTTAAGTTCTGAGAACTTCCCTCGAGAACATCGGGTAACTTGAAATTCTCCTCCGGTTTTGGAAGACGGGCTTCCACCTGATTCGCCGCAAGACTGACCGTTTCTCCAAGGCGGGCCCAATTCCGTAAGAGTCCGAACCTTGGAGAAGTTCTGGTGTGGCGCGTCTCCTCCCAATCCAAGCCCAAGCGTACCGCCGCCTCCTCGTTCGCCGGACCAACCAACCTATCTTCCGCTGAAAGTCCGGAAATCAAGATCCCGTTATCACCGCGAAGCGGCTGAATGTCTTCCTCTTGATTTAAAAAGACCGTCAGATTCTTTTGAAGCCCCCCTTGGCGCACATTGGTAAAAACCCCCTGGGAATGGACGGTGACGTGGTGGAAGTTTTCCCTCCGCCAATTCGCCCCCCCGCTGCGGGAAAGATCGATTGACTGGGTCGTAAAGAGCTTGGACTTCGTTGGTTCGTCCAACCGTATTCTGGCCCCACCGGACTCAATACCTGAAGCTTCCGGCCCAATCCCGCCCAGCAGGGCAAAATACTTCTCGGGATCTTCGGAATGCTCGTAGGGATTTGCGACTGTGATATTCGCCTTCACCCCGAGATCACCAACCCAAAAGCCATAACTTCCCGAACGCGTTCCTCCTTCAAACATCCCGACCTTCGGGACCCGTACTTCCTGCCCCGGATCTCCATTCGTTGAACCGGAACCAACCACGGAAACTCCCGAGGAGCGACCGATTGACCCCGGCCCGTAGGGAATACTGAGATTGCTTCGAAGACCGCCCTCGTTTCCGCTGACGAGGTAGTTAAGCGGCTGCTTCCACCTTTTGTTTTCCGGTCTGGAATCACGAAGCCCTCCATTCAGGTCATCCCGGGTCAGAAATGGTTCTCCATCTTTCCCGGTTGTCCGGTAAATGGCGGTCCAATACTTTTGCGGATCGCTTTCTGATGACGCCAAATCCGCAGTTGACGAAACCCGTTGGTCGGGGCCCATTTCCCTCTGCAATTCGCCAATCGAAATCATCAGAGCCAAACGCGCGTTCGCTTCCGCCTCGGCCTGATACTGTCCGCTTCGGGCTGTCTTCACCTGAAGAGTGGCAAGGCTGAGGAAGGCCACTCCAACCAGAGTGAGCAAACTCAACACCAGGAGCGAAGAGATCAAAGCAAAGCCATGAAAGTCCCGGCAAGAGCCGAAATCCCGCGGAATGCTTGCAAATCCCCTTTTCACACTATGGAGAAAATACATAGCACATACAAATATTGCAAATGAGATTGCCTCATTCTTTTTAAGCGCACCAAAAAAAGACGGAGAAGAAAACTTCTCCGTCCCTGGTTATGAGCCTTTTAGGGGAGACTTATTCCTCCTCACCAGATCCGGCCTGATCAGTTTCGGCACCTTCTTCTGAATCCTCATCTGATTCGTCGTCAGGCATGACCCGCGCGACAGCTTGAAGCTTCTCGCCTTTATTGAGGGTCACCAGCTTCACGCCTTGGGCATTTCGACCTGTTTCACGGACATCGGAAACCCGAATCCGGATACTTTGACCACCATCGGTCATGAGCATGAGTTCATCTTCCTCTTCCACAGAAAGGCTGCCAATCACCGGGCCGGTTTTCTCGGTGCACTTCATGGTGAGCATTCCAATTCCACCACGGTTCTTGGCCATATAGTCTCCGAACGGAGTTCTCTTACCGAGACCATTCTCGGATGCCACCAGAAGACGGGCGTCTTCGCTCACCACGGAAAGACCAACGACGAAGTCCCCTTCCCTTGGCCTAATGCCACGAACACCTGCCGAGTTTCGGCCCATCGTGCGGGCCTGACCTTCATTGAAGCGACAGCTCATCCCGCGATGAGTGACCAACATGACGTCATCCTTTCCGGAAGTGAGACGAACTCCAATAAGTTCATTTCCCTCATCCAGCTTAATGGCGATGGTTCCGGCCTTACGGTAGTTTTTGAAATCAAAGAGACTCGTCTTCTTGACCTTCCCGGATCTGGTCGCGAAAAAGACATTTCCGGCATCCTCACGGAAGGTGATGTCATCCCCGGATTCCTCGTCGGTGGTGTATTCAAGACGAAGGACAGCCGCGATCGACTCCTCGGGCTGAAGATCGAGGACATTTTTAATACTCCGACCCTTCGAAGCTCGCGAGCCTTCCGGCAAGCCGTATACGCGTTCTACGTAAACACGGCCGGTATTGGTGAAGAACATGAGGTAATCGTGAGCCTGCGCGGTGAAGAGATGCTCGACGAAGTCGTTTTCCACATCCTCATCAGCGTTTCGCGTCTCCATCCCCCGGACCCCCTTGCCGCCCCGGGCCTGCACACGATATTCGCTGGCAGCGGTGCGTTTAATGTAACCCCGGTTGCTCAGAGTCACGATCATCCCGTCATTGGAAATGAGATCCTCAATCGCGATCTCTCCCTCATCGGGAAGGATGGGACAACGCCGTGGTGTGGCGTGCTTTTCCTTAATCTCCATGAGCTCATCCTTGATGATGGCGAGCACGCGCTCTTCGCGGGCGAGGATATCGAGAAGGTCTTTGATCTCGGCGATGATGCCATCGTATTCAGCCTTGATCTTGTCCTGCTCCATCGCGGTAAGCTGATAGAGACGGAGCTCAAGGATGGCATTCACCTGGCGGTCGGTGAAGACATACTTATCTCCCACGATGCTGGCCTGACCACGGATCAGAACGCCCAGAATCTCGGCAGCGGGCAACTCAAAGTGATAGGCTTTGAGCTTCTGACGGGCTTCATCGCGGTTCTTGGAATCGCGGATCATCTTGATGAAGTCATCAAGGTGGCCCAGAGCGAGCAAGTAAGCTTCAAGGTTTTCGGCACGTTCCTCGGCCTTCTTCAGAAGGAAACGAGTCCGGCGGATGATCACTTCACGGCGGTGCTCAATAAAGCAATCGAGCGCATCGAGAAGACCAAGCTGCTTGGGTCGCCGCTCGTGAATCGCGAGCATATTGACACCAAAGGAGGTCTCCATTGCAGTGAGTTTGAAGAGTTGGTTCACCACCACCTGCGGGCGGGCATCTCGCTTCAAGGTGATTTCAATGCAGGTATCATCCGCAGAGAGATCGCGCATTCCCGAGATATCGAAGAGGACTTTTTCGCGAACGAGCTCCGCAATGCGAATCTGAAGTGTGGCCCGGTTCACCCCGTGAGGGACCTGGCGAATGATGATCTGGGAAGCACCGGTTTTGCTTTCGGTCACTTCCATGACACCGCGCATCTTGATGCTGCCACGACCGGTCCGGAAGTAGCTGTCGATGCCCTTGTAGCCTCGAATTTCGCAAGCGGAGGCAAAGTCAGGCCCCTTGATGTGCTCCTTCATCTCCTCAATGGTGATGTAGGGATTATCAATGCGGGCACAGACCCCATCAATCACCTCGCCCATATTGTGGGCCGGGATATTGGTGGCCATACCCACCGCGATTCCGGTCCCCCCGTTCACAAGGAGGTTCGGAATGGACGCTGGCATTACGACAGGCTCCGTACTATTTTCATCGTAAGTGGTCTGATGATCGACGGTGTCTTTCTCAAGATCCGTCATCATCGCCGATCCCATGTGGGTGAGGCGGGCCTCCGTGTAACGCATGGCAGCCGGGGCATCGCCCTCAACCGAGCCAAAGTTACCCTGACCATTGACGAGCGTTTCGCGCATCGTCCATGGCTGGGCCATGTTCACGAGAGTGGGATAAATGGCTCCATCACCGTGCGGGTGGTATTTACCCATCGTCTCACCGACAATACGGGCACACTTCAAGTGAGCCTTCGATGCGGACAGGGAAAGGTCATGGTGCATCGCGTAGAGAAGGCGACGCTGGGAGGGCTTCAGGCCATCACGGGCATCGGGCAGGGCCCGGGAAATGATGACAGACATCGAGTAGTCCAAAAAGGACTTCGACATTTCATCGGCAACGTTGATCGACTCAATATAGTCGCGCGGAGGGGTAGGTTCTGTGGTGTCGTCAGACATGGAAAATTAAAGGGTTCGATTTTAGACGTCGAGGTTTTGCACATTGAGTGCGTTGTCTTCGATGAAGCGTTTACGAGGCTCCACCACATCGCCCATCAGGACGTCGAACATGGTTTCTGCTTCGAGCCTGTTCTCATCATCAAACTGAACACGCAACAACTGGCGGGTCGCCTTGTCCATGGTGGTTTGGTAAAGTTCCTTGGCGTTCATCTCACCAAGTCCCTTGAATCGCTGGATGCGCATTCCCTTTTTACCAATCTCAAGGACGCGGCCCAGGATCTCAAAAAGACTAAATACGGGAGTGATGACCTCGTTGTCACCTTCTCCTTCCACGAGTTCATAGATGGGAGCGTCATCCGAGAAGAAAGGTTCGCTCTTCACCCCAAATTCTCCAAGGCGCTCGAGGAGCTTTGAAATACCAATCGCCTCACCGAGTTCACGGCGGACGGCACGGCGCATCTTCCCTTCGAATTTTTCTTTGAAGGCGACATCATCTTCCTCGGTGATTTCTTCGCCGAAAAGACGAAGATCGCGATTCTCTTCTGCAAAAGCGCGGACTTCATCTTCACTTTTAAAGTAGAGGACTTCTTCCTCGTTTCCAGTGCGCACCCGAATCATGTATGTCGGCAGGGTGTTCCCGTCGCGCGCGGCGAGGAGATCCTTAAACTTTCCTCCATGCCCCTCAAGCGTGCGGACAAAACTTTGAAGCTTGGCCAGCGTTGCGAGGACACTTTGCAGAAGATCGGCATCAACCGAATTTTGAGTCCCCGGCTGACGAAGCAAAACATCGTCCGAACCAAGTTCGATGAGGATCTTGTTCATGGCAGGATCATCCGCGATGTATTCCTCCCGTTTTTTGCGGGTGATTTTATAAAGCGGCGGCTGGGCGATGTAGAGGTAGCCCGCCTTGACCATGTCCGGCATGTGGCGACAGAAGAAAGTCAGAAGCAAAGTTCTGATGTGCGCTCCGTCGACGTCGGCATCCGTCATGATGATGATCTTGTGGTAGCGGACTCTTTCAAGATCGAAGGCCCCCTCTTGCTCGCCATCGCCAATCCCGGCTCCGATCGCGGTGATCATGGCCTGGATTTCCTTGTTTTGAAGGGCTCGATGAAGACGGGCTTTTTCCACGTTAATGACTTTCCCCCGGAGAGGCAGGATGGCCTGGGTCGTTCGATCCCGGCCTGACTTTGCAGAACCACCAGCAGAATCACCCTCCACAATAAAGATCTCGGATTTCGCTGGATCACGCTCAGAACAGTCAGCGAGTTTTCCTGGAAGTCCCCCGCCTGAAAGGACCGATTTACGAACAGTCTCACGAGCCTTACGGGCAGCCTCGCGAGCGCGGGCGGCGTTCACCGCCTTGTCGATGATTGTCTTCGCGAGGTTGGGATTTTCCTCAAAGTAGTTTTGGAGACCTTCGTAAACCACCGATCCGACAACCCCTTCAATCTCGGTATTAACGAGCTTGTCTTTCGTTTGAGCACTGAAACGCGGATTGGGCATCTTGACGCTGATGACACAGACGATTCCCTCGCGGACATCATCTCCGCTCAGAGGAGGATCCTTGTCCTTCAGAATCTTATTTGCCTTTGCGTATTGGTTAATGGACCGGGTCAGCGATCCCCGAAAACCAGTCAGGTGGGTTCCACCATCGGCATTGGGGATGGAGTTCGCGAAGCAAAGAATCTGATCGTTATAGGAGTCGTTGTATTGGAAAACAACGTCGACGAAGACATCGTCCTTCACCACCTTGCCATCGTAATCGACCTCGACCTTGCGCTTGCCTTTGATGATCACAGGGTCGGAGTGCACCAAATTTTTGTTGGCTCCCAACTGCTCCACAAATTCCTCGATTCCGCGCGCGTAAAAAAAGGTCTGCTTCTCAGCGGACTCAGCGCGACGGTCTTCAAGGTGGATTGTGAGCCCCGGGTTCAGGAAAGCCAGCTCACGGAGACGCTTGGACAGCCGGTCAAATTTAAACTCAGTGGTGTCCGTAAAGATGGTCGCATCCGGAAAGAACGTCACCTTGGTCCCGGTGACGCCCGGGGGCACCTTCCCCACGACCTCCAATTCCTTGACCGTCTTACCACGCTCGAACTTGATTTCGTGGAGTTTCTCTTCCCGGGAAACCTGTGCCACGAACCAATCGGACAAAGCATTCACACACTTGGCGCCAACCCCGTGGAGACCACCGGAATACTTGTAGGCACCCTGACCAAACTTACCACCGGCATGAAGGCTGGTCAGGACCAGCTCAATGGCCGGGATGCCAAACTTCGGGTGCATATCAACGGGAATCCCGCGACCATCGTCAGTCACACTACACGAACCGTCCTCGTTAATGGAGATGTCGATCGTCTTACAGTAACCGGCCAGGTGTTCGTCGATTGAGTTATCGAGAACCTCAAAAACACAGTGATGGAGTCCCCTTTCGTCGGGATCTCCAATATACATTCCGGGACGCTTCCGAACCGCATCCAGTCCCTCTAATTTATCGATCTGCCCGGCACCATATTCCTGGTCGCCAGAGACTCCAACATCGTCGAATTCCTCGTCCGGTTTTTCCTCTGCCATTAGGCCGGAATTCTCTGAAATTTCGGGGGTTGCGGCAAGATTGTTTCGCCGATTTCAAACGTTTTTTTCAGGGCCCCTGGAAAGAAAATCCTGCTACGCGCTGACGCGATAATTGAGCCAGTAAGCAACCCCCAAAACAATGGCAAGAACCACGAATCCGGCAATCAACATCTTTGCTACGGCAGCGACTTCGGCTCGCTCACGATGAGCCTCCGAAACCCGGATCTGGGGACTGATGGCACGCCTTCTGGCTCGCCCCCACTCACCAGGTTGCGAACCGGTCGCTTCGCGTGATGAAATCTGAACATCTCCACCACCGGGCCGCACCGGAGGTTCTTCCCGGGATCGGAACTCCCGGGGTCTCATCTCTACTCGATGGGGAGAATTGGGTTGCGGTGCGGTAATGGACTGTCCGCACGAAGGGCAAGGACCAGTAACCCCGGCAAGTGAATCATCAACAGTCAGTGAGATCCGGCAATAATCACACGAAAAATTGATGACGCTTTCGGTGCTTCCTCCTTGCACTGGCATAAGATGGGAAGTTTACCCAAAAGCCCTCTAAGTCCAATACTCTAATTTCTAAAAGCGCAGCAAATCGCACTGCCATTTCAAGAGAATGTCGCGGGGCTCCGCCCGACCGGCCACCACTTGCTCCATCACAGCCCGCGATGCAATAATTGAGGGATCTATCCCGAGCCCCTCCCCCACTTGATTTCTCTTCTCCAACTCCTCCTTGAGGCGAGCTTCAAAAGTCTCGTCATAGCGTCTCCGCTCTCCCTTGGGGCGAAGCGGCCACTCTTCCTCGGGGATCTCTTTGGAGACCTTGATCGCTTGCTCCAGACGCTCACGCCGGTCGCGCCGCAATTTTGGGGGAAGCTCAAGACGCTTTCCCTCCACAAGATCCATAGACCAGAATATTAACTGCTTGTTGGTCGCCACCATAAAGCTAGGGCGGTTCCATGCCGCGGCCTCCTGATCCCGCCATTCCCAAAGAGATTTTAAGAACCTCAGCCCACTTGGCTTGAGCTTTCCACTCCCGCCAATTCGCCAGGATTCTTTTTCCACCGACTCGCGAGCCACAACCCGATCCTGCGCTGCCTGGCAGGATTCCAAAAACCAATCATAACGCCCAAGGTCCCGGAGCTTCGTTTCAACCGCTTCCGCCAGAGGAAGGAGATAGCGAACGTCATTACAGGCATACTCCAACATCGTGGGACTGAGGGGCCGCTTTCCCCAATCAGCTTTTTGGGAACTCTTTGACAACTCAACATCAAAATACTGCTCGACCAAGCTGGCATAACCGAATTTCTCGTGACCCAGCAACTGGGCCGCAATCTGCGTGTCGTAGAGAACAGGGGGAACCATTTGCCATTCGCGAAGCATCAGAGACATGTCGTAATCCGCTCCATGCATCCATATTTTCGCCCCCTTCAACCACTCAACGAGAGGCTCCAATGACTCCCCATCAAGCGGGTCAATCAATTCAACCTGGTCTCCGTAACAGACCTGAACGAGACAGATTCGTTCGGAATGGCGATAGAGGCTATCGGCCTCCAAATCCAAACCAACGCCCCCCGGGGCGGAAGGCAACGATTTCACCAGAGGCTCTACCTTTGTATACTGATCAGAGGACATAATGAAAAAAAGGAACAGAGAGCTTTCCCTGTTCCTTTGAAGTTTAGGAAAGCAGTGACTTAATCAAGCTTTCTACGTCAAATTTCCCACTATTTTGTCCGGGCAAGCACCCGGTAGAAGAGATTTCCGCGACCAGGGCCACTAATGACCGGAACCCGATAGATCTCAACATCCCCCTCCGACCGATTCAGGGTCGCCAACTCAACCGGGACCCAGTTGGTCAAATCCGATGATTGCTGGGGAACATAGGTCAAATCTGCCCGGGAAGTGTCGACACCATACTCGATGTAGCTCCTATCCCCGGAAGTCACCACCTTAGGGAGGTACTTCGGAATATCAGCGACGATCAGGCTACCACCAAAGGCATACTCATGGTGATTGGAATACCCATCTCCGTCGGCATCGGCACCGGGAGCATAATCAACCCCATTACCATAGCCCGAAGTGAAGGCGCTGAAATCGTTCACCGGAGTATACTTTAGGTTATCGAGAATGATTCCCTCAAACGGACGCCCTTCCGACTCACCATAAAGGGTACCCGAAAAGCTCTTCCTGTATCGGAACTGAACCCTCCTACGACCATCAGGAATAGCGAGGCCGCCCTGGGGGGCAAGAAGACCAAAGCCAAAAGCTGAATCAGCTCCACCAGGGCCTGTGGCAACGACAACACCGTCCACAAGAACCTCTAAAACATCATCACTCTCACCATACACGAGGCCCAAAAACTCGAAGCTACCCGGTCCCTCCACCCATGTGGACATCGAAACCGTTTGACCATTTCCAACTGCGGATGAAGCAATCGCCAATGGTTGAGTGCCACCAGGCACAGGGCTGGCTCCAAAAGGGCTCACGACATAGAAGGTCGCTCTACTGTCAAATTCGGGCTCAAAGCCCTGAATATTTGCCGCTGCGATGATGTCTTCGTTGAACTTGTCGATCGTTATAATACGGACATTATCAACCAATCCACGATCTTCCCCGATGGCGTCAGCCTCATTTTTGGAATAAATCCACCGCACATCATTGGAATCATCAGGGAGAATGATCGCTGCAGTTCCCCATTCGCGATTCCCACTAATGAAAGCATCCCACACCTGGGGAACATCACCCGTCCGATTGAACCAGAGGCGGTCCGCACCCTCTTCGGAAGCAGTTTTCCAATCGAAAACAATGACGCCACCGGGAAGATCGTTGAAGCCAAAGATAGACTGCTCGTTATCTCCAAGGTTAACCGCACTTCTTGCGGCACTTGGATTTTCCGCATCCGGACCGTCATTCGTATCAGTAAGCTCAAAATCCCATGGGGCATCCCCTCCAAAAACAGCGGGTCTATCCTTGATGTCATCCTCAACCCCAACAGCATCGCCCAAAGCAACTGAAGTCGGACTGATCACAAAGGTGATCGTGAATTCACTTTCGTCCCCTTCGGCATTACCCAGAGTCACTGGAACAGAAAAAAGACCAGGGGTAGTGGGGGTTCCAAAGATCGTACTCGTCTCTGAATCAAAAACGATCCCTGGAGGAAGAACCCCTACGGCCACCGTAGTCGCACCAGAGGTCTCCAATTTGTAGGTAAATGGGGCACCTTGATCAATATTGATCACCGGGGCACTTGTCAAAATCGGGTTCTGCGTCACGGGTGCTTCAGGATCAACAGAACCATTAATAACGAGGGTGGCGTTGTTAAGAACAGCCTGACTCCCGGTGACGCGATCAGTAATCCGAACCACCCAGGTCCCTGCAGATCCCTCGCCCCAATTCCGAACTGTCGAGAATGTCCATCGACGGATACTCTGCTCCTCATTGTTTTCGTTTGCTTCCTGCAGAACACTCTGGGTGCCATTGGGTGAGATCAAAACAATATCCAAATCCGATCGACTGTCGGTCACGATGGTCGCGTTAAGCTCCACGTGCTCAACCTTAAGATTGGCGAGAGGGACCAAGTCACCATTGACGTCCAAGCCCTCGGTCATATCGAATCCAATTAAAAGCGAATCTCCGGAATTATCAGGAACCAGACCACTTTCTGTCGTTGGGTCGGACTCATCATTGCCAAAAAACTTCGAAAGCTGATGCCGCTCGGCAGTCCCAAGGAATTCGCCCGAAGGAAGACCCCGCTCGAAAGCCGATTGCACTGCAGCACCGGCATCAACCAAGCCCGCTCCATAACCATGGTGGAAATCCAGGCCCGCAGCATTGGTAATCCATGCGCCATCTTCACTCGCGTCCGTTCTGCGGGCTGTGCGAATCAAAATATCCTGGACATCCCGCCACGAAAGATCGGGATTTTCTTCAAGCATCAGAGCGACAACTCCCGAAACTAGGGCGGCCGAAGCCGAAGTCCCACCAAATGTGGTGTCATACTCGGTGGTTCGGATCGGGAGGTCATCATCATCTACCCCCAATAAATAGGAAGTCGTAAGCATTTGTTGGGCACCACCATCGGAGGGAGCCACAACTACGATGTTGGCACCAGGCTCCGAGTAGGTGGCGATTCTGCCCGAATCATCGACCGATCCCACCGCGATGGTATACTTGGAATTCGCGTAGCCATCATAATTCGAATTATCATCGATTGCTCCACCATCTCCAGCAGCCCAAACATAGACGACACCCTTTGGATCTCCTCCAACGACTCTTCCATTTTCCACACCAGATTGAAGAGCTCTTAAGGTGAGTGTTCCAGGCCCCTCCAAATCAAGAGTGGTATCATCGGGGCCCCAACTGTTGTTGTAGACATCGATCACATCGTTCATGAAACCCAAGGCTGTCGCCTCGTCGGAATCATCAACCAAGTCCCCGAGAAGCCGGATTCCCGAAAGATCGGCTCTGGGCGCCACTCCCGAAATTCCTTCGCCATTATTAAAGGCAGCCCCAATCAATCCCGCCACCATGGTTCCATGGGTCGCGGTGCCATCGAGAGTCGCCGGATCAGCCGGATCCCCATCCAAAAGATTAAGGTGCGGACCAACTGCATTTGCAACAAGGTCGAGGTGGTCGGTTGACAAACCATCATCGACAATCGCAACAGTCACTCCGTTCCCCGTCGCACGATCCAGGGCTGGCTCAAGATTGATATCGATGTCAGGGGTTCCACCATTGGCCCCCACATTGTTCAGATACCACTGATAAACCCCATCGGGGCGGGCGTCATCACCCACGTTATCATAAAACGGGTCGGTTGGAACTGCTCTCTTAAATCGTTTCCGTGCGAACAATGGCTCGGAACTTACGATCTGTGGATCGGAGAGAACATTCGTCAATTGAGCCAAAGCCCGTCCGGCAGACTCCTCCTCGCAAACTGCGATGGTGGAACCGGCTCTCGCACGACGAATTGACTTCATTCCACAACGCTCCTTGATGGCATCCAGATCAGCATCTTCTGACAAATTCACAAGGTAGCGGTTTCGCAAGACGCGACGGGCGTTGGGATTCCTCTCCTGCCCCACCGGATAAAATACGAGATATTTTTCCTGATCAGGCTGAGATGCCTGATGGATAATTGCAGACATTGAACCGGCAGCAACCGGCTCAATTTTGAGACGACCACTCTCGTCCATGAAACAGATTTCGTAAGTGCAGAGGGATAGGTCGGATGACTTTCCGTTTTGCGTGAATTGATGGCTCCCGGATGTCGGAGCCGGGACGCTGACCAAACTTGAAGCCGTCTGACTAAAGACGGATCCCGTGAGAGCTAGAAGAGAGAGGAGAGTTTTTGAAGAATTTTTCATAACAGAACCGAGGAAATTAGTGTTGCGAATTGAGAGAAAGCAAAGGTCTACCAGACTAGGAGTTCTCAAACTGCACGCGAACGAAACAAGGGTTGATAGAGGCAGGGCGACGACTGAGAACACTGAGCAGCTCATCATTATCAAAGACGATAAACCAATTCGGATCTCCCGCTTCGATCGTGACCCAGGTTTCCATATCGAAGGAATACTGAACCTGATACTTCAAGCGAGAACCAATGCCGGGACGCTTGGGAATATCAAGGATGCACTGGTTGGTGAAGGCATCGAGAACCGGAGTGGGATTGGGAACGGAAGCAGGATCCAGAACATCCGTCTGGAATCCAAATTCCTCCAAGTTGGTAAATCCATCACCATCGTAATCCGCTTCAGGCGCGATGAGCAGCTCACTTGATGTGACAGGAAAGCCATTCAATTTAAAGCCGTCATAAGTGTCGATCAAATCAATGTCCCAACGGTAGATACGACTGGAAATATCGGTAGTATTCCCGGAAGGGAGCTCTCGACGAAACTCAACTTCCACTCTCATTTCACGGTCTGGCCCGAAGAAATCCGGCCCAAGTTCATAGCCGGAAGGAATCCCGAGTTGACTACTTCCGATCAACTGGGGGAAATGGGGGTTGCCCGGAACCGGATCCGGAATAGGCGGGAACCGAATCCGGTCGGAATCCCTCTCTCGCACAGAGAAAAAGATGCGGTCACCCGCCAAAAATGTCTGGGTATTTAAACCCTCCCATTGAAAATCAAAAATGATTCGGGGATCAAACTCTTGAACGCCATCATGCCAACGGTCGTCATTCGTAAGACGAAAATCATTCCCGACCCCGATTCCGCCACTCACAACATCACGCCCACCCGGTCCGGGCACCATTTCAACCATCTCGCGATGGGGAGCATTGACGTAGAAATTTTGCCGATCGACCTCATCGGATCCCAGAGTAGGGAACGAAAAGGTGTAGATTCCTGGAACAATCTCGTCCCGATGTTGTTCCAAGCCGGCCGCTCCGGCTTCGTATGGGCGGGTGGAGTCGTAAACCGTGACTTCATAGCCGACGCCGTTGATGGGGTCGTTCACGAGGTCATAGAAGGCAACCACACTGGTATCGAGCCAATTAAAGCCACCGAGCGGGCGTGGCAGAGAGGAAGGAGGGCCCGCAAAAAGTTCGACCAAACCGGTCTGAAAAGGCTCAACCTGACGGGCTGGAATTGGCTGGGTAATCGAGAGGTAGAAACCCACATCGCGAACCCCATCGCCATCCAAATCGCCTTCAGTGATCAATCCAGTCGTTCCACTCTGACAAGGCGGGATCGTTGTCGGCTGGGTATAAATGGGCCCAAAGTTAGCCCAGCAAGGCAGGAAAAAAATCGCACCATCAAGGAGGCGGATATTCCAGGAGCCACCTTGATATTCAGACTGGTTGGGCCCGATTTGCTTGAAAGCTTTGACGTCCTGAAAGAAAAGCTGGGCTTGTCCGTGAGCCAAACTTGCGGAAAGAGAAAAGGCGCCAATTAAGGCGGTTGTCGATCTTGCGATGTTCATGTTCGAAGGTGTTGCAATGCATTTACATGGTATTCTCATCCCAAGCAACCGGAAAAGTCGCATTTGCCGGATTTAGGATCCGACAAAAGAGATAAGCGTGTGTATTTGCTTTTGAGGAGACTAACGGGCAGGAAACAAATGCGACAAGCGCAAAATCAGCGCATGCCCTGTAAAAGGAGTTCAGTGTTGGTATTTGTGCGGGCCAGATTCCTCAAAAGAGTCTGGATGGCTTCGCCAATTGGCAAACTGGCGAGATGCCTGCGAATTTCCTGCACCCTCGGGAGTTCGTCGGGATGATAGAGGCGGTCATCATTTCTGGTGCCACTTTGGGGAATGTGGATCGCGGGATAGATCCTCTGTTCGGCGAGTTCCCGATCCAATCTCACTTCCATGTTTCCAGTTCCTTTGAGTTCTTCAAAAATGACATCATCCAGCCGACTTTCAGTCTCAACCAAGCAGGTCGCCAGGATCGTCAAACTTCCTCCTTCTTCAACATTCCGGGCGGCGCCGAAAAACTTTCTCGTTTCTGTGATCGCCTTTGGATTGATTCCACCGGAACCAATCGGCCCTCCCCTTGAAGCATTGTTATAGCCGCGGGCAAGTCGCGTCAGGCTGTCCAGAAGAATGACGACATCCCTTCCCTGCTCCACCAAACGGCGGGAACGCTCCAGGACGAGATTAGCCACCTCGGCATGACGCGTTGAGGGCTCATCGAAGGTCGAAGCAAAAACATTTTGCCCCACCATTTCCTCAAAGTCGGTCACTTCCTCGGGGCGCTCGTCCAAAAGTAAAATCACCAGCTCCGCCTCTGGGGCATTAATCTGGAGAGCCTTTGCAATCTGCTTCAGTAGAATGGTCTTTCCGCCACGTGGCGGAGCGACAATTAATCCGCGCTGCCCTTTTCCGAGTGGAGCCACCAAATCAACCACCCTTGTCGCAAGACCGGCGCCGTCATCGTCTCCCTCCAGAACAAAACGCTCCTCGGGAAACAACGAAGTCAGCGAATCAAAATGAAGCGGCTGCTCGTATTCAGCCACGGGACATCCATCGATTTCCAACACCTCGTCAACAGACAAAAACTTGTCACGGTGCCTTGGCTCACGGACCACAACCTTGACCCGTTGCCCTTCCCGCAAACCGTGACCCTGCAGAATCTGGGTCGAAAGATAAATGTCATCCGCCGAACTTCGAAAACTCCTGGCTTCATCCCTCACCATACCAAAGCTTCCACCTGAGAACTCGACCACTCCTTCACCGACAATGCGCGTTCCGTGGGTGGCGTAACACGACAAGATCGTAAAGACCAATTGGGCCCGGGTCACGGTATTCGGGATGCGCACAGGGAGACGCTCAACCTCATCATAGAGATCACCCAGTGGTTCGTTTCTAAATTCATTCAGATCCACCTCGTCGGGGACCTCGGGAGGGGGCGGAGGCGGAGTTTCCTCCCTCTTCGGCCTTGGCTTTCGCGCCTCCTGTTCTTTAGACGTTTCCCCGGATACCGGAGTTTCTTCAATCACCGCGATCTCTCCTTTAGAAGCACCGGCCCTCTCTTCCTCTTGATCTTCTTTGGCTTTCTCCTCTTTTTTGACTGCGGCCTTCTTCGCCGCTGCATTTTTCCGCGCTTCCTCAGCGGCCTTTGCGGCCTTCTCGGCAGCAGCCCGTGCGACCTCCGCCGCCTTCATTGCAGCCTCGGCTGCTTGGGTGGCCGCAATCTCGGCGGCCTCGGCTTCCGCAAAAGCACTCTCTTCAGTGACTGGTTCAACAACCTTGACCTCCTCAATCTCGAGCACAAGCTCAAGCTCGGCTTCAACCTCGACCTCCGCCTTTTTAGCGACCTTCCTGGCCGCCTTCTTCGCGGTCTTTGTCACCGCTTTCTTGGCCGCCTTTTTCGTCGCCTTTTTAGCAGCCTTCTTCGCGGCTTTCTTCACCGTTTTTTTGGCCGCCTTCCTGGCAGTTTTTTTCGAGGTTGGTTTAGCGGAAGAATCTTCGGGGAGTTCCGCGGGTTCGATGGGCTCTTGCTCGTCAGTCATGAAATAGAAGGTAAAATTAGGAATCTTGAAAGCTGGCGCTCCAATTGAGCGAGACAACCTTCGTTCCAAAAAACGACATCTCCCCGGGCGACCTTCTCCATGATGGGAAGTTGCGCTCTGAGGATTGATGTAATCATCCTGTCTTCGAAGTGACTCCGAGCCTTGAGGCGGGTTCGTTGCGTGGCTTCGGAAGTCGCCACGACCAGATTAAGCTCCTGATCAAAGTCAAATCCGCTCTCAAAAAGAAGCGGCACATCAGCGACAAACAGCGTCGTTGAGGGATTCTTAGAACATTTCTCACGTAGCTCAAGACATTCCTTTCGCACTTTTGGATGGAGCACCCCTTCCAGCTTCTCCCGCTGCACCGGATTTCCAAAGACCAACTCCCTCAACTGAGCGCGATTCAACGATCCATCGTCCCGAATCACAGACTCACCCAGCTCGACCGAGATCTCCTCGAGGACCGGCCTTAAAGAGAGCAAATTCTGCACTGATTCGTCAGAATCGAAGAATTTCATCGTTGGCACGAGTCTCCGCATGATCTTCCCGGCCGTGGACTTTCCCGTGGCAATTCCTCCTGTCAGCGCCAAAATGTTCATTTGATGGGAATAATAGAAAAGGGCCATCACAAAACAACCCTGTCCACTCGACCGGGAGACAAAAAAGCGGGACCTGCATCGCAGATCCCGCTTTGAAGATTTTCGAATCCCCTTAATTACTGGACTGGAAGAACTCCAATTGTATCAGCTGGAACACCAACATCGGAAGGACCACTCACAGCAGGATTATCTCCCCCATTCACGCGACGACCGGTGGCATCAATGATCTCAGCAGTCACGAAGATGATGAGGTTACTCTTGATGTGGTTTTGCGCTTTGGTCTGGAAAAGACGTCCGATGAAGGGAAGATCACCAAGAATGGGCACCTTGTCCTCAACACTTTGAACATCCTCACGCATGAGACCACCAACAGCGACCGTGTAGCCGTCATAGATGGTAAGACCGGTCTTGACCTTGCGGACCGAGAAGACGGGCATCTCGATACGGTTCTCGGTGATGACAATCTGAACAGGGTTTCCGAGGGCGTCCGTTGCAGGAGCGGTGATCGGGCTGCCATAGTTCACGAATCCTTCGAATTCAACGATGGTTGGCGTGAAACGGAGCTCGATGATACTGTCATTGGCATCGATCTGGGCTTCCACTTCAAGAGTGACACCGGTGTTTTTGGTGTCGAAGGCTGAAGGAGTTGCCGGAGTCACAGGGAAACCTGCACCACCGCCACCGCCAACAACGTTACCGCCGCCACCGCCGACGTTACCACCGACCTGGTTAGGAAGCTCGGGTGGTTCGTATTCGGTTGGGTAAATAAACTCACGAATGATCTCGATGGTGGCACTCTGTCCGGGAAGAGCAACGACACTTGGAGCAGTCATAATGTCAGCACCTTTCTTCTGGGAAAGGCCGCGCATGATCATCTGAACCTGACCGCTACTGAAAAGACCGGTCATTGAGAGAATTCCAGGAGCCACGCTGGTGGCTTGAGCCGTCCGCTGGGGATTGTTCAGGATCGCATCAATGCTGTTGCGGTTGACCGCAGCAGCACCACTGCGGTTTCCGGCAGTGATGATGTTGGATACGTTCTGCTGCGGAGAAGCGGGAATTCCGGGGATGTTCACCCGGTTCACGGTTCCGATGAAGTCCTGATTACTGCGGGCTGTTCCGCTTCCAACCGTTCCACCTCCGAGGAAGTAGTTGCTGCCAACTCCGAATGGCGTTGCAATCCAGTCAAAGCCAAGTTCTTCGCCGTTCTCCTGGGAGACCTCGACGAACTTGGTAGTGACACGAATCTGACGCGGAGTGTCGCCCTGGGCAGCGATCACGATCCCATCAATCAACTCGAGGTTGGTTGGAGTATTGCGCACGATGAGCGTGCTTGATCCCCTTAGGAAACTGGCGGAAGCGCCAGCAGGGAAGGAAACTCCATTCTTCTTGAGCAAAGTCGTGATGTCCTCACGTGGCTTAATCCCACCAGTACCGCCATCGGAGCCGGTATCGAAGGGATCGGGCTCACCGCCACCGCCATCCCCGCTACCACCACCACCACTTGTCGTGATGAAAGTTTCAAAGGTGGGAGGAACGGTCCAGCGACGCTGGACAACGTCCTCATCTTCTTCACTGGTGATCGGAAGAAGAGTGACTGCGAATTCGTCAATCTTGAAGCGAAGGCTGGCCTCATCACAGATATACTGGAGGGCAACGCGAAGAGGGACGTTTTTAAGGTCCAGCTTTTTGATCAAGGTGGCATTCGGGTCAACCGCGGCACCGAAGCCGTCTTCTGCTCCCAGTCCGCCGGCATCGCCCGCGTCACCACCATCTTCGTTGACAGTCTTTGGTGTCCGAACCACGAAGTTGATTCCCTTTTGGGTCTCATCCAATGTCGTGGTATCCAGCTCGATGGAACGAAGTCGAAGAAATTCAACAGCCTCCTCAACGGTGCTGTTATTGAGCTTGAGCTCGGGAAGGATGATCTGATTCAGCTTAGCAGTGATACTACGGGCGCCTGCATCGGTGATATCGATCGTTGGTCCTTGATCGGGACCTTGTCCTACCGGAGGAACAGCAAGTTCCCAAGCGCGGTCAACCTCCATGAGCATCTGTGCCCGGGTTTGGTCGTAGGCCGCACGGTAATAGTCGGACTTAATGGCAGCACAACGCTCCATCCAGCGACGGGCCGCCTTGTTGTAAGGATCGATGCGAAGAACACTCTTAAACTCTTCCTCAGCTTTGTCATAAAGACCAAGATCGTAGAAGCCCTCTCCTTTATAGAGATTGCGACGGACCTTATCGATATTCTGTGAATGTGCGTAGGTGAGCCCCTGATTCGTGCGAATAGGGTCATCAAGATACTCAAGACCCTTCTTGGCAGCCATGTTGCCAGGATCGTTCGCTTCAACTTCGTTAAGAAGGTCCCGGGCCTCTTCATATTTTCCAAGGCGGCGTTGCTTCTGGGTCAGCGCAATTGCGCCGTCCTGGAAATGAGCATTAAGAACTGCCCGGCGATCGGCGGTCGCAGTTCCGTGGGGAAGGGTATCGAGAGCTTCCCGGTATTTCTGGGCAGCGGTATCGTAGTCGCCTTCGGCGTAGGCCTTTCGACCGTCCTTGAGGAGTTCGTCGGACTGGGTCACGGCCAATTGACGTCGGATTTTCTCCTGGCCTGCCAAGTCGCCTTGACCATATCCCGTCTCGACTGAGAGCGGCGCAATCACAAGTGCCGCGAGGGCAAACATGGTACGCTGGTTTAGGTGTGTGTGTCTCTTCTGCATGATCTGATTGATTTATCGTTGATTTGTGGGGGGGGAGGGAAGCTTTTTTTCGAAAACCTGAAATTTTCCTTCAAACTTCCCAGCCCCGGGATTTGATTTTGATGAATTTGAGTGATTACTTTGACTGAGGAACGGGAATCTCGCGGGTTTTTGTCTCACCGTCGACCTCGTATTGCACAACCACCGCAACTGCTTTGCGGACGGCCGGGCCGGGAGCTTCAAGTTTGACCTCGATGAGTTTGTAGGACTTCTCCTCTCCTCCGCCTGGGAGTGAGAAGGAACCGCTTTCCTCAACTTTGAACTGGTTCCCCTCTTCTCCAATGGCATTGAGCCTGAAGACGACGTTATGATCGTATTGCGTGGAACCGGGGCGCTGGACCGGCGGCAGATTGAACATCAGCTCGTAAGTCTTGCCTTTCTTTTGCTCACTCAGGTCTTCAATGATCGCCCAGTTGCGGGGGCGACGACCGGTTGGTCCGTCTTCTTCCCGGGCTTCGATGTCTTTCAACTTGAAGCGTGCCTTACCGGGATCTTCTTTGAAGAAGGTGTCCCCTTTTGCAATGGCTTCGGATGCCGGGATTCGGTTGGTTTCCGAACGACCTCCAAACGGTTTGTAGAGCAGGTCAAATTGAAAACCCTCACCAAGAACGCTCTTGAAGAGAAGGAGCCACATGTCGCTTTCGACGGTCACCACCTCAAGCTTATTGACGAGGCTTCCAAGATCCTTGGCATCATTGGGGTCGGTCTTGTCGGTAAACTCCTCCAGATTTGTAAATCCGTCACCATCCTGATCCCGCTGGGGAGAGTCGGAATAGGAAGGGTCAATGCGATGATCAACCCACCATTGATTGGGAATGGGCGGGTGGACCGGGTCCGGCATCGTAAGAAGATCCAGCAGGTCGCTCGTTCTGCCATCCTTGGTATAGAGATTCACGCTCGTGAAAAGATCAACCGGGCGACCGGTTTTCATCTTTTGTTGCACAGCGGGATTCACCTCTGTGAGCGACTTCGTAAGCCCAAGGGCGACGTCACCACCTTTGGCAGTGACGTTTGTCTTCTTGGGCGGGCTGTTGGCATCAAACGCTTCGTTCTCCGCTTGATTTGCACCGTATCCGAGGTAGCCGAGGCCCACGAGAACGAGGGCGCCGCCACCAAGGGATGCAATGTGGTAGTTTTCTTTTATCCAGGACATTTGTTCGTAGGTGTTTTATTTGAGTTCTGGGAATTTCTGCTCCTCAATAAAGAGGAGCAGGTCGGCACGGAGAAATACCACCAAGTCATCGCCACCGGAGACCTTATCGAGAATCTTACGCGCAGGCTCGTCCTCTTCGGTCACGTCGGTTTCTTCTCCGATGATTTCAAGACCTCCGCCAAAGTCGTCTTCTTTGGGCTTTGCAGCGGAAGCAGACTTGCCGGCGGTTGGGATGGGTGAGGGGTTCTTGACGCGGGCCAAACGGGCTTCAAAGAAGTATTGATCCGAATTGGCGAGTTTGGTCAAAAAGTCGCGGGTCGCGCCCTCGGGCGCCCTAAAGGAAAGCTCAATCGGCATGCGGTGCGCAACCGGAGGGAGCACTTCAGCGGCGGCCTTCGTCCGACCTTTTCCACGGGGGGCGGATTTCCTCCGGGTGGTCTTGGGACGACCCGAACCAGCACCGGTGCGCTTTCTGACACCGGGCTTACCTCCGACGGCGTCGGGCCAAGGTTCTCCGTTTTCGGCGGGAAGCTTGGCACGATGAAGATTCAAAACCTCTTCAACACCGGCTTGCGAAAGCTCGGTGAAAAGATATTCCAAAGCTCCCAACTGGTAGGTCAGAATCCCGGTAGCCTCCTCCTTGGGGAGACCCACCGCGTAGGCTTCGAAACCAAGGTTGAAATTATCAGGAAGCCCCCCGTCCTCAGGGAAGAGTTCTTTCACCTTTGACACTGTTGCGGAAAGATTTTCTGAGAAATCCTTTCCGGAAACATTATCAAGCTTTTCAGGGCGGAAGGCGATCAGCTTCTCACGAGCCTCGTTGGCGTCCTTGATGACCGCTTTCAGATTCTCTCCTTTGGCTTTGGCGCTTTCGATCGTTGGAAAGGGATCGAGACTCTTCATCTTCTGAAGATTCGCTTTCTTCGTTTCGATCTGAGCTTTTACTTCTTCCAACTTCTTTTCGGAGTTGAGCCCGAAAAAGATGAAGACGGCGGCCAGGAATGCAGTGATTGCGATCAGCCCTGCCAGGAACTTGTTTTCTTTGAACCAAGTCATAATGATTTGTGTCGGTGTGTGTTACTTGAGTTGAATGGGCTTTTTGAGAGGAATGAGAAGCTCGAAGGGAGCTGCATAATCATTATTTTCCGCCGAGGGCGCTGCCATGATATCCTTAATGATTCGGCTGTCGGGGATCTTTTCATCGTCCCACTCGAAAGAGAGCAATTCCGACCCTCGCAGGCGGGCTACGATGTCGATGACTTCGGATTGTTTGTCGAGGTGAAGTCCCTTGATCGAAACACAATCCGCAGCGTCTTTTCCTTCGCCGCTCATCATGACGGTGTTACCGTAATTGGCGGTGTCGAAACTTTCGTTCATGATGGGATCGCTCTTTCCGTCTCCTTCGAGGGTGAATCCCGACCGCAACTGCATATCGGTGATCCAGACCTTTTCGCTGACAAATTGCTTGGAAATATCATTCCAAAGATTGACCACGCTCAGGCGACCGTTCTCGGCAGCAGCATAGGACCGAACCAGCTTATCTGTTTGCTCTTCATTTTTGAGAAGGCTTTCAATCTTGCGGGCCGGTTGATTCAGAGTGATTGACTCCTGTTCGAGGCCGGCAAGATACTTTTCGCCATCACCGACCGACTTGGACTTGAAGCCTGCCCAAGCGGCAAGGCCTACCAGGAAGAGGGACGACGCGGTGATGAGGGCTGGTTTGCGACGGGTGATGTCCCGCTGGGCCTGAACGGCGTCGGGAACGAGATCAATGGAAATTTCGGCTTTCTCCGAGGCACGGAGTCCAAGACCAACGATTTCACCAAGTTGGTGCGCTTCGCGCCCCAAAGCATCGACATCCACACCCTTCCCAACAGAAATCCGCTGGAGGGGATTGAAGGTCTCGACGGGGAGATTGAGCTTTTCTTCGAGGAATTCACGAAGGTAAGGCAAATTGGCGGTGCCACCTGCAAGAAGAACCTTTTGAGGGGCATTGCCTCCCTGCTGGGTTTTGAAGAGGGTATTGGTGCGCTGAATCTCCGCAGTCAGGCGGGTCAGAGCATTGCGGATCACGGTGCCAAGAGCGGCCGTTGACTCATCAAGCTGGCCGGCGTGACCGCCACCAAGAGTGACAAGACCACTGGTCAGCTTGCTGTTTTCCGCCTCAGCAAAGGAAACATTGTAATCCTTGGCAATCGCACTGGTGAGATTAGACCCACCAATCGCGACCGAACGCGTGAAGAATTTTTTACCATCCGCATAGATGAGATTGGAGGTTTTCGCCCCAATATCGAGAAGGAGAATGCTTTCCTCAATGCCGGGATAGTTGTAACGAAAAGCGTTGTAGAGAGCGATCGGAGCGCAATCAACAAGACGGGTTCCCAATCCTGTTTCAGCGACGACCGTGTTGAGGTCATTCAGAGAATCGGACTTGATGGCAACAAGAACCACCTCGGTCTCGATTCCGCCGGTTTCCAGCTTCTCCCAATCCCAGACAACTTCGTCGATCGGGAAAGGAACGTTTTGCTGGGCCTCGAACTTGACCAATTCGCCCATGTTCTCGGTCTCCAAAGGAGGCAGCTTGACAAAACGGACAAAGACCGACTGCCCCGAGAGGGCATAGGCGGCCTTCTGACTCCCAACCTTGAGACTCTTGGCGAGCTCCTTGATGGCGAGTTGAACTTGCGGAATACGCGCGGCTTCGGTGGCCGGATCAGCGAGGATACTGGTTGCTCCGTAGGATTTAAGAACCAAGCCTTTCTTGGTTGGGGCGAAAACGCCCATTGAAATCCGCTGGGAACCGATGTTGAGTGCAATAATCGACTGTTGTTCAGCCATGGTAGTTTGTGTGTGGTCTGGAGTGGAGAGATTGTAAAAACCGAACAAACCCGGAATGAACCGGGCGCTTCAGTAAATGCCCCTTACGGAGCATGGAAAAATTAGTCATTCTTTGGCTTTACCTCGGCGTAACGATCATACCAAAGGGGAGCAAAAGGAGTCTGGGTTTTGTTAAGAAGGGGGAACTTGGAAGTCGCTTCAACGCCCTTCAGCGCCTTGCGCCACCAACCGGCCTTTTCACCGTGGCTAAAGAAGCCAACCATGGATCCTTTCAATTCGATCTCGCCGCCGATGGCCTCGAGATCCGACTTGCTGGCTTTTTCCTTGCCGGTGATGCGCTTGAGCGTGTTGGGAGAAAGGTAAATTGAGACATAAACCTCCTCGTCGGTCGGAATGTTCACGTGGGTGACCGTCTTGCTGATCTTGTAGGCCTTGCGGTCCTGCCCCTTCACCACGATGTGCCAATTGACTTTGATTTCATCGAGATACTTGTCCTCGGGCTCATCTGCGAGCTTTTGCACCTTCAGCTTCACTTCAACCTCCAGCCAATCCTTGGGCCGGAATTTTTTGCTGTTGCCATCGCTGATGGTCGGAGACTGCAGGGTGGTGAACTGCGGGTCATCGACGGAGAACTTGGCATCCTTGGAGACTTCGAGCTGGCCCAGAGCAACACCGGACAGACTGATCGCACACGCCAAGGGGAGGAAAGTTTTGGAGATTCTCTGCTTGATCATAAAATTGTTGAAAGGTTTCAAGGAACCTAGGAAATCGAGGTGGGGCACGGCTAGCAAAAAACTGGGATTCTCTTGCTTTTTTTAGCGATTGACAGGGGTAGGTGATTCTGAACGAAGATTTTTGACAAAATCGGATCCGCCACCCCAAGCTTTCCCCATGACGCATCGCGAAAAAATCAAAGGTTTTTTGTCGGCCAAAAAGCCGCTCGTCGTGGGTGCGATCGCGGAAAAAAGGACGCTTCAATCAAGCCTCTCCGGATGCGACGTCATCGAATTACGACTCGATTCCCTGGGGTGCGGCAAGGACGTCGTTGAGTTCGCGAAAAACGCCCCCCTCCCCCTTCTCGTGACGGCGAGAGGCCCTCTCGAAGGCGGGCAATCCGACTGGACGATTCCGGAGCGGGCCAAGGCCTACCGGACCCTCATTCCCCACGCCTCATTTATCGATATCGAATTACGCGATTTCGACCCGTTGGAGGAAGTCATCCAAGAAGCAAAAAAAGAGGGCGTTGTCGTCGTTGGCTCATTCCATGATTTCAAAACAACCCCCCCTCTGGATGAGTTGGGGCTCAAGCTCGATGACCGTGCCGACATCCATAAATTCGCTCTTATGGCGAATTCCCAAAGTGATATCAGAGTTCAACTTCTCCTCTTTGAAGCCTGCTCCCACCTTCCACTTTCCATCATGGGAATGGGCCCTCTTGGTGCCGCCGCCAGACCACTCATGGCCAAGGCGGGCTCACTCCTCAACTACGGCTTCCTTGGCAACACCCCCACCGCGCCCAATCAATGGCCCGCTTCCCTGCTCAGCGAGGCCCTTGCGGTCTGAAATCAAGAGACAATCTTCACCGGCGCCGGTGGCAGGGCCGCTAAAAAGGTTTTTCCGTAGCGCTTCGTCACCACGCGATTGTCCAGGATCACCACCATGCCCTCGTCCTTCTTCGTCCGAATCAATCTCCCCACGCCCTGGCGCAGCTTGATCACCGCTTCCGGGACGGAATACTGCATAAAAGGGTTCCCGCCTTCCGCTTCGATTTCCTCAAGGCGCGCCGCCGTCAGCGGGTGATCGGGCACGGCAAAGGGGAGTCTCGTAATGATCACATTGCTCAACGCTTCGCCCGGAACATCGACCCCGGCCCAAAAGCTTTCGGTTCCGAAGAGCACACTGTGCACATCGCTCCGAAACTCCTCCACCATCTTCTGCCTCGGCATCCCCATCCCCTGCGCGAGCAAGGTCCAGCCATGGTCATCGAAAAACTCTTCCATACTCTCGGCCACCGAGCGCAAGAGCCGGTGACTTGTAAACAAGACAAAGGCCCGCCCCTCCGACTTTTTCACCACGCGCTCAATCCAATGGATCAGCATCCCTTCGTAGGCATCATCCCGTGGATCAGGCATCGATTTCATGACATAGATCGCCATCTGCTTTTGATAGTCAAACGGACTTCCAATTTTCACCGCCGGAACGTGTTGCGCGCCAATCCTCTCCCGAAAATACGTCAACTGATCATCGCCCGTCCCCAGGGTTGCACTGGTCATAATGCACGTTTTATCCGGCCCGAACAACAAAGGGCGCAACCGGTCCGCAACCTTAATCGGCGCGGCATTGAGGGTGAACGAAGTTCCTTCGTATCCCGATTTTTCGACCCAATAGACACTCCCGCCATCCTCCTGATCGAGGAACATTTTGAGCCCCCCGTGCATCTCCCGCAACCGCCGCGCGCCTTCCATCAATTCCCCCTTCCGCGTATCGTCATCCGTTTCCTCCGCCACTTCCTCAATCGCCGTCCAACACTCCCGCAAGGGTGCCGCCAGCGTGTTCTCAACCAGGTCGGGATTCCGCACCCGACACTCCCTTCCCCAGTCCCCAAAAGTCACCGCCTCCCCAATTTCGTCAAAAAAAGCATCCGCCTCATTCAGCACTTTCTGGGCACAAGCCATCGCCTCCTCGGCGCGGGCGTATTTCAGCAAGCCCTTCCCCGTTTTTGGATGATACAGCCGCTGTAAGTCAAAGCGCAATCCCGCCTGACTTAAACGCAATCCCAGCGACTTCGCCGCCACCGCCTCGAGCGTGTGGGCCTCGTCAAAAATCACGAAATCATTGGGCACCAAAAAGCCCGACTCGTTCTCGTTCATCTCTTCCTCGGGATTCAGAAGCGAGAAAAACAAACTGTGATTCACCACCAGGACCCTCGCGCTTTGGGCAAATTTTCGCGCTTCCTGAAAAAAACAATTCCCGCGCGGCCCGCACGTCCGTTGCGTGCAGATCTGTGACTCGCTGCACACCTGTAACCACACCTTCAACGAGGGCTCAAAATTCAGATCACTCTTCGTTCCATCCCGCGTCGACTCCGCCCACTTCCAAATCTCCATCAACTCCTCCTGCTCGCTCGAGGTAAAAAGATCCCCGCCATTGTCCATCGCCCGACGCATCCTCAAGGGACAAAGATAATTCCCCCTCCCCTTCAACAAAGCCGCCTCAAAGGGCTCCGCCAACAACTTCCGCACAATCGGTAAATCCTTCCCAATCAACTGCTCCTGCAGATTGATGGTATGCGTTGAAATCACCGCCTTCTTCCCCTCCCGGATCGCATACTCCACCGCCGGAATCAGATAAGCCAACGACTTCCCAACCCCCGTCCCTGCCTCAACGACCAAAGACCGCTCACCTTCCAGGGCATCCGCCACCTCCCCCGCCATCTCTTGCTGCTCGGCGCGGTATTCAAAATCCGGAGACTTCGAGAGCAAACCGGTCTCCGAAAAAACCATCCGCATCTCGTCACCAAAAGAATTCCCTCCGCCAAGCGATATCACATCCGTAATTAGCCCCAACCCCCAACAAGTTCAACCGCCATTCCAAAACCCTAAACAAAGCCCAAGCCGCCACCCACCCGGCTCCTCAACCAAGCCATTCAAAATTGCACGTTCAGCGTTGGATGTTCGACGTTTCTCCGCCCTCCAACCGAGAAAACGAAAAGCCAATCGCCAAAAGCCATCTGCCAGGTCCCACAACCACCACCCTATCCCCTTCTCACCCCCAAACCAAATAATGCTGAATTTCCAACATTTATGTTGCAGTTTTTCCAGCACCTATTACCTTTTCGCCATGAATCGTCTCGAAAAAGGTGAACTCTCACGACGCGAACGGCAGATCCTCGACATCCTCTATCGCCTCGGCGAAGCCACCGCCCAGGACGTCCAGGACGAGCTCGCCGACCCTCCCTCCTACTCCGCCGTGCGGGCCCTCCTCGCCACCCTCGAAAACAAGGACATGGTCAAACATTCCAAGGAAGGACGCCGCTATCTTTACAGCCCGGTCATCACCGAGAGAAAGGCCAAACGCACTGCCCTCAAAAACCTCCTCGGCACCTTCTTCAAAGGCAAACCCGAAAACCTCGTGGCAGCCCTCCTCGACCCCACCGACCAACAACTCAGCGAAAAAGAAATCGCCGACATCCGTAAACTCATCGAGTAGCACCAAGCCATGCTCCTCCCCTCGCTCGTCTTCTCACTCCTCGCGGCCTTCGCGATGTGGGTCTTCGTGCGTCGAAATCCCGCCACCGATCCCCGCGTCACCGTCGCCATCCTGGCGCTCCTTCTCGTCCTCCCCCTCCTCAACTTTCTCCCCAAAGTCGCGGTCACCGTTTCTGAAAACCCCGCCCCCTCCTCAACCGGCAACCCCTGGATCCTCCCCGCCATCTGGACCCTCGGCTTTCTCTTCTTCGGAATGCGTGGACTCATCGATGTCCTCTCGATGCAACGCTGGAATCGCGAATCCCGCCTTGCCAACGACCTCCCCGCCTTCCGGGAAACCCTCGCCCGACTCAACATTTCGCGACGCGTCGATCTTCGCATCCACCCCCGCCTCACCTCCCCCGTCGTTTCCGGTCTCATCCACCCCCGCATTTACCTGCCCGAGAGCTCCACCGACTGGTCACCCGACACTCTCAAAATGGCCCTCCTGCACGAGCTCGGCCACGTCCAACGACGCGACCTCTGGATGGCCACCCTCGCCCACTTCGTCTGCGTCCTCCATTGGTTTAATCCCGCCGTCTGGTGGCTCCGGCGCACTTTTCTTTCCCAGTGCGAATACGCCTGCGACGCCCACCTTGTCGAAAAAGGCACCGACCCGCGCGTCTACGCCAACGCCCTCTGCGACGTCGCCCAATCCGCCTCGGCTCCCCCTCTTTCCCTCGCCATGGCCGGCCATGTCCCCCTTCGCGAACGCATCATCTTCCTCTCAAAGGGCGGCCGCCGCGGCTCCATCATTCTCTCCGGTCTCATCCTCCTTTCCGCCTCCAGCGCCATCGCGATCAGCGTGGTCCGGTTCGTCCCCGAACGCGTCGCTCCCCGCCCTGCCGCTCCCATTGATGAGACCCGGCTCCGCTTCACCGCCGAGCCCTTCCCGGCGGATTGAAGAAAAGGACCTCGCATCGCTCGTCGAAACCCCGGTCGCAAGCCTCCGGGAACTCATCGATGCCGCTCAAAAGGGGCCTGACCCGGTTCACCTCGAAGCGGATGATCTGAAGGCCCTCGGGAAAAAAACCCTTCTAAGAAAGTGCGAAATGCGTTCGTTCTACCTCCACACCTTCCGTTGATCCATGAGCCTCCACGCCAAACCCACTGAAGAATCGATCGCACGCATCGCGGCCCAAAGACGAACCGCTTCCATCAGTAGCTTTATCATCGCCCTCCTTCTGACGACGCTGGTTGCTCTCATCCTCTACATCGTCAACATGGCCCTGGAATCCAAGGTCATCCCCGCCCAGATCATTTATTCGTCCCCCTCCGAAGCCGAGGACGATGTCACCATCGAAAAGGTGAACGTTGAACTCATCCGCAAACCCACTCCTCCGGGAGGAGGATCCCCGTCCAAGGTCATCGTGGCCAGCACGACCTCTCTGGTCGCCGTCCCGGTGGCCATCCGGACCACCGACAACAACAGCTTCGGACTCGACGACGGAATCGGCATTGGCGACGGAGAGGGCTTCGACGGAGGTGGCAACTACGGAAACATCCCCGCCACCCCCGGCAAGCGCTGCAATACCGCCGACCGGCTTCAGCGACTCGCGACCACCGGCGGCACCAGGGAATGTGACGATGCCGTTGTCAAAGCTCTTCGCTATCTCCAGAAAACACAGCACAAGGACGGCTCGTGGCACAACAAGAGCAAGGTCGGCATCACCGGGCTCGCCCTCCTCGCCTACCTCGGTCATTGCGAAACTCCTCTCTCCGAGGAATTCGGCGACACCGTCTTCCGTGCCACCGTCTACCTCGTTGACAAAGGATTGAAAAACAACGGCCGCCTTTTCCATGATGCCAAAGGCCTCTGGTGCTACGAACACGCCATCGCCACCTACGCACTCTGCGAATGCTACACCTTCAGCAAGGCCTTTGGATACAATATCCCAAACCTGGACCAAGTCACCCGGGACGCCGTCCAATGGATCCTCAACAACCAGAACCCCATCGGCGGTTGGAACTACCAGTATCAGGAAAACAAACGCTGGGACACCTCCACCACCGCCTGGCACCTGCAAGCGCTCAAAGCCGCCCAAGCGACCGGACTCGACTTCAAAAACCTCCGCGAAATCATCAAGAACGGATTAACCTCCCTCACTGACACCCAGGTCAAAAGTGGAGGCTTTGGCTACAGTAAAACCAGTGCGGGCAGCCAAAACGGCAGTCACTACGCCCTCACCGGAGCAGGAGTGCTTTGCCTGCAGCAACACAAGGGAAAAAGCAATATCGACGCACGCCAGGGCATCGAATACCTCTCGAAAAACTCGACTTTTGATTTCAAGAAAAAGGTCAATTACTACGAGCACTATTATGCTTCCCAGGCCATGATCAACGAAGGCGGGTTGGCGTGGAAAAAATACAATACCATGTTCCGCGAGCCCCTCCTTAAAAACCAAAACAAGGACGGCTCCTGGCCCCAGCCTCCCGGAAACCACCACTCCGCCGGCACCATCTACAACACCTGCCTCGCCACCCTCATGCTCGAGGTTTACTACCGCTATCTGCCGGGAACCGGACGATAGGAGGGGTATTTTTTAGACGAAGCGGCCGGGATCCCTCGCTCTCCCTTGCGTAAATCCTTCCTATGAAATTTCCCGTTATTCTCTCAATCATCTGTATCGGAATTGGTATCGCCATTGGCTGGGTTGCCAAACCTGACCCGGCAACCGCTGAAACCGTGACCGCCAAAGCTGATCCGCCGGTGGCTTCGAACCGCAAGGAGCCGCCCCCCTCAAAGCCCCCGGTCACAGAAAGTGACCGCACCGGAAGGCCCTCCGCCCGGGTCGCCGGAGGCACCCTCCCCAGGGAAATGACGGACGAGCGAAGGGAGCAGATGGAAAAATATCAAAATCGCTTCGGCGATATGATGAAGAAGCGCCGCATGGCCAAGCTCGACGCCCGGATCTCAAAGCTGGTCGCCCAACTCAACCTCACTCCGGAACAGGAAGCCGCACTCCGCAAGGCCGCCGAAGAAAGCCCCGGTGACGTTTCTGCCATGACGTCGGGAGATTTTGACCCCTCAAAACTTGCTGAATTGTCTGGAAATGGAACCTTTGACGAAGCGCTGGCCGAAATTCTCACCGACGAGCAAAAAGAGGAACACGAGGCCGTCAAAACGCGGGAACTTGCCAACAAAGTCGAAGCCAAGGCCCTGAAGGATTTGGCCAAGCTCAGCAGCCTCGACATGACCCAGGAGCAAAAGGATGCCGCTTACGACGTTCTCTACAAGCAAGCCGAGGAATCGACAGGAAACAATTCAGCTGAATCGGGAATCCTCTCCATGGTCACCGACGGACTTGGGATCGAACTCGATATCGATGCAGGAGACCTCGGCGTTGCCGGAACAGTCATCCCTGATTCAAACGGCGACGAAGCCCCCCGCAACCCGCAGGACATGATGAAGCGGATGCAGGAAAATCGCCAGAAGAAGATCGATCAGAAAGTGGAGGCCCTCCGCCCTGTGCTTGATGACAACCAGCTCGAGCAATACCGGAAGAGCCTTGAAATTAAAAACAATGGCATTCTTGGTGGATTTCCAGGCGGCTTTGGTGCCGAAAAAGAAGGCCAGTAAGTCCTCATTATCACTCTCCACCCGCCCTCATCCGAGAGGCGGGTTTTTCTTGTTCAATTCGAAGCCCAACGCTCTCCCCTGCATTGCAATTCGCGGGGAATGGTCTACATCACCGCCATGAGCGATTCCCATCCTTTCCTTTCGACCGACTTTCACATCAAGTGGTCCACTCTGACCCCGAATCACATCCCGGCCGATGTCACCAAAGCCATCGAGACAGGCAAAGCCAACATCGAGGCCGTCAAGTCCGTCGCTCCGGAGGATGCCACTTTTGAAAACACCTTCGGGGCGCTCGAGACGGCCACCGAAGATCTCGATCGATCCTGGGGCCGGGTGAACCACCTTGATTCGGTCGCCAACTCCGATGATCTCCGCGAAGCCCTCAATGAAATGCTCCCGGTTGTTTCGGAATTCTCCTCCTCGATCTCGCTCGATGACGATCTTTGGAAGATCCTCAAAACCTTCGCCGAATCAGAGGCCGTTTCACAACTCACCGATATCCAGCAACGCTTCGTGAAGGAAACCTGCGACGACTTCAAAGCCGCAGGAGCCGACCTCGAGCCAGAGGCCAAAAAGCGCATGTTCGAAATCAACAGCGAACTTGCCCGGGAGACTCAGAAATTTGGTGAGAACGTTCTCGATTCCACCAATGCCTGGGAACTCTTTGTCGAAGATGAAGACGAACTGGCTGGCCTCCCCGAATCAGCCAAAGCCGGAGCTGCCGAAGATGCCAAGGCCAAAGGAAAAGAAGGCCAGTGGCGCTTCACCCAGCAGTTTCCCTCGATGTATCCCGTGATGCAATACGCCGGGAGTGACGCCCTGCGCAAAAAGATTTGGGAGGGTGGCTGCACCATCGGATTCGGTGGCGACCACGACAATTCCGACAACACCTGGAGCATTCTCAAGCTCCGTCAGGAAAAAGCAGCCCTCCTCGGTTTTGACAACTTCGCCGACCATGTCCTCGAGCGACGCATGGCGAAAAATGGAAAAGGAGCCCTCGGCTTCACCGAAGATCTTCACTCAAAAATCACCGATCGTTTCCAAGAGGAAACGGAAGAACTCCAGGCCTACAAAGCCGAAAAGACCGGAGGCGAATCCGGTCCACTGGACCCCTGGGGAGTCGCCTTCTGGTCCGAGAAACGCCGCAAGGAACTCTATGACTTCGATGATGAAGCCCTTCGCCCCTACTTCCCGGTGGACCAGGTCATGGACGGACTTTTCTCGCTCACTTCCAAACTATTTGGGATCAAAATCGCCCAAGCCGAGGCCGAGGCCTGGCATCCCGAGGTCAAGTTTTACGAGATTCATGATTCCGAATCCGGTGATCATTTGGGCTCCTTCTATGCCGACTGGCACCCGCGTGAATCCAAGCGTGGTGGTGCCTGGATGAACTATCTCGAAACCGGACTTCCAAATCCACGCACCCCCCACCTCGGCTTGATTTGCGGAAACATGTCGAAACCCACCGGAGACAAACCCGCCCTCCTCACTCATCGTGAAGTCGAGACCGTCTTCCACGAGTTTGGCCACCTTCTTCACCACCTCCTTTCCGATGTCGCCATCAAGTCACTGGCCGGCGTCAATGTCCCCTGGGATTTCGTCGAACTCCCCTCCCAAATCATGGAGAACTTCTGTTGGGATCGGGAGTCGCTCGACCTCTTCGCCAAGCACTACGAGACCGGAGAAACGATTCCGGAAGAACTCTTCGAGAAGATGATTGCAGCCCGCAACTACATGTCGGCGACCTCCTTCATGCGCCAGCTTGCCCTCGGCAAACTCGATCTCGAAGTCCACCTCAACCCCGATCAATACATGGGCCGCGATCTCGATGACGTCGATCGCGAGATTCTCGCAGACTACAAAGCCAAGCTCTCCACCCAGGGCCCGTCGATGATTCGTCGCTTCAACCACCTCTTTTCTTCACCCGTTGGCTATGCCGCCGGCTACTATTCTTACAAATGGGCCGAGGTTCTCGATGCCGACGCCTTCACCCGGTTCCGCAAAGAAGGCGTTCTCAATGCCGATACCGGCATGAGCTTCCGTCGCGAAATCCTCGCCAAAGGAAACTCCCGCCCCGTCGACGAGTCGTATCGCGAATTCATGGGTCGCGACCCCGAACAAGCCGCCCTGCTGGAGAGATCCGGCCTTACCGGATAGAGGCAGGAGAATGTCACCGAGACGAAATGCGGGCGCTGATGAGAAGGGATGTGCCGTGACCGGGCGCAGGCGCTCGTGTTGACAGGAATTTTCATGCGCCCCCCGTCCCGGACGTCGGCTTTGGCTCAATTCGCTGTCCTCGACCAAGGTCGCGGTAGCCGTAACCAGAAGATTGCCGCCAAGGCACCAAGACCCGCCCCCAGCGAGTTGAACATCAAATCTCGTGAACTCGAACTGCGCGAGGGAATCCATGCCTGAACCAGCTCGAAAAACAGACTCAACATGAAACCGGAGAGAAGAACGACCGCGCATGTCCGTGTCCACCGGTATCCGCGGCTCTTGCAAAGTGCCCACGCCAGACAGAATCCAAGCGGCACGAATCCCAGAAGATTCAGGATCACGTCTTCCAGGGTCCCCTCATCTCTATTCCAATGCAGAATCGGTTCATCGAGAAATCCACTGCGGATGAAAAAGGTGTTCGAGGGAATACTCAAGTGACGGCCGTTTCCCGAGGCATCGTTTTCAAGGTCTTTGGGACCGTCCAAACGATCGAACAGGTAGAGAACTTCAAAGCGCGAGTGATCACTCGTGTGATTCATGCGTCCAATCTCACTCTCCGGCAGCGCCCTTGAGCAGAGAGCGAAGCCATACAGCTTTCCCGGCCAGGAATTCTTGCGATGCACTGAGTTGCCAAATGCCAGCGTGAAGCCATTCGCATCTCCCGATTCCGGCATTGTAAAGTGAACCCCTTCCCGTGAAGCGGCCAGGACGCCATTGAGATAGATTTTAGCTCCCCAAGTGTCTGAAACGACGGCAATGTCAGCAACACCATCGAGAACATTGGAAAGATCAACCGAGAGGCGCGGCGAACGACGCTCGTAGCTATAGTCGTCGCCATTCATGACAATGAGATGCGAGCGCCACTGCCCAATGACAAACTGCGACGAGGCGTCGCCGTCATAAACATGCATCAGAAACATGAATCCTCCCGCGTCAGGATGAGGATCTGCCAATTGGACGGAAAGTTCAACGGTCAGTCCATCACCGGCCGAAAGGGCCGGGGGCCCCTCTTTATGGCCCATTGACGCCGTTGCGACACCGTATTTCCCGAATTCCAATCCCGGTCGGTCAGCGGTGCGGGAAACGGCATTATCAAATGAAAAATCCTTCGGACTCAGACCTGCAAGCAGGGTGATTCCGAGGATGGCCGTCGCTACTGCGGCGAAGACCCGCCCGACGCCTCCTGCTCGATGACGAAATACTTCCATGGACCAGGTCGACAGATAGCCCATTCGAACTGCCGTCTCAAGGGAAGTGCAATTATTTTCTGTAAAAAGAGCTGATCGACCAGTCCGTGGGTAGCAATCGATGAACCGGGGCGCGGAGCCCCGGTTTCAATGAGAATCCTGTCAATTAGGCTTGGCGGCGGCGGCGGAATGCCACGGCCCCACCCAGAAAGACGAGCAAAGCACTCGAAGGTTCGGGAACCTGCACCACCTCGATCGAGAAGGCATAGGTCCGTGTCAGGTTTGCGTGCCCAAAATTATCAAGGGTATTTCCGACTCCTCCTGCTTCGTCAAAATTGAGGCTGTTCGCGTGATCGGTGACTCCAAAGCTGGTGTCCGTCATTATGCTGTTCTGAATCCCCGCCCCACTTGGATTTTGAACCCCTGCCGCAATCGTGGTGTCCGAGGTAAGGGTGAAGGTGTTGTTCGTGCCTCCGAAGGCCACCAGGTTCTGAATGCCCGGTTCGGTATCGATCGTGGATCCGAAGGCGAGGACAGTATGGCTGGCTGCGCCATTGAGGATGGTCAGAAACGGAAACACCGGTTGGGTGGCTCCGTTGGTGGCGTCCGGTGCAGCCTGGTAGTCCCAGCTGATCGCCTGATACGTTCCAGGTCCCAGTGTCACCACATCGGTGATATTGATGTTCTGGCGCATCTGGTTGTTAGTACCGTCGGACATGGTGTCCTGCACAGGAGTCGTGACATTAGGGCCGAAGCCGATGGTGACGGCGCTTGCAGTGCCTAATAGCGCCAGTGACGTTCCGGCAGCGAGGAGTGGAGTGATTTTCATAGTCTATGTTTTACGGATTTAGTGATCTTGATGAACTCCCGCCGCAGCGAATCTCCATCAGTCATTTGATTAACAATTTCAGACAACTCTAACAAGGGATTTTTCCGAACACGCAAATAAAAGTATGGTGAGCTACCGGGCCAGGAGTTCTTTGACGCGCTCCAAGTTGCTGCGTGCGAGGGAATTTTGTGGATCGAGTGCCAATGCACGCTCGAACTGTGATTTTGCTTCCGCGAGTCGCCCGAGGCCTCCTAACATGGCCCCAAAGTCGATGTGGATTGCTGAACTGGCCGGGGCAAACCGAAGCGCTGCCCTGTAGTGGCGTTCTGCCTTGCTTGCGTCTTTCGCTTCGAAGAACTGTCGAGCGAGTGTGTGATGCTTTCGGCCGAGTTCGGTTTCGAGGGCTTCTCGCCGTGAGCCGGATTCGCTCTCCGCAATCTTTGCGAGATAGTGGAGAGAGGCCCCGGGGAAACGCGCTTGAAACCGTCCGCCCACGATTCCCAGCACCTGGCTTCGAGTGGCTGGTTCGGTATACCAGCGCCCCTTGTAGGGAAGTTGCTGGTTGCGTAAGTCTCTGGGAGAGGATTCTCCGAGGAGGGCGGCGTCGGCGATGAGGGTATCGACCCCGACCGGTCCCCGGTAGATTGCCGCAATCTCAGCATCTGCGGTGAGCAGGAAGGAAAGGGGCACGGCCGGAGGGATCCCCTGATCAAACAAGGCCGTCTCAAGGTACAGGATCATCCCCATCGAAGGTGCGGTGACGTCTCCCCCGGGAAATGGGGGGGGGGCTGCGGTGACGGGCTGCTCGCCCGACCGGGTGAGCGTGTCGGTGCAGAGAGCGATGATTTTGATTCCCGCAGCTCGGATTTCCTCCGACCGCTGCGATAGCCCTGCGAGTTCAGCAGTGCAGATCGGGCAGGTCGCACTCCAAAAGATCAGAAGCGTGGGGCTCTCGCAGATGACCTGTTGCCGCGCGCCCTCGGGATCCAAATACTCACAAGGGGGGAGTGGGACTCGAGCGGGCAGAAGGATCTTTGCGGTCGCCGGGAGATCGCTCGCGGGGAGATCGGACAGTGGCAGCGTCACCTCGTCGCGCCCTGGGTGCGCATCTTTGGCTTTGCCACTGCCTTCCTTCAGGAGAAAACGCCCACCCGCGCTGAGGCGGCCAAACGACTCCTCTGTTCCGCCCGGCCATCGCACTTTTACGGCAGGATCCGTGACCGTTCCCACCAGACCGAAGTGCAACCATTTGCTCGATTGCGAAAGAAAGAGATCTCCTGCGCGCACCGATTTGGTCTGGGGCGGCTGACCGTCAATATCAACCAAGACCCGGGCGCCTATGGCATCGCGGTTGCAGGTCGTTCCCTCCAGCCTGATCGCGATCGAGCGGGATTTTTTCGACCGGTTTAACATCAGGCGAAGTCGCGGCCCCGAACGATTCCGAAACCAGAGATCGACATCGCCATCGTGATCCCAGTCGGTAAAGCCGATGGCGCGGCCGTCGTCGGCAAAGTCGAGCCCGCTGGCGACGGAGGCGGTGGCAAAGCGGGCACCTCCGGTATTCAGAAAGACGGCATTGCGCTCGTGGCCGCTCCACGATTTGCCCTCGCGTGCAAGTTGCATGATCGCCGACCAGCCCCTTGCATAGAGAGCACCGCCGACTTTGTCCGAGGCGTCGGACGGTGATGGCGCCACGACCTGGCGCCAGAAGAAGGGTCACAAATCGGAGGCGTGGCGATTGGTCAGGTAGCCGTTGGCGACGACAATGTCCTCCCAGCCGTCGTTGTTGATATCGGCAAAGCCCGAACTCCAGGCCCAGCGCCCCACGTTCACTCCGGCCAGTTCGCCGATGTCGGTGAACCCGTTGTCAGCGGAAGAGAACAAAGTGTTCCCGCGCGCCATGCGGCGAAGGTCTTTGACACTTCCCTCGGACCGGTTCCGGCGAAAGCTGGTCCGGGCGGTTTCACGCTTCCCGGCGGATGAGAACATGTTTCCGACGTAGAGATCCATGCGGGTGTCTCGATCAAAGTCAGCCCACGCGACCGACATCCCGCTTGCCATGTCCTCCACACCGGCCTCCGCAGCGATCTCGGAAAAGGTCCCGCCGTCGTTCCGGTAGAAAGTGTTGCGGCCGAAGTCGTTCGCCACGTAGAGATCGGCATCGCCGTCGGCATCAAAATCTTCCCACGCCGCCGCGAAACTCCAGCGGCTGTTCTTCGCGTCGAGCCCGACCGCGACGGTGACATCCTCGATCGCGAATCCACCGTTGTTGCGCAGCAGCACGTTCCGCCCTCCGTTCTCCGCGTCGTTGAAGGGAACCGGTGAGCGGGCTTCGAAACCGGAGGCACCGGAGCCCCCCATCCCGCCACCGTAACTGCAGACGTAGATGTCCAGATCCCCGTCGAGATCAAAGTCCGCCGCTGCTAACGAATGGGCACTGGAGGATCCTTTGTGTCCGCCTCGCAAGGTGAATACCCCGCTGCCGTCGTTCTCTGCGAACAGCACCAACGCCACCGTCGACACGACGAGGTCCTGGTCGCCGTCGTTGTCAAGATCGACAAGGAGCGCGCCACGCGAGCCTTCGAGCCAGTCTGTCCCCGACCCGGCGGACGCATCGCGGACCGTCCCGTCGCTCTGCTGCATGTAGAGGCGGTTCGGGAGTCCGCCACCGTCGCAGACGTAGAGATCATCCAGTCCATCCCCATCCACGTCCCCGATCGCCAACCCGGAGTGGCCGGTCATGCGCATGTCGTCGATGCGGGTCAGGCGCTGCGACCAATATCCCGCCCCTCCGGTCACCTGGCGGTCGAAACCGGGCGTCTTTCCCAGGGCGGCCACGGTCGCGTCTCCGAAGAGGGTCTCGCTTTGGTCGCGGGTCACTTCCTGAAAACCGGCAAGTCGCACGGAGGCCAATTTTTCGCCCTCCCACTCGCAGATCCACCGAACGGTGATCCCCGTGGAGTGGTTTCTCTGCTCGATGAGTGCCTCGTCACCGAGATCCTTGACCGAGATCTGGCCTTCATTTCCAAATCGCGCGCGCACCTCTTGCAGCGCCGCGAGGCCAGCGGTGGGCGGAAGATCGATCCCGGCGCGCAATCGCACGACCCGGAAGCCCCCGGGCATCTCCAGGGATTCAAGCATTTTTTCACCGGGGACGAGAGCGGTCGAGCGAAAGTTCGGAGCAACGATCTTGTCGAGGTCGGTGTCACTTGCAAATATCTGTTTCAAGATCTTCGCATGCCCCCCTCCGTCTCCGCTGGAGTCCGCAGCCACACGATCGGTGGCAGTGGTCACCCCGGTCTGTGGCACTTCAATGCTTGTCGCTCCGTCGGTTGCGGATTCACCGGGCGCGCGTTTTGGGGGAGTGCCCAAATGCGAGGCAACCGGGATCAATTCGTCTGCCCTCTCTCCCTTCGAGTCTCCCTTCGTGTCAGTATGCTTCTTCTCGCAACCGGGAAGGGCGAACAAGAGGAATGGGACGATGACTTTGCCGACAGAGTTCACGACTGCGATGCTGGCAGTCTTGTCCGTGGCCTTCCAGAGGATTCTTCCGCCACGACGGGCGGCCATGACCATCCTTTCGCTTTCTCTCAATGGCCGTTTCTTGGGAAAAGAAATGCTGAAAAAAGAGGGATGCCGGCAGCGCCCACCCACTGTCATCGGTCTTCATCTTAAAAAGCGTAGCCCACGCCTCAAAATTCCCACGCTTCCATAAACCTGCAATTATTGATGTATTTTATTCGTCGTTTCCATTTGGAGGAGGATTTTCGACGAGGATGCGGAGGGCTTTCATATCGTCGTCCATACGCCGGAGTAATTCTTTGAGCTCGCGTTGCTGTTCCTTGGGATCGGGAAGAGTGGCCAGTTCCTGCATCGTGGAGACGATGATGCCGAGGAAGAGATTGAGGATGGTGAAGGTGGCCACGACGATGAAGGGCACGAAGAAGATCCAGGCCCAGGGATGGATTTCCATCACCGGGCGTACGATCCCCATGGACCAGCTTTCAAGGGTCATGATCTGGAAAAGGCTGTAAAGGCTCTTGCCAATCGAGCCGAACCAATCAGGAAAATCTGCCCCGAAGAGTCGCGTCGCCAGGACGGCGGCGGTGTAGAAAACGATGGACATCAGGGCCAAAACCCCGGCGATGCCGGGAATGGAATGAAGGAAGGCCGCCACCACTTTTCGAAGCGACGGGACCACGGTGAGAAGTCGCAGGACGCGGAGAACCCGGAGAGCCCGAAGGACGGACCACGGCCCGGCGTTGGGAACGAGAGCGACGGCGATGACAAAAAAGTCGAAGAGGTTCCAGCCATCCCGCCAGAAGGCGAGGCGATGGACGGAGATTTTGATCAAGATTTCGGCGACGAAGATAATCAGGCAACAAAGATCAAGAGTGCGCAGGAGCGGACCCCATCGTGCCATGATCGTGGCATCCGTTTCAACACCAAGGAGGATGGCATTGAAAATGATGACCCCAATGATGACCGTTTGGACCCGGTCGGATTCGATCCACTTGGCGAGGGCTTTTCTGGAAAAGGGGAGAGACATCGGTTTGGAATCGCTCAGGGGGAGTCTTTGACCGGAAGAAGCCGAATGGCAATGGCGTGGCAGGCCATGGGAGCAGTCAGGAAAATGAGGAAGATGATGGCGAGAGCGAGGAGAATGACCCCCGGAGTGGGGAAGCGAATGATTGCGGAGAGACCTAACAAAAGGACTCCAAGTGAGGAGGCCTTGGTGGCCGCATGGAGACGGGAAAGCGGATCGGGCATTCGAAATAGCCCGAGTGAGGCGATGAGAAAGCAGAGACTTCCGAGAAGGGCAAAAAAGGAGACCAGAAAAGAGATCATGGCTTGGTGGAGGTATGAATGAGACGGGAGAGAATGAGGGTCGAAATAAAGCCGAGCATGGCAAGGATGAAGCCGAACTGGAGGGGGACGGGATTGTCATCGGCCAGAGCAAGCAGGATGCAGAGCCCAAGAAGTTCAAAGGCCAGAACATCCACGGCAATCACCTTGTCGGCGGCGGACTGGGCGGTAACGAGACGTAGCAGACTGAGAGCCACTGAGATCGCAAGGATGATGATAGCAAGGGTAAGCATGGTTGTTGAAAGGTCAGGGAAGCTTGGCAAGGATGGCCTCGTAGCGGGTTTGAATTTCGGTGATGAGGGCTTGAGGATCCCCGGCACCGTAGAGGGAATGGACGAGCAGAGTCTTCCCTCCGTTCTCTTCAGCGACCGTTAGCGTTCCCGGAGTCATGCTGATGAGGTTGGCGAGGATGAAACGCTTGGTGGGCGACTCCAGACTGACCGGGACATGAAGAAGAATCGGTTGGAAATTTGGATTGGGCGAGAGAATGTCGCGGGCGACTCGAAGCCCGCCAAAAAGAACGTCGCTGAGATATCGAAAAGGGAAGAGGAGGAGAGATTTCATGGCTGGGTTCCGAGGACGGCTTCAAGGTAGGCACTGGGATCGAGAAGAGAGGCGGCGGCTTGTTCGGCAAGACCAAAGGCAGGACCGCAAGCCAAACCGAGGGCGATGGTGACGGCTCCCAGGGTTCCCGAGGTGAGGGCGAGCGAGGCAAGCGGACGGGGAAACTGCTCTGAGTGGGGGGAAGCTTGTCCCCAGAAGGCGTAGCGCCAGATTTTAAGCATCGAAAAAATGGTGCAAAGCCCCACAAGGATGATGGCGGCGGCGGCAAGCCAATTTGCGACATCGAGGCTGGCCCGGAGGAGGGCAAACTTGGCGAAAAAACCGCTAAGCGGGGGAAGTCCGGCGAGAGAAAGAGCAGGGATCGCAAAGAGGCTGGCGATGAGAGCCGAGCTGCGTGCGACGCCGGAAAGCTCGTTCAGCTTCGAGGTTCCGGCATGGGACTCGACCAAGCCGGTGACCAGAAAGAGGTTCGCCTTCACCACGATGTGATGAACGAGGTAGAAAATTCCAGCGGCGATTGCCAAGGGGGTAAAGAGAGCGAGGGCTAGCGCCATGTAACCCACCTGGCTGATGATGTGGAAGGAAAGGATCCGGCGCATGTCTCCCTGGGCCACGGCGCCTAAAACTCCGCCTACCATTGTGAGAATCGCGAGTCCAAAGAGGATGTTCTGGTGCGGGAAGGAACCATCGATGACAAAAACCATTCCGAAAACACGGTAGAAGGCATAAAGACCGACCTTGGTGAGCAAGCCGGCAAACAGGGCGGAAAGGGCGGTTGGGACATTGGGGTAGGAGGCCGGAAGCCAGAAGGCCAGGGGGATGAGCGCGGCCTTGATCCCAAAAGCTCCAAAGAGCAGGGCGGCGGAGCTATCAATTAAAAAGGAACTCTCGGCATCCTGAAACTTAAGATGCAGATCAGCGAAGTTCAGCGTTCCGGTTTTGCCATAGATCAAACCGGCTCCGATGAGAAAAAGGAGGGAAGAGACGAGATTAATCACGACGTAGCGCCAAGTGCCATCACGGGCCTCCCTGCCTCCGATCATCGCCATCAATGAGAAGGACGAGAGAAGGAGCACTTCAAACCAAACGTAAAGATTGAACAGGTCCCCGGTGAGGAAGGCTCCGCTGGTTCCCAAACTCAAGGTCGAAATCAAGGCATACAGATGGCGTCTCCGATAACGGGCCGATAGGGTGCGATGAGCAAAGATGATGGAGGCCACGACCACGAGTTGGCAGACCGCCAGCATGAGCGCGGAAAAACCATCGACCACCAAAACGATGCCGTAGGGAGAGGGCCAGTCTCCGGCATGAAGGGCGTGAACCTGGCCCTGGGCGGTCGCTGCGACGAGGGCAAAGGCGGCCCCCAGTCCGGTCAAAGCAGCCACGAGGGAGGAGGCAAATGCCAGGGTGGGACGAGTCCGCAGGGCAAAGCCCAGCAGCCCGCCAAGCGCAGGCCCCATGAGGGAAAGGACGATGAGATGTTGAGATGTCATTTGGACTGGCTGCGGATCAAGAGCGAGAGAAGAAAGGCCAGGATCCCGAAACCGATCACAATCGCGGTAAGAACGAGAGCTTGCGGGAGAGGGTCGGCGAGAGTGTGGATTTGAGTGTCGTCACCGATGAGGGCGGCGGCATTGTGTTTTAATCCGCCGGAAGCAAGGATGATGAGATTGGCACCCTGGCTGAGCAGAATGAGGCCGACGATGGCATCGATTTTAGTGCCGCCAAGGAGGCGATAAAGGCCTGCCGCAATGAGAACACCGATGGTAAGAGCAATGAAGAGTTCCATGAATTAAAGAGTGCGATGATGGAAATGGCGGAGGTAGTTGAGCGAAAATCCGAGAACGGTGAGGAAGACCCCGAGGTCGAAAAGGAGGGGTGTTCTGAGGTGAAGCGAGCCGGAATGAAACCACATCCCCGCAAAGAAGGGACGGCCAATCGCAAGTGGCAGAAGAGCGGTTCCCAGGGCGATGGCAAGCCCTGCGACAAGGAGGATGTGGGAGGCCTTGCGAAGACGGGGGGCGGTGAAATCGGGCCGCGAGCACAGGAGACCAAGGCCAACGGCACTGGCCGCGAGCAGAGCCGCAATGAACCCTCCGCCGGGGGCATTATGCCCGCGCCAGAAAATCCAAAGAGCGGTGGGAATCAGGAAAAGGATCACCAGGCGGACTCCGGTCCGGAGGAGGGACGTATTGGAAGTGCCGGGGAGGTGGGCCCGCACGCGCGCCGCTCCCAGAGCGGAATTGGCACCCATTGCCGCGATAGCCAGGACAATAATTTCTCCGAGGGTATCGAGGGCGCGGAAGTCGACGAGAATGACATTGACGACATTGGCCCCGAAAGCGGCGGGCTTGCTCTGGCTGAGATGAAAATCGGAGATCGGGTGATCCCACTCCAGAGCCATTGATTTTAAAATCAAGGCGGTCACGAGAATGCCGCCGAGGCTGGCAAAGATGAAGCGAAAGACACACGGGGACTCGGGCGAAGTACGCGGAGTTTGCTTGTCGCGGATCAGGGCCACGGCGAGGAGAAAGAGGATCAGGGTCTCGGCGAGGAGCTGGGTGAGGGCGAGATCGGGAGCACTGAACCACAGGAAAAGGAAGGCAATGAGCAGACCGACAAAGCCCAACGAGACCAGGAGCGGGAGGGTTTTCCGGGTTCTGGCTGCGATGATTGCGGAAACAGCCAAAAGCGGAGTCAGACAAAGGAAGATGAGGGAATTCCCGCTCCAAGTGAGAGGAAGCGAGGGCCATTCGTGAAGGTCCAGCGAGAGAAAGGCAAGGAGTCCAATCGCGGTCAGGAGAATCGCAAGGTGCGAAGTCAGGCGCCCTTTTTCGAGGATGACACTGACCCCATCGGCAAGGCGACGGAGGCCCCGGAGGGTGAGATTAAAAAGCCCCTCCCAGAGGGGCGGGAAAAAGCGGGGAAGAGCGGCGTGCCGGGGTCTCCTGAGAGCCAGGAAGATGACGCCTGATAGAGCCAGCGCGCCGAGGCTGAGAAAGAGAGCGGGATTCCAACCGTGCCACAGGGAGTAGTAGGAACCTTCGCTCGCACCCAGAGAAATGGCGGCCTGGCTCAGCAAATTGGTATTTCCCGTCGGAATCAGGATGGTGAGAATGAGCGCGCCGAGGGCGGGGATGAAGGTGGCCGCCGACATGCCAAACGGGATGCCATTCCGGGAAACTGGTTTGGTCTCACGGGAAAGAATTGGAACCGCAATTCGCAAGCCAAGCGCAATGACACCTGCCGCCGCAACCGCAATCGCGCAAGCCAAAGCAGGGGAAAATTCCCACGCGGCTTCAAGAAGATACTCCTTTCCAAGGAAACCGGGAAGTGGGGCCAGGCCGATCAGAGAGAGAACCGAAATGAGGACCACCGCACCGGTGACCGGAGCCAGGGATGAAGCTCCCTGGAGCTCGGAAAGTTGGCGGGTGCCGGTCCGCTTCTCAAAGTTCCCGGCGGCGAGAAAGAGGGGCGCTTTGTAAAGGGCATGCGCGGTCAGGAAGATGACAAAGGCCAGTAAGGCGGAGGGAGAACCAATCCCGGCCAGGATGGTGAGAAAGCCAAGCGCGGCCAAGGTGGTGGAAGCCAGCACTGCTTTGAGATCATCTTCCCAAGCTCCCCGGACGATGGCGGTGCACACCGTTAGAAGGCCCGAGGTCACAAGAATGGGAGTCCAAAGCGGGTGTTCACCGAGCAGAGGGGCCAAAGTTGCCATCAAGAACACGCCCGCTTTCACCATCGTGGCTGAATGGAGAAAGGCCGAGACCGGGCTGGGACCGACCATGGCATTGGGAAGCCAGAAGTGGAAAGGCCACTGGGCGGACTTGGTCATCGCCCCCAAAATAATCAAGAGGACCGCTCCGGTCATGACGGGAGAATTCGGCAGCTCTCCCGTTCTCTCCAGGAGTTGCGTGATCGAGGCCGTCCCGGTCGCGATTTGAAGAAGGACAAAGCCGACCAACAAAGCGGCTCCGCCGAGCATGGTGATGAGGAGGGCTTGGGAGGCATTGTCCCGCGATTGTTCTTTCTCGTGGAAGAAGCCGACGAGCAGGAAAGAAAGCAGCGAGGTGGCTTCCCAGAAGAGGAAGAGGAGTAAGAGATTGTCCGACCAAATGACTCCGAGCATCGCCGAGGTGAAGAGGGTGAGCGAGGCGAGGAGGGAAGGAAGGCGGGGATTGTTCGCAAAATAGGAGCAGGCGTAGAGGTGGACACAGGCTCCGAGAAAGAAAATGAGGAAACCAAACCACGCCGTGAAGGGGGTCATGCGGAAGGCCAGCTCCATGCTGAGTTGGGGGACCCATGGAATTGACAGGTGGGCCGTTCCTTGTCCTGGCAGGCAAATCGCAGCCGCTCCAAAAAGCAGGGCAATTCCCATTCCAAATTGGTTTGGGAATCGGCGAACCAATCCCGGGAACAGAAGGGATCCAAGGGAGACCAGAACGGGTAAGCAGAGGAGAAAGAAGGGTGAAATCATGGGGAACCAGTCCAATGGACTGAGAAAACGACGGCGGAAAAATCGCCTCTAAAAACTAATACACGACTTATAATTCGTGTAAACAAAAACGTAAAACTTCGAGGGCGTTTTCTGAGAATTTCAGCGGAGATCCCCTGCCATTCTATTTTCAGCGGGAACGGGGTGATTAAAGTCGTGAAATTGGGGGAAATCGAGCCCTTCGTGATGATTTCGAACCAGTCCCTCAAAGAAAGCGAAGTCCACATCGATAAACCCGCCCCGTAGAATCCCGTATGACCCTCCGCAACGACCACGTATTCATGGGCGCCCAACGCCGTCACGGCACTCCGCACCGTTTCACACAAATCCAAACAAAACCGCCCCCATGCTCGACCGCCGCTCCTTCCTCCGTGCCTCCGCCGCCACCTCCCTCGGACCCCTCTTCCCGGCAACCGGATACGCCCGCGGCATCGACATGGATGCCATTCCCAAAGGCGAACGCCCCGTCCAAGACCCTGATATCACCTTCCTCCCCCCGCGCGGTCGCTCCCCCGCCTCCTTCATCATCGACGATTCAACCTGCCTCGTGAACATGGCCCACTACTCCATGCCCCAGTTCGCCGCCGCTTTCCCCGACCGCGCCGACTACAAGAAACCCTGGCAGGACTGGCCCCGCGAAATTCCCGACACTTTCGTCCGCAAGTTTGGCGAGTGGTGCCGCACCCAGGGCGTCAAAGGAAAATACTCCATCGTCCCCTACCCCGCCTGTGTCGGCTGGGTCGATCGCTTCATGCCCGGCTGGTCGAAAAAGCAACTCCAGGACTCGCTCACCCTGGTCCGCGACTTCATGGCACCCGACTGGGACATCCACTCCGAGATGATCTCCCATACCCGCGTCCTCGACCTCAAAACCGGTCGACCCTTCCCGGAGATCTCGCGTCACACCATGGAAAACTCCTTCCCCGACAAGCCCGTCTCCGTCGACCACCTCACCGACTACATCGCGTATTCACTCCAGGTCCTCAAGAACGCCGGACTCCACTGCGACGGCTTCACCACCCCCGGCGGCTTCGGCAACCTCGTCAAATCCGAACTCTCCCTCGCCGCCCACCAGGCCGTCCGATCGGTCTACAAGACCGAGATCCCCCACTACTTCAAATACCTCCACACCGACAAAACCCGCTCCACCGACCCACACCTCGAACACGTCTCCGGCCTGAACACCTCCGACCCAAAATGCACCGTCAACATCCTCGCCGGCACCGGCGACTGGTTCGGCGGCTGGGACGGTGTCTCCGCCGGCGACATTAATGAGTCGGCCGACAAGTTCATCACCGAAGACGGAAAGTCCGGCCGCATGGTCGAGATGATCGATCGCAACGAGGCCGCCATCATGCTCTGCCACTGGGCCGGCATCTACTGCAACGGCGACGAGACCGGCTTCACCATTTTCAAGAAGGCCGTCGAACGCATCAACCACCACCACGGCGACCGCATCGTCTGGATGAAACTCACCGACATCGCCCGCTACTACGCCGCCAAGGAACTCACCGCCTCCTCCCTCTCTCCGGACAAAAAAACCATCACCCTAAACGCCCCCTTCGCCGCCCCAAACTTCACCCTTCGGGTCAGCGGCTCGGCACCGGCCAACTTCACCCGGGTCACCACCCTCATCGATCTAAAGCCCGGCACCTTCCACCAGAACAACAAAACCCTCACCCTCTGCCTCGACCTCCCCAAAGGTCGCACCACGATCACCGTCTGAGCGGACAACTCACAAAAGAGGAGCTGAAGAAACAGCGCCCCTAGCCCAGCCTAGTTAAGGGAATCTTCCGAAAGAAAACGCCGTAATCCCGGGAGGTCGTCGGTGTTAATGAGATCGACCCCGGCTGCTTGTAACTCGCGCCAAACAGCAACTTTTTCAGGCGTGGCCCAGAAGCGAACGCTTCGTCCGACCGCATGCGCTTGCTTGACGATGGCTTGCAATTTCTGGCGCTCTTCGGCAGGCATCTCACCTTCGCCTTTCCACTTGAAGTGTTTGCTCCAGTTGTCGCTGATAAGGGGGAGGAGATGTTTGTTGAGGCCCGATTCGAGATCCTCGAGGCGACCATCGATGCCAGCGTAACGCGGGTTGTCATCGACGATTTTTTCTTTGGCACGATTGCCACTGATGATCACGGTGACAGCGCGTTTGGTGGTGACGCCGTCCTGTGTTCCAGTGAGGATTTCCTTGTATTCGCTGAGGACTTTACTGAGGGCGTGATAGGTCTGTTTGCCGTCGGATTTGATATCGATCAACAGGGTGAACTCCGTTTTTATCCCGCCGTAGATTTGGCCCTTGTTTGCCTTAACCCGCTTACGGAGCGGATCGAGGTAGAGCTTTCGCAGCGTGCGCCCGGGCTTGAGGTCTTTGCGGTCGTGACCGACCAGTAACTCTCCATCGACCAGGTAAATGTCGGCCTCGACGCCGCAGAAGCCGTGCTCAAGGGCATCGAGTAGCGGGCGTTTGTGTTCGTAGTCGTTGTGCGCGTGGGCTTTTGGCAAGGGCTTCCGGGCCGATGCGGTGATCACCAGTGCGAGAACCAGCAGGGCCCTTACCACGACAGCTTCCCCGGCAAAAATTCGTTGATGAGTTCGTCGTAGAACGGTCGCAAGGCCTCGACATCGACGCGCTCGGTGCTCTTGGTGTAGAGGTCGTAGGGATTGAACTTGCGCACCCAGTCAAACATCTCGCGGTCGTGGTCGTTCATGAGGTGATCGTATGCTCCCTCTTTATGGGCCGGGTAGAACGAGTGGTAACGGATCATGTAGAGAGCCGGGTCCGGGAGCTTGTCCTTGACGACGTGGTAGAGATACTCGTCGTGCCCCCAGGACATAATCACGTGGTCGAGCCCGCAACCTTCCTCGTAGATGCCACCCGGTGTCGAGTATGCGGCGGTTCCCGAGTCCGGATTGTCGGCAAAGAACTCGTGGAAGACGATCTTGTCCGAGAACTGGCAACCGACCGGAAAGGTGTCGCCGACGACAGCCCACTGGGGTTCGTCGAAGAGGCAGAGGATTTTCCCAAGATCGTGGATTAGCCCGGTGAGGATAAACCAGCGCGGGTGACCATCGGCCCGGATCGCTTCGGCGGTTTGCAAGAGGTGTTCGATCTGCGGGAGCTCGATGTCCGGATCACTGTCATCGACGAGCGTGTTTAAATATTCCAGCGCTTCCCAGACCGTCATCCGGCGCTTGGTGAGTGGAAGGTATTCGGCGCGCTTCTTGCGAACGAAGTCGAGGGTTTGATAGCGGTGGTTGAGACGGTAAAACTCGCGCACTCCCGGCCGGGTCTCGGCGTCGTAGTCGCGGAATTCGTCTTTGGGTTTCTCTTCCGGGTAGCGGAGCAGGAGGTCGTCCTCCCATTCGTCGAGATCGGCGAGCGGCGTGGATTCTGAAGGCGAGATCATATTAATAAGCGAGTGGTATTGGAGAGGAGGCGCAAAAACTGTGGAAATGGTAGATCGGAAATCCGACTAAGCGATCTGGCGGCGGTTCTTCAAGGTGTCGACGGCCACGGCGCCAATGATAATGAAGCCGATGATGATTTTCTGCGACCAGTCGGGGACGTTGAGCATGCCGCAGCCGCTCACGAGCAAAGTCATGATCAAGGCGCCGGCAATGCTGCCGATGGGGCTTCCTTTTCCACCGCTGAGCGATCCGCCGCCGATGACGACCGCTGCGATGATGTCGAGTTCCTTCGCGACGGCCGTTGTCGGATCGCCGCTCCCGAGGAAGGCGTATGACATGGCCCCGGAGATTCCCATGAGGAGGCCGCACAGGGTGTAGATCACGATGCGGGTCCTGGTGACCGGGACGCCACACAGTCGCGCGGTGGCTTCGTTCGATCCGAGCGCGTAGATGTAACGCCCGAAGACGGTGTAGCGCATGGTCACGGCGACGACGATCAGCAGGAAGAGCATGATCCAAACGCCGGGGGCGAGGATCAACCACTCGGGATCTGGATTTCGCTGCATGAAGTTTTGCAAGGTATTGTCCGGGGTGCGGACTTGCGATTGTTTGGCAATTCCCTCGGCAGCTCCCCGGGCGATCATCATGGTGCCGAGCGTGACGATAAAGGGCGGAATCTTTAGCACGCAGGAGACGGTGCCATTGAAAGCTCCGGTGGCGGCTCCGGCGGCCATCGCGACCAAGGTGGCAACGAGCATCCCGAGTGTGCTGATGGTCGCGGGATCACCCGCGGCGAAAGCGTTGAGGGTCAGCGCGCAGGCGACTGACGTGAGGGCGATCTGGGAACCGGCGCTCAAATCAATGCCGCCGCTGGTGATGACCATGGTCATGCCGAGCGCGCCGATGCCCACAATCACGGTCTGGGTGATGACGGTCTTGGCGTTGCGTGATGAAAGGAAGGCCTCGAGGTTATCCGGCTGGAAGATAGCGATAAGAACCGTGAAGAGCACGAAGACGAAAAGCAGCCCGATGAAGGGAAGCAGGAGCGATTTCCAATTGGAGGGCGCGGTGGGAAGTTTGGACATTGGGCTCTTGTTCGACTTATCGCTCCTATCGACTGAGCACTAAAGAATCAAGTGCCCACTTGGCTTTATTCGATACTGCGGGATGCTTGCTCTTAAGAGATTTGAGCAATTCATCTTCAAATTCTTTAGCTTCAAGATATCTCGTCATAACCGCGGCGTAGGCATGGGTGTTGCCGTCGTCAACCCGATCAAACATTTTCAGAGCAATCCAACGTAACGGACCAATATTGAGGTCCGTGTCTTTCAAGGGGAGTAAAACCACTTCATCTTCGATGCCAGGGTCTCGTCTTTGAAGTGCCCATATCTCAACAACTTTCGAGATCGAAGCCCCGGCCCAAATCCTAATGTCTTTCTTGTTGGAATCCAGGAAAGGAACAAGCCATGGGATCACATACGGCTTGCCCGACGCACCTAAGGTCATCATCGCTGATCTTTGCCGTTGG
>ERZ887942.155-NODE-155-length-55231-cov-13.246683_pt1 | contig 55231 bp, 51 predicted proteins | sample MGYA00521099_ERZ887942 | MGnify/ENA primary metagenome ERZ887942 (study PRJEB32303, sample SAMEA104408605) | aquatic metagenome | biome: Brackish water; feature: Pelagic; material: water | place: Baltic Sea | collected 2014-06-07T06:48:00 | depth 16,251 m ... | reverse complement strand
TCAGACCTGAGCTGTTCAAAAAACAGCCATACTACCTCACGGGATGTGACAGTTAAGCCTAATCAAAATATCTCTGCGGAATAAAGTGAATGCCAAAAGTAGAGTTGATCAAGCTATGAGCCTTATTGAGCACGAGTGGTCTATTTCGAGCAAGAAGGCTGCAAGAAAACTCTTTGTTGAAATTTCAGATAATGTGATCAAGACAAACCGATAGTACTTGCTCGGCGAGATAGAATTGGGTCCACATATACTTAGTTCGTTCGATAGTCGCCCTACGTTCATAACTCCCAATTAGCTTATGCCCGGTCACCCATGAGAACACCATATGAAGTACCGCGACTTTCCCTAGTCTAACCTAAGGGTTCGCGAGTCCTATAGCGCCCAGCAGCCTGCTGCTTTTGATCGAACTACGAGGTACTACCCACCCCCCCCCTCACTCCTCCACCTTCCCCCGAAGCGCCTTAACAACCCCCCGGACCTTCTTACCCTCCAGCCGCCGCATCTTGCTCCCGTAGGTGGGCTTGGTCGCCACCCGGCGTTTGGGGACGTGCAGGGCGGCCTCGATCAGCTCTTTGAGCCGCTCTCGCGCGATCTCGCGGTTGCGCGCCTGGGACCGTGTGTCCTGCACGAACAGCACAATCGCCCCCTCTTGCGTCCAGCGCGATCCCGCCAGCCGCCGCAGCCGCCGTTTCACCGGGTCGGGCAGGTTGGGCGAGCGTTCGGCCTCGAACCGCAGTTCGACCGCTGTTGACACCTTGTTGACGTTCTGCCCGCCGGGGCCAGAGGCGCGCACAAAGCTTTCCGTCAGTTCCCAGTCCTCAATCCCGATCTGGTCGTTGATCCGTAGCATCCGCGCCTCTCTTTCAGCGCCTTTGTAGCCGGGCGGCCCCCCATATGAAAAGGGCCGCCCCAGCGTGGGGACGGCCCTTTCGAAAGTTCAGGAGGTGGGGTCGGTTAGGATAGTCCCACCTGGGATTTACTCAGCCAAGGGCTGCCTTAGCTGCGCACCTCCCAAGCTGTCCCGACGCACTTCTCCAATCTCTTTCTCGACACTGGATCACCTCCTTTCGCTGTTTCTGATGTCCTCAGGCTTGCACAGATTTGGTGTATGTCAAATTAAAAACCACCATCGGCTGATAATTTCACACAGCTGTCATGCTGGTTTCTGTGCAAGTTGCCCAACGATCAGGCGGAATGGAATCAATGCAAAAAGGGCGATGCCCAGTTTGACCGCCCAATCCGCCACGGCGAGGGTCACCCAAAGCGGCGCCATCGGCCCCATCAGCAGGAAAGGGGCCGGATCCTGCGCCCAGCTGACCGCCGCATCGGCATTCGCCCCGAATACCGTGACGCTGGCCGAGAAGGCGATGGTAAAGAACAGGGCTGTGTCGATGGTCGAGGAGATCAGCGTCGACACCAGCGGCGCCTTCCACCACGCCCCGTCCCGCAGCCGGGCAAAGACCGCCACGTCCAGCAGTTGGGCGACAAGAAAGGCGGTGGCCGATCCGACAGCGACCCGCAAGGCGACGGCGGGCCCGAATTCCAGCATGATCTGGGTGCCGATCAGCGAACAGACGATCCCGGTGACAAACCCCGCCAGCACCACCCGCCGGGCGGCCGACGGCCCGTAGACCCGGTTCATGATGTCGGTGACAAGGAAGGCGAGGGGGTAGGTGAACGCCCCCCAGGTCAGCAATCCGTCAAGGATGAGGAACTGGACGAGGATGTTCGAGGCCACGACGATAAGGGCCATGGCAATGATGCCGGGAAGAAGACGCATGATGATGTTTCCGTTTTGACAAGGGTGCGGCACTTGGCCTCCCGTCGAAGCGGGAGCGCGCCCCGATACGCCGCCCTGCCACCGCCGTCAATCGGGTAGCCGTCAATCGGGCAGCCGGTATTCCACGATTTCCGTCCGTTGGAACCAGTTGAAGTTATCGTCCGAGATCATCGTCACGATCAGCCCCGTCTCATCCCGCCAGACCGCGATCCCTTCGAGGTTGTCTCGTGTCCCGGCCTGCGTTTCGACCAGCGTTTCCCCGCCTGACCCGTCCAGGCCGAACCGTCGTACCCTGCTGCCGAAGGCCAGCCCGTTGAAGCTGCGTTCCAGGATATAAAGCTTGCCATCCGGTCCAACATCCGCCCCGGTGACAAGGTAGCTGGAGTTTCGGGGGATGGAGAAGGGGACGTCCCATTGACCGTTCCGATATCGGTAGACGGGAAAGGGCCTGTCGAGCCGTCCCGACCGTTCTGGTATTGTATAAAGTGTCCCATCCGGTCCGACGGCAAGCGCTTCAAGGGCGGAGTTGTTCTGAAGGTGTTCGAAATCAGGGTGAGAGGGGATGAGAGCAGGCCAGCCGTCTGGCCCATTCTGGATCCGGACCCGCGCCACCCCTTCAAAGCTGATAAAGACGTTCCCGTCCGGGCTGATCGCCAAACCTTCGCTGTCGCTGCGCCCTCGCGCCAGCGGCCCGCCCATTCCGTTCTTGAGCGCCTCCAGGGGACCGGCGGTGATCCCGGTTATCATGCCGTTGTCGCGCTGGAATTGACCCCGAATGATCGCCCCACGATCGCTGAGGGCTACAAACTCGCGCCCATCATCGCTGACCTCGATCGCGGAAAACCCGCCGAATTCCTTGTCGCCGCTACGCCAGATGTACAGGCTTTGGAATTCTGTCCCATTTGGTTGGGGCAGGACGACCGATCCCGTCAACAGGACTGACAGCCCTACAAGCAGCGCCCGGCGAAACACTAGTTGCTGTTCAGAACATCAAGGCACTGCGCAGGCAGGCGTGCCATCGTCAACTCAGGCCGGGGTGGTGGAGCGACGTAGTTGGGATCGGGCGGTGGCGGATTTATGATGTTGTTGACCCATTCCTGCGCTGCCGCACAGCCGTCTCCGGCTGGAATGGGATCCTGTGTTTCACAGGCGCCGTCTCCGGGCGGGCACGACAGCCGGACATGAAAATGGTAGTTGTGTCCGTGCCAGGGCCTGATCTTGCGTAGCCAACTCCGATCCCCCGTAGCCGCATTGCACATTGCCACCTTGGCAACGGCAAAGACAAAGATCCGGTCGACCCGTGGGTCGGACGCTGCCTGACGCATGATGGCCATGTGTTGCGGTGTCCAGGCGCTGTTGACATAGGCGCCGCTGTTGCGGTCCGTGCGGATGGACGACAGGTTTTCCCGCTCTTCCCGGGTCAGGTCCAGGCGGGCGGGCGGCAGCATCCAGATGTCTGCATCCAATCCCACCTGGTGGCTGGCATGCCCGGTCAGCATCGGTCCGCCTCGTGGTTGGGCCATATCGCCGATGTAAAGCCCGGCCCAACCCGGCTGGGTCGCAGCGAACCGGCTGAGGTCCTGCAGGTAGTCGACAAGGACTGGCTGCCCCCAGTTGCGGTTGCGCGACAGCCGCATCGCTTGCCATGTCGGGCCGGTTTCTGGAAGTTGTTCCGCCCCGGCCTGACAGCCGCGAGAATAGAAGCCGACCGCCTGCGAAGGCTGTGCCGACGGAAGGGCCACGCCGCCAAAGAGCGTCTTTGCAACCCGGCTATCGTTGGCGTTCTGTGTCGATACCGCCGCCGCCGTCAGCGCAGGGCCCGCGTCGCCGCTACGGTCGCTGTCGGTTTGACAGGACGATAGGGCAAGAATCAGTCCCAAGCTGGCCAGAAGGCGGATCATGCGGCGCGGTCTCCGTTCTTGTTGACCCAGATTAGCAGGACGAGGCCGGCAAGGAATAGCAAAATAACGGGCGAAATCCCCAACCGAGGGCTTTGCGTCCAAAGTGTGAACACTCCGATCAGGGCGGGTGCCAGAAAGGCCGTCGCCTTGCCCGACAGGGCAAACAGGCCAAAGGCCTCGGTCGGCCGGTCGGGGTTCGTGTGCCGCACCATCATCGACCGCGATGCCGCATAAAGCGCCCCGCCTGCCCCACCGATCGCCGCGCCGCAGACGTAGAATACGATGTCTGGCAGGCTCGACCCTTCGGCTATGGGAAGCCCGAAAAAGGTCTCGCGCGACATGCCTACGATGATCGTGCAGACCGCAATCAGGATCCAGACGCAGACCCGGATCACGGGCTTTGGTCCATAGCGCCCATCAAAGACACCGCCGACGTAGGTAAAGACACCTGCCGTGATGGCCCCGATGATCCCAAAGACGGCGATCATCGTCAGGGACCAGTCCAGGACCAGCCGGGCGTAGACCCCGCCGAACCCGTAAAGCGCGTTCAGCGCATCCCGGTACAGCATCGATGACCCGAGGAATGCGGCCAGAGATGGCCGCTTCAGGACACCCGCGATCGAAGTCTTGAGGTCGCTCAGCGCTGCCCCAATGCCGCCTTGCCGGACAACCGGCTTTGGCTCTCGGACCCAAAGGAAATAGGGGATCATGAAGATGACGTACCAGACTGCAATGAACGGGCCGACAAAACGCGTCCCCTCGCGCATCGCAGCGTCAAGGCCAAAGGGGGGCGTCAGACCGATGAGGGTTGTCCCGGCCTCGTCATTGGCCTCAAAGAAGAACAGAAGCATGATGAACAGCGACAGAACGCCGCCCCAGTAGCCAACCGAGGCCCCGGTCCCGCTGATCTTGCCGATGGCCTCCTGGCTGCCAAGGCTGGGCAATTGGGCGTTGGTAAAGATCAAGGCGAACTCGGCCGCGATGAACCCGATGGAAAAGGCGATCAGGCAGAACCACAACGCCGATCCGTCTGGCACCATGTACCACATGGCCCAGGTGGCACCGACGTAGACAAAGGAAAAGGCAACGATCCACGGCATCCGCCGCCCGGTGCTGTCGGCATAAGCCCCAAGGATCGGCCCGAGGATCGCGACGAAAAGGCCCGCCAGGGTCTGCCCAAGCGACCAGACTGATTGGGCCTGCGCATCGGCGGCCTGCTCTGACATGCCGCCGGCGGCGAAAAATTCGGTCGCCACGCCAGCAAAATAGGGCCCAAAAATGAAAGTCAGGCCAAGCGTGTAGAAGGGCTGCGTCGCCCAATCAAACGCCATCCATCCCCAAACCCGTTTGGTCTGTTTGGTCGCCATGTCCTGCCCCCCAACGTCTTGACCGGATCAAGCCGGAAATGGGGTGGACTGGCAAGGGTTGCTTTAGCTGCCGGTGGGTGGCCAGGGGCGAGTTGCGTCCGCCTCGACCCAATTGCTGACCCAGGCTGGCAAAGGGGGCGACGCCACGGTCTGCCCCAGGGCCTTGATGACTCTGTCGGTCTGCACCATTCGGCCACCTTCGGTGACGCAGGTCCGAAGCAGGGCGTGGGCGGCGCACTCCTCGCCAAGCCAGATGGATTGTTCAATGTAGATGAAGCGCGCATCCCAACCGACCCCTCTTGTCCGCATCTCGAACCGGGCAAAGGGCCGAATCCGCTTGCGATAGCGGGTCGAGCTTCCGGCCACTGCCACGCCCCAGCGCTGGGTTTTGAGGACCTCGCTCAACCCTGATCGCAACGAAAGCCCGTAGCGTCCTAGGTCGAGCATGGTCAGAACGCGCCCGTTGTTCATCTCAAGAAAAATGTCGATGTCCTGTGGCCAACATATGTGATGGGACACATGTGTCCCCATGAGCGGTAGCCTTGGGGCCGATCTGAAGAGGAAATAGGTCTTGGCCATACGGAGTAGGGGATACATGGAGAACCTCGCTTCGAGGTGCGACCTAAAGGCACTGACGTTAACGTCAAGTGCTACGTTGGGGAAACGCCATTGCCCTTTTGCCTCTGCATCCCTAATTCGAGGGGAGCGAAACGGAGAGGCCGACAGATGCAATCCTTCTTTGAAATTCTGATGCTGGTTCTGGGAATTGCCCGGTTCTTCATCTTTGCCCATTTCATCATGAGCTGGCTGATCAACTTTCAGGTCCTCAACATCCGGCAACCCCTTGTCAGCCAGATCTGGTACGGGCTCAACCGTTTGCTCGAGCCGATTTACGCCCCCATCCGCCGCTTCCTTCCCAACATGGGGGGGATCGACCTCGCTCCGCTGGTCGCGCTGATCGGGATCTATGCGCTGGAGATCATTCTGCGCAACAACGTCGGCCTGTTCCTCTGATCCTTTTGCCCGAGCGGGTCTTTACCGCCGGCTCGGGGCTGTTCAGGGATTCTTCATCTGTGTAAGGTCATCGTTAACGAGCACGACGACCAATAACAGACAGGTTCCCATCAATGAGCGCTGCCACGCTTTTGCGCGATGTCTTTGGATTCGATGCCTACCGGCCGGGTCAGCAAGAGATCGTGGAGGCTGTGGTTGAGGGTCGTAACACTCTGGCCATCATGCCGACGGGCGGCGGCAAATCCTTGTGTTTTCAATTGCCTGCCTTGGTCCGGGATGGGGTGACGGTTGTCATCTCGCCCCTCATCGCCCTGATGCGCGATCAGGTGCGCGGTCTGCGTGCGGCCGGGGTCGAGGCGGGTGCACTGACCTCGGGCAGCACGCCCGAGGAAACCGAAGCGGTCTGGGCCGCGCTTGAGGCTGGAACCCTGCGCCTGCTTTACATGGCGCCAGAGCGGCTGGCCTCGGGCGGGGTGCCGCAAATGCTCAAGCGGGTGGGTGTCAGCCTGATCGCGGTGGACGAAGCCCATTGCGTCAGCCAATGGGGCCACGATTTCCGTCCCGACTACCTGAGGATCGGGGAGTTGCGCCGTTTCCTCGACGTGCCGCTCGCTGCCTTCACGGCGACGGCGGACGCGGAAACTCGGGTCGAGATTGTCGAAAAGCTGTTTGACGGTCAGGCGCCTGCGATCTTCTTGCGGGGGTTTGACCGGCCCAACATCCATCTCGCCTTTGCCGTCAAGGACAAGCCGCGCGACCAGATCCTTAGCTTTGCCGCGGCGCGCAAAGGGCAATCGGGTATCGTCTATTGCGGAACCCGGGCCAAGACGGAAACCCTGTCGGCCGCCCTGCGCGAGGCGGGCCACAGTGCGTGCCATTACCACGGCGGAATGGAGGCTGAAGCCCGGCGCGACACGGAACGGCGATTTCAGCAAGAGGACGGTTTGATTGTCGTCGCAACCGTCGCCTTTGGCATGGGGATCGACAAGCCGGACATTCGCTGGGTGGCTCATGCGGACCTGCCCAAATCCATTGAGGCCTACTATCAGGAGATCGGTCGCGCCGGTCGCGATGGCGCCCCGGCCGAGACGCTGACACTGTTTGGCCCGGACGATATTCGCTACCGCCGCCAGCAGATTGACGAAGGGCTCGCCCCGCCCGAACGGCGGGCCGCCGATCATGGACGGCTGAATGCCCTGCTGGGTCTGGCCGAGGCTTTGGTATGCCGCAGACAGACCCTGTTGGGCTATTTCGGCGAAGATCCGGCCCCTTGCGGCCATTGTGACCTGTGCGACAAACCAGCCGAGGTGTTTGACGCGACAACGCCAGTCCGCATGGCCCTGTCCGCTGCGTTGCGCACCGACGAATGGTTCGGGGCTGGCCATCTGATCGACATCCTGCTGGGGGCCAAGACGGACAAGATCGCCCAGCGGGGACATGACAGCCTGCCCACCTATGGCGTGGGCAAAGAGTACAACAAGGCCCAGTGGCAGGCGATCTTTCGGCAGATGATGGGGCATGACCTGTTCCGCCCGGACCCCGACCGCCACGGTGCCCTTCGGATGACGGACCGTGCCCTTCCCATCCTGCGGGGGGAAGAGGCGATTACGCTGCGGCAGGATACGATCCGGGCGGCCCGATCCTCGGGCCCAAAGGTCCGGGAACTGGTGGCCGAGGAACACGCCCCGCTTCTGAGCGCTCTCAAGGCCAAACGCCGGTTCCTGGCAGAGCAGGCCAGCGTGCCTGCCTATATCATCTTTACCGACCGCACCCTGATCGAGATGGCCGAAACGCGCCCCATGACCCTGGACGAGATGGCCCGGATCGGCGGTGTCGGCGCCAAGAAGCTGGACAGCTACGGCCGGGCCTTTCTTGAGGTCATCACCGGCGCGGTTGAAGAGGTCCATCCCACCCGGCGCAAGCTGGCAGGGCGCGACGAAGGCGTTCTTTATGACCGGCTTATGGCGGTGCAGGCCGAACTGGCGCGGGGCGATGACGGCGCTGGCAAACCGATGACCTGCTCGGCCTCGGTTCTGGCCAAGGTCACCCAGCTCAAGCCTCGTGATCTGAATGACCTGACCCGGATCATGGGGGAACGGCATGCCGAACGCTTTGGTCCCGCCTTCCTCGATGTGCTGCGGGAAGCCTGAGGGGCGGGGATGAGCATGGGTGCTTTTTGAACCCGCAGCTCTAGACGCCAAGGCCGACTGAGGGCGCGTCGTCTACCTTCCAGGGGTCTGTGAAACTGCCCTGGGGTATCGAACAGGCGCCCGAATTTGCCGTCCTCCGCACTTATGCCGTGCCGTCGATCTTGGGCCTGCTAGCCAAGACGGGCGAATTAGAAGCGCAGCCCCGAAAACGCTATGACGATACCGATCTGATTTTGTCCGAAATCAGCAAGAGTGTGTTGGGCGGCGACCGTGGGCGGGCTGCCAATGTCCAGATGACCGCCATGCATGGGGCCAACCGGATCAGCAGAGTACGGGGCCCGGCTGTCTGCAAGGGTACGCCATCGCCGAACTGGGCACTTTCCCGAACAAGGGTTGATCCAATGGCGCGCCTGCGGCGCACATGATTTGCCCGTTCCGGGCGGTGGGTGCTCTTGACAGGCTTTGGTTTGATTACCGCGGTCATGGGCGCTACATCCGAACCAACCTCAGGAGAGCCCATGCTGACCGTTCTTTCGCCCGCCAAATCGCTTGATTATTCGCCCGTCGCCATCGCGCCGACCAAACCGGTCTGGCAAGAGGACGCCATTCGTCTGTCAAAGACGGCACGGAACCTGACCCTTGGCCAGCTTCGGGCGCTGATGTCGATCTCGGACGATCTGGCCCGCCTGAACCGCGACCGCTTTCGCGCTTTTGCCGCAGAGCCTTCGGCAGATGCGGTCAAGCCGGCTGTACTGGCCTTTAACGGCGACACCTATCAGGGGCTTGAGGCCAAGACCTTGACAGAGGCCGATTTGTTCTGGGCACAGGATCGGCTGCGCATCCTGTCGGGGCTTTATGGCCTGCTGCGTCCGTTGGACGGCATCCAACCCTATCGCCTTGAAATGGGTAGCCGTCTCAAGACCCGCCGTGGATCAAGCCTTTATGACTATTGGGGCGATCAGGTCGCCAAAGCCCTTAGTCAGCAGGCCCAAGTTGTGGGGACCGACACGCTGGTAAACTGCGCCTCGGAAGAGTATTTCCGGGCGGCTGATCGCAAGGCGCTAAAATTGCGGGTCGTGACACCTGTCTTTCTTGAACAAAAGGGTGGCAAGACCTCGATCATCAGCTTTTTTGCCAAGCGGGCGCGCGGGGCGATGGCACGGTTCATCGTGGAAAACCGGCTTACCAAACCCGAAGACATTCGCGCCTTTGCCAGCGGTGGCTATGCCTTTGCACCAGAGCTAAGCGAGGGGGATCGCTGGGCCTTTGTCCGGGACACACCGTCAAACTGACCAGAACGTAGGGAATACCCGCCCTTATCTGCACATCTGAATCGTTGCGGGACCAAGCTGGTCTATGCGACCCTTGCCGCAATTCGGCTAAGGGAGACCTGGACGATGCGCAGCGCACTGATCGTGTTTTTCGTCATATGCTTCGGACAATTTGCAGCCGCGCAAGAGGCGGTTCCCGATGCCCGGGTCGCCATGTCGGCCGACATGGACTACCCGGGCGGTGATCTGGCCGCCATTTTTGACACAACGCTGGACGCCTGCCAGAACGCCTGTCTCGCTAACAGCCAGTGCACCGCGTTCACGTTCAACCAACGTTCAAACGCTTGCTTTCCAAAGGTCGACACGGGGGCGGTCGAGGCCTACCAGGGCGCGATCTCGGGCCGGGTGTTTCGTACCACACCACAGACCCGTGCCCTTGCGGACACCCGCCGCGTCGATCTGGCGTTTCTGACCGAGGGCGATATCGCCGCCGCCCGCAATCTTGCTGCCCAGATTGGCCGGTTGCACGCGGCAGGTGAACTGACCGCCGCCCAGCTTTTGGATGCCGCCGCCATCCAGCGTGGTCGCGAGGATTACCTTGGGGCTCTGCGATTGACTGGGGCGGCTTTGTCGCTGACCGACCGGTCGGACCTTTGGCTTGAATACGGCCGGTTGGCCCGGATCGCGACCGGTGGCGCATCGGGCGAGGTAACGACAGCCCGACGCAATGCTTTGCCCGCCGTCATCAACGCCTACCTTCGCGCGCCCGATGCGCCGACGCAGGCGACTATCCTGTCCGATATGGCCTACGCCCTGGAAGGCGACCAGCGGGGTCGCCTCATGATCCCCGCGTTGCGATTGGCCCAGGACATCTCGCCACGCCGCGACACTGAGGCGGCGCTTGAACGCGCCATCGGGCTTTATGGTTTTCGGGTGGCTGACACGCAGGTGGACAGCGACAGCGCCACGCCGCGCATCTGCGCCCTGTTCTCGGAGGCCCTTGTCCCGGCGGGCGTGGACTATTCAACCTACGTCCAGCTGCCAGATCCCCGCCTGGCCGTGTCGGTCAACGATACCCAGCTGTGCATCGACGGTGTCGTCCACGGTGAACGCTACCGCATTGTCCTGCGCGAGGGCCTTCCGGCCGAAAGCGGTGAGACGCTGGTGCGCCCGGTCGAACTGACCGTCTACGTCCGTGACCGCACGCCGAGCGCCCGTTTTGTCAGCCGGGCCTATGTCCTGCCGCGTATGGGTGACATCGCCATCCCGCTTGAGACGGTGAACCTCGACACGGTCGATCTGACGCTGGCCCGGGTCAGTGACCGCAACATCCTGCGCACCATGCAAGAGGACATGTTCGCCAGCCCACTTTATGCTTGGCAGGAGGACTTCTTTGTCGACCAGATCGGTGAGGTCTTCTGGGAAGGCGCGGCCGACGTCACCGGGACCCTGAACCAGGACAGTTTGACCCGGCTGCCCTTGTCGGAGGCTTTGGCTGGCCAACCTGCCGGGGTTTATGTCCTGACGGCGAAGGTTCCGGGGGCTGACCCATATGACAGCGCCCCCGCCGCCCAGTGGTTCGTCCTGTCCGATCTGGGGCTGACGACCCTTCGGGGTGTTGATGGCCTGACGGTTGCTGTTCGCAGCCTAGGCGATGCCAGTGCTGTCGTCGGGGCCGAGGTACAGCTGTTGTCTCGTGCCAATGCCGTGCTTGGTACCACCCAGACCAATGCCGAAGGGGTCGCCCTGTTCGAGGCCGGCCTGACCCGTGGTCTGGGCAGCAGTGCACCGGGGCTGGTGACCGTCCGCGACGGAGAGGACGATCTGGCGTTCCTGTCTTTGACCGATCCTGCCTTTGACCTGTCCGACCGCGGTGTCGAAGGCCGCGAGCCTGCACCGCCCATTGATGTGTTTCTGACCACCGATCGCGGCGCCTACCGGGCGGGAGAGACGATCTGGCTGACCGCCCTGATGCGGGACGCCCAGGTGCAGGCCCTTGCTGGAGTGCCACTGACCGCGATTCTGAACCGCCCGGACGGGGTGGAGTATAGCCGCCTCGCCTCTGCCGACGATAGCGCGGGGGGCCACGTCTTTCCCTTGCCCGTTGCGGGCTCTGCCCCACGCGGGACCTGGCGGATCGAGGTGCGGGCCGATGTAGAGGCCCCGCCGCTTGCCTCGACCGAGGTGCTGGTTGAGGATTTCCTGCCGGAACGTATTGATTTCCAGATGGCGTCAGAGCCGTTCCTGCGCTTGGGCCAGCCGTCGGCCCTTGCGGTGCAGGCCCGCTATCTGTTCGGACCGCCTGCGCCTGATCTGCCCATTGAGGGTGAAGTTCTGTTGCGGGCAGCGTCCGGACTGGAGGACTTTCCGGGCTATGTCTTTGGCCGTCATGATGAACGCTTTACCGCCCGGCTGGAGGGGCTTGGCGGGGCTGCCACGACAGGAGCGGATGGCAGTGCCATTGTTGATCTGTTCCTGCCAGAGGTTGATGGCGGAGCCAGCCAGCCGCTTGAGGCGATCGCGACGCTGCGCCTGTCCGAAGGGTCAGGCCGCCCGGTAGAGCGACGGATCACCATTCCCGTCCGCCCTGATATGGCGATGATCGGCATCCGGCCCGGTTTTGACGGTGTGGTGCCCGAAGGGTCAGAGGCACGGTTCAGCCTGATTGGCCTGACCCCTGACCTGACGCCCGCGCCGATGGAGGTCCAATGGACCGTCAACCGTCTGCGCACCTCCTACCAGTGGTACCAGCTTTACGGAAACTGGAACTGGGAACCGACGACCACCCGCACCCGTGTCGCCACCGGCACGACGACCCTTGGCGGTGCACCGGCCGAGATATCGGTCCCGGTTGAGTGGGGCCGGTTCGAGGTCGTCGTCGAGCGGACTGACGGCGACTATGTCAGCGCCTCGACCAGCTTTTACGCGGGGTGGTATGCCCCGGCGGATAGCGGTGCGACACCCGATTTCCTCGAAGCCTCTCTCGACGCCGAAGCCTATGCCATCGGGGACACGGCCACCTTCCGGATCGTCCCGCGCTACGCCGGGACTGCCCTTGTTACCGTTATGACCAACCGGGTGGTGGCGATGCAGGCGGTCGAGGTGACCGAAGGCGAGAACCTGATCACCCTTCCCGTGACCGAGGAATGGGGGGCGGGGGCCTACGTCTCGGCCTCTGTTATCCGGCCGATGGATGTGGGGGCGGATCGCAATCCGGCCCGGTCCTTGGGTCTGGCATATGCCCCGGTTGACCCGGCGGACAAGGCGCTTGATGTGAGCCTTGCGTGGAACACCGATGTCGCCCCGCGTGGTCCCTTGGACGTGACGGTCAATGTGGGTGGGTTGGGGCAGGGCGATACCGCTTATGTCACGCTGGCCGCTGTCGATCTGGGCATCCTCAACCTGACCGGGTTTCAAAGCCCCGACCCCGAAGGCCACTACTTTGGCCAACGCAAGCTTGGGGTGGAAATCCGCGACATCTACGGTCGGCTGATCGACGGGATGAACGGCGCGATGGGCACCGTGCGCACTGGCGGTGATGCCCAGGCTGGAATGACCCAGGAGGCCCCGCCCCCGACCGAAGAGCTTGTTGCCTACTTCTCGGGTCCGGTCGAGGTTGGCGCGGATGGGACCGCGCAGATCAGTTTTGATCTGCCCGCCTTCAACGGTACTGTCCGGTTGATGGCCGTGGCCTGGTCCCCACGCGGGGTCGGTCAGGCCGAAGCTGACGTGACCGTTCGCGATCCGGTCGTTGTGACCGCCAGTGTCCCCCGCTTTATGGCGCCGGGTGATAGCAGCCGGTTGCTGCTTGAGGTGGTGCATGCCGACGGGCCTGCTGGCGAAATGCGCCTGCGGGTCGAAGGTAATGGGCTATCGCTGTTCGCGCAGACCTTGCCTGGCAGCTTCACCCTTGCTGAGGGGGGCAAACAAACCTTCCGCATCCCCTTTGCGGCCGACGAAATCGGGGTGCACCGCATCTCGGTCATTCTGACGACGCCGGATGGGGTCGAACTGGTCAAGGACCTTACGATCCCGGTTTTGCTGAATGACCCCGAGATTGCGCGCACCTCTCGCTTTAGCCTTGGCCCGAACGAGGCGTTCGTCTTTGACGATCAGGTCTTTGCCGGGCTTTCGACAGGATCGGGGTCGGCCACCCTGTCCATGGGGCCATTGGCCCGGTTTGATGCGCCCGGCCTGTTGCAGGCGCTTGACCGTTATCCCTACGGCTGCACCGAACAGGTGACCAGCCGGGCCCTGCCGCTTTTGTACTTTGACGAGGTAGCGCAGGCGATGGGTGTGGCGAACGCCGATCAGGTGTCGCGCCGGATCAACGAGGCCATACAGGTGGTTCTGGGCAATCAGGCGGCCAATGGGGCCTTTGGTCTATGGGGGCCCTATTCCGGTGATCTCTGGCTCGACGCTTATGTCACCGACTTCCTCAGCCGTGCCAAGGCGCGGGGGCATAGCGTCCCAGACCTGGCCTTCTCTAATGCCATCGACAACCTGCGCAATCGTGTCAACTATGCCCCCGATTTTGAGGCTGGGGGCCAGGACATAGCCTATGCGCTCATGGTGCTGGCTCGCGAAGGGGCGGCAGCGGTTGGTGACCTGCGCTATTACGTCGACGAGCGGTCGACCGCCTTCACCACCCCGCTTGCGGCAGCACAGCTTGGTGCGGCGCTGGCGTTTTATGGCGACCAGCTTCGGGCTGACCTCATGTTCCGCCGGGCCGTCACGATGATCGCTACGATCCCGACCGAGCCCAACGCCTCGGTCTGGCGGTCCGACTATGGCAGCATCCGGCGCGACAATGCTGCCGTACTGGCATTGGCCGTCGAGGCCGGCAGCGAGGTTGTCGATACCGACCTGCTGTCCACCCGACTGGCCCGCGCCGGGGACCGAGTGTCCACGCAGGAGGCCGTCTGGACCCTTCTGGCGGCGGATGCCCTTATCGATGACATACGCGACACGGACCTGACCATTGACGGCATAGCCCCCGATGGCCCGCTTGTCCGTCTGCGCGATGCGGCGGCGCGTGCGGCCCCGATCAACATCCGCAACACGGGCACCAAACCGACAGAGCTGACGGTGACGACCTTTGGCGTCCCGTCAGAGCCGGAACCGGCAGGTGGCAACGGTTTCTTGATCTCGCGCAATTACTACACAATGGATGGTGAACCGGTGACGCCGGGCGATGTGAGCGTAGGGACCCGACTGGTCACCCTGCTGACCGTTACGCCGTTTGGCCGGCAAGAGGCGCGGCTGATGGTGGACGATCCATTGCCTGCCGGGTTTGAGATCGACAATCCCAACCTTTTGCGCGGTGGCGATATCCGGGCGTTTGACTGGATGGACCCGATTGTGGGCGAGAATGCCGAATTCCGGCAGGACCGCTTTCTGGCCGCTGTCGACTGGCGGTCCGACAGGTCGTTCCAGCTGGCCTACATTGTGCGGGCCGTGTCGCCGGGGTCATTCCATCATCCGGCGGCAAGCGTCGAGGATATGTACCGGCCTCAGATGCGGGCAAGGACCGCGACGGGGCGGATTACGGTCGTCGAGTGATCCTTTCCGGACGCAGACCGGCCCGTCGGGTCTTTGCTCTGGCGCTGGTGCTCTGGCTGGCAGCGCTGGGCCGCGACGGGTTCGACCGGTGGATCGATGCCACAGACCTTCCCGCCCTCGCCTCGGCTCAATCGGTCGAGGTGCTGGACCGCAACGGAACCCTGTTGCGCCCCTACACAGTTGCCGACGGTCGCTGGCGGTTGGCGGTCAGCCTTGATGCGGTCGATCCGGGCTACGTCGCCATGCTGGTCCGCTATGAAGACAAACGGTTCTGGGAGCATCCGGGGGTCGACCTTTGGGCAATGGGCCGCGCCCTTGGTCAGGGTCTGCGCTATGGGCGGTTGGTTTCCGGTGGTTCGACCCTGACGATGCAGGTGGCCCGGCTGCTCGAGGATAGCGGAACCGGGCGCTGGCAGGGCAAGCTGCGCCAGGTCCGCGTTGCCCTGGCGCTCGAACGGGTGCTGAGCAAGGAACAGATCCTGACGCTCTACCTCAACCATGCCCCTTTCGGCGGCAATCTCGAAGGGGTGCGGGCAGCCAGTTTCGCATGGTTCGGCAAGCCCCCGAACCGGTTGACCCCGGCTGAGGCCGGACTGCTTGTCGCTATTCCTCAATCCCCCGGAAATCGCCGCCCTGACCGCGAACCTGTTGCCGCGCAAACGTCGCGGGACAGGGTTCTGCACCGGATGGAAGGGCAGGGCATCCTCGACGCTGAAACCGTGCGGGCCGCCCTGACCGAACCGTCGCCCAGCAGCCGCCGCGACTTTCCCATGCTGGCGCCGCATCTGGCGGATCGGGCAAGGCTGGAGGCGCCTTTGCAGACCCGCCACGTTCTGACGCTGGACGCGGGCCTTCAGGCGCGGCTGGAGCAATTGGCCACTGAGGCCGTCGCCTCGCATGGCGACCGGCTTCAGATCGCGATTATGGTCGCCGATCACCGGACGGGCGAGGTTCTCGCCTCGGTCGGGTCGTCTTCCTATACCGCCGACGCGCGGGAGGGGTTTGTCGACATGACGCAGGCCCTGCGGTCGCCCGGGTCCACCCTCAAGCCGCTGGTCTATGGACTGGCCTTTGATCGGGGGCTGGCCCATCCCGAAACGATGATCGCCGATCGGCCGACTGACTTTGACGGCTATGCCCCGCAGAACTTTGACGGGCTGTGGCGGGGCGAGGTTCGGGTGCGGCAGGCGCTCACCATGTCGCTGAACCTGCCCGTGGTAAGCCTGACCGAAGCACTGGGGCCGGAGCATCTGCTGGCGGGCCTGCGCCGGGCGGGCATGGAGCCCGTGATCCCCGGTGGCCGTCCCGGCCTGGCTGTGGCGCTTGGCGGCGTCGGCCTGCGGCTGACCGATCTGACCGGGCTTTACGCGGCGCTTGCCAATGGCGGGACGCGGGTCGATCTGCGCTGGCGGGACGAGCCGTCGCTCGGCTTCGTGCCACACCGGGTCATCGGCGATGTGGCGGCCTGGCAGGTGGCCGACATTCTGCGCGAAACGCCACGCCCGCGCGGGATGACGGGGGCCGAGATCGCGTTCAAGACGGGTACTTCCTACGGGCACCGCGATGCCTGGGCGATGGGGTTTGATGGCCATCATGTGGTGGGCGTCTGGTTGGGTCGGGCTGATGGCACGCCCGTGCCGGGCGTCTTTGGCGGTGACCTGGCCGCACCGGTCCTGTTTTCCGTGTTCCAGCGGCTTGGCTCGGCAGAGCCTTTGCCGCCGTCGCCCGCCGCTACCCTTCTTGTGTCGAACGACCGGCTACCCTTGCCGTTGCAACGCTTTGGCCCGCCCGACGGCGCGCCTGAAAGGGGCGGACCCGAGATATCCTTTCCCCCCGACGGCGCTATCGTCGAAGGAGAGGCCCTGACGGCCAAGGTTCGTGATGGCCTTGGCCCCTTTACGTGGTTGGCTAACGGGGCGCCGCTGGCCACCACCCGGGGCCGCGAGTTGCGGATCGACGACCTTGGACCGGGCTTTTCGTCGCTGACGGTCATTGACGCGGCTGGCCGGTCGGCCCGGGCGTCGGTTGAATTGCGCTAGGCGGTCAAAGCCGTTCGATCGCCAGTGCGATCCCCTGACCGCCACCAATACACATGGTGATCAAGGCGATCCGGGCGCTCGTCCGTTCAAGCTCGTACATCGCCTTGACGGTCAGGATCGCGCCGGTTGCCCCGACCGGATGGCCAAGGGCAATCGCCCCCCCGTTTGGGTTCACCTTGGCGGGATCAAGGCCAAGGGCCGCGCTGACAGCCAGCGCCTGGGCGGCAAATGCTTCGTTCGATTCGATCACGTCGAAATCGGCGATGGTCAGACCCGTTCGGGCCATCAGCGCCTGAACGGCGGGCACCGGGCCAATGCCCATCACCTCGGGCCGGACACCGGCATGGGCATAGCCGAGGACGCGGAACTTTGGTGTCAGACCCGCCGCCTCTGCGGCCTCTGCCCGTGCGAGGACGATTGCGGCCGCCCCATCGTTGATGCCGCTTGCGTTGCCTGCCGTCACCGTTCCGTCTTTCTGGAACACCGGACGGAGCGCGGCCAGCGCCTCTGCCGTGGTGGCCTTGGGGTGTTCGTCGGTGTCGAACGGCACGACCTCGCGCCGCACATTTACCTGCACCGGAGCAATCTGGCTGGCAAAGCGGCCTTTGGCGATGGCGGTCGCGGCCCGGTTCTGGCTGGTCAGGGCAAATGCGTCCTGCTCAGCTCGGCTGATCTCATGCTCTTGGCTGACATTCTCGGCCGTAATGCCCATATGGCCGGTCCCGAAGGGGCAGTTGAGCGCACCCAGCATCATGTCGAGGCTTTGGACATCGCCCATCTTGGCCCCCCAGCGGGCGGCTGGGGTGATAAAGGGGGACCGGCTCATGCATTCGGCCCCACCTGCAAGGGCAAAGTCGGCGTCCCCCAGCATCAGGGACTGCACCATAGATACCACGGCCTGCGCCCCCGATCCGCACAGGCGGTTCACATTCATCGCCGGGACGGTGTCGGGGATTCCGGCCTGCATCGCAGCAACCCGGCTGACATACATGTCGCGTGGTTCGGTGTTGATGACATGGCCAAAGGCGACATGGCCGATCTGGTCGGGCGCGACGCCGGCCCGTTCAAGCGCCGCCTCGGCGGCAACAGTGCCAAGCTCGATCGGGGTGATGCCTGCAAGACTGCCGCCAAAACTTCCAATGGCAGTGCGTGCGCCGCCCAGGATCACGATATCGGTCATAGGTCCCCTCCCTCTGTTTCGGGCGCAGATTAACCGCTAGACTGGCAGAGGCGAGGGGGGACGTGCCGTCATTTGCCGATTGCGTCGGATCATGTCGGAAGTGTTGGCTGTGTCATACCCAGCGCTCGTTATCACACTCGAAACGGAGGGCCAGATGAGCGCATTCCTTGACGATATCCAGACCCGCCTGATCGAGATCAGGGCCGAAGGCCTGTGGAAGACCGAACGCGAGATCACATCGCCCCAAGGGCGCCGGGTAAAGGTTGCCGGCCGCGAGGTCATCAACCTGTGCGCCAACAATTACCTTGGGCTTGCCGACCATCCGGACCTGATCCGTGCCGCCAATCAGGCGATGGCGGACCACGGCTTTGGCATGGCCTCTGTGCGGTTCATTTGCGGGACACAGGATTTGCACCGCACTCTAGAGGAACGTCTGGCCGCGTATCTCAGCCACGACGATTCAATCCTCTTTGCCGCCTGTTTTGATGCCAATGGAGCCTTGTTCGAGCCGCTTTTAGGTGAAGGCGACGCTGTCATCTCGGATGCGCTGAACCATGCGTCCATCATTGACGGTATCCGGCTGTGCAAGGCGCGGCGCTACCGGTTTGCCAATTCCGATATGGACGACCTGGAGGCGCAGTTGAAACAGGCCCGCGCCGATGGGGCCCGCCACGTGATGATCGCCACCGACGGTGTATTCAGCATGGACGGCTATCTGGCCAAACTGCCCGAGATCCGGGCGCTCGCCGACCGCTACGACGCCCTGTTGATGGTGGATGATTGCCACGCAACCGGGTTCATGGGGCCGAAGGGGGCCGGAACGCCGGCACATTTCGGCATAAGGGCCGATGTGATCACAGGCACGCTTGGCAAGGCGCTGGGCGGGGCCATTGGTGGCTATATCGCCGGGCCGCAGGCTGTGATCGACCTGTTGCGCCAACGGGCGCGGCCCTATCTGTTCTCAAACGCCTTGCCCCCTGCCGTGGTTGCGGCGGGGCTTGAGGCGTTGCGGCTGGTGGAACAGGGCGATGACCTGCGCGCCGCTCTGTTTGAAAATGCCTCCCATTGGCGGGCTGGCCTGACAGAGGCGGGATTTGACCTTTTGCCGGGCGAACATCCGATCATTCCTGTCATGCTTTATGATGCTCCCAAGGCGCAGGCGATGGCGGCGCGGTTGTTCGAGCTTGGCGTTTATGTGTCGGGCTTTTTCTTTCCGGTGGTGCCCAAGGGACGCGCCCGCATCCGCACCCAGATGAACGCGGCGCTGACAAGGGAAGACCTTGATACTGCCCTTGCTGCCTTTGCCCGGGCGGGTCGGGATACTGGGGTGATTGGATGACGGCCGCTGACCTGAAACCCTATGTTGATGGTGCACCGGATATGATCCGTCGGTTCGAAGAGATCGACTCCGAAGCGCTTTTGTCGCCCGTTGTCGCCTACCTGCCCGATCCCCCGTCGCGTATTCTGGATGTAGGTGCCGGTCCGGGGCGCGATGCCCGCTGGTTCGCTGCGCGGGGCCATGATGTCGTGGCGGCGGAACCGGTGGCCGCCTTTCGGGACCACGGTATTGCGCTGGGCAGGGTGACCTGGATTGATGACAGCTTGCCCGACCTGTGCAAGGTTCCCGCAGGCGACGGGTTCGACCTGATCCTTGCTGTCGGAGTCTGGCATCACGTGCCAGAGGGCGAAAGGGCGAGCGCCTTGTATCGCATGGCCGATCTGCTTGGCCCTTCTGGCCGCATTATCCTTGCCCTGCGGCAGGGACCCAAGCCCCGTGGCCCCGTCATCTATCCGCTCGACCCGGCGGTTGAGGCGGCTCGCGCAGTGTCCGCCGGCCTTGGCGTCGAGGCGATGGTGCACAACGCCTCGCTTCAGATGGGCAATAAGAACACCGGTGTCACTTGGTGCTGGGCCGTATTTCGTAAGGGTGATGAAAATGACGAATGAAATGAAGGCTCTGTCCAAGGAACGTGCCGAGCCGGGCTTGTGGATGACGCGCGCCCCGGTGCCCGAGATCGGACCGGACGACGTCCTCATCAAGGTCCACAAGACAGGCATCTGTGGGACCGATATCCATATCTGGAACTGGGACGACTGGGCTGCCAAAACGGTTCCTGTTCCGATGATCACCGGTCACGAATTCGCGGGCGAGATTGTCGAGCTTGGCCGCAACGTGACCGATTTGACCCTTGGTCAGCGGTGTTCGGGCGAGGGGCACCTGATTGGCAAGAACAGCCGCCAAAGCCGGGCTGGCAAATTTCACCTTGATCCCGCAACCCGCGGCATTGGCGTGAATGAGCAGGGGGCCTTTGCCCAATACCTGCGCCTTCCCGCGTTCAACGTCGTCCCCCTGCCCGATGCGATAGATGATGAGATCGGGGCAATCCTCGACCCCTTGGGCAATGCGGTGCACACCGCCCTCAGCTTTGATCTGGTGGGCGAGGATGTTCTGGTGACGGGCGCCGGCCCAATCGGCATCATGGCCGCCGCCGTTGCCCGCCATGTCGGGGCCAGGCATGTTGTGATCACAGACGTCAATCAGGACCGCCTTGATCTGGCGACACGGGTGGCCGACGTGGTGCCCGTCAATGTCGGAACCCAGAACCTTGCAGAGGTCATCGCGGGCCTGAAGATGAAAGAAGGCTTTGACGTGGGCCTTGAGATGTCAGGCAACCAGACCGCGCTGGACCAGATGGTGGAAAGCCTTGTCATGGGCGGCCGCATCGCTCTTTTGGGCATCCCGCCCGGCAAATCCCCTGTAGATTGGAGCCGGATCGTCTTTAAGGCCATCACCCTCAAGGGCGTCTATGGCCGCGAGATTTTCGAGACGTGGTACAAGATGATCGCCATGTTGGAAAACGGTCTGGACGTGCGGCCGGTCATCACCCACCGGTTCAAGGTTGACACCTATGAAGAGGGGTTCGCGGCGATGTTGTCGGGGTCGTCGGGCAAGGTCGTGCTGGACTGGACATGAGCGCACATGACTCCATCCTTGGTGCCATCGGTGGCACCCCTTCCGTTTGGCTAGACCGTCTGGTTGCAGAGGCGGGTGTACAGGGGCGGATCATGGCCAAGCTTGACTACCTTAACCCCGGTTCGTCCAAAAAGGATCGCGCAGCGCTGGGCGTGATTAATGAGGCCGAGTCGGCGGGCCTTTTGGCCCCCGGTCAGACCGTGGTTGAACTGACCAGCGGCAATATGGGCACCGGCCTTGCCATCGTCTGCGCCATCAAGGGCTACCCCTTTGTCGCCGTGATGAGCCGGGGCAATTCGCCCGAGCGGGCGCGGATGATGGCGGCCTTGGGTGCAGAGGTCGTCCTTGTCGATCAGGCCCGGGGCAGCGTGCCGGGGCAGGTATCGGGCACTGATCTTGCCTTGGTCGAGGTTGCCGCGGCAGAGATCACAAAGACCCGCGCCGCCTTTCGGGCCGACCAGTTTCAGCGGCACGGCAACCCGGCCGCGCATGAGGCGACCACTGCGCCGGAGCTTTGGGCCGACAGCGGGGGCACCCTCACCGCCTTTGCCGATTTCGCGGGGTCGGGTGGGACCTATGCCGGCACGATCCGGGGTCTGAAGGCTTTGGGGGACGTGCGGGGGTATGTTGTTGAGCCGGAAGGGGCTGCCGCCCTTGCCGGGCAGGTGGTCAGCGATGGATCACATCCCATTCAGGGCGGCGGCTACGCGATGCCTGACCTGACCTTTCTGAAGGACACCCCGGTCGACGGCTATCTGACAGTGTCAGGTCAGGAGGCGCGCGACATGGCCCGCACCCTTGCCCGGACCGAAGGTATCTTTGGCGGCTTTTCCGGGGGAGCGAATGTCGCCGCGGCCCTGAACCTGTTGCGCGGGCCGGAAAAGGGGGGAACAGTCGGCGTCGTCATCTGTGACAGCGGGCTGAAGTACCTGTCGACGGATCTCTGGGGCTGAACTGGAAAGGGGAAGACCTGTGATGATCGGCTTGCATGTGGTGCAGGGTGTGGTTTTCCTGCTGTGGACCGTACAGATCTTTGCCGTGTTGTTCCACGTTCGGGCAAGGGCCCAGAAGGTGACGGGGCAGGTTTTCCCCGGCCCGCTTATGGCGCTGCGGACGATGGCGGAATGGGGCATTGATCCTGGCCAGCGGGGTCCGCGCCTGCGGCTGATTGTCCTGACCCTGCTTCTTCTTGCGATATCAGCCATTTGGGCGACCACTCTCGGTCAGGTGGCTTGAGCCGCGCTGCGAATTGCGTCACAGCAGGTTTCCGTCAGGGCCGTTTGCCTTACCTCTGTTCGGACCATGAGGACCGCAATGCTGCTGACTGTTGATCATCTGACCAAAACCTATCCCGGCGCCGAAGGACCGGTGACGGTTCTGCGCGACATTTCACTTGCGCTTGGGCAAGGCGAGACGCTGGCCCTGACCGGTGAATCCGGAAGCGGCAAAAGCACTCTGTTGCACCTGATCGGTGGTCTGGACACACCCGACGGCGGGGCCATCGTGATCGAAGGGCAGGACATCGCCCGCCTCGAAGATAGCGGCCGCGCGGCCCTGCGCCGGTCGGTTGTTGGGGTGGTGTTTCAACAGTTCAACCTGATCCCGTCGCTGCGCGTGGTTGACAACATCGCCTTCCAGGCCCGACTGGCTGGGATCTATGACGCGGATGGCGCGGCGGCTCTCGCCAACCGCATGGGCCTGACCCCGCATCTGGCCAAATACCCTGAACAGCTTTCGGGCGGCCAGCAACAGCGTGTTGCCATTGCCCGCACCCTTGTCGCCCGGCCCCGACTGGTGCTTGCGGACGAACCGACCGGCAACCTTGACGAGGCGACAGCGGATGAGGTCATGGACCTGATGCTGGAACTGGTCGCTGAAAGCGGTGCCGCGCTGATGATGGTGACCCATTCCGGTCGGCTTGCCGCCCGTCTTGGTCGCCGCCTGCACCTGAGGGCAGGTGCCGTGGTTGAGGGGGGGGCATGACGCGGGTCGTCTTGTCGGCGCTGACCTCGCATTGGTGGCGCAATCCGGTGCAGCTGTTCACCCTTTTGGCCGGGTTGGCCCTGGCCACCGCCCTTTGGTCTGGCGTTCAGGCTATCAACGCCGAGGCGCGGGCAAGCTATGATGCCGCTGCTGCCACCTTGGGTGAGGCGCAGTTTGATCAGCTGGTCGCCAGCGACGGTGGAGTGATCGCGCAAGACACCTACATCGCCCTGCGTCGTGCTGGTTGGCTGGTCAGCCCGGTGGTTGAGGGGCGGTTGCAGGGGGTGCGTGTCGTGGGCCTTGAGCCTCTTACAGCGCCGGGCGGGCTGGGTCCCGTTACCCTTTCCGAAGGGGCTGGCATTGGCGCGTTTCTCTCTGGGCCGGGCCAGCTTTTTGGGCGGGCCGAAGTGCTGGAGGCGTTGGACGATACCGGGGCTGACCTCATCGTGGCCAATGATGTCGCCCCCGGAACGGCCATCACCGACATCGGTCTTGCGCAACGGCTGCTTGGGCAGGAGGGGGCGGTCAATCGCCTGCTCGTCGCCCCGGTCCAGCCCTTGATACAACGTCCATTGTCCGAGGTTGCCCCCGACCTGAGCCGCCGCGCTGCAGAAGGTGGGTCGGATGTCGGTCGCCTGACCGATAGCTTCCACCTTAACCTCACCGCCTTTGGCCTTCTTAGCTTTGCGGTTGGTATATTTATCGTGAACGGCGCCATTGGGCTGGCGTTCGAAGAGCGGCGCAGCATGGTGCGGACCTTGCGGGCTCTTGGCGTGCCACTGGGGCGGCTGATGGCACTTATCGTGGCTGAACTGCTGGCATTTGCCCTGCTGGCTGGCGTGATTGGCGTCGGGATTGGCTACCTGATCGCGGCAGCCTTGCTGCCCGACGTGGCGGCGACCTTGCGCGGGCTTTACGGGGCCGATGTGGGGGGCACCCTGTCGCTGCGTCCCGTCTGGTGGCTCTCTGGTCTGGCCATCGCGGTGGGCGGGACGGGACTGGCCGCCGGTGCTGCCCTTTACCGGCTTTGGCGGATGCCGCTTCTGGCGTCAGCCCAACCGCGCGCCTGGGCGATGGCGGCCGGACAGGGGCGGCTCTGGCAGGCTGCGCTGGCGGCCCTCTTGTTGGTCATCGCTGCCGGTTTGACCCTTTGGGGCGAGGGGTTGGCAGCCGGGTTTGGCCTTTTGGCCGCCCTGCTGATTGGTGCGGCGCTTGCCCTGCCTGTAGTGCTTGATCTTGTTCTGGGACTGGGAGAGCGGCTGTCGCGCCCTGGCCTTGTCCAATGGTTCTGGGCCGACACCCGCCAGCAACTGCCGGGCCTGTCCCTGGCCCTCATGGCCTTGCTGCTGGCGATGGCGGCCAATGTTGGTGTGTCGACGATGGTGTCGTCCTTTCGGCTGACCTTCACCGGATTTCTTGACCAACGGCTGGCCTCAGAGCTTTACGTCAGTGCTGCCGATGACGCTAAGGCAGAGGCGTTGGTCAGCTTCGTCACCCCTCGCGTCCGGGCCGTTTTGCCCCTGATCTCGGTCGACCGAACGGTGGCGGGCCTCCCGGCTGAACTTTATGCCGCCCGCGATGATGCCACCTACCGCGACAACTGGCAGTTTCTGGAGGCTGTAACAGACCCCTGGGACCGGCTGGCCCGGGGCGAAGGCGTTCTTGTTAACGAACAACTGTTCCGCCGGGCGGGTCTGAGGCTGGGGGACTCGGTGGCTGTGGCCACCGACACGGCCCTGCCCATCGTGGGGGTCTATGGCGACTATGGAAACCCGGTCGGCCAGGTCATCCTGACCGAAGCGCTGTTCCGCACCCTTTACCCCGATATCGCGCCCCTTCGGTTCGGCCTGCGCCTGCCGCCCGAGGACGTTGCGGATCTGCGCAGCACCCTGCGTGACGACTTCGGACTGGCCGAGGGCGCGATGATTAATCAGGCAGCCATCAAGGCGTTCTCGCTTGAGGTCTTCGACCGGACGTTCACGGTCACGACCGCCCTCAACGTCCTGACGCTTGCCGTGGCCGCCTTTGCCATCCTGATGAGCCTTCTGACCCTAGCCGCCCTGCGCGTCCCGCAGCTTGCGCCAGTCTGGGCGCTGGGGCTGACCCGAAAGGCGCTTGGGCGGTTCGAGGTGGCCCGTGCAATCCTGCTGGCGGTGCTGACCACGCTGATGGCCTTGCCGCTTGGTCTCGCGCTCGCCTGGGTTCTTTTGGCGGTGGTGAATGTAGAGGCCTTTGGCTGGCGCTTGCCGATGTTCCTGTTCCCCGGCGACTATGCCCGGCTGACCCTTTTCGCGCTGGGGGCGGCCCTTCTTGCGGCGCTTTGGCCTGCGCGCAAACTGGCCCGGACGCCGCCTGCCGCCCTGCTCAAGGTTTTTTCGAATGAACGTTAGGGTGGTCTTGTTGCTGCTGTGGTTGCCCTTTGCCGCGCAAGCGCAGGGCTTTGCCGGATTGGGCTTAACTGGCGACGGTTTTGCCGTGCCCGAACGTGGGGTGCCATTGACCTTTCCGGCCGATCACGGACCGCATCCTGACTATCGCATCGAATGGTGGTATCTGACGGCGACCCTGACCGGGCCTGACGGCACGCCCTATGGCCTGCAATGGACCCTGTTCCGCTCGGCCCTCGCCCCGGAGGCGGGCGCGGGGTGGGATGCCCCGCAATTGTGGATGGGCCATGCCGCCGTCACGACCCCCGACCGGCACTTTGTGACGGAACGGCTGGCCCGGGGCGGGGTCGGGCAGGCGGGGGTGACAGCCGCCCCCTTTGCCGCCTGGATCGACGACTGGCAAATGGCAGGCGATACGTTTGAAGAGATGCGGCTGACCGCGACGGGGCCGGACTTTGCCTATGACATGGGCCTGACGGCCAATGGGCCGCTCGTCCTGCAAGGCGATGCGGGCTATTCGGTAAAGTCGGTGGCAGGGCAGGCCAGCTACTACTATTCGCAACCCTTCTTCGACATCGCAGGCACCCTTGTCCTCCCAGAAGGCGAGGTGCCGGTGACGGGGCAGGCCTGGCTGGATCGGGAATGGTCGTCGCAGCCTCTGGCCTCGGATCAGACCGGATGGGACTGGTTCAGCCTTGTGTTTGACGATGGTGCCCGCATGATGGGGTTTGCCCTGCGCGGGGACGACACGTTTACCGCCGCCACATGGATCGCACCGGATGGGCAAACGACAGCCTATCCCGATGGCGCCTTTCAGGCAGAGCCGCTGTCACAAAGCACGGTAGCAGGCCGTCAGATCCCAACCCGATGGCAGGTTCGCCTGCCCGACAGGGGGATCGATGTGACAGTCGAGGCGCTGAACGAAGCCGCCTGGATGGATGTAAGCGTGCCCTATTGGGAAGGCCCGGTCGTGGTAAATGGCAGCCATTCGGGCCGGGGATATCTGGAGATGACAGGCTATGAATGACTGGTTCGAAACGCTTGATGGCTTGCGGGCGCATGTTTGGCATCACCTGCTGCAAGGTGTCGCTGACCGCGATGCCGCCGCCCGGCATCCTGTGCTTGCCACGCATAGCCCTGATGGCTGGCCCGAGGCGCGGACAGTAGTCCTTCGCGCCGCCGATGAAAAGGTTGGTACGGTTGAGGCGCATACCGATCTGTTCTCGGACAAGATCGTCAGTCTACGGAACTTGCCCCGCGCCGCCCTGCATGTCTGGGAGGCCGAGGACCGGCTTCAGATCCGGCTAAGCCTGAGCGTCGAGATCCAGAGCGGTGCCGAGGTTGCCGCCCTTTGGGCCCGTGTGCCCGACCATTCGCGCCAAAGCTATGGGGTGACCCCGCCGCCCGGGACGCCGATTGCCCGGGCGCTGGGCTATGACAAGACCCCCGATCCGGCGAGCTTTGCGGTCCTGCGCTGCACCGTCCAGACTATCGACGCGGTTCATCTGGGACCCGTCCACCGTCGCGCCATGTATCGGCGGGATGACGGTTGGACCGGACAATGGCTGTCACCGTAGCAAAACTTTGAATAGCGGTCGCCTTGGGCGCAGGGTAAAGGGGCACATGCAAAACGCCTTTCCCCTGACCCGCGACCTGGTGCTGATTGGCGGTGGCCATACCCACGCCCTTGTGCTGCGTCGTTGGGGGATGCAGCCCCTTGCCGGCGCGCGTCTGACATTGATCAATCCCGAGCCGACGGCGGCCTATTCAGGGATGCTCCCAGGCTTTGTCGCCGGACACTATGGGCGCGAGGATCTGGGGATCGACCTTGTGAAACTGGCGCGTTTTGCCGGGGCGCGGCTGATACTAGGTGCCGTGGATGGGATCGACCTCACGGCCCGCAATATCCATGTGCCCGGCCGACCACCGATCGCGTTTGATGTGGCGTCTATCGACATCGGAATCACCTCGGCGATGCCCGCCCTTGCCGGTTTCGCGCAATACGGCATCCCTGCCAAACCACTCACCCCGTTTGGCAAGCGTTGGGCGGCGTTTAGGGCCGGATCGGGCCCGGCCCGCGTGGCCGTCATAGGCGGCGGCGTTGCCGGGGCCGAGTTGGCGATGGCGATGGCCCATGCCCTGCGGACCGACGGTCGAGAGGCAGAGGTCAGCCTGATCGACCGCAGTGCTGCCCTGTCCGAGGCGACCAGACCGGGGCGCCAGCGCCTCTTGCAGGCGCTTGAGGCACTGGGTGTGACGGTGCACGAGAACACGCCGGTGGCTACTGTAGCGGCAGATCATGTGCTGCTGGAGGATGGCCGCCACATCCTGTCGGACTTTACCGCCGGCGCAGCGGGTGCCCTGCCGTTTGGGTGGCTGACAAAGACTGGCCTTGACCTGCATGAAGGGTTCATCTCGGTCAACTGGACCCTGCAATCCAGTGATCCTGCCATCTTTGCCGCTGGCGATTGCGCTCACCTGAGCGACAACCCGCGCCCAAAGGCCGGGGTGTTTGCCGTTCGGCAGGCGCCGGTCCTGCTCGACAATCTTGTTGCTGCCCTGTCGGGTGGGCAGATGCGCCGCTACCAGCCGCAGCGCGATTACCTCAAGCTGATCTCACTGGGTGAGAAATCGGCACTGGCCGAGAAATGGGGGCGCGCCTTTAGCGGCCCGATACTCTGGCGCTGGAAGGACCGGATCGATCGGGTGTTCATGGGCAAGCTTTCAGACCTGCCCTTTATGGAGGGGCCGAGCCTGCCCACGACGCGTGCGGCAGGGCTGAAAGAGGCGCTGGGCGACGCACCCATGTGCGGTGGTTGCGGGGCCAAGGTTGGGCGAGGGGCGTTGCGCAACGCCCTTAATAGCCTGCCCCCCGCCCGCCGCGCTGATATAGAAGCCGTTGCAGGCGATGACGCGGCGATGCTGCGCATGGGCAGCGTGCGGCTGGTTGTGTCGACAGACCACCTGCGAGCCGTGACGGACGACCCGGTCCTTATGACGAGGATCGCGGCCATTCATGCGCTGGGCGATGTCTGGGCGATGGGGGCCACGCCGCAGGCGGCCACTGCCACCGTTATCCTGCCCCGGATGACCGCCACCTTGCAGGAGCGGACCCTGGCCGAGGTGATGTCGACGGCTGCAAAGGTCATGGGGAATGCAGGGGCGGCCATTATTGGTGGCCATTCATCGATGGGGTCGGAACTGACCATCGGGTTTACCGTGACAGGCCTGTGTGAACAGGACCCCATCACCATCGCGGGGGCGCGACCCGGTGATATTCTGATCCTGACCAAGCCGATCGGGTCCGGCGTCATCCTTGCGGCTGAAATGCAGGGCAAGGCCAGCGGGGTGGTCGTGGTGGGTGCCTATGCCGCGATGGCGGCCTCGCAGGGTGAGGCCAGCCGCATTCTGGAAACCGCCAATGCGATGACAGATGTGACAGGTTTCGGCCTTGCCGGGCATCTGGCGGGGATCTGCGAGGCCTCGGGCGTTGCGGCAGAGGTCCGGTTGGCCGATGTCCCCCTGCTGCCCGGCGCGCTTGAACTGGCCGAGCAGGGCGTCGCCTCGACTATCCTGCCCGACAATCGCTCGGGTGCAGGGCCCGTCTTTGGGGCGAAGGGTGCCCGGGGCGCGTTGATGTTCGATCCGCAGACGGCGGGAGGGTTGTTGGCCGCTGTGACAGTGACAGAGGCGGAGCATATCCTAGAGGCCCTGCAGGCGGCAGGCTACCCTGCGGTTCGGATTGGCAAGATCGTCGCCGGCGCGCCAGGGGTTACCTTTCGCTGATCAGCTTTGCGATCCGGCTGGCAAGCTGGGCCTGACCCGCATTGTCCAGCTTGTCGGTGTCCAAAGTTGCGATGACCTCGTGTTCGTGGACGTCGCGCGACTTGGAATATGCCGGGTCATAGTGCTGGGCCATAAGCGCGGTAGCCAGATCCTCAAACCGTCCGCCCTGCAGCAGCTTTAGCCAGCCGTCCACCATCTCGTGCCCGCGATGGACACGCAGAGGTTGCAGGCGCTGGGCCAGCCGGTCGGGGTCGGCGATGATGTCCGCATAGGCCCCGGTCAGGTAGGTCGCGCGCGCGGCGAGGGGGGCCGAAACCTCGATCCTGGCTGCCTCGCGCATGATGGCCCAGAGCTGTGGCGGCACGATAAGACGCCCGATCTTGGAGCTTTCGGCTTCAACCACCACCGGCCTGCCGGGGTCCAGATCCCCCAGCGCGATGGCCAGCCGGGTCTCAAACCCCTTTTGGCTGGGTTGCCCTGCGGGCGTGCTACCCAAAAGCGATCCGCGATGTCCCGCCATGCCTTCGAGGTCGAGGGTCTGGACGCCAAGCTGGTCCAGATGACCCAGGATATCGGTCTTGGCGGTCCCGGTATTGCCATCCAGAAGGATCAGTCGGTGGGGGAGAGGTGTTTCGTATAGCGCGGTCTGCACCAGCTTGCGGTAGGTCTGATAGCCGCCCTTTACGGTATCGGCCCGCCAACCGATCTGTTGCAGGATACCGGTAAAGGACCCGGACCGTTGGCCACCCCGCCAACAGTAGACTAGGGGTTTCCAGCCACCACCATGGTGCGACAGGCTCTGTTCGATATGGTCGGCGGCATTGCGGGCAACCAGCGCCGCGCCGCGTTTGCGGGCGGTGAACGGGCTGTCCTGTTTGTAGATCGTCCCGACCTCGGCCCGCTCTGCATCCGACAGGACGGGCAGGTTGATCGCCCCCGGCACGTGGTCCTCGGCGTATTCCGATGGCGAACGAACGTCGATGACCGTGTCAAAGCCATGGTCGCGCAGCTGGGCAAGAGAGGTAAAGGTTGTTGGCATGCCGGCGGATGTAGCGCGGCTGGGGTCTGGACGAAAGCCCTGTTCGAATGCCGCCTCTTTAACCTCTTAGCCGTTTTCCCTCTGGATCAAAGGCCGGCCGGGCCAGAACGCGGGCCCTGTGCGGAGTGCCCAGGATCATCACATCCAGCTCGGTCCCAGGCGTAATATCAGGACGCAGGTAGGCAAGCGCCAGCGATGCCCCGACATGATAGCCATAAGCCCCGGAGCGGATCGTGCCCGCGGGCTTTCCCTCAAGGTCAAAAATCGGCTCTGTCCCCGAGGCGTCCGCTGTTGTGGCGTCGATCGCAAGGCAGCGCAGGACCTCGCGCGGGGCCGTGTCTGCGATGGCAAGGTAGGCGTCCTTGTTGAGGAAATCCTTGTCGAGCTTGATAAGCCCGGTCAGCCCGGATTCCTGCGGCCAGTATTCGGGCGAATACTCCCGGCCCCAGCTGCCGTAGCCCTTTTCGATCCGTAGCGCCCCCAGCGCCCGCCCGCCGACTGGTCCGGCCCCCAGAGGTTCGCCTGCCGCCAGAAGGGCGTCGTAGAGGCGCAGCTGGTCGGTCGCGTCGCAGTGCAGCTCCCAACCCAGATCGCCGGTGAATGAGACCCGGATGGCGATGCAGTCCACGCCAGCCAGCGTGATCTGCTGCGATCTGAGGAAGGGGAACGCCTTGTTCGACAGATCGGCATTCGTCAGGCCTTGCAAAAGGGTCCGGGCGAGCGGTCCCGCGATGTTGAAACCCGCCATCCCGTCCGTCTGGCTGGCCCATGTCGTCCCGTCGGGCAGGGGGACCGCGTTGAAAAAACGGTGGTGATAGCGCTCTGCCATGCCAGAGCTGACCATGAAGTAATCGTCGGGTGCCAGACAGGTGACAGTGAAATCACCCGCGATCCCGCCCCGTTTGCCGATCAGGGGCGCAAGACAGGTCCGCCCTTGAACCGAGGGCACCCGATTGGCGAGTAGCGCATCAAGCCATGCCTTGGCCCCCGGTCCCTTGATCCGGGTCCGGGCAAAGTTCGAGATGTCGATGATCCCGGCCTTGTCGCGCAGCATCCGGACCTCGCGGCCCACGGGCTCGAACCAGTTTTGCCTGTCAAAGCCAGCGGTCTCCTCGCGCGGCTCACCAGCTGCGCCGAACCAGAGCGGGTGTTCCCAGCCAGAGTTCAGGCCAAAGACTGCCCCCATCTCAGATTGTCTGTCATAGGCGGGGCGGGTGCGGGCCGGACGCCCTGCGGCGCGTTCTTCGCCGGGGAAGTGGATCTTGAAGCGGTGGGCATACTGATCTTCGACCCTTGCCCTTGTGAACGCCGCATCAGCCCAGGGGCCAAAGCGGGCGAGGTCCCAGGCGAACATGTCCAGATGTGGTTCGCCCTCGATCATCCATTCGGCGGCAAGCAGGCCAAGGCCCCCCGACTGCGAAAATCCGGGGATGATGCCGTTGCAGCAAAAGTAGTTGCGCAACTCTGGCACCGGCCCGAACAGGGCGGCGCTGTCCGGCGACCAGATCATCGGGCCATTGATGACCCGCTTGACGCCGGCCTCGGCAACGGCAGGCACCCGGTCCATGGCGCGCAGCATGTTGGGGGCGATCCGGTCAAGGTCATCGGCAAACAACTCGTGGCCAAAATCGGGGGGCGTCCCGTCCTCGGCCCAGAACCGCACGTCTTTTTCATAAGCCCCGACAAGCAGGCCTAGGCCCTCCTGGCGCAGGTAGTATTCCCCGTCCCGGTCGGCGACAGACGGCAGGCGACGGCCAAGGTCCGCGATCTCCGCGATGGTTTCAGTAACGAAGTACTGATGTTCTGTCGGCAAGAGGGGCAGGGTCAGCCCGGCCATTCGGGCAACCTCACGACCCCAGAGGCCAGCGGCATTGACGATCCATGTGGTGTGGATGTCGCCCTTTGGGGTTTCGACAATCCAGCTGCCATCCGGTTGGGGACGGGTGGCGGTGACGGGGGTCTGTCGGTGAATTTCGGCCCCCCTCTGGCGGGCACCGGCGGCATAGGCGGCGGTGACGCCCGAAGGGTCGACGTTGCCCCCGTCCGGTTCGAACATGATGCAACGGATGCCGTCGTAGTTGACAAGAGGGTGAAGACGCTCGGCCTCGGCGCGCGTGACTTCGTGAAAGTTCATGCCGTAGTAGCGGGCCTTGGCGGCCTGCAGGCGCAACTGGTGCTCGCGCTCGGCCGTTTGGGCGATGTAGAGCGATCCGGGTTGGAAGATGCCGCAGCCCTGTCCTGTCTCGGCCTCTAGGTCTTTGTAGAGGCCCATGGTATAGTGCTGGAGGCGGCTGATGTTGGTGCTGTCATGCAGGCCGTGGATATTGGCTGCAGCATGCCATGTTGATCCCGAGGTCAGCTCTGACCGCTCCAGCAGGACGACATCGGTCCAGCCCAGCTTGGTCAGGTGATAGAGGATCGAGCAGCCGATGACCCCGCCCCCGATCACAACGGCTTGAGCATGAGTGCGCATGGCTGGTCCTTCCGTTGGGCTGCATCAGGCTTCAGGTTGGGGGTAGCGGCATTGGCGTTGTGGTTCAAAAGCGACATTGGCAGGGTAGGGCAGGCCAAATTTTGGATTTGGCAGGACTGGCGACGGGCCGGACGGCGGTCTAGACCTGATAGAGCCACCGGACACAGGAGCCCGCCATGCGCCCGACCGACCTCGTTCTGACGCCAACGCACCTGCGGTTTCTGGGACATCGGTTTCCTTGCACGATCGGTCGGGGCGGCATCACGGGGGACAAGCGCGAAGGGGATGGGGCGACTCCGGCCGGGATGCACGATCTGGTGGGAATGCTGTACCGGCCCGACCGTATGGCCAAGCCGGCCGACTGGGCCGTGCCGATCCGGCCCGGAGACCTGTGGTCCGACGATCCGGGGCATGAGGACTACAACCTCATGGTGCGCGTGCCTTACCCACATAGCCACGAAGTGCTGCGCCGGGCTGATCCGATGTATGATCTGGTGATCCTCACCGACTGGAACTGGCCAAGGGCCGAGTATCGCCGTGGGTCGGCAATCTTTATCCATCAGTGGCGTAGGCCGGGCTTTCCCACGGCAGGATGTGTCGGACTGTCACGCCGGGCCCTTCACTGGATCGCCCCCCGCATCCGCATCGGGACACGGTTGATCGTTTCTGAAAAGTAAGGTGGGTCATGACCCACCTTACGTAGGGAGGCGCTGGCCTATTCGGGCCGGGTGTCGATCATCGCCTCGCGCTGGCTGAACTCGGTGAACCATGCGGCGAGGGCCTCGCGCCCTTCCCGCCAGTTCCGCGCATCGTGGCGCAGGTCGAGATAGCCCAGGGCGCAGCCAATGGCGATCTGGCCCATGTTCAGCGGCCCGGCCAGATGGCTCATCCAGCGGGCGTTGACGGCGTCGAGTGACCGGCTCAGCTTGCCCCATTGCGCTTCGACCCATTGGGGCGATTGCTGCGCCTCGGGCCGCAGCCTCCCTTCGTAGACCATCAGGACGCCAGCCTCCATGATCCCGTCCGCTGTCGCCTCGAGGGTGAGGATCTCCCACAGGCGGGCGTCCGGGTAGAGCCCGGCGCCGACACGGGCGTCGAGGTAGCGGGTGATCACCCGACTGTCATAGATGGCCGGCCCGTCCTCCCGGATCAGGGCCGGGATCTTGCCCAAGGGGTTGGCTGCCATCAGCCCGGCGTCGGTATCAAGGGCCGATGTAGTCACCGCGACCTCTTCGATCGCGTCAAGCTGGCCGGTTTCCCGGATCACCACCCGCACCTTGCGGACAAACGGGGAGGGGGGAGACATCAGGAGTTTCATTTGCATTGGCCTTTGTTGAGCAGGGTTTCGGTGGAGGCTAGTCCTGAGGAGGGGTCCGCATCAAGATGGCCAGTGTCGCCCGTTCCGACCCCATTCCATCCTCGGCCACTTTGTCGGCCGCGCGCAGCCTGACCTCGTCCGGCTTGTTCTGGTTGAGTTTCCAGGTGCCATCGATGCCCGTCACCGTCAGCCGGCAGGGCACGATTTGTCGCATCATCCGGTCCAGGACCTCTGGCGTCATCTTGTGGGTGGTCCAGGGAGGTTTGGGAGTAAGCTGGTCCTCAAAATGGGCGGACTGACGGTCCAGCATGTCGCGCATCGCCTCTGGCGGCAATTTCCCGAGTTGGCCCCGCAGGTGGACAGCGACGTAATTCCAGGTCGGGACCTGGTCTGCAACCTCGTACCAGTCCGGCGAGATGTAGCTGTCTGGTCCAGTGATGACGATAACGGCCGCCTGTGGCTGATCCAGAGCATGCAGGATCGGGTTGGATCGCACGAGGTGCAGGTCCGCCGATGCGCCATCAGCATCAAGTAGAAATGGGACATGGGCAAGGAGCGGCCCCTCGGGCCCGTTCACGGACAACAGCCCGAAAGCCCGGTGGCGGGCGAAGGTCAGGTTCCGTTCGACACCGGGTCGCCGAAAGATCGGATTGGGATGCATGGCGGGTATCCTGCTTGGTCAGCGCTCTTGTTCGGACGTTCTGCCGGTGGCTTGGTGCGGAGCCTCCGGCGGGAATATTTGGGGCAAGAAAAAGTCTAGGCGATGAGCTGCTGGTCCGTTGCGCCGGTGATCTGCGCTGTGACGATCTGCCCTTCGGGCTGGTCCGTGCCGAAGGCCACTTCGGTGAACTGTTCAGTGCGGCCCATCCGGGGGTTTTCCATCAGCACATGATGGGTTTTGCCTTGCTGTGCGGCGAGGTGGCGCGAGACCTGGGTCTGCCCCGCTGCCCGCAACCGGGCGGCCCGATCCTTGATCGTGCGTCCGTTGATAGCAGGCATCCGGGCTGCGGGGGTGCCGGGGCGGGCGGAATAGGGAAAGACGTGAAGCCAGGTGAGGTCACACTCATGAACAAGGTCCAGCGACTTTTGGAACATCTCATCCGTTTCGGTGGGGAAGCCTGCGATGATATCGGCCCCGAACGTCATGTCGGGGCGCAGGCCTCGGGCCTCCTGGCAAAAGCGGATGGCGTCGTCGCGTAGATGCCGCCGCTTCATCCGTTTAAGGATCATGTCGTCGCCAGCCTGCAGCGACAAGTGCAGGTGGGGCATCAGCCGCGCCTCGCCTGCGATGGCGTCCATCAGCGCGGGGTCGGCCTCGATCGAATCGATAGAGGAGATCCTGAGCCTTGGCAGATCCGGCACCAGCCTGAGGATGCGCAGCACCAGATCGCCGAGCCGGGGCTGGGCAGGCAGGTCTGCCCCCCAGGAGGTCAGATCGACGCCGGTCAGCACGACCTCGTTATACCCGCTTTGCACCAGCCGTTTGATCTGATCGACGACGACACCGGCGGGGACGGAGCGGGAATTGCCCCGGCCAAAGGGGATGATGCAGAACGTGCAACGGTGGTCGCAGCCGTTCTGGACCTGAACGTAGGCCCGACTGCGGGTGCCAAAGCCGTCGATCAGGTGTCCCGCCGTCTCGGTCACTGACATGATGTCGTCGACCTGGACGGGCTCGGTCGTACCGATCAGGTCGGGGGCCATGTTGGCCCAGGTCTGCGGTGTCATCTTTTCGGTGTTGCCGATCACCTTTGTCACCTCGGGCATGGCAGCGAAGGTGGCGGGTTCGGTCTGCGCGGCGCAGCCGGTCACGATGAGGGTGGCATCGGGGTGCGCCCTCCTCAGGCGCCGGATTTCCTGCTTGGCTTTGCGGACTGCCTCTGACGTGACGGCACAGGTGTTTACGATCACCGCATCGGTGACCCCGGCCTGGGCGGCCATTTCCTTCATTGCTTCGGTCTCATAGGCGTTGAGCCGGCAGCCGAGGGTGGCGAAGACGGGAGCCTCAGCCATGCCAGACCCCGTCAAAGACATGGGCGGTCGGGCCGGTCATCCAGACCCCATCGTCGGCCCAGGTGACCGAAATTTGCCCCCCGTCGAGATGGATCGTGACCGCCCGCCCTGTCAGCCCCCGTCGTGCGGCCGCCACTGCCGTGGCGCAGGACGAAGAGCCGGAGGCAAGCGTGATACCTGTGCCCCGCTCCCAGACCCTCATCCGCAGGGTGTCGGGTCCGGTGACCGATGCGAACTGCACATTGGTTCGTTCGGGGAAAAGCGGGTGGGTTTCTATGAGCGGGCCAAGGTGGCCGAGATCGACCGCCTCGGCATCCGGAACGAAGAATGTGCAATGTGGGTTCCCCATCCCCGTTGCCGTTGGTCCGCCGTCGATCGGAAGGGACAGGGTGTCCATCGCTTCGGCCAATGGGATCTCATCCCAGCCGAGCTGGGGATGGCCCATGTTGACCGACGTCAGCCCATTGCCTGCGTCATGAGCCAGCAGCAGGCCCCGCCCGGTGGCGAGGGTCACAGCACTTTGACCGGTCTCGTCCATCAGGTGCCGGGCGATGCAGCGCGTGGCATTGCCACAGGCTGCCGAAAGCGAGCCATCGGCGTTGTAGAATGTCAGGCGGACATCGGCCTCGGCGTCCTGTGTGATCAGGGCGAGCTGGTCGAATCCAACCCCCCGGTGCCGGTCAGCGATAGCCTTAACAAGGGTTGGAGACAGGTCGGGAGCCTGATTCCGCCCGTCGATAACGACAAAGTCGTTACCCAACCCATGCATTTTCATGAAGGCAAATGCCACTGACGCCGTCCTTGTGCTTTTCCGGGCATATAGACGAGCGTTGAAGATGAATCCAGCGGCCCTGCATTTGTGGGGTTGACCGCGTTGGGCGCAATTCCTAATACCCCCCCTCGTGGGGCCTGTAGCTCAGCTGGTAGAGCAACTGACTTTTAATCAGTAGGTCTCGGGTTCGAACCCCGACGGGCTCACCACTTTCCCCATGGACGCGACTGCCTACGGGCAGGCTGCCGTCACCTCGACCTCCACCAGGAATTCTGGCCGGGTAAACCCGGACACGATGACCAAGGTGGAGGCGGGGAGGCGGGCGACATCCGCCAGCCATTCGTCACGCGCCTGCATATAGCCTGCCATATGCGACCGATCCGTGACAAAGGCGTTGATCCGAACCACGTCGCCCGGTCCCATTCCACCCTCTGCAAGGATTGCCGCACAATTGGTAAAACAGATCCGCGCCTGATCCAGCGCCGTTTCGGGCAGGCTGTCGTCTGCTTTCAACCCCAACTGACCGGAGGTCATGACCAGGCGGTGCCCTGGTGGCACTTCGACCCCATGCGCGTAGCGCGCAAAGGGCGGTCGAATGGATGTTGGGTTGATCTCGCGCATCTGGGTTGCCTCCGATTCCATCAGACTGTCAATCACTGGGCGATCGGGCACACTCAGCCCTAGGCCCTTGCCCGAATTTAGGGTCAGCAAGATCGAAAGTTGCCAAAATAGTTTGCGCCAAGTTGGGAATGCGCACCATATTTGGGCGAAGCGTTACACGTGAACAGGCCCGTGGGTCCGGCCACTTTGGGTGGTGCCAAAGTGTGGTCCTTAATCATTCCGTACTCACCAGTAGGAGAAACGGGGATGTCTTTCAGGAATCAGTTGCAGTTTGTCGCAGGCGCCGTGGTCCTTGGACTGACCGCAACCGCCGCTTCGGCCCAGACCGAAGTCACCTTTGGTACAAATTGGGTCGCTCAGGCTGAGCATGGTGGCTTTTATCAATCCGTTGCCGATGGCACCTATGCCGCCTGCGGTCTGGACGTCACGATCCTGCCGGGTGGTCCACAGGTGAACAACCAGGCCCTGATGCTGGCTGGCCGGATCGACTTTTACATGGGCGGCACGCTGGACGCCTTCTTTGCAGTCGAACAGGATCTGCCGATCGTCAATGTCATGGCTGCCTTCCAGAAGGACCCACAGGTCCTGATCAGCCACCCCGACCGGGTCAGCAGCTTTGAAGAACTCAAGGACCTGACGATGATCGTTCAGGACGGGGCAAGCTACTATGAATGGATGAAAGCGGCCTACGGCTTTACCGATGAGCAGCGTCAGCCCTACACTTTCAACTCTGCCCCTTTCCTTGTGAACACCGATTCGGCCATGCAGGGCTATCTGTCGTCAGAACCCTACGCGATAGAGTCCGAGACAGGCATGAAGCCTGAGGTCTGGTTGATCGCAGATGCCGGGTTCTCGGGCTATTCCACAACCGTTCAGGCGACCCGCGACACGGTCGAGACAAAGCCAGAGGTGGTGAAGTGCTTTGTTGAGGGGTCGATCCTTGGCTGGTACAACTACATCTACGGCGACAACAGCGCCGCCGATGCGCTGATCCTGACCGACAACCCGGACATGACCCAGGACAAGATCGACTTTGCCATCGAGGCGATGTTGTCCGAAGGCATCGTGGACAGTGGTGATACCCTGACCCTTGGCATTGGCGCGATGACAGATGAGCGGATGAACGACTTCTATGCCAAGATGGTCGAGGCAGGCGTGATCTCTGCCGATCTCGATATCGGTGCGTCCTATGTCCTCGACTACGTCAACGCGGGTCTTGGCCTGGACCTGCGCCCATAACCCGCACTGCGTCATATGGGTCAGCCCGAAGCGGGCTGGCCCTACTCATCCGACCCGATCAGGAGAGGTCATGACCGCCCACGATCGTATCGTTGCCCCCATGGGCAACCGCCCGGCTGTTCTTCAGATGCAGTCCGTCGACAAGACCTTCAACGGTGGTGTCGTGGCGCTGCGTAAGATGTCGCTGAACGTGAATGAAGGCGACTTTATCTCGCTTCTGGGGCCTTCTGGCTGTGGCAAGTCCACAGCCCTGCGCCTGATTGCCGGGCTTATGCGCCCCTCGCTGGGTCGCATCAATTGGGAAGGGGGGCAGGGCAAGGACGACCTTGGCGTGGTGTTCCAGGAACCGACCTTGATGCCATGGACGACCGTTGCCCGAAACGTCTGGTTGCCCTTTCGGTTACGCGGACAGTCGTACAGTTCGGTCAAGGACCGGATCCACGAAGTGCTTGCCCTTGTCGGGCTTGAAAAGTTTGCCGACAGCTACCCGCGCGAGTTGTCCGGCGGGATGAAGATGCGGGTGTCCATTGCCCGCGCCCTTGTCACCAACCCCCGCCTCATCCTGATGGACGAGCCCTTTGCTGCGCTGGACGAGATTACGCGTCAAAAGCTGAACGACGATCTTCTGTCTCTCAAGGCCAAGACCGGGGCGACGGTGATCTTTGTCACCCATTCCGTATTTGAGAGCGTGTTCCTGTCTGACAGGATCATGGTGATGGCCGCCCGCCCGGGCCGGATCATCAAAGAGATCAAGATCGACGCGCCCTATCCGCGGGGCATCGATTGGCGCACGTCGCCCGAGTATGCCGCCGTCGCACGCGAGACTTCCGACACACTCATGAGCACGCTCGCTCCAGGGGAGGTCCACTGATGACCATAGCCGAAACCCAGGCCACCACGTCCGAGACCGGATCAGGACCGATCTTTGACGCGGACGAAGAACGCTTTGCCCGCGCCCAGCGGATCGAGGCCATTGCCAAATGGGTCGTGCCCGTCGTTGTCCTGAGCCTTGCGATCTGGTGGTGGGACCGCATCGTCGTCTGGAACGAGATCCCTCATTACATCCTGCCCGGCCCCGGTCTGGTGGTGCAGACCCTGTTCGAGGATCGAGTCACCCTGTTCCAATCGCTGCTTGTGACGCTTCAGATCACGCTGCTGGCCCTGACCGTGGCGATTCTGGGCGGTGTCGGCCTTGCTGTTCTGTTCACCCAAAGCCGCTTTGCCGAGATGTCTTTTTCGCCTTTTGCCGTGATCCTTCAGGTGACGCCGATCGTCTCGATTGCGCCGCTGATCTTCATCTACATCGAAAGCCGGATGGTCGGCCTTTTGTTGTGCGCCTGGATCGTGGCGTTTTTTCCGATCCTGGCCAACACGACCCTTGGCCTCAAATCGGCGGACCATAACCTGCGCGACCTGATGTCGATCTACAAGGCCAGCCGCTGGCAGCGCCTGCGGTATCTGCAACTGCCCTCTGCCCTGCCGTACTTCCTTGGGGGTCTTCGGATCGCTGGGGGCCTTGCCCTTATCGGTGCCGTGGTGGCCGAGTATGTGGCGGGCACCGGCGGGATCGGGACGGGGCTGGCTTACCGCATCCTTGAAGCGGGCTACCGTCTGAACATCCCGCGCATGTTTGCAGCTCTTTTGCTGATTGCGCTTACGGGTGTGGTGATCTTTTCCATCACCTCGCTGATCAGTCACCTGGCCCTACGCAATTGGCACGAGAGTGCGCTGAAACGAGAATAGAAATGAATTTCATGAAGCTGCCGGCGGCGACCGCCTTCCGGCTGGATAACCTTACTGTGCCCGGTTGCCTTGTGGGCCAGATAGACGAACTTGTGCGGATCAGCCTGACCGTCAAAGACGGCAAGATTGCCGAAGACGATGCGTTGGTCGACGCCGTCGACATGAAGGGGGCAATGGCCTTCCCCGCCTTTGTCGACATGCACACCCATCTGGACAAGGGGCACATCTGGGGCCGCAGCCCAAATCCCGATGGCACTTTTGACGGCGCCATAAGCGCGGTTCGCGGGGATTCCTCGGCCCGCTGGGGGGGCGAGGATGTTCGGGCGCGGATGGAGTTTTCGCTTCAGACCGCCTACGCACATGGCACAAGGGCGATCCGGACCCACCTTGATTCCGGCCCGCCACAGGACGCGATAAGCTGGCCGTTGTTTGAACAGGTCCGCGCCGAATGGGCCGGACGGATAGACCTTCAGGCGGCCTGTCTTGTTGCCTGTGACAGCGTTACCCGGGATGGTCCGTTTGTCGCAACGGCAGAACGGGTTGCCAAGGCAGGCGGAGTGTTGGGCATGGTCAGCTTTCCCAACCCTGAACTGCCCCGCCAGCTGGATGATTTCTTTGGCCTCGCCCTCGATCATGGGTTGTCGGTCGATTTCCACTCGGACGAGACGATGGACCCGATGTCCAACAGCCTTGCCGCCGTTGCGCAGAAGGTGCTCGACATGCGCTTTGAAGCGCCGGTGATCGTGGGCCATCTGTGTTCGCTCTCGACCATGCCAGAGGCCGAAGCTTTGGCGACCCTCGACCTTGTCGCCATGGCCGGTTTGCATGTTGTCAGCCTGCCGATGTGCAACCTCTACCTGCAAGACCGACATCAGGGGCGTACCCCCCGCAACCGAGGGATCACGCTGGTCCACGAGATGAAGGCAAGGGGCATCCCGGTGTCCTTTGCCTCGGACAACACCCGCGATCCGTTCTACGCCTACGGCGATATGGACATGATCGAAGTGATGCGAGAGGCCACGCGGATCGGGCATCTTGACCATGCCGATCCCGACTGGACCCACGCCTTCCTGACCAACCCCGCCGCCGCCTGCGGCTTTGACGCCCCCAGCCTTGCGCCCGGGGCCCCCGCTGATCTGGTGATCTGCCGCGGCCGCAGCTGGACAGAGCTGTTTTCCCGCCCACAGTCCGACCGGATCGTCCTACGCGGGGGGCGGGCCATTGATCGCACCCTACCTGATTACAGCACCCTCGACCCCCTGATGAGGACCGCATGACCAAAGCCAATATCGAGGCCGCCAAGGCCGCCCTGTCGCATCTGGATATTGATACCAACCCGGCCTCTGTCCGGGCCAAAAGCCGCGACTTCTTTTGGTACTCCCCGGTTCTCAAGGACCGGCTGGACGGCGTTGTGGCGGATTTCGCCGTTTCGCCCAAGACCGAGGCCGAGGTGATCGAGGTTCTCAAGGTCTGTTATGCCCATTACGTGCCCGTCACGACCCGAGGCACGGGGACTGGAAACTATGGGCAGGCCATGCCCTTGGCGGGTGGGTGTATCCTGCACCTGCACAAGATGAACGCCGTAAAGGAAATCCACCCCGGCCGGGTGATCGTTGAGCCGGGTTGCCTGCTCAAGGATCTCGACGCGGCTTGCAAGGCCGATAGCGGGCAAGAGATCCGCATGTTCTCGTCCACCTGGGCGACGGCCACCATCGGGGGCTTTATCGCCGGGGGGTCCGGTGGCGTTGGATCGGTTCGTTGGGGATCGCTGCGGGACGTCGGCAACATCATTCGCCTGCGCGTCGTCACGATGGAGGCAGAGCCTCGCGCCATCGAGATCACTGGAGAAGACCTGCACAGGGTCAGCCACGCTTACGGCACCAACGGTATCATCACAGAGATCGAAATCCCGCTTGCCCCCGCATACGATTGGATTGGCCTGTTCGTCACCTTTCCAGATTTCAAAGAGGCATTGCAGTATTCCTACGATCTGGCTTCGCGCGACGGTCTGCTGATCAAGCTGGCGACGGTGTTCGAGGCGCCGATTGCCAAGGACTACTTCCAGCGCGTCGCGCCGCATGTCGAGGCGACCGATGCGGTGGTCGCCCTCATGGTTGCGCCCCATGCAATGGATGGCTTCACGACCTTCACCGGCCACTATCCCACGGCAAATGTCATCTATCGTTCCGACGACAACGACTGGCCGCGCGACCCCGGCCCGGTCTTTGAATATGGCTGGAACCACACAACCCTTCGGGCGCTGAAGGTTGATCCGTCGATCACCTACCTGCAGGTCGGCTATGGTAGTGCCGATCCGATCGCCCTTGTCGAAAAGATCAGGGCAATGTTCGCCCCCGAGGTCTTGCAGCACATCGAAGTGACCCGGCACGAAGGTAAGGTCGGCATGGGCGGCCTGAGCCTTGTCAAATTCACCACCGAAGAGCGGTTGGACGAGATCGTGAAGATGCATGAGGCCGAAGGGGCGCTGATCTTCAACCCCCACCGCTACACTCTGGAAGAAGGAGGTCGGCAGGCGGTGGACCAGCGCCAATTGGAGTTCAAGCGCCAAGCCGATCCCAAGGGCCTGCTCAACCCCGGCAAGATGATTGCCTGGGATGATCCCGACTGGGCCTATGACAAGATGTACAGCTGGCCGGGACTGGTAAAGGCGGCCGAGTAATGCCCCGCGCGCTTGTCGTCTTTGCCCACCCCTGTGAAGAAAGCTTTTCCAGCGCCCTGCATGGCGCGACCTTGTCGGCGTTGGCCAAAGGGGGCTGGGAGGTGGACGATTGTGATCTGTATGCCGAAGGGTTCAGCCCGATCCTGACAGCTCAGGAACGCCGGGACTATCACGACACGGCCATCAACACTGCGCCCGTGCAGGGCTATGTCGACAGGCTGCGGGCGGCGGATGCGCTGGTCCTGGTGTTTCCGGTCTGGAACTTTGGCTATCCCGCTATCCTAAAAGGGTTTTTTGACCGGGTGTTCCTGCCCTGCGTTTCCTTCACACTTGGCGAGGAGAGGCTGAAGCCTTGCCTTGATAACATCCGAAAGATCGCAACCATCACCACCTACGGGGCAACCCCGATGCGCGCCTTTCTGGCCGGTGATCCCCCGCGCAAGCTGATCAAACGGGCCGTTTGGGGGGTGACCAAGGCCAAAAAGGTCCGTTACCTCGCCCTGCATGACATGAACAATGCCACGCAGGCCAAGCGCGAAGGGTTTCTGGCCCGCGTCAGCACCGAAATGGCGGCCTTCTGATGCGGGCCCTTGTCGTCTACAGTCATCCCGCCGAAGGCAGCTTTAACGCCGCCATCCGGGATATCGTTCTGGCCAAGCTTCAGGATGCCGGGGCGGATTATCGTCTGGTCGGCCTTTATTCAGATGGGTTTCAGCCGGTTTTGACCGCGCCCGAGTGGTCGGGCTATCTGGACGCCCCAGCCAACCGTGCCCCGGTTGCCCGCTACTGTGCGGATGTCGAATGGTGCGACACCCTGATCTTTGTTTATCCGACTTGGTGGTACGGCTTGCCTGCGATCCTCAAGGGGTGGCTGGACCGGGTACTGTTGCCCGATGTCGCCTTTTTGATGCCGGACGGGCAGAACCAGACCATCCGGCCCGCCCTGAACCAGATCACCCGGATGGGCGTGTTTACCACCTGCGGGGCAAGCTGGTGGCTGACCCGCTTTGTCGGCGCACCGGGGCGGCGAACCCTGCTGCGGGGTGTCGGGCTGTTGTGTCATCCCAAGGCCAAGAAAGTGTTTGCCGCCCACTACCTCATGGACAGTTCCACCGAAGCCAGCCGGGCCCGGCATCTGGACAAGGTCCGCGCCCAAATGGACAAGCTTATCGGCGCGACGGTGCCTGCGCCCCAATTGAAGGAGCAGACCCAATGACGATTCGTCGTGACTGGAAAGACTTTCGCGCGACCGAGTATCGCTACATCGATCCGATGCGCACCATCGCCATCCTGCCAACCGCCGCGATCGAGCAGCATGGACCGCATCTGCCCGTTGGTACCGATACGATCATCAACGAGGGCCTTCTGGCGATGTTGAAAGAGCGGTGTCCAGAGGACATCGATATCCGCATTCTGCCAGTCCAGGCCGTTGGCAAATCGAACGAACATTTGTGGGCGGCGGGGACTGTAACGCTCACAGCGGAAACGGCAATGAGGGCCTGGGTCGAGATTGGCCTGTCGGTTGCCCGCGCCGGGGTGCGCAAGATGCTGATCCTCAACAGTCACGGCGGCAATGTTGATCTGAATTCCATCGTCAGCCGCGAGTTGCGGGTGCAGGCGGGCATGTTCTGCGTGCGGATGGGCTGGGGCGCCTTCGGCACGCCCGAGGGGGTCTATTCCGATCAGGAAAAGACCTATGGCATCCACGGCGGCGACGCTGAAACCTCGCTGATCCTGCACTTTGCCCCGGAAACAGTGGACATGTCGCAGGCACAGGATTTCCGCTCGACCGCTGAAACGGGGCCGATTTCACCCATCGGGCCGGTAGCCTACGGCTGGATCGCCTCGGACGTGAACCCAAACGGCGTCGTCGGAGAGGCGAATCTGGCGACGGCCGAAAAGGGCAAGGCTACGGCAGACAAGATGGTCGACGACGTGATCGACCTGATCCGCAAGATCGAGGCGCACCCGCTTGATGGGTTTGAGCCGGTGCGCCCGCCGTTCTGATCGTCAGCTTACAAAGGCGCGGATGGCATCCACCTCTTCGGGCCGGATTTCGTGGCCGCCAGGGTGCCAAAGCTGGGTCACCTCTGCGCCTTGCGCAATCAGATAGTCGATCAGCGCCCGCGTCATCGGGGCGGGGCAAATCGGGTCCATCTCACCTGCCGTCACCAGGATGCGGCGACCCTTCAGGCCGGGCTGCGGCACAGGCGTCCAGGGGATCAGCGGATGAAGCAGGATCAGGTCATCGACCAGATCGGGCTGCGTCAGCGCGACACTGGCCAGAATGTTGGCCCCGTTCGAATAGCCCATTCCCAGCACCTGGGGGGCTTTGGTCCGGCTGACCTCGTCCTTGATGAACGCCGCCATCGCTGCGGTGCGGGCAGCAAGGTCGTTCATATCGTAGACGCCCTCGCCCGTGCGGCGAAAGTAGCGCAACGCCCCATGTTCGCTGACATCGCCGCGGGGCGAGGTCACATGCGCTCCGGGGAGGGCCTCGCTGGCAAAGCCGTGAAACTGTGCTTCGGTCCCGCCGGTGCCGTGGAAGGTGAGGAAAAGGGGCGCGCCGGGCGCCCCTTCGGTTCTGGCTGCGTGATAGGCCATGCTCAGCCCTCGATCGGCTCAAGCAGCTTTTCCAGCCGCGCCCGCAAATGCTCGTGCTGGGACGGCAGTTTGAGCGCCTCGCCCAGATGTGCGGTATCCTCGTCCCGGTCAAAGCCGGGCTCGTTGGTGGCCACTTCGAACAGAACGCCGCCGGGTGTGCGGAAATAGATCGCCCAGAAGTAGTCGCGGTCGATCACCGGGGTCACTTGCCAGCCGGTATCGATCAGGGCCTCGCGGACCTCCAACTGGCGGGCACGGTTTTCGACGGCAAAGGCGATATGGTGGACAGAACCCGCGCCCTGACCGGCGTGACCGACCTCTGGCAGGGTTTCGATGTCGATGATGTTGGCATCGTTTCCGCCGGGTACGGCAAAGCGGGTGACGTTGCCCTCTGTCTCAAGCTTTTCATAGCCCATGAAGGTTAGCAGCTCAGACGAGGCGCCACCGTCGCGCAGCCGCATATCGGCCGAGTGGAACCCGCGAATACCCATGTCCGCGCCAATCCCGTTGCCGGTCCAGGGCGCCCGGTCGTCGTCCTTTTCGATCAGGGCAAAGCGATCGCCATCGGGGCCGTCGAACAACACACGGGTTTCGCCAAAGCGGACATCCTGAGAGACGTTGGCAATGTCAAAGGTGCCCAGACGCTCGGCCCAGCTTTTGGCGGTGCCCTGGGGGATGACAAAGGACGTGGTGCCAACCTCGCCCGTGCCCCGTTTGCCGCGTGCGGCGTGGGGGAAGGGGAAGTAGGTCATGACAGTGCCGGGCGATCCGGCCTCGTCCCCGTAATAAAGGTGGTAGACATCGGGGGCGTCAAAGTTGACGGTCTTCTTGACCCGGCGCAGGCCCAGCACATTGGTGAAGAACGCATTGTTTTCGCGCGCCGATGAGGCAAGCGAGGTGACGTGGTGCAGACCTTTGATCTGGCTGAGCATGGCAAACTCCTATGTTCCGTGATTGGGTAGAACATATCATTTGCGACTGTGCGGAAAACGGCGATGCTCGCACGAATTCTGTGCATATGCGAACATGAGGTCCAGAGTCTGTCTAGGCCGGGGCACCGCCTTGCCTCCAGAACGACTGGAGGAGCGGTGCCCGTTTATCGCCTAGGGGTGCCTACTCGGCTGCCCAGCCAGAGATGGCTTTGGCCTCGAGGAACTCTTCGATCCCCCATACGCCGCCTTCGCGCGCGCGGCCCGAGGCCTTTACCCCCCCAAAGGGCGAACCGGCCCCCCGTCCCCTGCCATTCATCTCGACCATGCCAGAGCGGAGCTGACGGGCCAGTCGGTTGCGGCGTGGTCCATCGGCAGACTGGACGTAGTTGGTCAGGCCGTAGGGCGTATCGTTGGCGATGGCGACGGCCTCTTCTTCGCTGTCAAAGGGAAGGATGGACAGGACAGGGCCAAAGATCTCTTCCCGTTCAATGGTCATGCCGGGTTTGACGTCAGCAAAGACCGTGGGGCGGACGTAGAAACCCTTGTTCATCCCTTCAGGTAGTCCCGGACCACCGACGACCAGACGCGCACCTTCGTCGATACCCTTCTGGATATAGCCCTGGATCTGGTCCCACTGGCGGCGGTTGACGACAGGTCCGATGTGATTGCCCGGCTGCGAAGCGGGGCCGACGCTGATTGCCTCGACCGCGACGCGGGCAATCTCGACCGCCTCGTCGTAAAAGCTGCGTTCGACCAGCATCCGCGAGGGCGCATTACAGCTTTGGCCCGAGTTGTTCATCATATGTTTGACCCCGGCGCGGACGGCCTTTTCGCCGGCATCGGCAAAGACCAGATTGGCGCCCTTGCCACCCAGTTCGAGGGTCACCCGCTTGAGCGTTTCGGCGGCGGTTCTCGAGATCGCCCGTCCGGCCCGGGTGGATCCAGTGAACGATATCATCTCCACATCCGGGTGGGCGGACAATTGGGTTCCAACCCCGGCCCCGTCGCCGTTGACGAGGTTGAAGACACCGGGGGGGCAGCCTGCGTCATGCACGAATTCAGCAAACAGCAGCGACGACAGCGGCGCCTCTTCCGAGGGTTTCAGCACGCAGGTGCAGCCCGCCAGAAGGGCCGGGATCACCTTGAGGGTGACCTGGTTCATCGGCCAGTTCCATGGCGTGATCAGGCCGACAACGCCGATAGGCTCCATCGCGATGCGGTCATTCGGGGTATCGGCGCGCAGGGGGCGGATCCATTCGATCTGGTCGAAGGCGGTCAAAAAGTTCTCAAGATGCCAGGGCAGGCAGGTTGCCTGATCTGCGCGGGACATGTCGATGGGGGCGCCCATCTCAAGGCTGATGGCCTGTGCCATCTCTTCTTCACGGGCGTAATACTGTTCCAGGATACGCGCGACCAAGGCCCTGCGTTCGGACGGGTCAGTGGCGGCCCAGGCGGGAAAGGCGGCCTTGGCGGCGGCCACGGCAGCGTCGGTATCGGGGCTGTCACCCAGTGAAATGATCGCACAGACCTCTTCGGTCGAGGGGTCGATCACGCTGCAATCGCGGGGTGCGGCGGGCGCGACCCATTGGCCGTTGATGTAGAAGTCACGCTTTTCGATCATGGGATGCTCCTTCGGATTCGGCAGGACAGTGGCACTACGGACTGTTGTCCGCAAGCGGTGGAAAGGCGACTTGGAGTTGCCTATATGAAGCGCATGAGCCGCACTAAAGGAGGACCGACATGGGCCTGCGTATCAACGACACGATTCCAGATCTGACCGTCGAAACAGATCAGGGCACTCTAAGCCTGCATGACTGGATTGGTGACAGCTGGGCGATCCTGTTCAGCCACCCCAAGGACTTTACCCCGGTTTGCACGACCGAATTCGGCGCGGTTGCCCAGCTGGCCGAAGAATGGGCCAAACGGGGCACCAAGGTCATGGGCATTTCCGTGGATGGCGTTGCAGACCACGTGAAGTGGAAGAAGGACATTGCCACCGCCGGGGGCGCTGACCCGAGCTTTCCGATCGTGGCCGATGTCGACCTGTCGCTGTCCAAAGCCTTCGACATGCTGCCTGCCGAGGCCTATCTGCCCGATGGCCGGACCCCCAATGACACCGCGACCGTCCGCGTCGTCTTCATCATTGGTCCGGATAAGAAACTAAAGCTGTCGATGACCTATCCGATGAACGTCGGCCGCAACTTTGCCGAGGTTCTGCGCGCGCTCGGTGGTCTGCAAACCGCAGCCAAGCACGGTGTTGCGACCCCTGCAAACTGGCAGGTCGGTCAGGATGTGATCATTCCCGTCACCGTCAGCAACGAAGATGCGACGGCCAAGTTCGGCAGCTTTGAAACGGTACTGCCCTACCTGCGTAAGACAAGCTTGCCAGGCTAAAACCTCGCAACCATTGGAAAACGCAAAGAGCCGCGCCCTTAGATGACGCGGCTCTTTTCATTGTCGGACCCTTCAGGTCAGGCGGTGTAGGCAAACGCCCGGGTGCCAAGAGGCACACGGTTGTACAGGTCGATGACGTGGCTGTTGTACATCCGGAAACATCCATTGGACGCCGAAGACCCGATGGACCGGGGGCTGGTCGTGCCATGCACCCGTATCGCCGTGTCAGTCGTGCCTTGGAAGAAGTACAGCGCCCGGGCGCCCAGCGGGTTTGACGGGCCACCTGGCATGCCATCGGCGTGTTGGGCGTAGGCATTCGGATCGCGCTCGATCATCTCTTGGGTCGGTGTCCAGCTTGGCCACTCGACCTTGCGGGCGATGGTTGCCTGACCGGCCCAGCCAAGACCTTGCTGACCGACAGCCACGCCGTATCGGATGGCCATGTCATTGGGCAGGATAAAGTAGAGGTGGTAAGAATGGCTGACGATATGAATCTCATTCGGGGTCAGCCCAGGCATAACCGGCACAATGCGGGCCTGGTACCGTTCCGGGATTACATAGTTGCCCTCAACCGTTGGCGGCAAGGTTATGGCGGTAGGATCGACCTGCTCTGGCAGAACATCAAGTTGCAGCGGCGCGGTCTGCGCGGCGATTGGGCCGGTCGCGGCGGCGGACAGGGCAAAAGCCGAGGTGGCAATGAAATGGCGGCGGGTAAGCATGGCAGACTTCCATTTGGGCACGGAACTTACAAAGAACGTCAGAATTGCTTTGAAACTAGGTCATGGTTATAGCCAAAACTCTGCATATCAGCAAACAAAACGGCCCATTTCCGCCGATGCTTCCGCCCTGTGGTGAATCCGAGACCACTTTTTCGTGACCAGATGTCCGGCTTGCTCTGCCGCTGACCCGGCATGACCTGGTTTTTGGCAAGGTTACAGGGCGGAGACGTCGCCGCCACTTGCCCTTTTCGTCCCGGCGCGTCATTCCCTTGGGGAAAGATGGTGACCTTGCGGGAGAGAAGGATTCCAGGATGAAAAAGATCTACCCTGATGCAGCTACGGCCCTTGATGGCCTTTTGTCGGACGGCATGTTCATTGCCGCAGGTGGTTTCGGTTTGTGCGGTATTCCCGAACTTCTGCTTGAGGCAATCAAGGACGCGGGCACCAAGGATCTGACCTTTGCGTCGAACAATGCCGGCGTGGACGATTTCGGCATCGGCATCCTGCTGCAGACCCGCCAGGTCAAAAAGATGATCTCGTCCTACGTTGGCGAAAACGCCGAATTCATGCGTCAATACCTTTCTGGTGAGCTTGAGTTGGAATTCAACCCGCAAGGCACCCTGGCCGAGCGTATGCGGTCGGGCGGTTGCGGCATTCCCGGTTTCTACACCAAGACAGGTGTGGGCACCGTCATCGCCGAGGGCAAAGAGCACAAGGAATTCGACGGCCAGACCTACATTCTTGAGCGTGGCATCGTTGCAGACCTGTCTATCGTGAAGGCCTGGAAGGCGGATGAGACGGGCAACCTCGTCTTCCGCAAGACCGCCCGCAATTTCAACCCGCCGGCTGCCATGTGCGGCAAGGTCTGTGTGGTCGAGGTTGAGGAAATCGTGCCTGTCGGCAGCCTTGGCGCGGATGAGATCCACCTGCCGGGCATCTATGTGCACCGGATCATTCAGGGCGAACACGAAAAGCGGATTGAACAGCGCACGACGCGCAAGCGGGAGACAGCATAATGCCTTGGGATCGCAGTCAGATGGCCGCCCGCGCGGCACAAGAGCTTCAGGATGGCTGGTACGTGAACCTTGGGATCGGCATCCCGACGCTCGTCTCCAACTATATCCCCGAGGGGATCACCGTCACCCTTCAGTCCGAGAACGGCATGTTGGGCATGGGCCCCTTTCCCTACGAAGGCGAAGAGGACGCGGACCTGATCAATGCGGGTAAGCAGACCATCACCGAGCTGCCCCATTCCGCCTATTTCGACAGTGCCACATCCTTTGGCATGATCCGCGGCGGCAAGATCGCAATGGCGATCCTGGGCGCGATGGAGGTTGCCGAAAACGGCGATCTGGCGAACTGGATGATCCCGGGCAAGCTCGTCAAGGGTATGGGCGGCGCCATGGACCTTGTGGCCGGTGTTGGCCGTGTCGTCGTTGTTATGGACCACACCAACAAGCACGGCGAAAGCAAGGTCCTCAAGTCCTGCACCCTGCCTCTGACCGGGGCGTCGGTCGTCGACCGCATCATCACCAACCTTGGTGTTCTGGATGTCGTTGATGGTGGCCTGAAGATCGTCGAATGTGCCGATGGCGTGACCGAGGATGAGCTTCGCGCCGCAACCGAGGCGACGATCGTCTGATCGTGGCAGGCGGGAAGGACCCCGTGACCGTCCGCCCGGTAGGGCCGGACACAGGCTCTGACACCCGCCTGCGCCTGCGCCTTTTGTTCGGGGCCGAGGCGATGCTTGGCCCCGGCAAGGCGGACCTGCTTGAGGCGATCAGCGCCGAGGGGTCAATCTCTGCTGCCGGAAGGCGGATGGAGATGAGCTACAAGCGCGCCTGGTCCCTTGTCGATGAGATGAACGCAGCATTTCGCGATCCGCTTGTGCTGACCTCTCGGGGCGGGGCCAGCGGTGGCGGGGCCGAGGTGACCGAGGCGGGGCGTGCCGTACTGGCCCATTACCGCGCGCTTGAGGCCGTCGTGGCCGGGGCGGGAGCGGCCGAGATAGAGGCGATCCGCTCCTATCTTAGGGATACGTCTGACGGGAAATAACGCTTGCCCCCTTGGGGTACAGAGTGCGACGTTTCCCGCCGAACATATCGGATTTTAGAGGGCCCGTCCCATGAACCCTGTCGGCATCTGCCTTGCGCTTGCCCTTGGCACGACACCTGCCTTGGCTGATGACATCTCGGTCTTTGCCGCGGCCAGCCTCGGAAATGCGCTTGATGTCGTTGCAGCGGGATATGAGGCCGAAACCGGCAACCGCCTTGTGATCGCTTATGCCGGAAGCTCGGTCCTTGCGCAGCAAATCCGGCAAGGGGCACCCGCGGACATCTTCATTTCAGCCAATTCCGACTGGATGGATCTTCTGGCCAGCGAAGGCCTTATCGCGGATCAGACGCGCCGGGATCTGCTGGGAAACAGCCTTGTCCTGATCGCACACGGGGCGGCGTCGCCGGTCGAGATTTCGCCTGACCTCCATCTGGCCGGACTGTTGGGCAACGACCGTTTGGCCATGGCGCTGGTCGATGCGGTTCCGGCTGGGATCTATGGCAAGGCGGCGCTGAGCAGCCTTGGCCTTTGGGACGCCGTCGCCCCCCGGGTCGCCCAAACCGACAATGTCCGCGCGGCACTTGCCCTTGTGGCGCTGGGCGAGGCGGCTCTTGGCATCGTCTACGCGACCGACGCTGCCGCGTCACCGGATGTCACTGTCATCGGAACCTTTCCGCCCGACAGCCATCCGCCCATCGTCTATCCCGCCGCCGCACTGACAGGGCGTGACACGGCGCAGACACTTGATGCCCTTGCCTACCTGCAAGGCGCGAGCGCCAGCGCCGCGTTTGCGCGCGAAGGCTTTACCCTTCCCGGTACGGAATGACCGTGTGACAAACTGGCTAGGACCCGACGAATGGCAGGCCGTTGCCTTGTCCCTAAAGGTAGCCCTTTGGGCGACGGTGCTTAGCCTGCCGCCGGGTATCCTTGCCGCCTATGCCCTGGCCCGCTGGCGGTTTCCGGGATGGGCGCTATTGAATGGGCTAGTCCATCTTCCGCTTGTCCTGCCCCCGGTGGTGACAGGGTATCTGCTGCTTCTGACGTTCGGAACGCGCGGTCCGGTCGGGGCATTCCTCGACCAGACCTTTGGGATCGTCCTTGCCTTTCGCTGGACGGGCGCGGCGCTGGCAGCGGCGGTGATGGCCTTTCCCCTGCTCGTCCGTGCCATCCGGTTGTCTATCGAGGCCGTAGATCCAAAGCTTGAGCAGGCCGCCGCGACCCTCGGCGCCTCTCGGGCCTGGGTGTTTGTCACGGTCACCCTACCGCTTATCCTGCCGGGTATTCTGGCAGGCATGGTTCTGGGCTTTGCCAAGGCGATGGGCGAATTTGGGGCAACGATCACCTTTGTGTCGAACATCCCCGGCGAAACCCGCACCGTCCCTTCTGCCATCTACGCCTTTCTTCAGGTCCCCGGAGGAGAGGGGGCGGCATGGCGGTTGGTCATTGTGTCGGTCGTCCTTGCCCTCGGTGCGCTTGCCCTGTCCGAAGTCCTTGCCCGGCGCGTCGGTCGACGGATCGCCGGACGGGAGGAGGGGGCATGACCCTCGACATCCAGATTTCGCACCGTGTTGGGGATTTCTCGCTTTCGGTTGCCTTTTCCGTCCCGCCCGGTGTCACGGCGCTTTTTGGTCACTCGGGCGCGGGCAAGTCCACCGTGGTCAATTCTGTTGCAGGGCTGATCCGCCCGGCCTCGGCCCGGATCGTCGTCGAGGGGCGGGTGCTTGAAGATACCGCCCAGCGCATCCGTCTGCCGCCGCATGAACGGCGCATCGGCTATGTGTTTCAGGAGGGGCGGCTGTTTCCCCATATGTCGGTCCGCCAGAACCTGAACTATGGGGCCCGGTTTGCCCCCGCTGATCCCGGCCCGTCGCTGGATCAGATCTCCGATCTTCTGGGCATCGCCCCGCTTCTGGACCGCCGCCCCGGGGACCTGTCCGGAGGCGAGAAACAGAGGGTCGCCATCGGCCGTGCCCTGCTGTCGCGTCCTGCCTTGCTGCTGATGGATGAGCCTTTGGCAGCCCTTGATGCCGCCCGCAAGGCAGAGGTTCTGCCCTTCCTTGCCCGGATCAGGGACGAGACGCGAACCCCGATCCTTTACGTCAGCCACGCGTTGGACGAGGTGGCGCAGTTGGCCAACACCCTCGTCCTGATGGAGGCCGGGACCGTCCGCGCCGTCGGACCCGTCGAAGAGGTTTTGTCTGACCCCGTGCTTGTGCCCCATCTGGGCGTGCGGGGGGCAGGTGCGGTCCTGACTGCGACCATCATCGGACACCATGAGGACGGCCTGACAGAGGTGGCCTGTTCGGGTGGCAGGCTGTTTGTCCCGCTGCGCCCAGAAAGCCCCGGCCACATCCTGCGCCTGCGCATCGAGGCGCAGGATGTGATCGTAGCCCTAGACCGTCCAACGGGTCTGTCGGCGCTAAACATCCTAAAGGGCAGGATCCTGACCTTGCATGAGGGGGCCGGACCCGGAGTCATTGTGCAGATTGATCTGGGCGGGGAGCGACTTTTGGCCCGTGTCACCCGGCGATCCGCTACGGCCCTGGCCCTGCGAAACGGGCTGTCCGTTCATGCCGTGATCAAGACCGTTGCAGTCGCGCCGACCGATATCGGTTCTGGCGGGGCGGTGGCAGCCTCAACTGGCTCAACAGTCGTTTGATTGGGTAAACACGAGAGTCGCATCCGCCATGAGCCTTCGCGAACCAAAGTGCAAAAGCGAATCGGTCTTGCAAGCGTCTCGTTCCAGAACGGAAACAATTTCCTAAAAGTCATCAGACTGTACGAATTTGATATAACAACGCCAAATCTGCGACCGCAGCTTCGGAAAAAAGACAGCGAGGCGTCGCAATAGAGACAAGCTGTTGTCAGATTGCTGCCGCAATTGGTCGGTGAACGGCAAAATGAACACGGCGTCGCCGTTTTCAGTCAGGTGCGATCCCATCCCGATTTGACCTGCATTCTAGCCAAGAAGGTCATTATTATAGCTCATTAGGAAACTTCTATATACTTATGGATATAATTGTGCCGGAAAGGGCTACCAAAATGCTGGATGGGTCCAATTTGGCTTGGCCAGAACATGGCGTTGCGATGTCAGCAGCTTTCGTGAACTTCGGCGCGCGAAACGCCAAACCAGCCCGCAGAAATCGATGCTGACACCGTCCCGATACAGGGCCTTTAGGGCGGGCTAGCCAGCTGGAGTGCCCCCACTGAAGTGGTCCACCAACTGGGATAGTTT
>ERZ887942.148-NODE-148-length-56053-cov-20.799439_pt1 | contig 56053 bp, 38 predicted proteins | sample MGYA00521099_ERZ887942 | MGnify/ENA primary metagenome ERZ887942 (study PRJEB32303, sample SAMEA104408605) | aquatic metagenome | biome: Brackish water; feature: Pelagic; material: water | place: Baltic Sea | collected 2014-06-07T06:48:00 | depth 16,251 m ... | reverse complement strand
AACAAGCAGCCAGCCGTCGTCAAAAATGAAGCACCTTTTTTTAATTTATTCTCTCGTTGCCGGCCTCGTATCTGCGGTGGAGAAGCCGAACATCGTTCTCATCATCACCGATGATCAGAGCTGGGATTCACTCGCTTTCATGGGTGGAAAAGTTCACACGCCGCGCATTGATCAAATGGCGAAAGAGGGGATGTTTTTCACGGATTTCAATGTCACCTCAACCGTGTGTTCGCCCTCGCGTTATAGCTTTCTCACCGGTCGCTATGCCGGGCGTTGTCGGGGGAAGCATTTCATGAAAGAGCATCCTCCGGGGGATCAAACGCAGGTGGAGAACATCGGCGAGCTTGAGCCCGACCGTTGGAATCTTGCCAAGGTGCTTCAAAAAAATGGCTATCGCACCGGCTTCGTCGGGAAGTCCCACGTCGTGCGTCACGATTGGTTGAAGCACTCGAAAGATTCGCCTTTGAAGAGTTATCCGCCCAAGGCCGATCCCCGCGATCCCGTCGTGAATCGGAAGATGCGTGCCAATCATCAAATCTGGTGTGACGAGATCAAGAAATATGGCTTTGATTTCGCGGACGGAATCTACGCTGCCAACCTCAAGGAACTCGGGAGCGATCAACTCAACGTTCACAACCTCGATTGGTCGGTCTCCAAGGCCTTCAAGTTTCTGGAAGACGAAAAATCAGATCGCCCCTTCTTCCTCTACTTCTCGACAACGCTGCATCATGGTCCGGCACCGTGGGTGAACAAATTTGCACTCAGTGCCGATCCCCGCATGACAGGCGAAGGATTTGTGAAAGAGGGCTTCGATGTCCTTCCCAAACGCGCTGATGTCTTGAGGCGCAATCGCGAGGCCGGTTTCAAGGAGCGCGATGCCTACGCCTTGTGGCTTGATGATGGTGTCGGTGCCATTCTTGATAAGATTGCCGCGCTCGGGTTGGAGGAAGACACCCTCATCATGTTTGTCCCGGACCACGGTTCCTACCGTCATGGTAAGGCCACCTTACATGACTTCGGAATGCGTGTTCCGCTCCTCATGCAGTGGAAGGGTCGGATTACGCCAGGGACGAAACACGAGAGCATCGTCGCGAATATTGATCTCGCTCCCACTCTTTTTGATCTCTGTGGAATCACCCCGCCGGGCGACTATGAGATGGATGGCCGTAGTTTTAAACCTGCTCTGTTGGGCAAAAAGTTAGTGGAGCGAGAAGTCCTCTTCGGTGAACTGGGCCACTCGCGTTGCGTGAAGACGAAGGAGTGGAAATACATCGCCGTCCGCTATCCCGAGGAAGTGCAACGGAAGCTCAACGCCGGGGTGAAGTTCAGGGGCTTTCAAGGCGAAGCGCTGGACCGCCCCTACCTGACCCGCAACGGGCATCTCGGTCATTATGCCTCGAAAGTGAACCCACATTACTTCGAAGCTGATCAGCTCTACAATCTCTCCAGTGACCCTGGGGAAAAACAAAATGTCGCGGACAACTACCTCGAAGTTGTGAGACAAATGAAGGGACATCTCACTACGGAGTTAAAAAAGTTTCCCAACCGCCCCTTCGGCGAGTTTACTCAATAGAACGACTGTTATGCCAACCATTCCAATCTCGAAAGCAAAGTCCGAATACGACGTCGTCATTGTCGGTTCAGGAGCCGGCGGTGGCCAGATGGCCTACACCCTCACCCTTGCCGGACTGAAATGTCTCATGCTGGAAGCGGGGCGCTCCTATGACGTGGCGAAGGAAACTCCCATGTTCCAGACTGGAAAAGATGCCCCGCTTGGAGGTTCATCGACGCCTGACAAGAACTTCGGTTTCTTCGATGCCACCATCGATGGCGGTTGGCAGGTTCCCGATGAGCCCTACACGCAGGCGAGCGACAAGGCGGAGGAGCAATTCATGTGGTGGCGTGCCCGCATGATGGGCGGACGCACCAATCACTGGGGGCGAATTTCTCTTCGCAACGGGCCTTATGATTTTAAGCCCTACTCGCGCGATGGCCTCGGGTTTGACTGGCCGATCTCTTACGATGATTTGGAGCCCTACTACACCAAGGTTGAGAAATTGATCGGAGTTTACGGCACGAATGAAGGGATGGAAAACACCCCCGATTCACCGAAGGGAGTTCTGCAACCTCCTCCGAAAGGCCGCATTGGAGATCTCATGATTCAGAAGCACGCCAAGAAGCTGGGCGTGCCGGTCGTTCCAATTCATAGGGCGGTATTAACCGAACCACAGGATGGCAAAAAACTTGCCCCCGAACTTCATCCCGACAACCCGAAGGCGCAGAAGATCGTCGAGAAATCGATGTCATCCCGCGCCGCTTGTTTTTGGGCGACCGATTGCGGGCGCGGCTGCAGCATCCGGGCGAACTACCAATCGACCACCGTTCATCTTCCGCCTGCGGAGGCGACGGGGAATCTCGATATCATCGCCAATGCGCACGTGCGGGAAGTGATCGTGGGGAAGGATGGCAAAGCGAAAGGGGTTCTCTTCATCGACAAGACCACGGGAAAGGAAGAGCGGGTCAAAGGCAAGGCCGTGGTGCTGGCGGCGAGTAGCGGTGAGACCGTTCGTATTTTACTGAACTCGGCAAGCGGAGACGGGATCGCCAACTCCAGCGGGTTGGTTGGGAAATACATCATGGACACCGTCGGGTCGGACATGTCGGGCCAAATCCCTGCTCTCGAAAACCTTCCCGCCCACAACGACGACGGAGCGGGAGGCTGTCATTTCTACTCGCCCTGGTGGCTCTACAAGGAGCAGAAGGCGGGCAAGATGGACTTCGCCCGAGGCTATCACATCGAGATCAGCGGGACCCGCTCAATGCCGAAAGGGAACAGCCCGGTGCCCACGCAATACTTCCAGGGACTCTACGGAACCAAACTCAAGGAAGCAGCCCGACGTTACTACGGTTCCTTTGTTCACGTCGCTTGTCGGGGAGAAATGATTCCCAACGAAGGCTCTTTCGCCGAGCTCGATTCCGAGGTGAAGGACAAGTGGGGGATCCCCGTGATGAAGTGGCATTGGAAGTGGAGTGAGCATGAAACCAATATGGCGGTTCACGCACAGAAGACTTTCAGCGAGATTTTTGAATCTGCCGGCGGAAAAGGTCTTTTTGATCCCAAACAGGATGCCCGCAAAACGATCTTGAAAGGTGGTCAGGTCATCCACGAAGTCGGCGGAGCCATCATGGGAGCCGATGGCAGGAAGTCGGTCTGCAATGAGTGGAACCAGACCTGGGACATTAAGAATCTCCTCCTCTGCGACGGCTCGCCCTTCGCCTCGAACGCTGACAAAAATCCCACCGAAACGATCATGGCCCTCGCCTGGCGCGCGGCCGATCACCTCATCGAAGAAGCACGGAAAGGAAACCTTTAATATGAACTCACAAGATCAAGAAAACCGCCTTCCACGTCGCCGGGTTCTCCAGTGGTTCGCTGCCGTGGCCACTGCTGAAGGGCTTTCGATCCCGGCTGCGATTGCGCAAGAGATTAAGACGAACCCCACTGCGGTCACAGGTTACGGCCAGGATCCAGTCATGGCTAAAACCTATGAACGTGGCGAAGTGTGGCCGTTGACATTTACCGATCCGGAAAAGAAGGCTGCCGTGGCCCTTGCGGAGATGCTTTTTCCAAAGGACGACCTTGGCCCGGCTGCCAGTGAAGTGCGGGTGGCCGACTTTATCGATGAATGGGTCAGCGCTCCCTACCCGCGCCAGCAGGGTGACCGCAAAGCGATCATCCCGGGCCTCAAGACGCTCGATGAAGAATGCCGGAAGCACTTCCAAAAGAACTTTGCCGATGCGAGCGAGGAGCAGAAGAAAGCAGCCTGCGACGAGATGGCCAAAGGGAACCATTTTTTCAACGTCTTCACCGGCATCGCCTCCGGAGCCTATTACAGTGATCCCAAGTGCTGGAAGGCGCTCGGCTACGCAGGGAATGTCCCCATCGGAGGCCCCTTTCCCGGGCCGCCGGAAGAGGTTCTCAAGCAAGCGGGAGTGGAGCAGACGGTGGAGTGATGCGGTGTCCTTTTGGGGGCGCTCACTTTGGGAAATATTCGACTCTCATCTGGACGTGGAAATCCATGTTCTCATGCAGGACGCGGGCGATTTCGATCGTATCATTTTTGAAACGATAGGCGAAGTAGTGATGCTCAGCGCGGTAGAGGCGACAGCCTTCGGCAAGGTCATCGCTCGCTTTACTGCCAGTTAAGAAAGGGTCTTGTCTGATCTCTTCCTGAGCCTTTTCGAGCTGCTGTTTGTATTTAAGCGCTTGGTCGGAATCCCACTTCTCGATCGTGTAAGCGAAGATCGAGATCAGGTCCTCGTCTGCCAGAAGTGAGTTCTTAAAATCATGCATGATTCTAATTAGGAATTCTGAGCTCTAATTTTTTTTCTTAGCCGCCACTTGTTTTTGCGCTTCTTTGAAAAGCTCGTCCATAGAGCGGGAGGAAAACTCGCCACGATCGATTTGGGTAAATCCTGCCTGCACCTCCTGCGTCACTTGGCGGTATTTTAGAAACTCTTGATACTCAGCTTCAGAACTCAAGACGGCGACGGCCCGGCCGTGCCGCATGATGGAAACAGGATTTTGGAGGGCGGTATCGAGCACCTTTCCTGAATTCTGTTTGAGTTCGGTCGCGGTGAAAGTTTTCATGGGATTGCCCAATTTTATCCATTTTGGACAATTTAGCAAATGAAACTCTCTCGATCATCCCCGGCCTTAAAAAACCCGACGAGGAATGCCGGAAGCACTTTCAAAAGAATTGCGCCGAAGGGAGCGGGGAGCAGAAGAAAGCAGCCTGCGACGAGATGGCCAAAGGGAACCATTTTTTCAACGTCTTCACCGGCATCGCCTCCGGAGCCTATTACAGTGATCCCAAGTGCTGGAAGGCGCTCGGCCACGCGGGGAATGTTCCCATCGGAGGCCCCTTTCCCGGGCCGCCGGATGAGGTTCTCAAGCAAGCGGACGTGGAGCAGACGGTGGAGTGACGGGGTGTCCCCTTTTTGGGGACTTCTGCAGGGTGAGTGAATTGGTCTAGAATCAGGGATGCTTAATCCTCGCTTCGTCCATTTTTGGAAGCTTCCTGTCGCCAGCTGGTACTGCAGTTTTTTCTGTGCTCAGGCAGAGGTGCAAGTGGACTTTAGTCATTCCTATGTGGGAGTTGCCGGAGGGTTTCAGAATGCGGGAGTCATCACGCTCGAGTTCACCGTGGATGCGACGGGGGCTGTGGTGCTGGACGCGTCGTGTGTGGAAACGGGACCGGCAGCTTATGTCGATAGTTTTGATGGTCCGGTGGGAACGGTGACAAGTCCGGCAATGTGGGGAGAGGTGTTTACGGTGACCTTGTACCGAGCGGTGAACCCGGCGACCCTGCGGGTGGATAACACCGGTGGTGGAATCGCTATCCAGGGTCAGAATCCCCAGCGCATTGATGCGGTTGCAGAAGTTGTCGATATTGCGATCACAGGTGTCAGTTCGGCTTTTGAGTTGCTGAACGTCAGTTACGTGAATGCGACGACTTCGGCTGGCACAAAGCTCTCGGTGTCGGGCAATTCCTATAATTTTTCAGGGGCAAGCGGAGTTTTGGATGTTTCCAGCCAAGGAGTGACGGGAAATTTTTCGATCTCTTCTGCTTCGGACACGGATGCCCAGGGTTTTGTTCTCAGTGGCTTGGCGTTCGATCTCCAGGATCTTTCAACCGGGGCTTCTGGGTTTGATAACGGGGGCGGCGATCGAAAGTGGACCACGGTTGCAAACTGGAATCCCGATGGGGTGCCGGAGAGTCCGGGGGATGCCCTGATTGATGGGTTCGAGGTGATCCTGGAAACGGTGGTGACGAGAGACAGCTCGCCGGGAAGGTCCGGGTTCTCCAGAGCCATGGATGGGCGGGTTCCCGACCTGTTCCAACCGGGTTGATTCCACTCCGGTTTCATTCCATTTTTCATGAGGATCCTGGAACCACCCTGGTCGCTGGCGGTGATGGAAAGATCCTTCACGGTGTAGGTCCCGATCGCCTGGGGAGAACCCGAGGAGGTGATGATGATTTGGACTGCGGTGGCGTCCGGAGGGGTGGTAATCACCTCCCTGCGCAGTGCAAAGCGGTGGTCGGGATCTTTGTGATCCCAACCGAGGTTCTTTCTTGTGACACTGAAGGCCACCCGCTCGATATCGTCGCCGCTTTGATTGACAAAGCGTGCGACGAGGTTCATTTCATCGCGGTCCTCGGTCCAGTCCGGGTCCAGCCCGTCGAGTCGATACCGAAGGCGCTTTCCGTGTGGAACGATCTGAAAGGTTGGAGAAGAGAGATCTCCTTCGCTGATCGACTCCGTGACGGTGGGACGTTTGCCGAGAGGGATTTCCGAGGAGGGAAGAGAGGCGATTGCCACCCAAACGAAAACGAGGAAGAGGGGCATGATTAAAGTGGGCCTACTGAAGGGGCTTGGCGTTGGGAGGGGCCCAGCGATCTTGGTCGCGCTTGCGTTTGATGGTCCAGGCTTTTTGAGCTTCGACCTTTTGTTTTTTGGTCGGTCCGGCGAGGGGCCACTCGGGGTCGACACGGTGGGCATCCTTGAAGATGGCTTCGGCTTTTTTAACAAGGCCGGGTTTTGCTTTGGCGAGGTTGTTTTTTTCGCCGGGGTCTTTGGCGAGGTCGTAGATTTCGATGGGCTTATTGATGCCATTGCGAACGGCTTTCCAGTCACCCCAGCGGGCGGCTTGGATGGGGTTGCCGGTGTGGAGTTCCCAGTAGAAGTAATCGCGTTTGGGAGCCTCGCCGCCTTTGAGGTAGGAAAGGAGGGAGTGACCGTCGGTTTCGTAGCCTTTTGGGGGAGTGGCTCCGCTCATTTCGACGAAGGTGGGCATGAGATCCCAGAGGGCCCAGGGGGTTTCATCAACCCGACCGGCGGGGATGGTGCCGGGCCACCAGGCGAAGGCGGCTTGTCTCAAGGCTCCTTCGTACATGCCGCGCTTGTAGCCCCGGAGGCCGTTGGCATCTTGCTTGAAGAGCTTGCCGATCTCGGACTTGGGGTTGAAAGAAGAGCCATTGTCGCCGGTGAAAACGATGAGGGTATTTTTGTCGATGCCAAGTTCGCGGAGAGTGTCGATGAGCTCGCCGATGTCGGAATCGATGCGGGTGACCTGGGCGGCGTAGGATTTTTGCTTCATGGACCAGGGCTTGTCCTGGTAGATTCCGAGGTCGTCAATCTCGTGTGCGCCATGGGGGAGAGTGATGGCGTAGAACATCATGAAGGGGTTTTCAGAGTTCCCCTTCACCCACTTGATCATTTCATTCTGGATGAGTTCCTGGGCGTAGGTTTTACCGATGCCTTTTCCGGTGTTTCCGGGGAGACGGACCGCTTGGTCGTTGTCGTAAAGGTAAGTTGGAAAGTAGGAGTGGGCATGACGTTGGCAGTTGTAGCCGAAGAAGCGGTCGATGCCTTGCTTGTGGGGGCTGCCGCTGGTGTCGAAGAATCCCATCCCCCATTTTCCGAAGGTGGAGGTGGCGTAGCCCGCTGATTTTGCGACTTCGCCAATGGTGACCGTTTCGGCTGGGATGGGCCATTGTCCTTCGGGAGCCATCTCACGATTGCCGCGGACGGGACACTTACCGGAGTGAAGGCCGGTGAAAAAGACGGACCGGCAGGGCGCACACACGCTCGTGCCGCAGTAAGCCTGCATGTAGCGGGTGCCTTCCTTGGAGAGCTGGTCGATGCGGGGCGTTTTGATCAACTCCTGTCCGTAGACGCCAAGGTCACCCTGTGCGATGTCATCGCTGAGGATGAAGATGAAGTTGGGCTTTTTGGGGGCGGCTGTTTCCTCTTGGGCGATGGCTGATAAAGAACCAGTGAATAAGAGTAGAATGGCGGGGATGATTTTCTTCATGAGCGGGCTTTCCCACAGATCACCAAATCCGGGGAGGCATGGCAAGGCGTGGATCTCCGCAGCAGATCTGCCAGCAAATCATCATGACCGGGAGGGTCCTACCATTTTTGAAATCTAGGGAAGGAGTTCTGCCTTCAGGCGGAAGAAGAGACGATCTTCACTTTGGACGAAACCGGTCGCGCTTTGGTAGGTGAGGCTGGCGGTGCCATCTCCATTGTTGATGCGTGAGACCTCGGGGAGATTCCCGGAGGCCTCAGTCCAGCCGGAGAGATTGGAGGAACTTTGCAAGGTGATTGCGATATCGTCGGCCTCCTGATTGATGGTGGTGGTGATTTGAACGGAGGTTCCGGTAATGGTGACTTTGAGAGGGCTGGGGTTCGCGGTCGTTGGCGATGTTCCGAGGGCATACTCAAGAAGGGAGCTGAGGCCATCGTTGTCGGGATCGGCATCAGGGTTGCCAGTGAAGGGCATGCTGTCGGGGTTGCCGGGGTTGCCACCGATCAGGCTGCTCTCCCGCCAATTCGAAGCCTCATCATGGTCCGGCGATGACGTCGGATCGATCAGGACCAGACTGAAACCACCACCGTCGGGACCAACCGGCCATGGGGATTCATCGTCATAGGTGAATTCTTGAATCGAGCTGTTGCTGGCGTCTTCGAGCTTGATGCGGTCGCTGCCATTATTGAGGCGGGAGCCGTTTTGGAAAACTCCGGAGATCGGGTGGCCGGCTCCGTGAACGGCTTCAAAAGCGGTTTGATCAAGGACGATCAGAATACGGTTGCCGGGTGCCAAAGTGGTGCCGGCACCAAAGGTGAAATCGATTCCTGCCGTGAATTTGACTCCGGAGAGGTCAAGCGTTTCGGTTTCGCTCGTGTTCATCAGTTCGAGATATTCGGTGTCACCGTTTGGAGCGGCGGGATGATACATCAACTCGCTAATGACAAGATAGAGCTGGGCGTCGCTCGGGGTGTTGGGTGTGTTGATGGAATCGACAATGACAGCTTCGTCATTCTTCAGGGTGAGGACTTCACTGAAGTTCGAGAGATGGCCCGAGTAGGGAGAGGCAGTGAGATGCTCCTCGCCTCCGGTCGGGGAAGTGGCCCGGTTGATGAAGTCCTTGCTACTTGGAGTGACGTAAAGGTCGCCATTGCGTTCGATGACGGTTCCGGCCTTGAAGGTGAAGCCTACGCCTCCTTCGAGGGTCCAGCCGGAGATGTCGATCTCGGTGTTCTCGTTGTTGTGAATCCGAATGAATTCCTCTTCCTGATTGCCGCTGGAAGGGTTGGTTTCAACTTCGGCGATGGTGAGATTGGGCGTGCTCGTCTGGCTGGTTGGGATCAGCGAGGGGTAGTTGTTGAAGAGAACACTGCGGCGGCTGGTGAGGTAGCTGTTGATCGAGTTGACGTTGCTGCTCAAGGGAGGCGAAGCCGGGTTGATGATGTCCTGGGCGAGTTGCTCGAGGATGCGCTCATTTGAGGGTGTCGAGGACGGTTGGAGAACCTCGTCCATCAGAGTGCGCAGGCGTCGCAGGTAAATGCGTTGGGTCACGGGCTCTTCGAAGATGACGTCGTAGAGGATGTTCCACTGGTTGGCGTTTTGCTTTTTGTGTTCCTCATCGCCGAAGAAGGGGTGGGGGAGGAAGGTTCCGCCATCGCCGCGGACGCCGAAGGTGTAGTCCTTGTCCCATGGCAGCATGCGCCAGCGGCAGTCGCCCCGGGCATCAAAATACATGTAGAAGTTCTTACGGAGATCGTCGGCATCCTGAATGATGGAGCGGGCGGCGAGGTAGTTGATGACCTGGGGGAGATCGAGATTGTCGATGACCCACTGTCGTCGTTGAGCTGAAGTCGGGAGGTTGAGTCCGGCGACGAGATCGACGGCGGAGTCGATATTGCTTTCATCTCCCGTCTTCTTTTCAATGCCGGTGATGGTGTCGAAAAAGACGGGGTTGAGATTACTGCGCTGAACGAATTTGTAGAGTTCGCCATCACGGTCGTAGCCGTAGCGGTCGAGGAAGTCTTCGTCGACTTGTTCGATGGCGACGCCGACACGGTCTCTTCCTCCATTGACGCGCATTTGCCAGAGGTAAGTGAGGCAGGCTTCATTGCCGGCGAGGCGGTGGGTGTCGAAGCCCATCTGCTGGCGAACGTAGGTGCTGTCGGCGCCGTTTCCGTTCATGTTGATTTCGCCGACGGAGGACATTTCCTCATTCACATAGAAGGAATCTCCTTTATTGAAGTCGAACTTTTGCGAGACCGAGCCATTGGTGGCTCCGCCCCTTTGCCGGACGAAGATGTTGTCGTAGAAACGGCCCTGGAAATACACCGAGACCCTTGCTCCGCTGCGGGAGTGGCTGGCGGAGACGTTTTGGGTGAACCATTGCAAGATGGGCATGCCGGAAGTGACCGAAGGATCTTTGGTGACGGTGCCAAAGTATTGCGCGGATTGATTTCGACCTACTTGATCAAGGAAAGCAGGCGCACGGGTTTCATTGGTGGCGGTGTCTTCGGCGGTGACAAACCAGCGGACCATCTCTTCAGCTCCGTAAGCGGAAGCCGGAATGGTGGCGGTGTAGACGGAGTCGCCGGCGATGGCGTCGTCGCCGGTTCCGTTGTCGACCATCATCAATTCGATGGTGCCGCCATACTGGACGCGGTAGGAGAGAGTGACCTCATCAACAGCGACAAGGCGCGAAAGAATGGTGGAGGTGACGATGATGTTTTCGGTCTCGGAGGGTTGTTCGGGGCTGTGAGAGACGTCGACAATTTCGGGGCCGGGGTTGGCGGCACCGCCGGTGTTGAGACTCCCCGGTGTGGCGACACTCAGGTATCCAATCGAAAGTGGTCCGCTCGGAGCGGTGGTGGCGGTGAGGCTGGCGGCGGCAAGGAAATCACTGCTGCCGCTTGAGCGGTTCATCGCGTGAATGGCGAGGACGTTTTGGCCGTTTTGGAGGCTTGGGAGGAAGGCTGAGACATCGATGGTCTCAAGGTTGTTATTCTCGTCTACATTTTGGGTGGCGACGCTGTTCCAGGTTGGATTTGCAGGAGCGTGTCGCGAGGCGATTTCAGTGCCATTGAGATAGGCGTAAAATCCATCGTCCCAGTGGATGGTGAGGCTGAGCTGAACAAGTGAAGCGGCGTCGGTGACATTGAATGGAAGTCGGATGTAGGCCGAGGTTCCCTGATTGTAGAGTTCACTTTCAATATCGACATCGATGTCGTCGTCGTAGTCTCCTCCCCGGTCAAATCCGACGCCGGTGCCCGTTTCGGGTTTTAGCCAATTGGCATCAGTGGTGAAGGAAGCGGCGGTCCAGGTGAGGCCGAGGGAGGGGTTTTCGGGGATAAAGACCTCGGCATTGCTGTTTTCGATGAGGTTGCTCGAAGCGCCGTTTGCGGCGAAGGTTCCGTAGGAGACATCGCTGAATTGAGCGGGGAAACTTGGATTAAACTCGCTCTTGATGGTCGTCCCATCGGGCATGACGAGGCCAAGGTATTCACCGCCGGTGGTGAGTTTGAAGTTGGTGTGGAGAAAGCCTCCGGCATCGACATAGGTGTCGGTGTTTTGCCCGGAAGCGAAGACAACGAGAAAGCCATTTTGAGCGAGTGAGGTGCCATTTGGAAACTCCCACTTGTTGAGGTTGCCGCTGGAATCGGTGAGAGACCAACCGCTCAGGTCAACGGGGCCGGGTCCGGCGTTGAAGAGTTCGATCCAGTCGGAGGAGTTTCCATCGCCGTCGTCGAACGAAGAATTGTTGCTGGCGACAAACTCGTTGATGCGGACTCCGGAGTTGGGAATGGCATCACCGACGAGGGCATTCAAATTGACGATGGTGACGGGGTTCAGGGCATCGTTGCTGGTGATTCTCAATTGGGCCGAGTAGATGCCATCGCTTCCCATGGGGTCGAGCTGGATGTCAAGGGTGCCATCGCCAAGGGGCGCGATGGAAGAGGGGGAAGCGGTGACCGAGAAGTGGGCGGCATTGCTTCCGGTGATCGAGACGTCGGAGATGTTCAAGGATTGGCCCCCTCCGATGTTGTTGACGGTGAATTGTCCGCTTTGAATTCCGGAGCCGGTGGGGAAGGAGCCCAGGTCAAAAAAGGTGGCGGCCGAAATGCGGGGATCATGAATGAAGCCGCTGAGAGAAACCGAAACCGAAGTTTGGGAGGTGTCGTTGGTGGTGAAGTTCAGGGAAGCTCCGATCGCTCCCGTCATTCCGGTGGGATTGAAGGAGATCTGAATGGTGTCGCTTCCTCCCGCCGTGATGCTGGCTGGGGAGGAGAGGAGTAAAAAAGCGGCCGCATTTGTGCCACCAAAGGTTGGAGTGGAGAGCGTGAGGCCCTGGGTTGCACCCAGGTTGGCGACGGGAATCCCGATCGTTTGAACGGAGCCGTCGAGCTCAAGATTGAGCGATGATTCGACCTGAAGAAGCGGGTCAATGGGAGGAACGGAGTCTTCAAAGGCGATTTCACCGAGACCGACCCGGTCGCCACCGGGGGTGCCTCCTTGAAGTCCCCGCCAGTTGTCGGTGAAGGTCAGTTCGACATACCTCGCGGTGACGGTTTGGCCGAAGGAATGGGAGTCACGACTGTCGGCACTGAAAGCAGCGTCAAACGACGGGGAGTAAGTGATCGAGGACCCGAAACCTCCGGAGCCTTCTGCGCTGGTGGCGAAGCGGAGGGTGAAATTCTTCCCTCCGTTGGTGTTGGAATTGGCGTATCCCCAGGTGCTGATCTCACTCAGCGAACGATCTGCCCCGAGGTCGAGGGTGAGGACCGGATCCGAAACGCCATTGGCAAAGTAGTCACCGCTTCCGTTCGGGGCATTGGTGACCCAGGTGTGGGTGGACCCGCCCCCGATACTATTGTGCGGTTCACTTGCTGAATAGCCGGATCCAGACCCCTGAATGAGGTTGGAAACATTATAGAGATCTGCGCTCGAACTGGTGATCGAAGAGATGGGATGAAAGTCGGCCGCCAGTAATGGCGTCGAGGACAGGGCGAGGAGAAGACCGGCCCCAAGGCCGGTCTGGATCGTTGCGTTCATGGGGCTTTAAAAAGAGATTTTAGTTTCCGGGGTGGATGACACGGTAGAGGGCAACTTTGGCATCCGGAAGGGTGTTGGTGTCGGTAATGACAGAGGCGTCTGAATCCCCTCCGACAACAGTTTCACCGAGGCGATCCCAGTTTTCGCCATCGAGCGAGCGTTCCAGTTCATATTGAATACCCGGAGATGAATAAAAGGTGATGGCAAAGTCTCCGTTCTCCTTTCGTTCGGTGGCCACAATTCCGAGGAATTGGTTCACTCCACCAGTGAATAGCGGGAAGGCCACCTCACCCAGGCCGACCCTGTCTCCACCCGCAATGCCATCGAGGTCGATCCAGTTTGTCGTGATCGTCATTTCAACGTAGCGGGCACTCACCCGTTGTTCGAACGGCTCGGTATCACGCGCAAGCGGGTCGAAGGCCGCTTCGAAGGAGGGCGAATAGGTGATGGAATTTCCAAAGTTTTCGTCGCCGAGCCCAAACCTTCCCCCTTCGGCATCGGTGGCGAAGCGAAGGGTGTAATCCTTTCCTCCGTTGGTGTTTCCGCCGGAGTATCCCCAGGTGCTGATTTCTCCAAGGGTCACATTGGAGCCCAAATCAAAAATGATGACCGGGGCGGCCTGGTCGTTGTCATAGTAGCTGTTGCCGGCTCCGCCATTGGGTGCGTCGGTGACCCAGGCTGCAGGTTCGCCACCACCGATGGAATGATGAGGCCACGCGGTTTCGAACCCGTTTCCAATACCGGCGAAGAGATTGAGTTCGCTGTAAAAATTCACGGTGTTGGTCTGGACGCTCGCAATCGGATGGAACTCGACGGGGAGGCCTCCATTGAGGACCACTTCGGTATCTGGAGAATCAACATCATCGGAAGCAATCACCATCGTGACCTCGATGGCTCCCTGACCAAACAAGGAGGAATCGACGCGGATCTCAATGACACCTCCAGCACCACTTGCGACGGTGCCGGGTTGGGAAACCAGGGAAACTGCCGCGGCATCAGCACCGGTGAAAGTGACGTCACTGATGGTCAGCAGGGTTCCGCCGTTGTTCGTGACGGGAATCCCGAATTCCTCAATCACTCCAGTACTCAGGGTAAGGTCAACCGGATTGGTGACGACGAGATCGGGTCCCAGGGGAGGAAGCGTTCCCGTGATCGTGATTTGCACCGTTCCTTGGTCGGGATCGTTTGAGGTGACGGTTGCGATTGCGGAAATTTCTCCACCCAGACCGGATGGCTCGAATTGAATCTGAAGCGGTCCGGAGTGGAAGGGGATGATTGCAGCCGGAAGAGAACTGGCGACACCGAAGGCACTGCCATTGGGACCGGAAAAGACGATGGATGACACCTCTAGATCAAGATCACCCATGTTAAGCAAGGGGAGATCATGAGAGGTTGTCTTAGTGGCATCGAGAGTCAACGCCAGCTCGGCAGGCGCTTGAATATCGGGAGCTCCGATGGCCGGAGGCAGGGCAAAAGAGATTTCGCCAATCCCAAGTCGGTCGCCTCCAACGACAATGTCGAAGTAATTTGTCAGAGCCTTGATTTCGATATATCGGGCCGTGACCGCTTGTCCCAAGGGGAAACTTTGGCGGTTTGTTGAGTCAATGAGGGCACTGAAGATGGGATTGACTACGATGGAGGTTCCGAAGGCTTCATCACCCAGAGCGGGATCACCCCCTTCGGCATCGGTGGCAAAGCGGACCGCAAAGTCGCGGATGCCATTCCCGTTGGTGTCGGCATAGCCCCAGTAGCTCAGCTCGTAGAGAGTGGCATCAGCCCCCAGATCGAGAATGATGATCTCATCGCCGGGATTCGATTCGAGGTAGTCCGAGGGGAACCCGCCGGGGGCGTCGGTGTACCAAGTTCCTCCGAGACGGGTGTGGGGTTCGTTTGAGTCAAAGCCAACTCCCGCTCCTTCGATGATGTTGGTGAGAGGATTTCCGCCGGGGTTGCCCTCAAGCATGTTGGGCGTTGCGATTCCGGTCACCGGATGAAACGTCAAAGCGGGCAGGATCAGAGCAGAGCTTGCGAATAGAGATGGAATAATGAGGCTTTTCATCTGTAGAGTTGTTTATTCCAAAATTTACCAATTTCGATCATGGGCTACAAGCTCGAAGTCGATGAAGGGATTTCATCGTAAGGAATTTTGGAAGAAACAGGCAGGATGTATTTTAGGTCACTCCGGTTCCGGCAGAAGCGTGTTTTGAAAGGTGAGGGGTTGTCCTTTTGGAAGGTCGATTTTGAGTTTTGCGCCTTCTTGCAGGACCGCCAAGGGGATCAGGTTTTCATCGTTTGGGGAAAGGTGGGCTTCGAGATGACCTTCGCTCGGCTCTGTCCCCATTTGAAGGTCTTGCTTGAGAGTCGCATAGACCTGACAGGTCGGGTAACCGGGCGACAGGACAGGCTGGCCGGCGGCGGCTCCGAGGATGGCCTTGGGGGTCTCGAAGTATCCGAGAGGGCGGGGGCGATGGATCAAGTAATACGGGCCGTCTCCGAGTTGGCAGTTCCGGAGGTGGGCGACCTGTTCTTCAGGGAGGTCGACCTTCGGTTTGACGATGAGATAGAGGCCTTCGGTTGGCGAGGGAAGGCGGAGGAAGTCGATCCTCGGGGTGTCTCCGTAGCTTTCGAAATCAAAGGAGGTGAGAGCTTTATCGAGAGTCTCGATCCGGGGTCCGGTCATGCCGCCGGAAGGGGGAAGGAATCCAAATCCATTGGCGAGAGCGGCCATTTCATAGAGGAAGCGGGAGGTGTCGCACCGGGGTGAGATTTGACCTGCTTGCATGGTGTCAAAGCCCATGATGTGAGCTTCCTGAATCATCGTCGCGAGGGCGCCGTGGGGTGTCCCGGAATCTGAAGTCACGATGATTCCATGCGGGTGGGCTTCGGTCTGGAGGGTCAGGCCGACCGCGACATCGACCCGGGCATCAGTGAGGATGACATGGGCGTGATTCTCGATGGCGAGGAGAGAGCATTCGGCGGCATCGGCCACATCTCCGCAAGCTTCCACGAAGACATCGATGGGATTATTTTTGAGCTTCTCTTCGACACTATCGGGGGCGCAGCTCCATGCGAACTCCATCCCGTCGGTCAGGTTGACTTGAAATTCGACCCCGCGCGAGACGGGGCCTGATCCACCGACGCCAACTCGCAGGGGCATGTCCAACATGTCGGCAGGATAGGGAATTCGGGGCGACTAGGGCAGCAAATTCCAAACGTCTTCGCCACGATTTCGAAGAGTCTCGATGGAGAGGGCGTCGTGGCGTTTGGCAAGGCGCTGCCCGGATTCGTCGAGGATCAGCTGATGATGGAAATAGGCCGGCTCGGGGAGATCCAAAAGCGTTTGGAGCACCCGGTGAATGTGGGTCGATCCCAGGAGATCCTCGCCCCGGGTGACGTGGGTGATTTGTTGGGCGGCGTCATCGACCACGACGGCGAGGTGGTAGGAGGTGCCGATGTCCTTGCGGGCGAGAATGACGTCACCGAGGAGACCGGGATCGACTCCAATCCGTCCGTGTCGTTGGTCTTTGAAAGTGAGTTCTCCGACGAGGCCGGCGGCCATGTCAAGATTCAGACGCCAGGCTGGTTCGCGATCTCGTGGCGGGTTGGTCAGGCTTCGGCAGGTGCCGGGATAAAGCGGGCCTTCCGGGCCGTGGGGCGCGTGGGCGAGGTTGGCCAGTTCGATCTCGATTTCCTTTCGGGTGCAATAGCAGGGGTAAATCACCCCGAGCATCTTGAGCCGGTCCAAGGCCATCTGATAGTGGTCCAGACGATCAAGCTGTCGCCATGGTTCATCGTCCCAGGTAAGGCCCAACCAGCGGAGGTCCTCCAAAATCCCCTCATAGAACTCCGGTCTCACACGAGTGTGGTCGATGTCTTCAAAGCGGACCAGAAAACGTCCTCCGTTTTGCCGGGCCAAATCATGTGCCACCCTGGCCGCATAGGCGTGCCCGAGGTGGAGACACCCGGTGGGGCTGGGAGCAAAACGCGTGGTGATCATTCTTGGCGCAAAAAAGTATTAGCCCGATTGCTGACTCTCGTCTACCTATCAGGCGAAAATGAAGACGAAGGTGATCATCGTTGGGGCTGGTCCCGGAGGTCTTTCCTCCGCGATGATCCTGGCGCACCGCGGCTTCGATGTCACGGTGATTGAAAAGTCCGACCGCGTGGGCGGGCGGACTTCCGAACTCAAGGTGGGGGATTACCTCTTCGATACCGGTCCGACGTTTCTTCACCAGAAGTTCACTCTCGATGAGATCTTTGCCGAGACCGGTCGCGAGAGTTCCGACTTCCTCGACTTTGTGAAGCTCGATCCCATGACGCGGCTGACTTGGGACGATGAGACCTCAATTGAAACGACTTGTGTCATCGAGGAAATGGCGGCCAATATTGCCACAAATTTTCCGGGGAATGAGGATGGCTATCGCCGCTTCATGAAGGATCACGCCGCCAAGTTGCGCGCGATTTATCCCTGTCTGCAGAAGCCCTATCACAAGCTGACGGCTTATTTGCGATCCGAACTCCTCAAGGTCATCCCGTATATCGCGACGACAAAAACAGTGGTGGATGTGCTCGATCAATATTTCAAAGACGACCGCCTCAAGCTCGCATTCACCTTTCAGGCCAAGTATCTCGGGATGAGTCCTTGGAAATGCCCCGCGCTTTTCACTATCCTTTCCTACACGGAATACAAGTATGGCATCTACCACGTGCAGGGTGGGCTTTGCCAAATCTCCGTAGCGATGGCAAAGGTTGCCCGTGACGAAGGTGCGGAGATTCGCTTGTCCACTGCGATGAAGGAAGTGGTTTTCGAGGGCAGGAATGCGACCGGGGTGGTGCTTGAAAACGGAGAAACTCTCGAAGCCGATCATGTCATCATGAATGCCGACTACGCGCATGCCATGGTGAATCTGATGAACAGCAACAGCAGGAAGCCCGGGGAGATGCGGGGTAAGAAATACTCCTGCTCCACTTTCATGCTCTACCTGGGGCTGGACAAAATTTACCAGGATGAACCCCATCATCACATCCTCTTTGCCGACGACTATGCGCGGAACGTGGATGAGATTCGTGGTGAAAAAGAGATTTCGAAGGACATGTCGATCTATGTCCGTAACAGCAGCATCACGGATCCCGGGGTGGCTCCGCCGGGACACTCGCAGCTCTATATTCTCGTGCCCACGATCAACACCCGCCACGGGCACGATTGGGAAGCCACCAAGCAGGCATACCGGGACCTGGTCTTGGAAAAGATCGAGCAACGGACCGGGATGAAGGACTTGCGCGAGCACATTGTTGCGGAGCGAATTCTTACCCCCGTCGATTGGCGGGATGAAGGCGATATCTTCCTCGGGGCGACCTTCAATCTCGCCCATACGATTGACCAGATGCTCTATTTCCGCCCGCATAACCGATTGAAGGGTTACAACAATCTTTACCTCGTCGGAGGAGGGACCCATCCGGGGAGCGGATTGCCGACCATTCTGGAAAGTGGACGGATCTCGTCGAATCTCCTTTGTGATGCGGTGGGAAAGGAATACTCGCGTGCCGACCTTGCTCCCGCTTTTATTGAGGGATGAACGATGAGATTTCCATGAAGCCCATCGGACGGGTTGAGAGCTGTTTTGGCGAAAAATTCGGCACTCCGAGACAAAGCGGACTTGTCCCGGAAGCGCGCGGGCGGATTGTTTTCTCCAAAGAAGTGCCCGCCGGAGCGTGTCGTGGCCTGGAAGAATTTAGCCACATCTGGATCGTTTTCCTTTTTGATCAGGTCGAGGAAACCGACACGCGATGGTTGGTCCGTCCACCGCGTTTGGGTGGAAATGAAAAGAAGGGGGTCTTTGCGACCCGCTCTCCTTTTCGTCCCAATCGGATCGGGCTTTCCCTGGTCACCTTGAATGCGGTGCATGACGATGCTCTTGAGGTGGGCGGACTGGACCTCGTCGATGGCACTGCTGTGCTCGATCTCAAACCCTACCTTCCTTATGCCGAAGCCATTCCCGGGGCCACCGGTGGTTTTGCGAAAGAGGCTCCCGTCTTGTTGGAAGTCCGCTTTTCCGATGAGATCCGAAGTGAAGTAAGCGATGACCAGATGGTGTTGATTCGCCAAATTCTCGCAGTCGACCCGCGACCGGCTTATCACGATGATGACGAAAGGATCTATGGCTGTTTGATCGATGGTCGCAATGTGAAATGGCAGGTGCGGGAGGGCCGGGTCGTCGTCCTTTCACAAGAGAGTCTTCCCAGCGGTGGCGGGATGCGTTAACCAACGGCATGAACTTTGACTTCGAGAGCGAGCAGTCGATTGACTTTCAGAGCGACCAATTTTTTATGGGTCAGGCGTTGCGGGAAGCCTCGCGTGCCTACGAAGTCGGCGAAGTTCCCATCGGAGCCGTGATTGTGCGTGATGGGCAAATCATTGCCCGGGCCTGGAATCAGGTTGAGACGCTCAAAGATGCCACCGCCCATGCCGAGATGTTGGCGCTCACCTCGGCCCAAACCGCCTACGGTGATTGGCGACTCGAAGGGGCGACACTTTATGTCACAAAGGAACCTTGCCCGATGTGTGCCGGCGCGATCGTGCACTGTCGCCCGGATCGTGTCGTCTACGGGGCGATGGATCCGAAAGGTGGAGCGGCTGGCGGGTGGATCAATCTTCTTCAAAGCAACCCGCCGCTGAACCACCGTTGTGAGATCACAATGGGCGTGATGGAAGATGAATGTGTCGGAATTTTGAAGAGTTTCTTCAAAGGAGCCCGGGAAAAGAAAGCGGCCTTGAAAGCTTCAAAAATTCCGCCCCTGGGGTGATGCGGCCCGAGCTTTTTCCGCGAGCCGGCCGGCGATTCATGTGGGTTCCGTCCGTAAAAACGGACACCCGGGAGGCACTTTTTTGAAGAAAAAAAGCCCGACATGGTTTCATGCCGGGCTTGGTGATGAAGGGGGGCTCCCGGTTACGCGAGGTTGGTGAGGATGGCCGCGCCTATTTCGGCGGTGTTGACCTTGCTCTCGCCTTCGGCTCCGGTGAAGAGGTCGCCGGTGCGGAGGCCGGAGTCGATGGCACTTTGAACGGCGGCCTCGATGGCATCTGCGGCTGCGGCTTCGCCGAGGGAGTAGCGCAGGAGCATGGAGACCGAAAGGATTTGGGCGATGGGGTTGGCGATGCCCTGGCCGGCGATGTCGGGAGCGGAACCGCCGGAGGGCTCATACATGCCGAAGTAGAGTCCGTTGTCACCGATCTTGCCGAGGCTGGCCGAGGGGAGCATGCCGAGCGAGCCCGAGATCATGGCCATTTCGTCGGAGAGGATGTCGCCGAAGAGGTTTTCGGTGACGAGGACGTCGAAGGAGTCGGGCCGCTTGACGAGTTGCATGGCGGCGTTGTCAACATAGAGGTGGTCCATGGTGACCTCGGGGTAGTGGGCGGCGACTTCGTTCGCGGTTTCACGCCAGAGGACGGAAGTGGCGAGGACGTTGGCTTTATCGACGGAGGTGAGGCGTTTGTCGCGGCCCATGGCGGCTTTGAAGGCGACGTGGAGGATGTTTTCAATCTCGGATTTCTTGTAGACCATGGTGTCAAAGGCGACGGTTTCGCCATCGCGTTCTTCGCGGCCCTTGGGATCGCCGAAGTAGATGCCGCCGGTGAGTTCGCGGACACAGAGGACATCGAAGCCATTCGGGATGAGTTCGTTTTTGACGGGGGAGGCGTGGGTGAGGGCGGGGAGACAGGAGCCGGGACGGAGGTTGGCGAAGAGGCCGAAGTGTTTCCGCAAAGGAAGAAGGGCACCCCGCTCGGGCTGGATCTCGGGGGGGAGATTTTCCCATTTGGGACCACCGACGGAGCCGAAGAGGATGGCATCAGCCTTTTCACTGGCTTCGATGGTTTCCTTTGGGAGGGGGGTCTCGTTGGCGGTGGCATCGAGAGCGGCGCCACCGACGAGATGGGTGGAACGGGAGATCTGGAAATCGAATTTGGAAGCGACTGCGTCGAGGACTTCGAGGGCAACGTCCATGACTTCTGGTCCGATGCCGTCGCCTGGAAGGACGGTGATGGTGTGAGACATGGCTTTGTCTAGTGGGCAGGGGGGCGGGTGTTAAGTTTTTTAAGTTCCAAAAGACGAAAAACCCCGCACTGCCATAGCGGTGCGGGGTTCTGGTTTGAAAGATGAAAGGGGCCAATTAGGCGGCCTTTTTCTTCTTGGCCTTTTCCTTGGCACCGAAGCCCTTCGCTTTGAGGGCTTTGATGAGGGCCTTGACCTTCACTGATGAATCAGCGGTAACGGTGGTATCGGCTTTGTCGCCGGTTTTTGTTCCGCATGTTGCATTCGAGACTCCTTTGACGCTTAAAAGTGCAGCCTGCACTTTTTTGGGACAACCGGCGGCTCATTTAAGGCCCGACACCTCGAGGATGACGGTTTTTTCCTTGGCGGCAACGACTTCCGCAGTGGAGGTCGCACCGATCGCGGCGGGAGCGGCAATCGCTCCGGCCGTGAATGCTGCGCAAGCAGCGATCATGGTGATGGTAGTTTTCATTTCTTTAATTGGTTGCGCAGAAAGAGCAATTCTTCCTGCGTAATCCTGAGGTAATCATAAAACGGGGGATTTGCCTAAAGCTAAATTATTCCCGCAAATCCGATTTTTTTTCATGATCCACTCGAGATCGATGTGGTTTCCGACGGGGTAGCCGTATTCGCCGCACTTTTGGAATCCGTATTTTTGGTAGAAGCGAATGGCACGTTCGTTTTCGCTGAAGACGCTGACGTAGAGTTCGGGAGGGTTGAAAGCCGCAAACCGGTCAAGAGCCCAGGTCATGAGTTTGTCGCCGAGGCCCTGGCCGAGAAACTCGCGAAGGACGTAAAGTTGCCCGAGTTCCATCGAACCGGGAGCGGGCTTGTCGACAGGGACATGAACGGGGCCGATTTTTGCGAAGGCGATGAGTTGCTCCTGATATTCGATGATTTGGTGGGTGAGCCCGGGGTCGGCAAGTTCCTCCGCGACAACCTGATCGTGGTAGGCCTCTTCGAGGAAGAAGTTGAGGTCTTCGGGGGTGTAGAGGTCGCCGAAGGTTTCGACGAAGGTGTCCCGGCCGAGGGCGGCGAGTTTCGGGAGGTCTTCGGGAGTGGGAGAGCGCAGAGTCAAGAGCCGGGAATCGAGCACGGAAATGGGGGCTTACTTCTCAAGTTGTTTGAGCTGGATGTTGCGGAACCAGACGGGTTGGCCTTCAGCCTGAAGGGCGATGTGGCCGTGGGAGAGTTGGAGGGGCTGGCCGGCTTTGAGGAGGGATTCGGTGGGGACGACGGCGCCTTTGGGGTCGAGCTGGGGTTTTTGATAGCGCAGGACTTCCCTGCCGTTGACCCGGTGGATGATCTCTTTGTTCCCCCGGACTTCGATTTCAATTTTGACCCATTGGTCGGCAGGGATGGTGGGGGCGGAGGATTGGACGATGTGTTGGGTGACGAGCTTGCCGTCCATCTCGAGGTTGGTGCCAGGGGTGCAGACGTTGCCGGTGGGGCGTTTTCCTTTTCCTTCATCGGCGAGGAACTGGAATTCGAGGCTGACGGGGAAGCCTTGATTGAGGGTCATGCTTTGGGGCGGCTGGGAGTGGACCATGATGCCGCTGTTGAGATTCACGTAGCCGGGGGCGTCGGGCATCATTTTCCCGGTGAATTTATACTCCATGCGGAGAAGGTAGTGGGAGTAGGAGAGGTTGGAGTAGAGGTGGCCGAATTTTTTGTCGAACCTGGGGTATTTGTCGTATTCGCATTTGAGGATGCCGTCTTCGACGCGGAAGGTGTCGAAGGTGTTTTCGCCGAGGGGGTGTTGGGCAATTTTGGGAGTCCAGCCGGAGAGGTCCTTGCCATTGAAAAGGGTGACCCATTCGGAGGCGTGGGCGGGGAGGAGGAGAGCGATACAGGGAAGGAGCTTGCGGATCATGGACGGGAGGATGGCATTTTGTCGTGATTTGGAAAGTTACCTTTGGCGGCTTTGCTCAGTTGGGGGCGATTCATCACCGGGCCTTTTGACGGATGATGAGGGGGGTGAGGGGCATTTTACGAGCGATGCGGGCTTCTTGTTGGCGGGCTTTCATGCTCTGAAGCATTCCCAGGGATTGTTCGTAAGTGTCTTTGGCTTGTTGGTAGGTGTGTTGTTTGAGAGATAGGTCGACCGTGTCGTCCTGACGGTCATCGACGATGTCGCCAAGGGCGTCGATTTGGGCGGCAAGAACTTCGATTTGTGGCACGAGCTTCTCACGTTCGGCTTGATTACCTTCAAGGACGCGCAATTTTCCTTTGAGAAGTGTTGATTCGATTTTTAATTTCTGGAGTTGCTTTCGGGAGGTTGCGAACAGTTCCAGTTCGGTTTGGCCAACGGGGTTGGGAGCACTCTGGAAGTAGGGAATGCCATATTGCTGGATGAGGACGGTGAGATCCTTGCGGAGGTCCTGAACGAGATCTGATTGGGCGATGAGTTCGTGATCGAGAGCTGCAAGCCTTCGTTCGCTCATGTCGACTTCGGTTCTTTGACGGATGAAAATGTAGGCTTCGATGATTCCTTCAACGGTTTCTTTAGCGAGGGCGGCGTCGTCGGAATAGACGGTAATGCGGGCCATGTCGGTTCCGGTGATGCGTTCGGCTTTGAGGGATTTTTGAACGTCCTCGACCTTGATATTTCGATTTTTCCAACCATTTTTTGAGGCAGCTTGCCTCAAGACCTCACCCATGGAGAGACTGGCAATCTCGTTGGCGATGAAGTTTTCAGTGCGTAGGGCGGGGTCGGCCAGGACAGGGGTGGAGGGAAGAATCTGAATGACAGCAGTGCTTTGATGCTTGCCGGACGGAGTGTGGTCGTCTTCGGAGGCTGGATCGCACGATGGGAGCAGGAGGACGAGGGTGAAGGCGGCAAAGAGGGACTTGAGCATGATGGTAGGAGTATTTTATTGGGACCACGATGACAAGGTGGCGTTCAATCGGGGGCGAAAAGAGTCGGCAAGCGGGAGGGGGTTTGCAGACTGGAGGCATGCATTTTGCGATTGCTTTGATGTTGATGCCCCTGCACTTGCCGGCTCAGGAGATTGATCCGACTTTGCGTGAGCTGTTGGCAGATCCTTCGATGAAGACGGCGTCGGCCGGGGTGTGTGTCATTCCGATGGAGGGAGAGATTCCGGTGATGGAGTGGCAGGCGGATACCGGGTTGATTCCGGCATCGACGATGAAGGCGATTACGACGGCAACGGCCTTGCAGGTGCTGGGACCGGAGTATGTTTTTGAGACCAAGGTGTTTTTGAAGGGGGATGATCTGGTGGTTAAGGGCGGAGGGGACCCTACTTTGGGGGCGACGAGCTTAACGGGGGATTTTGAGAAGTGGGTGGTTGCGCTGAAGGCGGCAGGGCTGAGAGAAATATTAGGTGATGTGGTGGCGGATCCATCGAGGTTTGAGTCACGGACGACTCCAAACGATTGGGCCTGGGGAGATGTGGGGAATTATTATGGGGCCGGGCCATCGGGGGTGAATTTTCACAAGAACTCGTTTGCGCTGACTTTTCGTGGGGAAGTCATCGGGGAATCTGCGACGTTGACCAAGGTGTGGCCGAAGCCGCCGGGGGTGGAGTTTGAAAATCACATGAAAACCGGATCGTTCGGAAGCGGCGACCAGGGATATGTCTATGGAGGGCCGGGGGCGCTGGTGCTGTCGATGCGGGGAACGATTCCGAAAGGAGGAGGGTTTACGATCAATGGGGCCTTGCCTAATCCTCCTCTGATGTGTGCGACGGCGTTAAAGGCGTTTTTGGAAGAGAAGGGGGTTTTGGTGAAGGGACGTGCCCGGGTTGGTGAGGTTCAGGTGGATGGTCTAAAGCCTGTTTATGTGCAGCAATCACCGCCTCTGGCCAAGATCGTGACAGCGACGAACCATCGGAGTGTGAATCTCTACGCCGACTCGATGTTTAAGGCGCTGACACCTGGGGGCTCTACGGCAGGATCGGTGGCGAAAATCCGAAGGCATTGGAAAGGGCAGGGGGTCGATTTGACAGGATTTGTGATGCACGACGGATCGGGACTGTCGCCGAGGAATACGATGACGGCCCGGCAATTGGCGATGATTTTGAAGAAGGCACGGAAGCACAAGACGGGTCGATTTTTTGAAGAATCGCTTCCGGTGGCCGGACGATCAGGGACAATGGCGGGCTTTGGAAAGGGGACGGTCCTGGAAGGTCGACTGAGGGCGAAATCGGGAAGTATCACAAGGGTGAAGGCCTATGTGGGGTTCTTCCCGGGTCTGAGTGGAAGGAAGTATGCTTTTGCAGTTTTGACCAACAATTCAGTGAGTTCGCCCAAATTGGCACTTGTTCACGCTCTTGCGGAGTTAGTTGAAAAATACTAGTGATTCAAATCAACCAAGAGCCGGGGAAGGTTCCGCTATCGCTATCCTCCAAACGCTTTTTTTTCCGTGGAATTGAATGATCCGGAGTTAGAATAGGTCCAATCGGAATTCGCCCATTGCCATGCTCAAGTTGATCACTCCCATTTTTACCATCCCGTTCCTTCTGATTTCATGTCAGGAGAAAGCAGAAGTTGCCTTGGTTCCCGGTGATCAGTCGGAGGAAAAAATTGCGGCTTTGGAAGGGAAGTTGCAGCGTTTGGAGGAGAGAATGATTTCGGAGCAAAACCTGAGGCATAAGCAGGATGCCGAGCAAATGAATGTCCTCAATGAACTGAGAAATTTGGCGAAGGACGCGGCAAAAAACAATTTTGTGACCAAGCCTGTGGCCGCGGTGGTGAAGCTGGTCTCCGAAGCCGGGGACAAGAAGGTGAAGGAAGATTCAAATGAAGAGGCCCGCCGATTGGCTCGCCTGCAAGCTCAAGGGGAAGAGCTCGATCTACTCGTGACAAACACCGGAGAACCATTTCATGAGATTGTGATTAGCCGCGTGACTGATATCGGAGTGACGTTTCGACACAAGGGAGGCATCGCCCGGGTGTCGTTTCCAAATCTGCCCGTGGCTTGGCAGGATCGCTTTTACTACGACCGTGACCGGGCCTTACGGGCCTTGAAGAATGAGGATTTGGCGCAGCTGCGATCCAATAAGGCGGTGAGCGACCAGATGATTGCGATGAGGGAGGAGAACGAGAAGGAAAGAAGAGATTTGAGTATGGAAAGGCTGGCCAGGGCTGTGGAGGATCTCAAGAGACCTGCCGGGATTGTCGCTCCTCCTGCGGCGAACGGTCAGATCGTTGTGAATCCTCCGATCATCGTTCACAACGATTTGATCTATGACGATGATGTTTACTGCCCCCCTGTGATTCAGACGCCCGTGGTCAGGCCGCGTGTTGTCAGGACTCCAACCTCGTTGATTCCTACGATCCGGACAGGAAACGGGAATTCGTCCCATCGTCCAACTCCGACGCCCCGCCCCACTCCGACGGTTCAGCGTCCGGTTTCGCGTGCGACGCCTTCACCTCCGGCCGTGCAACGATCCCGCCCGACACCTCGGAAATCCCGCCCGTCGGTGCAACGCCCGACCCCGGGGCCAGCTCCGCAACCCCGCACCAGCAGGCCCAGACAGGCGACTCAAAGGAGCCGCTAAGTCCCCGGAAACAACCGGATCTCTTCATCGGACATGCGGCCGCCGGGGCACGAAGCATCGAATCGCGAGATTTGCTCCCCATCGTTTCTCTGCTAGGGTCCGGGCATGAGCGAGCACCTGGTGGAAGTGACCCACCTTTTTATCTCTCCCGGTCACAACTACTATGGTCGCCACGGCAAGGGGGCAGAGGATTTCGAAATCCTGGCTTGCGACGAGATTGAGCTCGTGGCGGGGAGGGGAATTACGAATGACCGGTTTTTCGATTACAAGGAGGACTACAAGGGCCAGGTGACTTTATTTGATGAGGCAACCTATGAGAGGGTCATGAGTGAATTTGAATTGCCCGATCTGGAGCCCAGTGCTTTTCGTCGAAACGTCCTAATCAAAGGGGTGGACCTGAATGAATTGATTGGGAAAAAGTTCCGCTTGGGCGGGATCGAGCTATCCGGCAGTGAAGAGGCCCGGCCTTGCTATTGGATGGATGAAGCCTGTGCTCCGGGGACGGAGGAGTTTTTGCGCGGGCATGGTGGCTTGCGGTGCCGGATTGCCGGGGGCGGCAAACTGGGCAAGGGAAACCACTCACTTCAATTACTTTAAAGCGATGTCTTCAGATGAAATGCGATATGGAATCCTCGGCGAGGATCAGTCGAGTCCGGAGGAAAAACTGGCGAAATACTCGGGTCAGGTGGGCTGGGAGTATCTTAAGGAGCATTTCCAGAATGGGGTTCTCTTTTTTGTCGATCCTGCGTGGAAACTCGAAGAGGTGGGTGCGGCCATCTCGTCCGACTGCAAAGAAAAGGTGGAAAGCTGGCTAAAGTCGGCCGATCTGGTGAAGATTGAAGCCCTCCATGCGGGGCAATGGGAGGACTCCGATCAGCAATTTGATGCGCTTGTGGTTTCTCCTTTTGTGCTCTGCCGCCCCGTATCCTGAAATGCTGACCAAAACCCAACTTGCGACCCTCCTCGAGGAGCATGGCCAACCCGCCTACCGGGCCACCCAGATCCTTGACTGGATTTATAAGAAGCGGGTTCGTTCCTGGGATGAAATGAGCAATCTTCCCGAAGCCCTTCGCAATGCTCTTTCCGAGCAATATCCGCTTCGACCTCTGAAACACACCCTGACCAAAGGGTCCGAAGACACGACTCGTAAATTCCTGCTGGAGCTCTCCGATGGTCGGTATGTCGAAACTGTTCTGATTCCGGCATCTCCGGCGCTCTATGGAGAAAAGTCGGACCGCCATACCCTTTGCGTTTCTTCTCAGGTTGGTTGCGCCTACGCGTGTAAGTTTTGTGCCTCCGGACTCGATGGGTTTACACGGAATCTCACCTCTGCGGAGATTGTGTCGCAGATCATTTTGGCTGAGGAACTTTCAGGCGAAAAGGTCAATAATCTCGTCTTTATGGGGATGGGAGAACCTTTGGCCAATTTTAAAAACCTCTGTGAGGCTTTGGAGATGATCACCTCTGATTGGGGGCTGAACATCGGAGCGCGTAGGATCACGGTGTCCACTTCGGGGCTGGTTCCCCAGATCAAGAAGCTTGCGGAGATTCCCCGGCAAATCCGCCTTGCCATTTCATTGCATGGTCCGGATGACGAAACGCGTGACAAGATCATGCCGGTGAACCGGAAGTTTCCGGTGGCGCAACTTTTTGATGCCCTTCGCGTTTGGAATTCAAAGAAGAATCAAAAAATCACGCTGGAGTATATCCTGATCGATGGCGTGAACGCCGACCTTGAACACGCAAGTGTTCTCGCAAAACGCGCTGCTTCCATCAAGGCCAAGGTAAACTTGATTCCCTACAATACTGTCGAGGGATTGGAGTGGATTCGCCCCTCGGACGCCAGCTGCAAGCGCTTCAAAAGCGTGCTCACCAATGCCGGGGTCTCTGCGACTCTTCGTTTGGAAAAAGGTCATGACATCGATGCCGCATGCGGGCAGCTTCGGTTGAAGAAGGAGAAGGGAACTCTTTAACGTTTGATTTGAATGAGAATTGAGTTAGTCGAAGGAGTTGGAAGTGAAAGTCCCGCCCACCCAAAACCGTAGATATCTTTACCCATGAAACCTGTGATTGATCGCCGACGATTTTTGCTCCAGACAGCGGGGGCGACCCTGGCCTTGCCGGGCCTTTCGTCTTTGATGGCCAAGACCGCCGGCTCGCCCGCGACGGTTCAATCGACCCATGGGGCCGGGATTGCGGCCCGACGTTTTGTGGCGGTCGGAAATTTGCTGGGATTTCAGCAGAAAAGTTTCTTTCCGTCGACGGCCGGCAAGGGCTACGAGACGACAACTTTACTGAAACCGCTGGAGGCCCTGCGTGAGCAGATGACGGTTTATCGCGGGCTCGACCACGGGATCAAAGGGGGGCACTTTGCGGTTCACTCTTTTCTTTCCGGAGTGCTGCACTCCGAGGCCAGAGACCGGGAAGATGGAAATGTCACGATCGATCAGTTTCTCGCGGAGAAGGTTGGGAACCAGACCCGGTTCCCGTCTCTCACGGTTGGCTCTGAAGGGGGAATCCACGGAGGATGTCAGCTATCGTGGACACGATCCGGAGTTCGGGTGCCACCCATTACAAGTCCGGGCGAGCTCTTTGAACGTCTTTTTGCGAATGACAGTCCGGCGAGGCAGCGACAGCGGGGAGAGGAAAACAAGCTTCAGAAATCGATTCTGGATGCGGTGAACGACGAAGCGAAGGGATTGGCGCGCAAAGTGAACCGGGAGGATCGGGAAAAACTGGATGAGTATTTCACCTCGATTCGTGATGTCGAGAAACGCCTCGAACTCAGGAGCCAGTGGACCGACCATGCCAAGCCGGATGCTCCTTTCGAAAAGCCGGCCAATGCAAATACCGTTGAAGATTTACCCATTCTCTATGAGTTGATGGCACTGGCGCTGCAAACCGATTCAACGCGGATTGCCACTTTGGAAATCGGCGGCTGCTTTCTTCCGCAGCATCTTGGAATCGACAAGTCATACCACAGCCTTTCCCATCACGGGAACAAGGAGGAGTCGATTGCCCACCTGATTGCGCTGGAGACTTATCAACTGGAGCACTTTGGGAAGTTCCTGAACCGCCTATCGTCCATCACGGATGGAGAACGCACTTTGCTCGATTCAACTTCGGTTCTTTTCGGGAGTGGGATTGGTAGTGGGAACTCCCACACAAATTCGGACTTGCCGGTAATCCTTGCCGGAGGTGGTTATCGCCATGGCGAATTCAAAAAGGTTGAGTCCAAGGGCATTAACAAGGTTCCGCTTTGTAATCTGTTTACTGACATCGCCCAGCGAATGGGTGTCGAGACAGAGTCGTTTGGAAATAGCAGCGGGACCTTTTCATAGGCTCCATACGAATCGATCTTAGATCAAGGAATGAGAAAATGTGTCCTGCTTCTGGCTGCGTTGTGCAGTGTTTTGAACGGGAAGGAGGCGTCTTCGAAGGAAGTGGTTGTCGATTTCCTGGCTGATTACTGTTACGACTGCCACGACTCGGCGTCGCAAAAAGGAGAGCGGGAATTTGAGAGCCTGACGATCCCGCTTCAGAGCATTCATGATCTGATCATGGCGCAGGAGATCATTGATCAGGTGACCTTGAAGGAGATGCCTCCGAAGAAAAAGGATCAGCCTGAAGACGAGGAGCGCTTGAAGTTGGTGCGCACTTTGCGTTCCGAGGTCGCGGCAGCACGCGGGCGATTTGAGAGCAACGGCGGGAAGACGGTCATGCGCCGGCTTTCAAACCGTGAATATGAGAAGACTCTCGAGTTCCTTTTTGGCCGGAGGGTTGATACGTTGGGACTGACTGCTGATTTTCCAAAAGAGAAAACGAGCAGACACATCGACACCATTGGCGAGAGTCTGGTGACTTCGGGTTTTCTCCTCGACCAGTATTTTCTGTCGGCCCAGCGTTTGGTTGAACATCGACTTGGGAAGCCGGAGATGAAGCCGAAGTCCTGGCATTTTACCGGGAATTTCAAACAGTACGAGGAGCTTGCAGGTTCGCACCGGGCGGTTTTTAAAAACAAGTTTCTTTGCATCTACGAGCAGCCGGACACGGATACCCGGCAGGGCAGTTACGGACATATTGAGGACTTCCTGGAAGGGGTTCCCGTCTCGGGGCTATACGACCTTGAAGTTTTGGTTCAAGGGATGCATCGAGACACTCATTACGACCCCAAGATTTTCGGAATCGATCTGAGTGAGCCTTTTATCATGGGCGTTGTGCCGGGTGATGCCACCAAGGGGCACATCCATTATCCCCAGCACATTGAGCCAATTTTGGCCAAGTCGGTAGTGCCGGACAAGAAACCCGAGTGGATCAAATTCCGGGTCTGGCTTGAGGCCGGGCAGACTCCTCGATTCATTTTTCCGAATGGGCCCTATGAATCGAGAAGATCGGTGATTGAACTCAACAAACGTTATAAGAATGAGTTCAAAAACCCTGTTGATGGAGTCAGTCGCAAGACCCTGCTGAGGGAGGGGAAGCTCCCTCATTTGCGGATTTCTGAAATCAAGGTCCAAGGTCCAATGCCCGAGGAGGATGGCGTCAAGGAAGACAAGGCCGTGTTTGGGAAAGAGGGATTCGTGGCTGGAAAAGCGATTGAGCAACTGGAGGGTTTTGCTCGGCGGGCCTTTCGTCGTCCGCTCGATGCCAAAGACCGGGAGCGAATCAGGAGTTTCCACGGGAAACGAATCAAGGAAGGGGCTAACCCGAGGCAGGCCGCTCTCGATGTGGTTAAACTCATTCTTTGCTCGCCCTCCTTCTTCTACCTCAGCGAAATTACTCCGGAAGAGAAGCCGGAGCTAAAACCCTACGACCTGGCTGCCCGTTTGTCATATGCGCTGTGGTCTGCTCCTCCGGATGAGGAATTGATGAAGCATGCCGAGTCCGGTCGGTTGAACGAAGTCGATGTTCTGCGGGGGCAGGTGAAGAGGCTGCTTGCAGATCCGCGCTCGGAAGGCTTCGTGAATAGTTTTTTGGACAGCTGGTTAAATTTGCGGGATTTAGGTTCGATGCCTCCCCCTCGCGAGAGAGCCCGCCGATATTATGCGGAAAACTGGCCGGCATCGATGAAAGGGGAGGTGAGGCACTTTTTCGCCCATGCACTTCGGGAAAATCGACCTGTCCTTGAGTTGCTCGATGCCGACTATACCTTCGTCGATAAATATCTCGCGAAGCATTACCAATTTCCGGAGGGAGAGTCGCTTCGGCTAAAGGACGGGTTTCAGAAAGTAAAAGTGCCGGATAAGCGCCGAAGGGGAGGGATTCTGGGGATGGCTGCTGTGCTCACGGTGAGCGCGAATGGAGTCGAGACCTCACCGGTGACACGGGGTGTCTTTGTGTCGGAAAATATTTTAGGGGTGGTTCCACCTCCTCCACCCGACGAAGTACCGCCGGTCGAACCCGATGTGCGGGGCGCCACGACTTTGCGGGAACGGCTGGCCAAACATCTCGATTCCAAGACATGTGCCGAGTGCCATCGCAAAATTGACCCGCCTGGTTTTGGATTGGAATCCTTCAACGAACTGGGACGTTGGCGGGATCGTTATCCGAAGGCGAATAAAAATGCCAAGGAACTCAAGGTCGATGCTTCCGGGGAGATGCCCTCGGGTGAGAAATTTGCCGGATTCAGCGAACTGAGGAAACTTCTCGTAACGACCCGGTCGGATGTTTTTAAGAAGCATTTGGTGACGACTGTTCTCACCTATGCCACTGGCCGTCACATGGAGGCCGTGGACCGATTTACCATCGGGGATATTCTGACCAAGGTAGATGCTGAGGGCGGTGGACTTAGAACTCTGGTGATCGAGTCTTTGGTCAGTGACATCTTTCGATCGAGGTAAAGTATGTCTCAGGGAAGGAGCACCCGCAGGCGGAGGAATTGTTTGGAATCCAGAGTGTTGATTGCCTGAACGGTGACAGATGAAGTTCCATCGCCATTGTCGGAAGCTTCATCAATCGGGAGCGTGTGGGTCGGTCCACTGTGCCAGGTGATGAGATCATGGGACACCTCGACCAGGTAATTCACTGGATTACTGCCTTGGCGAATTCGATAGGTGAGAGCCGGTCGGTCTTCGATGAATGAGAGCTTTGGATGGTCGATGTCCGCTGAGAGGTCGGCACCGAGGGCGTAGGCGAGGAGATTGTTCATCGAGCTTTCGTTGAAGGGATCGAGAGGGTTGCTTTCGCCCATGGAAGCCAGCCAGTCGCCGAAGGGGTCATCTGATTCATCATTTCCGGGAGTTCCTGTTTCGTTAAAGCTGGCCCGCCAGCTAGAGGCCAGAGTGTGGTCGGGCACCGTGTCCGGTGTCAGGAGAGTGAGCGATCGCCCGGAGCCATCGGGTGAAGTGGGCCACGGCAGGGAGTCCGAGTAGGTGAAGTCCCGGATGGCGTCGCCTGCACCAAAGGACAACTTGACCCGTTCGCCGCTGTTGCTGAGTTTGTCGTCGGGGTCCCATTCACCGGCAATGGTGGTTCCGTTGCCATAACGGAACTGGAAGGCGGGAATGCTGCGGACGACGACAACGATTTCTCCAGGCGCGAGGGTCGTTTGATTGGCGTCGAGGAAGTCAAAATCGATTCCCTTGGTGAAACGAAGATCAGTGAGATCCAGTGCAGTGGTTCCAACATTTTTGAGTTCGAGGTATTCGAAAAGATCATCGTCATCGAATCCCGATGAGGTTTCCGCCGAAGAAGGATCGGAGGGATGATACATGACCTCGGTGATCACGAGGTTATCGAGATAAGGGGTGATATCAGGCAAGGTCGTCGTAAACTCGACGGGCGTGGACCAATGACTCCAGCGACCGCTATGGTCCCGGTGCCGAACCCGGGCCCGATAGATGGAGCCGGAACGGACTGCAGTGGTGGGAATGGCGATGGTATTGGAAAAGGTGGCGAGTTCACCGGATTCCCACGAGGCATCAATTTCAAATGCTCCGGGTTCGTCCATCAAAGCGAGACGCCACTCGAGAGCGCCAAAGGTCCCGCTCCCCTGGGGGTCGGCAAATGCGGTGGTCTGGAAGGAAAGAGCATTGGTTGGGAATCCAGCGGGGCCGGTGTAGGTGAGCACGGGTGTATCCGGAATGCGCGAGGCCTCTCCGTTTTCGCCCTGGTGAATATCCAGCCAAGCATCCCTTCCTTGCTGGCCGCTCGCTCCATTGTCGTTGGCCTGGGCCATGGCCGAATCGTTTCCGCCTGGCCAGGAGCCACCGGAGAAGGCGAAGTTTTTCATGTCCTGAACATAGCCATCCAGCGAGCTGATCCCTGGGCCACTCAGATGATTGTAGTTCCCGACATCGGATGGCGCGCCCTTCCAGCGGGCAAAGTCGGCGGGGACGAGGGGTGAGATGATGGCGGCATAGTCATCGATGACCTGATTGATCTGGTCTTCCTGCCAAAGGAGGTCGCGCATTTCGCGGACGGTGTTGTAGTAGGCTGGCCAAAGGGTGGGGTTGCTGGCGTTGTCACTTCCTCCGCCGGCGGCATCAAAGAGGGAGTTGTAAACGACATCGTGCCCGCTGTTGTAAGTGGGTCCCCAGGTTGAGTCGGTGTCCCAAGGAAGGATCCAAAGTTTTCCTTTTTGACCGTTTGCGGGGAGGTAATCGGGCTCGAAGTAGTAGACCATGTTTTTGTTGGCGGAAGGCCAGTAGTCGTAGTGGCGAAGGGCTTCCACCACGGCATGGTAAGCGTAATACTTCTCCAGGTTCACGTGGGCGTCGATGTAGGCGGGGGAGTCGTTTCCATCGAGGTTGCCTTCGATGGTGTTGTGGTCGCTGCCGTCGAATGGGGCGAATTTTCCTTGGTAGCGTTGTTGCTTTTCCCAGTTGGTGGTTTGGTTGATGAGCTTGTAGAGGTTGCCTTTTTCAAGGTCGTGTTCGTCGAGGAAACGAACGTCGTAGGTTTCCGAAACAAAGTATGTTCCGTGATAGTCTCCGCGCCATTGGTCGGGAGATTCGGCCTCGCCGTCAATGACACGCCATTGAATGAAGAGGGTATTGGCCGCAGGAACACCCATCTTCGAAAAGAGATGATAATTGACCGCTTCGTTGAGACCGAAGGTCATGGTCGAGCGGTTGCTGTTTCCTTTTCCAAGGGTGAGGGTGCGCCAGGGATTGTCGAACTTTTGACCGTTTTGATCCCGTGCTTCAAGGAATTTACCATCATTGAAGCGGACCCGCATGGAGCGTTTCCCTCGTCCCTGATAGCGTCCGTTGGCCCCCCGGAGGCGGAAGCGGATATTGTCGTAAACCTGCCCATCGTAGACCAAGGTTGCATTCCAGTTGTAGAGAAAGCGGGCTTCGGTTCCCTGGTTGATTTGGTCGCTGCTGTTGTAGGCCACGGCTTCCTCGTAATCTTCATCGCGAATGATGAGGTGATACACCGGAAGAGCGTCGGACATCGTTGCGGCATCTATGCCCTGATAGGCGGGAACCCCATCGTAAACAAAGTAGGCAAAGTTGAGGGAAGGGTCATCGGAATAAGGCGCGCGAGCGGAAGTTCCCACGGTGTCGGAGATTGTAATCCGGTAGCGGACAAGATGTCGATGGGCGGCCGTCGGAAGGGTTGCGGAAAAGAGATCATCGCCGGCGAGGGGGTCTCCACTGGTGCCGTCGTCGACCATGGGAATGGTGATCCAGTCAGACTCATAGTCCGGGTTTTCGGGGCGCGACTGGGAAGTGTTGATGTTGTTTCCTGCGATGGGAAGAGGAAGCCGGGCGGGGATGTAATCTCCGGGTGCGACAACGCGGTATTCGAGGGAAACGGATGCGATTCCGTCGGGGTCACTAACCCGCGCACTCACTACGACCGGATCGCTGGAACTCGGCTGTGAGGGAGAGTGATTGACTTTCCGGATGTTGGGTGGGGCGTTCTGGGCAAAGACGATGTTGGGGGCTCCCGGACTGGGTTGGGGGAGGGCGTTTTCCGCCGAAGGACGAACGAGCTGCAGATCGAAACCGAGATCACTGCTTCCGGTGGTGGCATTGAAGAGTTGAACGGCGATGGTGTTTTCACCCTCAACGAGAAATGAACCGGCATTGACGATGAGTTCCTCATCGTAGGTTCCCTCCGACCCAGTCCCGGTGGCGGTGTCATCGATGGTGGGATCTTCGTTGGTGTCAAAGCGAAAACGGGTGATCCCGGTTCCATTGATCCAGAGGACAAAGCCATCATCGGCAGTGAAGTTCAGGAGGAGTTGGGATGGGATTTCTCCCGGGGAAATGGTGAAGGTGTTGCGAAGGAAAATGGAATTAAAGTTGAAGCGCATGTCCGGAACGGTGGTGTTCAAGGTGACGCCATTGACGATGCCGTATCCGATGGGAAGTTGGGCGGCGGTGTTCCAAGAGGCGTCTTCTGAAAAGTCCGGAGCCCGCCATGCTGTGGTGGGACTTGAAGCCTCACTGTCACCGGGCCGCCAGCTCCAGCCGGTGGAGGAGAAGTCGAGGAGGGTGGCTTCAGGGAGCGGGTTTTGAGGGATGGAGGCGCGCCAGGAGCTTCCGAGACTGTTGTCGAGTGAGGGGTTAATCAGTTCGAGAGAAGCTCCTCCGCCATCCGAGGCGATGGGCCACGGGAAGCCCACCTTGTAGTCGACTTCGTCGATGATGGCATCGGTGGTGTTACGCAAGCGGACGGTTTCGCCGGAGGAGTTGAGATTGCCCGAAAAAGGACCGAGAGCAGTGACTCCGAGCGTGGACTGCAGGACAGTAGGGTCTTCAGCGATGACGAGGAATCCGCCGGGAGGAATTGAAGTGCCGGCTGGAAAGGTGAAGTCGACCGCACTGCTGAGTCTCCAGCCAGAGAGGTCTTGAGCGGAGGTGGAGGGGTTGTGGAGTTCAATAAACTCCTGATGAATGTGGTTCTCAGGGGGATTGGCGTGGATCTCGTTGATGACGATTTCTTCGGTGGGTTCGACGGCCTGAAGAGTGAAGCTTTGTTCAAAAAAGAGACCTCCCTGATCGGTGGAGCGGAGGCGGATGCTGAAGAGATTGCCGGATTGACCAGAGAAATCGGCAGCGGTGCGAAGTTGGTTGCCGATGATGGCAAAGAGGTTATTGTCGCTGTCTCCGGCTCCGGAGATCAGAGCATAGTTGTGTGTGTCGTCGAGGTTCGGGTCATCCGAGGTAAGGGCGGCGAGGTAGTTTCCTGAAGATAGATTCACCGGAATTTCAAAAGAACTCAAATTCAACGTCGTGGGGGCAGTGGGCGCTTGGTCAACTGCAATGGTGATGCTGGCGGAAGGGGAGTTGTATTTTCCATCGCTTGTTCTGAAGGAGAAGGAATCGATGCCGGTGAAACCGTTTTGAGCGGTGTAGCTGAGATTTGGCGGACTGCCGGTGAGAGATCCTCCGGAAGGTGGATTGAGAATGGAGTAGGTGAGTGCAGGATCCGGGTGGGAGTTCGGGTCTGATCCTGAAAGAACAATGGTGAGAGGCGCGGCTTCAACTGTTTGGAGCGACTGTTCGTCGGCGGTTGGGATTCCGGGGGCGACTTCGATCTCAAGCGTGCGTGTTTGGATGTTGGCGGGAGTAGCAGTGTCCCAAACAGTGAGGGTGAAGATTTTGGTGGAAAGGACTCCTCCGGTGTCTCCCATGGTGACGGGGGTGTTGCCGGTGGCAGTGGTTGCACTGTGGACAAGGGTGTCTGCCGGGTCGCGAATTTCGAGAGAGAGCGATCCGCTGAGATTGGTGGTATCGATGTCCCAGGAAAGGGTGGCGTTTTCGCCTTCCTGGCGGGTGGCATGGGAGGATGAAAAGGAGGTGATGACCGGACCATTTCCGGGAGCCTTGTCAGGACCGGAGGAAAGATTTGAGGCAACTTCGGAGGCTGTGAGTTCCCCTTCATAAACGCGGAATTCATTGACGGATCCGGTCATGCCGGGATCGCCCCAACTGGTGGCTCCGATGGCTTCGAAGGTGGTGTTGACGTTGGAAAGGTCATTGGTGTTGATGTTGGTGAGTTTTTGCACGCCATCGACCCAGGTGTTGAGGTTGCCGTCGGGGGAAACGGTGATGACGAGATGGTGCTCGGTATTTTGAGTCACCTGTTCGCCAAGGAGCTGGGCTCCGTCGCGGTCGACCCCGGATTGTTCGCCATTGCCGCGGGTGTGGGTCCAGGCGAGTTCCTGTCCGGCGGCGTTGTTGCCAAATTGGAAAAGTTTGCCCCAGGTGCCGGTGCCGGTGTCGGTATACCAGGTTTCGATGGTGACTCCGGTGGCTCCAAAATTTGCTCCGATGTTGATCGGGGAAGCAAAGGTCATCCGGTTGGCATTGGTGCTTGTTCCGTTTCCCGGAAGAATCAATTGGGTCGTGCTGACGCTGGCACCTCCCTGGAGAATGCCCGAGACCCCGCCGACCGAGTCAGTGGTTTCGTTGTCGAAGGACCAACGATGGGCCAGAGTGGCGGCATTCAAAAGCGGGATGAGAAAGATGAAAAGGATAACGGATTTCATGTCGCGAAAGAGGGAAGGGAGGAAAGACAGGAACGCGCCGGAAGGTTGCGGAGAACCAACCGGCGCGTTCAGAGGAAGGAGAAATGGAGTTATTGATTAGTGATATCTTCAATCCGATAGAAGAGCCGATCACCGGTTGCGGAGGGATCAGTGAAGGTGGAGATATCGGAAGTGGCGATGAATTCGTCATCGATGTCAATCCAAAGCGGTGAGTCTGCAGGAAGGAGATCGGCGGAGCGATCGATTCGATACCGCCGTCCAACAATGGAGTTAAAGGTCAGGGTGACGGCGCCATTGGTGGAGTTCCTGGAAATTCCGGTGAGGGCAAGAGCGCTCTGACCGGGAAGGGCGTCGGGTCCGACGGCAAAGCTCGCGGTGACATCGTTTTCGGAAAGGGTTCCTTCCCAAACGCGGAATTCGTTGACGGTTCCGAGGTGACCGGCGTCATTCCAGGCGGTGGAGCCAATCGACTCGGTGTTCGTCACAATATTACCCACTGGATTGGTGGCGGCATCGGTGATTTCACGCGTTCCATCAACCCAGAGGTTGGTCGTGCCATCAGGTGCGACTGTGATCACGAGGTGGTGTTCTTCGTTAAGAGAGAGGCGGTCATCCGACCCAAAGGGGATGGAGTCGATGGCAATGGCACCGTTGCGGTCCAAGCCGGGGGCAAGGTCGGCACCGTCCCGTTGGTGGGTCCAGGCAACTTCCTGACCGGGGGCGTTGGTTCCAAAGGTGAAGAGTTTTCCCCATCGAGGCGTTCCGGCATCGGTATACCAGGTCTCGATGGTGAAACCGGAGCTCCCGAAGTTGCCTCCGATATCAACGGGACTGGTGAAGCCCATGCTGGAAGCTTCCGGCCCGGTGCCGGCGCCATCCAGTTGGAGCTGGTTGTCGGAGATGGAGGCGGTGGCACGAAGAATTCCGGTGTTTCCACCGACGGAATCGATCAACTCGGAGCCCGTGGTGAAAGACCAGCGGTGGGCAAGTGAGGGAGTGACAGGTCCGGGATCATTGGCGTCGTTTGGATCGGTATCGTTTTCGATTTCAACATTGTCGGCATAAAAGTCACCATCGGAATCAGCGTTGAGAGGACTGGTCTGGTGCGTAATCACTTCGTCCCCATCGGTGAGAGTGTCATCATCGGAATCATCGTCGAGCGGGTCGGTGCTCTCGGTGTTGACTTCACGTCCGTCATTGAGACCATCAGCATCGGTGTCGGCTGAGCTCGGGTCGAGGTTTTGATTGAACTCGAATTCTTCGAGATTGGTGAGTCCATCAATGTCGGGATCATCGTCCGCACCCTGGGTGAGGTTTCCTTCCCCAAACCATCGTTCTTCCCAAGCGTCGGGGAGACCGTCACCATCGGAATCAGAAACCACAAACAGCTCATCGGGTCCCGCTTCGGTGCTGGCGGCCACTTCAATGCTGGTGAGTTCACCTTCGTAGATGCGGAATTCGTTGACTGAGCCAGTCATGCCGGGATCGCCCCAGCTGGTGGCTCCGATCGCTTCGAAGGTGGTGTTGACGTTGGCAAGATCGTTTGTGTCAACATCGGTGAGTTTTTGCACGCCATCGACCCAGGTGTTGAGGTTGCCGTCGGGTGATACGGTGATGACGAGGTGGTGTTCTTCATTTTGGTTTACTTGTTCTCCAAGGAGTTTGGCTCCGTCGCGATCAACTCCGGATTGTTCGCCATTTCCGCGGGAGTGGGTCCAGGCCAGTTCCTGACCAACGGCGTTGTTGCCAAATTGGAAAAGTTTGCCCCAGGTGCCGGTTCCGGTATCGGTGTACCAGGTTTCGATGGTGACTCCGGTGGCTCCGAAGTTTCCGCCAATATCAACCGGGTTGGTAAAGCTCATGCGATTGGCATCCACCGAAGTGCCAAGTCCGGTGAGTGTCATTTGTCCGGGTGTGATGGTAGCGCCTCCTTCGAGGATCCCGGTATTTCCTCCAACTGAATCCGTGGGATCAAGGTCGAAAGACCAGCGGTGTGCCAGGGTTGCGGCCTGGGATTGGAGGAGGGACGAGCAGAGGACGAGAAGAGCGGCGTATCGAGAGGTTGTTTGTCGGTTCATTTAAACATGGGGTGTGTGCGGGGGGGGATAGGGCAGAAGAAGAGAATATCCGGGTGATGAGCTTTTGTCAAAATTCCAACTTCGCGTCAAAACGATTTAAAGACCTTGAAATGAGGTGGTTAAGATTTTTGGTTTCGATGTGAATGGATGGAATTGTGCCATTTATGGAAGCTTTTGCGGCAATAAAAAGGCCCACCTCGGTTTGAGGTGGGCCCTTTGGAGTATTGATTGAGCCGGCTCTAGCTCCGTCTGCGACGAAATGCCAGGAGCCCTCCTGCTGCGATGGAAAGGAGAATTCCGCTCGGCTCTGGAACGATGGTGTTCGGGCCAGCGGCCAGATTTCCAGCCACTTCGGCGGCACTCAGCTCACCGGACCAGATCCGGAATTCGTCAACGGTTCCGTTCATGCCGGGATCGCCCCAGCTGGTGGCACCGATGCCTTCGAAGGTGGTATTGACGTTGGAGAGATCATTGGTGTCGATGTCGGTCAGTTTTTGGACGCCATCGACCCAGGTTTTGAGATTGCCATCGGAAGAAACGCTGATGACGAGGTGGTGTTGGACATTCGGTGCAATCTGCTCGCCGAGGAGCCGGGCTCCGTCGCGGTCGACTCCGGACTGCTCCCCATTGCCACGGGTATGGGTCCAGGCCAGTTCCTGTCCGACCGCGTTGTTACCAAATTGAAAAAGCTTACCCCAGGTGCCGGTGTTATTGTCGGTATACCAGGTTTCAATAGTGACGCCGCTTGCTCCAAAGTTGCCGCCAATGTCGATGGGGGTTGTGAATCCCATGTGATTGCCGGCGGTGCTCGAGCCGAGGCCTGTGAGTTGAAGGGCTCCGCCGCCGACGGTGGCACCGTTATTGAGGACACCGGTATTTCCTCCAACGGAATCGGTGGTATCCGTGTCGAAGGAATACCGATGGGAGATGGTGGCACCGTGAGCGAGACCAAGGGCTACTCCAGTGGTAAGAATTAAAGGAATTTTCATAGTTTGCTAGCTTGGGTAATTGTGACCTTCCCTTGAGTATGCCAAACCTTTCCATGATTCGTCAAATTCTATTCTCCGGGAGTTGTGTGATTTAAATCCCTGAAAATCAGAGTGTTATGTTTTTATTTCTGAAGGGTGAAGGGCCTTCTTGTGCCAAAAATGGAACGTTTTGCGCAGATGCTTCGAAGGGGCGATGGAGATTGCTGATTCCGGATTTAGACGGTAATGAATGAGTGATGAAGGCATGGGAGATTCTGGGAAAGGGGCTGATTCGATTTGGGTTGGCAGGAGCCCTTGGGCTGGTGCTTTCCTGTCGGGATCAGAGTGAGGTCGCCGCTGGGAAGGGAGAGCAGGAGGTCACGGCGGATGAAGCCTATGCCAAAATGATTGAGACTGAAGAAGTGGTGGCGGAGTTGGTGGCTCCGGTTAATCGCTTGAAGCGGGCCATTGCGAATCTCGAGGTGGTTTGGGATGAGAAGTTGTTCGCGGAGGGGGCTCGTTTTAAAGGCTTGAGCGGAAGGAGAACGATCACCGAGGAGATTCGGGGAATGACTTTGAGTGAACTTGGGATCGCGGATGAGGAGGTGGAGGTGACGAAGGAAATTGGAATTTGGAGCCCCTTGTTCGCGGGAGTGAAGGGGTTCAAAAAGGTCAGCCTGGGCACGTTGAAGGGCGAACTGGGTACGGAGGATCAATTCTTTACCAAGCTGAAGATGGTTTTGGGTGGAGAAACAGCGGGGGGAAAGACAGGAAGCTGGAAGGGAAAGATCGGAGTCAATTGGGTGAAGAAAGAAGGGAGCTGGTTCATTGCCCGGATTGAGACGCTGGAATTCAAGGAAATGGTGAGCGAGAAGCCCTTTTTCGAAGAGGTGTTGGATCGGGTTTTAACGACGTCCGGTGACTTGGAAAAGGCGAGGCGCTCGGTGCATGACCGCTATATTCGAGAGGTGTTTTTCACGGGGGGAACGAAGTTTGCGTATCCGCGCGACTATTGGAACTACATCGCAACGTGGGATTCACTTGATCAGCATACTTCGGTTTCGGTGGTGGATGTGGATGAAGATGGTTGGGATGATTTTTATGTGACGGCACGATGGGGAAGGAACCAGCTCTGGCGGAACCGGGGGGATGGAACTTTTGAGGATATCGCCAAGAAGGTCGGGTTGGATTTGGACGGAGTGTGCAATTGTTCCTTGTTTGCGGATTTTGATAATGACGGGGACAAGGATGTTTTCATCGGGAGAAGTCTGGAGAGGGGACGTTATTTCGTAAACGTGGACGGAGTTTTTTATGACCGGACCGAAGAGGATGTTTCGGGATCATTGCCCTACTGGTCGTCAGCGATGTCATCGGCCGATGTCAATGGAGATGGATTGCTGGATCTTTATATCGCGACCTATCGGCTCCCGATATCGCGGCCCCGTAATGTCCTCGCGACGGAGTTTTTGAGTCCGACCGAGCAAGAGGAATGGAAGCGGAGGAGGGGGAAGGATCACCCTGTGTTTCGATTGACGGGACCTCCGAATGTTCTGCTTATTAATCAGGGTGGTGGGCGCTTTGCCCCGGCTCCGAAGGCCGCAGGAGCGGACCTTTGGCTATCGAGTTTCCAAGGGACGTGGTCGGACTACGACAACGATGGAGATCCTGATTTGTTTGTGGCCAATGATTATGCGCCGGACAACATTTTCAGAAACGAGGGAGGAACTTTGATTGATGTCACGGAGGAAGTGGCCGGCAGTGAGCTGCAAGGTTTTGGAATGGGAGTGACCTTGGGGGACTATGATAATGACGGGCGGTTGGATCCATATTTCACTTACATGTATTCCAAGGCCGGAAGTCGAATTACCTCCATGTTCAAGGGGCTTGAGAAGCGGATGTATGACGGAGTGAAGGGGAACAAGCTTCTGAAAAATACCGGGGAGAGATTTGAAACCGCTGATCATGAGGTGGCTCAGGCGGGATGGTCATGGGGAGGTCAGTTTGCCGACTTTAACAACGATGGTTTTTTGGATCTCTATGTGGCGAACGGGCTCTACACACCTCCGCCGGGAACGCAAACCGAGGTGGATTTGTGAAGTAGCTTGTGGCGCTCGGTCGTGCGCTCGGATAGTAATCTCAGCAAACGGTTTCAGGAGGAAGGGGTGGATGCCAATCAATATGGTATGATGCCGGGAGTGATTGATACCAGCAAGAAGGTGGACGGGCAGCCGGTGCTGCGGAGCCATTCGTTCAGCGGGAAGGAGAGCAACAGCGTGTTTTGGAATCTAGGTGGCGAGGCTTTTCGGGATGTCTCGGGAGTCACAGGTCTGGATAGTGTCGCGGATGGAAGGGCCTTTGCTTTGCTTGATTTGGATCACGATGGAAGGCGCGATGTGATTTTGACCAACACCAACAATCCGCAGTTGCAGGTCTTTCGGAATCAGATTGAGGGAGCGGGACAAGCAATTCGGGTGAAGCTGGTCGGGGGAAACCGAGAGGCCAGGCCGTCGAAAGAATGGAGTTCCCGCAACGGATATGGAGCGCATGTTTTGGTGGAGGCAGGAGGAAGAAGATTTCGCCGTGAACTTCGGGCTGGTGATGGTTTTGCGGCGCAGAACAGTGATGTGCTTTTGATTGGAATCGGGGAGGCTGGGCAGGCTGACAAGGTGACGGTTCTCTGGCCGTCAGGAAAGAAAACCGAGATCGGGGCGGTGAGGGCCGGTGAACTGGCGGTGGTGTCCGAGAGAAATGATCAGGCGAAAATCATGCGGGTGGAGGCGGTCTCCCTTCCCGAATCCAAGGTTGTTATGGCGCGGGACCGATTGGATCTTCCGGTTCAAGAGAACATAAATGTGGTGGTGACTCTGGCCACCTGGTGTCCGGTGTGCCGTGGCGAGGTTGCTCACTTGCGGAGGCTGGCGAAGGAGCTTGATGATGTGGGGTTTTACGCCTTTCCGATTGATGCTGAAGAAGGGGAGGAAGATTACCGAAAGTTTGAGGAAGAGGTGAAACCTCCTTACCAGATTTTGAGGGCGGGAGATCGTCGGGAGCAGATCGAGGCTTTGCTTAAAAAAAGCTTTGGGGAACTTCCTCTGCCTTCGACTGTCCTTTTGGATCAGCAGGGGAATGTTCTTAGAGTGATGAAGGGAACGCCAACTTTGTCCGACCTGAGGTTGCTCACTCAGTGATCGAGATTACTCCTGCTTCACTGGTTCCCGGATGGGGCGTGACTTTCCCGGAGGGCCACCGGATGGTGAGTTTTTCAAGGGATTCGCCCTCGGCGAGGGTGATGAAGATTGAAGGTGAATTTTGTGAGGACAGACCTTCTCCGAGGGCTTTCTGAAAAGCGCGTGTTCCATTGCTGGTGTGGGCGGTGACGAAGGCTCCGACAGCATCGCGGTTGCTGGTGGTGCCGGTGAGCTTGAGTTTGATCATGCGACCTTTGCCTCCGAGTTTCTGAAATTGGTTACGGAAGATTCGCAGACGCGGAGCGCTGGTGCTGGCGAGGGCAAGGTCGAGCCAGCCGTCCCCGTCATAGTCGAAGAGGGAGAAGGAACGTGCGTCTTCCCGACAGTCGATTCCGCTGACGAGGGAGTGGTCCTTGAAGCTGCCTTCTTTGAAGAGGAGGAGGCGGTTGCGTTCATTTCCGCTGAGGGAATTGCTGCGGTAAGCCGGGCCGCTGGTTCCGGATTGCTGAACGCGGAGTTGAAAATTCAGGTGAGGTGATTTCCATGCTTCGGAATTACGAAAGTCCTCCGATTTTGTCGGGTCGGTAAGCACGACCGTGCTCCAGAAGCAACTTCACAAGTCGACTTCGGTGGCGACGGATTTCGGAGCGGAGTAGTATCCGCAGGGGACGTAGAGATCGAGATGTCCGTCGTTGTTGAAATCGGCAAATTGTCCGCCGAAGGACCATCCTGTTCGGGTTTCGTCGGCATCGGGAGCGGCGACCTGACGAAAAGAGCCGCCGTCGTTTTGGTAAAGAAAGTTTCCTCGGGCGGAAACCCTGATGCGGGGATCGACCTCTCCTACGAGGTCGATGATTCGGTTTCCTGCTTTGGAATACATGTTTGAGACAAAGAGATCGAGGTCTCCGTCACGGTCATAGTCGCCAAAGGAGGCTCCCATGCCGAAGGCCATTTCGCCCTCGGGAAAAGCCTCTGTAAAGGCTTCGGTGAAAACGGGATCAGGTGAGCCTTTTGGAGTGTCGTTCCGTAGAAAGGAATCTGGCGAAAAATCATTACAAACATAGAGGTCGTCGTCGCCATCGTCGTCGATGTCTGCCCAGACGGGCTGATAGCTTTTGCGCCATAGTTTGACAACTTCTCCTCCGGCGCGCTCGAGTCGTCCATCGCCGCGATTCATGAGAAGAACATTGGGGCCTCCCCGATCATCGAAGTAGGGGTGGGAGGTCTTGAGAAGTTCGTGAAGGCGGGATTTGTCGGCAGGGGAGAGATAGCGGTCCATCCAGACCGGATTGACATCGGTTCCGGGAGTGTAGGTGGAGAGATAGACGTCGAGGAGTCCGTCTCGATTCACATCAGTGGCGGAAGCAGTCACGACGAAATACTGCTGTCCCAGGTCGGTGAGCCGGTCGGTCACGTTTTTGAAGCGACCCTTTTCGTTTTGATAGTAGCGGGTCGGCTCAAGAGAGCGGCAGACCAAGGCGTCGGGATCGCCATCGTTATCGAAGTCGGCAAAGAGAGTGAAGGTCACGCAGTCTCCGGGAGTGAGCCCTGATTCCACGGTGACATCCTCGAACGTTCCATTGCCCAGATTTCGCAGGAGTTGGGGTTCCAGGTAGCGGGCCGTGACGAAGAGGTCGTCGTGCCCGTCCGAGTCATAATCGACAACGCTGACGGAAGGGTATTGGTAGGCGCTCGCCATGTCAGGGAGGTCTCCGTATTCGCGTTTGGGGAGAACGAGTTTTTTTTCCGCGAGGGCCTGCTCGGTGATCTCATAGTGTTTCGAGCGTTGGGTGTCTTCTCGTGAGAAAGAGGAGGGGATGGCTTTCCTGGTGGCATCTTCAAAGAGAGTTTCCGGAGCAGGAAGAGTCTGAAAATCAAGCTGGGTCCAATCCGAAAGGGTGGGCGCTTGATCGGGATCTTGCCATGTGAGTTTCTGTTTTGCCTTGATGCCCACGAGGGAACCGTCGGTTTTTTTCAAGAGTCCCTCGAACTTGGTTTTGGTGACAAATTGTGAGCCTTGAAAAGTCCCGGAGAGAGTCCCGAATCCGGCACTCAACCAGGTGGAGTCGGGAAGGAGAAAGGGGTGCCAGTCGGGCGGAAGCCGCTCGATGGGAATCTGTCCCGATTGAAAATCCCGGGCCAGTTTTTTGAGATGGGGAGTCAGGGTGAGAACCATTTCCTCATTTCGGACAACTCGAGCGGCAATTTCATCGGGAGTTGGTTTGGCGGGAGCTTTTGAATCCTGAGCCGTTGAATGGTCAGGATCTCCACAACAGAGCAGAAGCAGGAATGGGAGGAGGAAAAAAGATTTCATCGAAGGGTGCGATCTTTGCGGAAAGTGGCCGGGGTAAATCCGGTCTGGGTTTTGAAGGTTTTGGCAAAGTGTTGACGGCTGCCAAATCCGGAAAGTTCGGCGACGGCGTCGACGGTGTATTCCGGGTTGCTGAGGAGTCGCTTGGCGATGTTGATTCGTGCGTCGAGGATGGACGAATGAATGGTGCGCCCGGTAATGAGCCGGAAGCGGCGTTGAAGTTCGCGACGGGAGAGGGGGACGGTTTCAACGACATCATCGACGCCGATCGGGCTGCCGGCGTTCCGATTGATGAAGCGGGCTGCGCGGGCGATCAGGGGGTCGCTAATGGCGAGTTCACCGGAGGATCCGCGTACGACCAATCGTGTCGGAGGCACGAGGATGGGTTTGGCGGGTGGTGAGCCACCTTCAAGAAGATGATTGAGCAGGCGGGCGGCCCGATATCCGACCTCAAAATGACTGGCGTCAATGCTGGAAAGAGTGGGATTGCAGATGTTGCACGCCACAGTGTCGTTGTTGACTCCCACCAGGGCAAGGTTCTCGGGAATGGTCACCCCGAGGCGACCCGCTGCTTCGATGAGAAGAGGAGCAATGTGATCGCACGAAACAAAAATGCCGATTGGGAGTGGGAGCGCGCGGAGCCATTCAGTTGCCCGTTCCACATCGGTTTCTCCGTGGGATTGGTGCATTTTTGCGACCGTGAAAACGGGAGCTTTGAAGCCTTTTGCCTCGGCCGCTTTTTGAAAGGATTCGCCGCGCAGAATGGACCATCGCGTATTCTCGATTCCACAGAATGCGAAGCGCTTGAAGCCTAGGCCGAATAGATGTTTCATCGCCGAGTGGGCAATTGCGGCATCATCGGTGTGAACCAGAGGGAGGGAACGGTCGTTGTGATCTCCCAGGATGTCGACAACAGGAATTCCTTGCTGAATGAGCTCGTGGGCCCGGGCCCGGGTGGCCTCATCATAGATACGGGTGATGACGCCATCGATCGGTTGATCGGGAGCGAGGGGTTCAATGTGGGATGGCCCTGAAATGCTTCCATGAAGAGCCCAGTTTCCTGCATTGTGGTGAACATCCCACCGGTGAATCTCTCCGACAAACTTGGAAATTCCGCGCAGCATGTCGCGTCCGGGGGCGATGGCCGTTTCGATTTCAAGGAGGATGCGTCTCCGGTGTTGTGTTTTTGCGTCATCCATGAAGATAGCCGATTGGTGTGATGTGAGCGACATTACATCGGTTTTGAAACGGTTGGTCGAGGAGGTATTCCAATGTCATATTGTTTTCGGTTTTTTTGGAAAGTGTTGTTGGAAGGGATTGCGCCAAACTTCACAAGGGAGGGAAGAGGAGAGCGTGGTTTGGTTCGTAAGATTTCTTACGAGGTGGGATCATAGGGGGAGGAGAGATGCCAACGGCCAACGCACTTGGCTCGAAATTTGCCCAGGCTTGCAAGATGATCCGCTGGATGCATCGCGAGGGTTATCCGAATTCGAGAATGCCCTCTGTGACTTTGTGGAAGAGAGTTGGCCGTCATCCTTGTGAGGTGTCTCTGGGTTCCTGGTGTGAACTGAGAAGGATGGGGAAGGCGATGGTTGCAGGGGTTTGCTCTACCGGATGGAGTTTGGAGATCTTGTCAGACAGAGTAGATCGATCTGTGCAAATTCGAATGAAAATCCTGTTTTAGCTTAACTTGCTTCATCAATCAGGTTAGATGTTGGGAAGCTTATTTGAAGCTTCCAAAACGAGGCTCTACCGAAACACAAGCACACATAGCAATGAGAACGAAAACACGAATGAGAAATCTATTTCGGTCCCTGACCGGAATTGGATTGTTGACCGCGACGCTCCACGGAGCGCCGATCGCTATCAATAACCCGGGGTTCGAGATCCCGGCCCTGGCGGCAGGGGGATGGGGCAACGACATTGTCGACTGGGAAGGTCGGGATGGTGCCGGTAGTGGCAATTCGTTCATCGAGAATATCACGGGATTTTCTGCTGAAGGAGGAAATCACGTGGGGATGGCAACCGGATATTACCTTTTTCAGGACACTGGTGTGGCTTGGGAAGCTAATACCAAATACACCCTTGAAGTTGCGGCCGGAAACCGCAATGCCAACTTTTCACCCCCATCCAATTCCACCTTCTACGGTCTGATGGCCGGAACAGCCGACCTGAACCCGGGAATCTCACCAACGACCGCAGACCTCCTCAACTCGGCCCAACTGGTGGCGTCTGCCCAATGGAATGCCACTGAAACGGTGGCGGTAGGAAGTTTCGGGGAAGCCCCCAAACTTGAGTTTACAACCACCGATGCCATTCCCGCAGGAAACATCGTCATTGTCCTGGGTGACAACAGCGCGGGCGGGCGATCTCATTTTGACGACATTCGATTGGACGCCGAGGCTGCGCTCGATGGCGACGGTGACGGCCTGCCCACGGCATGGGAAAATGACAATGGTCTCGATGATTCAGACGACGGATCGACCAATGTGGATAACGGGGCGGATGGAGATCCGGACAATGATAACCGTACCAATCTGGAGGAGTTTCAAGCCGGCACCAACCCGAACAATGACGATACCGATGCCGATGGCTTGAAAGACGACGAAGAAGCGGACCGGGGAACCAACCCGCTTGACGATGATTCCGATGACGACGGCTTGCTCGATGGTGTCGAGGATGGGGGGGGCGTTTGGATTTCGGCGAGTATGACCGGAACCAATCCTCTCGCAGGCGATACCGACGGAGACGGCCTGCAGGACAATGTTGAGGACAATGGGGGCGTCTGGGTTGATGCCAATCAAACCGGAACCGATCCCAACAATGAGGACACCGATGGTGATACCTTGATTGACGGTTGGGAGAGCTCCTTTTCCCTGGACCCCAATGATGATGGGACGACAGATCCTGCCAATGGGGCGGATGGAGATTCCGACAATGATAGCTCTTCAAACTCGGAAGAGCAGGCAAAGGGAACCGACCCCGGTGATGATGACAGTGACGATGATACCGTGATCGATGGATACGAAGACGGAGGTGGCGTTTGGGTCAGTGCGACTCAAACCGGCTCCGATCCCCTTGACCCCGATACCGATGATGATTCGCTGGGTGATGGAGTGGAAACGGGCGATGGCAACTATATTGATGCCAATGCCACCGGGACCGACCCGAACAAGCATGACTCGGATGACGACGGATACTTTGACGAGCAAGAGATTGCCCAGGGCACCAATCCAAGTGACGCGGAGAGCAAACCAGCCTTCCCGACGCCGCTCGGGTACTGGGCTTTTGATGACCAGGGAGCGGATACCACGGCTGATCTTTCCCCAAATGGAAATGATGGCTCGGTGATCGGTGGAGCGACCTACGTTGCGGGACACACGGGTGCTCCCGGAGATTTTGCCATCAATTTCGATGGAATTGATGATGCGGTTACCACGACCATGAGTTTGAGTGGTATCGGAGAGTTCACAATGGCCGGTTGGATCCGATTCCCGATTGATCAAACCAACCGTTCCGGACTTTTTGGGCAGAACGACATTCTGGAGTTTGGATTCAGCGTACCATCAAATGTTCATCTATGGTCAAACCCGGGCGGAGCAATCAATGCCACTCTGGCACCTTCCGAGGAATGGGTTCACATCGCCTTCGTGGGAGATTCCACTGGCCGCACCATTTTCTTTAATGGGGAGCCGGCAATCACAGGGCCTGCTGCTACTCCGCTCAATGCTTCTGCATTCTTCTTCAATATCGGAGGCGGAGGCGTCTTTGATGCGACTGGAAACTTTTTTGAGGGAGAAATCGATGATGTCGGAGTCTGGGAAGTCTCGATGAGTCCAGCCCTGATCAAAGGTCTTGCCGATGGGACAATCTCGCCTGTTCCGGGATTGAACCGGGGTGAACTTGCGATAACCGGATTTGCACTCGATGGTGGTCAGGTCAGCCTGACCGTTGGTGGGACCATTCCCGGAGTGGACTACATTGTTGAGGAATCGGCAAATCTGGGGGAACCCTGGAGCGAGCTCACCGATTTTGTAGGTGCTGACGGAGTCAATGAAACCGAATTAAATACTTTCCTCTCAAACCCCAACGCCCCGAAGAATTTTCTCCGGGTTCGGATTCTCGAAGAGTAAGAGGAAGTTTTTAGCAAACACCTAACTCCTTGCCCACCTCGACAAAGGCTTCCAAAGCCTGGTCGAGGTGGTCTTTTGCATGGGCGGCTGAGATTTGAGTCCTAATCCGGGCCTTGCCTTGAGGCACTACTGGAAAGAAGAAGCCAATGGCGTAGATCTTCCTGTCGAGGAGCTTGGCCGAGAACTGCTGGGAGAGTTCGGCATCTCCAAGGAGGACAGGAGAGATCGGATGTTCCTTGCCAAGGATTTCGAAACCGGTGGAGGCAAGTCCATCGCGAAAATATTTCGTGTTTTCCTTCACGCGATCCGCGAGTTCGGTCGAGGCGGTGAGGAGTTCCAGGACTTTCAGTGAAGCTGCCACGATGGGTGGGGCGATGCTGTTTGAAAAGAGGTAGGGGCGGGAGCGTTGGCGGAGGAGATCGATGATTTCCTTTTTGCCCGAAGTATACCCTCCGGAGGCACCGCCGAGAGCCTTGCCAAGGGTTCCGGTGGTGAGGTCAATCTTTCCCATGAGCCCGCAGTGTTCGTGGGTGCCGCGGCCGGTAGCGCCGAGAAAGCCGGTGGAGTGGCAGTCGTCGAAGTGGACGAGGGCATTGTATTTGTCGGCGAGGGCGTGGATGCCTGCGAGGTCGGCGATGACTCCGTCCATGGAAAAGGAGCCGTCGGTAGTGATTAACTTGTGGCGGGCTCCGGCGGCATCGGCCTCTTGAAGTTGCTTTTCAAGATCGGCGAGATCGTTGTTGGCGTAGCGGAAGCGCTTGGCCTTGCAAAGTCGGACGCCGTCAATGATGGACGCGTGATTCAGCGAGTCGGAGATGACCGCATCTTCGGCGGTGAGGATGGTTTCAAAAAGTCCTCCGTTGGCGTCGAAGCAGGAGGGGTAAAGGATGGTGTCCTCTGTTCCTAGAAACTCAGAGAGGGCTTCCTCGAGTTGACGGTGCATGGTTTGCGTTCCGCAGATAAAGCGAACCGATGCCAGACCAAAGCCGTGGCTGGTAATTGCGGCACGCGCGGCCTCGCGAACCTCGGGGTGGTTGGAGAGCCCGAGGTAGTTGTTGGCGCACATGTTGATGACCCGGCGGCCATCCTCCAAAGTGATTTCGGCATCCTGTGCGGAAGCGATTTTGCGTTCGTTTTTGTAAAGGCCGGCGGCTTTGATTTCGTCAAGAGTGTCGGCGAGCTGGCTTTGAAACTGGTCGGTGAACATGAGAGTGATGATTGAAGAATTATCCGAGGTCGGCCCAATTGAGGATGACCTTTCCACACGAGCCTTCATTCATGGCGGTGAAGCCTTGTTCAAAGTCGGTGAAGTCGAAGCGGTGGGTGATGACCGGTTCGATTTCAAGACCCGACTGGATCATTGAAGTCATTTGATACCAGGTGTCATACATTTTGCGTCCGTAGATTCCCTGAATGGTGAGTGAGTTGAAGATGACCTGGTTCCAGTCGATGCCGATTCCGGGTTCGGGGATGCCAAGGAGGGCGATCTGACCACCGTGTCGCATGTTGGCGATGAGGTCGTTGAAGGCGTGCTTGTTACCGGACATTTCGAGGCCAACGTCGAAGCCCTCGGTCATGCGGAGATCTTTTTGGACATCGGGGAGCTTTTCCTGCGTGACGTCGACGGTGCGGGTGGCACCCAGTTTTTGGGCGAGCGCGAGACGTTTGGGATTGAGATCCGTGACCACGACATGGCGCGCTCCGGCATGTTTGGCGATGGCCGCCGCCATGCAGCCGATGGGCCCGGCACCGGTGATGAGGACATCTTCTCCAAGGAGAGGGAAGGCGAGTGCGGTGTGGGTGGCGTTTCCGAAGGGATCGAAGATGGCGGCACTGTCCTTTGAGACTTCAGGTGCGAGCTTCCAGACATTGGTCGCGGGCAGCACCATGAACTCGGCGAAGGCTCCGGGAGAATTCACTCCAACACCGCGGGTGTCTTTGCAGTAGTGACGGCGGCCGGCGAGGCAGTTGCGGCAACGACCGCAGATGAGATGGCCCTCCCCGGAGACGAGGTCGCCGATTTTCAGGAAGTCGACACCCTGGCCAAGTTCGACAATGCGACCCACGAATTCGTGTCCCACGACGAGTGGGACAGGAATGGTTTTCCGGGCCCAGGAATCCCAGTTGTAGATGTGGAGATCGGTTCCACAGATTCCGGTGCGATCAATCTGGATCAGAACATCGCGTGATCCGGGAGTGGGGCGGGGGACATCGGTGAGGGTGAGACCGGGGGCGGACTCTGCCTTGACGAGAGCTTTCATTTACTGTCCCAGAAGATGAGTGCGCATGTTTTGAAGGACCTCGGCGAGGCGTTCCTTTTTACCACCGCCAACCTCGGCGGTGGCCCAGCCGGAGTAGCCGATCTCTTTTAAAGAGACGCGCACGGCAGGCCAATCAACGTCACCTTCCCCGATCTTTCCGAATCCACCTTTGATGCCCCAGTCCTTCACATCGAGTTTTACGATGCGGCGGCCGAGGGTCTTGATCCACTCGGCAGGCTTGCCGAAGCGTTGGTGGTTTCCGATGTCGAAGTAGGAGCCGATCCAAGGTGAATCGATTTCATCGAGGTAGTTTTTTAAATGGTCGGCTGATTGGGTGTTGGGCCCCTTGGGATCGTAGAACATGCCGTTCCAGACGTTCTCGATGAGAATGTGAAGGCCGAGTTTCGAGGCCAGCGGGAGGCATTTTTGAATTTCAACGATGGAGCGATCCCAGGCTTCTTTTCGGGTGACCTTGCCGCCGGCGACACCAGGCACCAGAAGGACGGAGGAACCACCGGCTTGATGGGTTTCCACGAGGCATGCTTTCATCGCTGCCACCGCTTTTGCGCGTTCGCTTTCGTCCGCAGAAGACATTTTGATGGACCAATGCACCGAATTGACCGAGCCGTGGATGGGGAGGCCGACCTTTTTGGAAGCAGCAACTGCTTGTTCGATATTGACGCGTTTGGGCACACTGAGCTCGACTCCGTCGAAGCCCAGCTCTTTGACGAGCCCATATTTTTCCTCCAGCGAGCCTCCTCCGCCAATCATGCCATCCTTGAGAGAAAGGTAAATGGACGGGTCGCCTCCGGCTAATTTTGTTTCTCCGTGATGGTTGGCGAGAATGGCTCCGGTGGTGGCTGCAGCGGTAGTGAGGAAAACGCGACGTTTCATGCAAGAACGATAGGGTGGAATTTATGATATTACGAATTAGAAATCGCTCTTTTCTACCGTATCTCTCAGTCCATGAAGCGATTCCTGCCCTTTTTTTTTCTGCCTGCTGCGATTTTGGGCGACGTGACCTTTAAAAAAGAGATCGAGCCGCTGCTGCAGGATTATTGTTACGACTGTCATGGTGATGGCTCGGCGAAGGGGGAATTTTCAATGGATGAGTTCAAGGACCTCTCCAAACACCTCGACGATGTGGAGCATTGGCTCGCGGTCTGGCGGAATCTTCGTTCCCAGATCATGCCGCCCCCGAAAAAAGATCAGCCCGATTTGGAGGAAAAACGTCAGCTTCTCGGCTGGATCGAAAAGAGGGTCTTTAAGCTGGATCCCGGAAATCCCGACCCCGGTCGGGTTACGATTCGGCGGCTGAATCGCGTCGAGTATTATTATGCCATCAAGGACCTTCTCGGGGTGGATTATGAAACGTGGGAGAATTTTCCGGCCGATGATACCGGATGGGGTTTCGATACGATTGGCGATGTTTTGACGATCTCGCCGCTTCATATGGAGAAATATCTCGAGGCTGCTTCTGCGATTGTCGAGAAGGCGCTACCCAAGGGGACCGCGGCGCAGATTCCGGTCCGAACCTTTAATGGTTCACGTTTTCAAAAAGGTGGAGAGGAAAAGCAGCGTGCGGATTGGTTGCCCTTTAAGACCGGGCAAAAGGTTCAATTGGAGGGAGAGGTTCCTGTGAAGGGCGTTTACCAGGTCAATCTCGACTACGCGGTTCGAGGTTCGGATCAGGCCACCGACCAGCGAGCGACCATCGATCTCTTCGTCAATGGCAAGAAGGTCGCTGAACGTATCATTGGCTGGGATCAGCGCGATAAGATTACGCTCGGTGGCCAGGCCGACATGATCAAGGGGGAGAACACGATTGAAGTTCGTGTTGTCCCCCAAAATCCGCCAGGCGAGGGCCAGGGTGAGCAATCGGTCGTTCTCAAACTCGTCACGGTCAAGGGGCCTCTTGACGGCAGCTACAAGGAGTATCCCAAAGGTTATGAGATGATCATGGTCGATGGCGGAGCTCCCGAGGACATGCGTGGGCGGGAACTCTACGCCCGCAAGATCATGCGTAGTTTCGTGAGCCGGGCGTTTCGGCGCCCGCTCGATCGGGGCACGGTGGCTCGTTTGGTCAAGATGGCGATGGAAGTGGATCAATCTCCGGGGCGTAGTTTCGAAGACGGGATCAAGCATGCCATGACCGCAGTGCTGGCTTCGCCAAGGTTCCTTTTCCGGGCCGAGATTCAGCCGGAACCCAACAACAAGGGGAAGATTGTCCAACTCGATGAATATGCTCTGGCCTCGCGGCTTTCCTTTTTTCTCTGGAGTTCCGTGCCCGACGACGAACTCCTGAGTCTGGCGTTTCGAAAAGAACTGCGGAAGAACCTTCGTCCACAAATTGAGCGGATGCTTGCAAGCGGGAAGTCGCGACGGTTCGTCGATAATTTTGTCGGTCAATGGCTGCAAGCCCGTGATATCGAAAGCGTTGCCATTGATGCCCGGCGTGTTCTGAAAACACGAGACAGTGGTTATGCCGACCGCCTTTTTAGCGGTCGCCTGCGCTCCGACATGAAGGAGGAGACCGAGCGCTTCTTTGACTTTGTTCTGAAGAATGGCCGTCCCGCCGAGGAATTGCTTTCGGCCCGCTATAGTTTCCTCAATGAGCGTCTCGCCAATTTTTACGGTATTTCCGGGGTGAAAGGAGAGGAACACCGCCTCGTTGATCTTCATGAACACCCTCAGCGGGGGGGCTTGCTTTCCCAGGGGACCTTTCTGGTCGTGACCTCAAACCCAACCCGTACTTCGCCGGTGAAAAGGGGCCTTTTTGTCCTCGATAACATTCTCGGAACGCCGGCTCCTCCCGCTCCGGCTGACGTCCCGGAGCTTGAAGAAGTGTCCCACGACAGCGAGAAGCCGCTGACCATGCGGCAGATGATGGAAGTGCATCGGGAAAAGCCCATTTGTGCCAGCTGTCACCAGCGCATGGATCCGATCGGACTTGGTCTCGAGAATTTCAATGCGATTGGTCAATTCCGCACCAAGGAAGCGGGGCAAGCCATCGACTCGGGTGGCAGGCTCATTACGGGAGAGGAATTTCACGATGTCGCCGGGCTGAAGAAGGTCCTCGCGACAAACCGAAAGGATGATTTCTATCGCTGCCTGAGTGAAAAGATCCTCACCTACGCGATTGGAAGGGGGCCGGAATATTATGACGCAGTCAC
>ERZ887942.147-NODE-147-length-56077-cov-149.959195_pt1 | contig 56077 bp, 52 predicted proteins | sample MGYA00521099_ERZ887942 | MGnify/ENA primary metagenome ERZ887942 (study PRJEB32303, sample SAMEA104408605) | aquatic metagenome | biome: Brackish water; feature: Pelagic; material: water | place: Baltic Sea | collected 2014-06-07T06:48:00 | depth 16,251 m ... | reverse complement strand
GGGGCCTTCCGCTGGAATCCTTCTGGCGCAGGTTGAGGGAGCGGAAGACAAAAGGTTGGGCCGGCTCCTCCTTAGACACCTGGGTGCGGCATCCAACCAGCAGCACGGGCAGGCTTGCCACCGCAGCCAGGCTCAGGGCCAGCAGGGGGCACCGTTGCAGCTTGGCAGTCTTGGTCACAGAGGTGAGTCGAGCTCAAGTCGCAACATCACCGGCTGCGGCTCAATCAGGGCGAGTCCGGGCTCTAGCTGACCCCATTGCTGGGCTAGCAGCCAAGGAGAAACTTGGCTGCTAGGGGCGCAGGCAGGAGCCAGCGGACCGCTAACAAATGGTTCCTGACCGAGCTGGACCAGCATCCGATCAGAAAGCTCAGGCAGGAGCGGAGCCAGCAGCACCGCGACCCAGCGGGTGGCCTCGAGCACGGCATAAAGATCCGCTGCCACCAAACTCTCCTGACCCTCGAGCTTCATTTGCTTCCAGGGGGCCTGGTCGTTGAGGTAGCCGTTTGCAGCGATTGCTAGCTGCAGGGCCGCTTCAGCGGCGCGACGGAAGTCCAGGTCGGTTAAGGCCGTATTGACGCTATCGCCGGCCGCGAGGGCAGCTACGGCCAGGGGGTGATCGGCTTGGGCGGCGGCTCCGGCCGGGGGCACGGCATCTTCAAACCAGCGCCGTGCCATCGACGAGGTGCGATTCAGCAGGTTGCCGATCGTATTTGCCAAGTCGTTGTTGACCAGATCCGTGAAGCGCTGCTGCTGGAAATCACCGTCCTCGCCGAAGGGAATGTCGCGCAGCAAGTACCAGCGCACCGCATCGCGGCCACAGCGCTCCAGTAGCACCTCAGGATCGAGCACATTGCCAAGGGACTTGCCCATCTTCTGGCCTTCGCGGGTCAAGAAGCCGTGGCCAAATACGCGCTCTGGCAGGGGCAACCCCGCAGACAGCAGCATCGCCGGCCAATAAACCGCGTGGAAGCGCAGGATGTCCTTGCCAATCACGTGTAGCTGGGCCGGCCAGCCCCGCTCCAGCACCTGCTCCAGCACAACTGGCTCCGCCGGGTCGAGCAGAGCCGTGAGATAGCCGAGCAGGGCGTCAAACCACACATAAAAGGTATGGCCTTCATGGCCGGGCACCGGAATGCCCCATGGCAGGTCGATCCGGGAGATTGAAAAATCGCGCAGCCCCTGGGCCACGAAGTTTTCGACCTCCTTCTGCCTGCTGGCGGGGGCAATGAAGCCCGGCTGACGGATCAAGGCCTCGATCTGGGCCTGATAGCGGGAAAGGCGGAAAAACAAATTGACCTCATCGCGCCACTCCAGGGGCTTGCGATGGATGGGGCATTCGGGATCCTCACTGCCCGGTGCGTCGTCTTTGAATTCCTCGCAAGCAACGCAATACCAGCCCTGCTGACGCCCCTCCACCACGTCGCCATTGGCCTGCACGCGGTCAAAAAATTGAGCCACCAATTGGCGGTGGCGGGGGTCGGTGGTGCGGATGAAGCGGTCGTTGCTGATTTGCCAGCGGTTCCAAAGATCGCGATATCCCTCACTGATTAGATCGCAATGGGCCTGCGGACTGAGTCCAGCCGCTTCGGCCGTGCGCTGGATCTTCTGGCCGTGTTCATCACAGCCGGTGATGAACAGCACCGACTCCCCCCTCAGCCGCTGGTGGCGTGCCAACGCATCGCAGGCAAGCGTTGTGTAAGCACTGCCGAGATGGGCGCGGTCGTTGACGTAATAGAGAGGGGTGGTGAGCGTGTAAGTCATCCTTTTGATCCTACGGAGCGGCGACGGACAGAAAGACTGACTACGAGCACGCCAGCTCAGATCATCCCCTGCGAGGCTTGTGTCAGCCGTGTCCGCCTGCCATGACCCTGCCTTCAGAAGCAGTGGATGTCTTGGTGTGGGGGGGCGGCACCGGCGGCGTGGCCGCAGCAATCCAGGCGGCCCGCGGCGGTGCCAGCACCCTGTTGCTCACCCCTGGCAACTGGCTTGGAGGCATGGTGAGCGCCGCCGGCGTTTGTTGCCCCGATGGCAGTGAGCTCACCCCTTGGCAGACCGGTCTCTGGGGAGCCTTTCTGCGCGCCCTTGAGCAGGCCGAGCCCGAGGGACTGGATCAAAACTGGGTGAGTTGCTTTGGTTACCGGCCCGCTACAGCCGAGGCGATCCTGCAGGGCTGGGTGCAGGAACTCCCCAAGTTGCAATGGCTGCCGGGATGCAAGCTGCTGGCGGTAGAGCGCAAAGGCTCCCGCATCACAGCGGTACAGCTGGAACGCAAGGGTGAAAGCCAATGGCTGGCCTGCAAAGTTGTGGTCGATGGCAGCGACCGCGGCGACCTGCTGCCCCTAGCGGAGGCTCCATTTCGACTCGGCTGGGAAGCCCAGGAGTTATGGGGCGAACCCAGTGCTCCCAGCCAGCAACGGCTGCAAACGGAAGCTTTTTTCAAGCAACAACCCGTGCAATCGCCCACCTGGGTGGTGATGGGCCAGCTCCAGAGCGAGGTGTTGCCGCCAGCTACAGCCCCCCTGCCCTTAGCTGCGCCGTTTGAACGAGCCAGCGAGGCCTTTGGTTTAGAGCGCACGATCAACTACGGGCGCCTGCCGGGCGGCCTGGTGATGCTCAACTGGCCGCTGCACGGCAATGACTGGCACCAGGGGCTGGAACGCGCCTTCAGCGCTGATCCAGCGGAGCAAGCTGCGCTAGCTGCCGAGATGCAGTCCTACAGCCTGCAGTTTGCAAGAGCCCTTGAGCAGGCAAGTGGGGGCTGGCTTCAATTGGGCCATGCCTTTCCTGCTGAAGCCGGCAGTCCTGCCCCCTGGCTGGCTGCCATGCCCTATTGGCGAGAGGGTCGAAGGCTGCTGGGCCGCTCGCTGGTGCTGGAACAGCACCTGCTCCCCCTAGGCAGCGCTGAATCCCAGGGTCCACTGCCGCTAAATGACTGCGGCGAGCTGGAGTCGATAGCGGTGGGCAATTACGCCAACGACCACCACTACCCCGGGCCTGACTGGCCACTGGCACCAAAAAGCATTCGCTGGGGCGGGCGCTGGAGCGGCACTCCCTTCTGCATTCCCTACGGCGCCCTGCTGAGCACGGAGATCGACAACCTGCTTGCAGCTGACAAGGCCTTCAGCAGCAGCCACATGGCCAATGGGGCCACCCGTTTGCAGCCCCTAATTCTGAATATCGGCCAGGCGGCCGGGGCGGCAGCGGCCCTGGCGGTACAGCGGGGCATCCCCCCAGCTGAGCTTGCTCCCCTGGCAGTTCAGCAGTGCCTGCTCCACGATCACCGTGCTCCAGCGGCAGTAGTGCCGCTCTGGGACACCCCCTGGCATGCCAGCGATTGGTTAGCCCGCCAGCTGCAGCTGCTGGCCAATCCCGATCTCCTGCAGGCCAATGGCCAAATAGAGCGCCCCTTCCAAAGACCCCTAAGTCCAAGCCAGGGCCGTCCCGAACCCAGGGAATCTCTGTGGCAAGGAATGGTGCTGCCGGATGGCCAGGGTGGCTACACCTTTGTGAGCGACTCCGATCTCAGCAGTGATAACGCCAAACGGGAGTGGCCTCTGATCAGCCTGGAGCCAGGCCTGAACCGCTGGCTGCAGAACCTTGATAAGCCGACCCAGGCCAAGTTGATTGGCTGTGCCAATCCATGGGGGCCGTGGTTGCGGGCCTCGCGACTGGCCGCGGATTAGCCCGTGGCCTGCAGTCGCAGCTGGTCGCGCAGGGGGTCTACGGCCTGAACTCGCAGTTGCAGCAGATCGCCTGGGGCCGAGCCGGCTGGGCACTCGGCCGCCAGGTCCATGGCCAGGGCATCAACGTGCACCAGCCCCAGCCGGTCCTGGGGCCGCAGCCAGCGCAGGAAAAAGGCCTGCCAATGCTCACTCCCGTGGGCCGCAAACCACACCTGCTGCCAGTGACGCTGGTCTTCCCGGCTGATCTGGATCCCCTGCCTGAGCGGACCGTCTAGGTCGGAGAGCAGGGCGGCCAGATCGGCGGCAACCATGGGCTGGCGAGCCTGTTGAATTGCCAGCAGTTGCCGCTGCGCCACTAGATCGGCGTAGCGGCGAATCGGCGAGGTGACTTGGACATAGGCCGGCAAGCCCAGGCTGAAATGGGGGCTGGGTTCCGTGCCGGTATGACCGCGGCTTAGGCAGCGCTTAATGGCGCAATGGCGTACTGGGCCAGCCGGCAGGGCTGCCAGCTCGGCCTCCGGCGGCAAAGTAGCGGTCAGTTGGCTGCGATAGGGCAGGGCAAGAGCTTGGTCTTGGCCGAGGCCGGCTACAACCGCGCCCGCCAGAATCATCGCTTCGGCCACCATCAAGCGGGCGGGGCTGGGTTCGGTGATCTCAAGCTGGACAGCATCTCCCTGGGCCCGAATCCGACCCTCCGGCTGATCCAGCAGCAGGGCACCCTGGCGCACACGCCACTGGCGGCGGCGCAGCAGCAGGCCGTGCAGGTCGGCAAGATCGCGCTCCTGAGGCGGGGCTAGATCGATCAGGTCGTCGGCGTCGCCATAGCTGAGCCGGTAGGTGGGCTTAACCCAGCTGCGCTGCAAACCCGAAGCCGCAACAGCCCCATCGCCATCGAGTTCAACCCAGATGCTCCAGGCGGCACTGCGATGGCCGGCCCGCAGGCTCATCGGTCCGGTGGCAAGCGCCTCCGGGAACATCGGCAAAATTCCGGATGCCAGATACAGACTGCTGCCCCGCCGTCGTGCCTCTAAGTCGAGGGGCGAATCCAGCGCAATCAAGCGACCTGGATCCGCCACGTGGATCCAAATCTTCACCTGGCCAGCGGGGGTTGTTTCCAACGCCAAGCCGTCGTCTATGTCGCAGGTATCAGCGTCATCAATGGTGACGCTGCGCTGGCCGCTGAGGTCGAGACGCTCGGCATCGCCTGGGTGTTCAGTCTCAGCGCTAGCTAGCAGGCGTTCGGCATCAGCCAGTAGATCAGCAGAAAAACCTTGCTCCCAGACCGTGGCTCGTAGGGACGGCAAATTGTGGGCTTGCCACTGGCCCAGATCAACCAGCAGGTGGCGAATTGAACCCGTATCGGCCGTCACTTTGGCGGCCTGCAAAGCCTGGCGCAGGGGGAGGGGTAGGGGAGTTGTGCACTCACCTCCAGCCCAATCAATCAATAGCTCAAGCTGCTGGCGCTGCTCAGCGCTGAGCAGTTGCAGATCAAGCGGCTGACGCTCGCGCAGCAGCTGCTGCCAGCGCATTTCAGCTTGCTCCTGAAGCACGCGCAGCCGGCGTTCTCGCCGCAGCCGGCGCAGATCCGCCAGGGGCCTGGCCTCAACGAGATTTTGACGCAGCCGAAACAGGGTCTGGGGACCAAGGCACCAGCGCCAGCAGGCAGCAACAGCTAGGCCATCCCGGCGCGAAGAGACCAGATCAACCCAGTCGCTCAGCTGCAATCCCTGAGCTTCAGCCTGCATCAGGATCCAAGCTGCCGCGAAATCGCTTCGAGCAGGCAGCACTGCCAGCAAGGCGTCGTCGCTGATCGACCAAGGGGCTTGGCTAAGGCGCTGGGGCGGGTTGCACTCGCCGGAAAATGCGCTGAGCAGCAAAAGTTGCCGCAGCGGCTGGATCTGCTGCCTAGCGCTGGTACCGATGGCTAACGAAGCCTTGTTTGAGGCCACAGCCAAAACAACAGCAAGCTGGGGACCGCGCTCATCGCCCAGTCCCACCAGATCGCCAACTTGGAAGGTTGCAGCCGCCAGGGGAGAGGCCTCAGCCTTCGGGATTCACAAAAGGCAGCAAGGCCACAATGCGGGCACGCTTAACAGCGTTAGTCAGGTCACGCTGCTGCTTGGCTGTCAGGCCAGTGAGCCGGCGGGGCAGGATCTTGCCGCGTTCAGTTATGAACTTCTTGAGCAGATCGACATCCTTGTAGTCGATCGGATCGCCAGGCTTGATTGGCGAAAGGCGCTTTTTGAAAAAAGAGCTGGACATGGATTACGAAGGCGAGTGGTGAATGAAGCTGGATCTGACCAGTACCTGACGGGGCTGGGGCAAATCAAGTTGAAACTGATGCTTGGGCGCCAATCTGAGGCCCAACCTGAATCACTTGATTTCCTTGTGAACCGTCGAGGAATTGCAGTGGGTACAGAACTTCTTCAGCTCGAGCCGTTCGGTGGTGTTACGGCGGTTCTTCTCAGTGGTGTACCGGGACACACCTGGAGAACGCTTTGCGGGGTTGGACCGGCATTCGGTGCACTCGAGAGTGATCACGATCCGGACGCCCTTGTTTTTAGCCATGAAGGACGTTGCGCCGCTGGAGCGATGCGAAAGGACAAGTTGACACCTTACCTGGCGGTAGTCCCACCCCCGGTTGATCCCTAAGATCAGCGATCAACACACCACGGGCTATGCGGGTCTCGCTCCAATGGCTGCAGGAGCTGGTGACGGGCCCCGAACAAGCCCTCACTCCGGGGCCCCTAGCCGAGCGTCTGTCTTTGGCTGGTTTTGAGGTAGACGCCATAGAAGACCTGGCCGCCCAGGCCGGCGGCGTAGTGGTGGGCTTCGTGCGTGAACGCCAGGCCCACCCCAACGCAGACAAGCTCAGCGTCTGTTTAGTAGATATCGGCGCAGCCGAAACCCTGCAGATCGTCTGCGGGGCAGCGAATGTACGGGCTGGAATCCATGTGCCCGTTGCCCTGGTGGGCGCCACCCTGCCGGCGGTCAACCTGACGATCAAGCCAGCCGAACTGCGCGGTGTGGCCAGCAGCGGCATGATCTGCTCCCTTGCCGAGCTTGGCCAGGCGGCAGATGGGGAAGGAATCGCCATCCTTGATGAGCTGCTGGAGCAGGTGCCCCCCCTGGGCGCAGCGGTGGGACCAAGCCTGGGGCTTGATGACCAGGTTTTGGAGCTGGCGATCACCGCCAACCGACCTGATGGCCTCTCGATGCAAGGCATCGCCAGGGAGGTGGCGGCCCTGGTGGGCGGCCAGACCCAGATAAAGGCTCCTGAAATTGCCGCACCAAGCCAGCAGCTGCCTCTTTCCGCCAGCGACCGGGCCGCAGTTGAGGCTGGGGGGCTATTCAGCATCACAGCCCTCGACGGGCTGAAGGTCGCCCCATCGCCCCTCTGGCTGCAACAGCGCCTGCAGAAGGCCGGCATACGCCCTATCAACAACATTGTTGACATCACCAACTTGGTGATGCTCGAGACGGGACAACCCCTGCACGCCTTCGACAGCAAGCGCCTAGCTGTAATCAATGGCGACAGCGAGCCCCAGCTGGCCAGCCTGGGGCTACGGCAGGCCCTCGCTGGTGAGGAATTCACCAGCCTGGACGCTACGGAACACAAACTCAGCCCCGAAGCCCTTGTGGTTACTTACAGCAACCGCCCCATCGCCCTGGCTGGCGTGATGGGTGGTGCGGATGAAGCCGTTAATGAAGCCACCACTTCCATCTGGCTTGAGGCTGCTGTATTTGCTCCCCAGGCGGTGCGCCGCTCCGCCCGCAGCGTTGGCTTACGCACTGAAGCAAGCAGCCGTTTTGAGAAGGGGTTGCCCAGGGAGGCCACCCTCGCTGCAGCAGATCGGGCCGTGGCCCTGCTTAAGCAACATTGCGCTGCCAAGGTTTCGGGCCGCTGGCTGCATCAACGAGACGAGCAACCAATCGAGCCATTGCAACTGAGGCGCGACGCCCTGCACAATTTGCTCGGACCTGTCCAAGACGGCGAAGGCTATTCAGACCTAAGTGACGACAGGATCGTCCAGACCTTGAGCGCCCTCGGTTGCCAGCTGACAGAAGAGCTAGATGGCGAAGGTTGGCGCGTCAGCGTGCCCCCCTCGCGGTTGATGGATCTGCAGCGGGAAGTTGACCTAATCGAGGAGGTGGCCCGTCTGGTTGGCTACGACCACTTCGCCTGCCACCTACCCGACCCACTGGAGCCTGGGGGCCTAACTCCAGCCCAGCAGGTGGAGCGCCGCCTGCGCCGTCAACTGTGCGCTGCCGGGCTGCAGGAGGCCTGCAGCTTTTCCCTGGTGCCGGCAGCAGCTGGGCGCATACCCCTGGCTAATCCCCTGCTAGCTGATTACGGATACCTGCGCGACAACCTGCATGGCGAGTTGCTCGCCGCTGCACGCCGCAACTTGCAAAGTGGGCAGCCAGGTTTCTGGGCTTTTGAGATCGGCCAGGTGTTCAGCAGCGATGCCGCCAGGTCTGATCGCCAGTTGCTGGCTGGCGTTATCTGTGGAGAACGGCGGGGTGAGCGCTGGAGCAGCAGTGGCAAACCCCAGCCCCCCAGCTATCACCAGGCCCGCGGCCTGCTGCAGCAAGCCCTGGTGTCACTGGCGATTCCAATCGAAGATCGCCCCCTTAGCCAGCACCCGTTGCTGCACCCGGGCCGAGCTGCCCAGCTTGTAATAGAAGGGCGGCCCCAAGGCTGGTTTGGCCAGCTGCACCCGGAGCAGGCCGAAAAGCTCGACCTGCCGCAAACAAGCATCATCTTCGAGCTCGAACTCGATGCCTTGCTCATCGCCGCCACCCGCCGCAACCGCTGGCAGCCAGCCTTTGCCCCCTATGCCACCGTTCCCGCTTCGGAGCGAGATCTGGCCGTAGTGGTGCCAGCCAGCACGAATTCTGCTGAGCTGCTTCAGGTGATTCGCAAGGCAGGCAAGCCGCTGCTGGAACACGCGGAATTGGTAGACCGCTACGAAGGCGGTCAACTTGCTGCAGGCCAGTGCAGTCAAGCCTTTCGGCTGCGCTACCGCGATGCCAGCCGCACCCTCACCGATGAAGAGGTGGAAGCAGCCCACTCCTCGATCCGGGCAGCCCTGGAAAAGCAGCTGGGCGCCCTGTTGCGCAGCTGATATCTGGGCTGCAGGTCCACCCCTACTCCTGCTCCGCTGCCTCGGGCTGCGGGGTTGGGATGCCAGCTCCGATACGGCTCATAACGGTCAATGTCTCTACGTGGCTTGTTTGGGGGAAAAAGTCGATCGGCTGAACGCTCTCCAAGCGATAACTGCCGCCGCCAACCAGCAGAGCCAGGTCCCGGGCCAAGGTGGCGGGGTCGCAACTGAGGTAGAGCAGGTGGGCGGGGGGGCGTTCGATGATCGCCTGCAGGGTGGCGGGCTCCAGTCCCTTGCGGGGGGGATCGAGAAAGACCGCATCGCAGTGAACCAGGTGCTCGGCCAGGCACTCGGCCACCACTCCGGTCTCAAAGGTGGCTGATTCACTTAGGCCGTTTTCGCGGGCATTGGCCTTGGCCTGGTGCACGGCCTCGGGGCTTAGTTCAATGCCGTGAACGTGCCAGCCCGCCGCCGCCACCGGCAAGCTGTAGGTGCCAATGCCGCAGTAGGCATCAACCATCACGCCAGGCGCAGAGCCCGCCAGCGCGGCAAGCACCAGGGGCACAATTCGTTCAGCCTGCCTGGTATGGACCTGGAAAAAAGTGTCTGCCGCAATGCGCAGCTCCAGGTCGCAGAAACGCTCCTGCACCCAGCTACGGCCGACCACCACGCGTGTCTCGGGCCCCATCAGGGTGTTGGTGGCTAGAGGTTGCAGGTTCAGGCAGACCCCCACAAGTTCTGGCCAGCGGTGCATCCATTGGGCGGCCAGGATCTCGATGCCCTCCAGGTCTGGGGTGCTGCTTACCAGGGTGATCAGCAACTCGCCGGTATAGCTACCGATTCGCAGGGCCAGATGGCGCAGGCCGCCCCCCTCGCGGCAGTCCCGATCAACGGGCCAGTCGCTGGTCTCTAGATCCGACTTAAGCGGTGCGATCAATGCGTCCAGGCGCGGATCAAGCACCGGGCAGCGGTTCATATTGACAATCTTGTGGGTGCCAGGGCGATAAAAGCCGGCCCGCAACCGCCCGTCCTCGCAGCGCTCCAGCGGGATAATCGCCCTGTTGCGATAGCCGAGCCCTTCTGGTGCTGCCATTAAGGGCGCAACATCCGTATCAAGGTGGGCAATACGGCGCAGGGCATCAACGACTTTTTGGTGCTTCCAGTGCTGCTGCGCCGAGTCATCGAGGTGCTGCAAGCTGCACCCACCACAATCCTCAGCAAGGATGCAAGGAGGTCGTCGCCGCTCCGGTGCCGGCTGAAGCACCTGTTGCAGCTCAGCCAGCCAGTGGCGACGGGCCTTATGGGTGAGGCGTACCTTCGCCTGCTCCCCAGGCAGGGCACCAGCTACAAACAGGACCCGATCTGCCAGACGGGCCACGCCCTGCCCGTCATGGGATAGGCCGGTGATGTCCACCGTCACGGTCATGCCGGTGGACAGCTCGGCGCCACCGCTCATGTCACCACCCGCGCCGTTGCCAAAGCTTTTAGTGCCCACGCCCGCCTACCAATCCTTCACCCTACGCCGTGCAAAGGGGCGTTACACCTTGCGGCGGTGCACGTTGATCTTGCTGCGGAGTCGATACAGTGATGGGCGCGTGTGGTCGCTGCGATGAGCGTCGTTCGGGATCTGATCCTTCAGGCTGATGATCAGCTGCGGTATCCCAGTGGCGGCGAGTTGCGCTCCATGGTGGAGTACCTCAGCCGGGGAGCCGAAAGGCTGGCGGTTGTGCGGCTTCTTACCGACAACGAGAAAAAGATTGTTGATGAGTCGGCCAAGCAGCTCTTCCAGCGCAACCCCGACTACGTGGCCCCTGGTGGCAATGCCTACGGCCAGAAGCAGCGTGCCCAGTGCCTGCGCGACTACAGCTGGTATCTGCGCCTGGTGACCTACGGCGTTCTCGCCGGGAGTACCGAGATGATTCAACAGATTGGCCTGGTCGGTGCCCGTGAGATGTACAACAGCCTCGGCGTACCCATGCCAGGCATGGTGGACGCAATGCGCACCATGAAGGAGGCCTCGCTAGCCCTGCTGAGCACAGACCAGGCTTCCCTTGCGGGCCCTTACTTCGACTTCCTGATCCAGGGCATGCAAACCAGCACCTGATTCAGATCCTCCAACCAGCACCAAGACCCAGAGGAGCATTTGTCTCTTCTGGGTCTTTTTATTGGACTATTAATGCGTCCCGACTGGAATACAAGAGAATCATTTGCAGCCGTACACGGATTGAACGGCAGGGCATTTTTCACGTTTTGATCTCCACCGGCGAGAGCCGCGCCTCGCCCAGCTCAGCTATCTAAAATCTCATCTAAGACGCGACAAGGGTCTATTGCTAAATCCATTATGAGATGGCTGATCATCGCGTTCACCAGCCGCTCGACCTCCTCCTCAACCAGCAAGCCCCTGGGCTACGGCAAGGGTCATGCATGGCCTAAAGAGCTTGCGTACCTGTGTATGACACAGTAACGCAAGACTGCCGACCCAGACGCTGCAACTACTCTGAAGCCAGCCGGGCCATCTGGACCAGCTCACTTCAGGTGACTGGACAAGTTGATATGGCCATTTTCTGGCCACACCAACAAAGGACCAATAGGCGGGCCATCCATAGGGCATACAGACAGAAACACGGAAAAATTTGAAATCAAACCAACAAAGCATCAGCCGCTAGGGGAAGACGCCTGCGTAAAAGTGTCGCAGAAGTCTCGACAAAGACTCATTAATGGTCTTATGACAAGACAAAGCAAATCGAGCCAAGAATATACTTTCGCAAACGTCTCGACTAAGGCTTTTCGCAAGACCAATATTAAATCTCAGATGAGATGAGATAAATCGTTCGCTGTCGCGTATTTGCCTATTCAAACTGTTGGGGCTTGCTCAAACGAGGGGGCTGAAGAGCCCACAACCAAATATCAGACCATTGGTCTCATTCAATAATTACTCCAAGACCCATCACGAGTCCCAGCCAAGAACTTCCATACAGACTTATTCGTTGCGGTACAGCTCTTTCAGCAACTGGTAAGCCTCGTTTAGGCGCCGCATGGTATCTTCCGTGCCGCCAGAGTCGGGGTGATGGCTCATCGCCAACTCGCGGTAAGCCTCCCGTATCTGTCGCAGGGTGAGACGCTGGCCCGGCGCTGTTGGCAATTGCAGCAGCTTTAAGGCTCCGTGCAGAGTCATGGTGTGTTCCAGAGTCTGGAACGAACTGCCTTTACGTCGCTTGCGGAAACGATGTACAAAGCGCCTGATCAGCGTTGGCAAGCGAAGTTCCAGGGTTGAAGTGCTGAAGGGATCCTCCAGCAAACCTGCCATCACCATGACTCTTTCGAATGTTGCGGGTTCCCTGCCCCAGCTGGGAGCCGTATTGGCCACCACCTCGCAGGCAAGCGACCAAGTAAAAGGGCGACCCTCACTCTGATCACTTTGGGCCCAAATGTCCTGGGCCAACCACACCATTGCGGCTTCTAGTACCGCCTCATTAGCAACCTTGCCATAGAGCTCAAGCCAGTGGTCCCGGGCTTTAGCCAGGGAGCGTTCGAGCACATCACCGCCTATATGGGGTAGGGGTTCCTGCGCCAAATCCATGGGTTGGCGTAGGGGCTGGAGACTGCGCTTGAGCTGATCAGATTGGCGCCTCACAAAGCCAGGTAAGTCAATGCCGCTCTGACGAGGGCGCACTTCCGCTGCCATCGACGCATCAACATCGAAGTTGAAGGCAAATTCAGGATCCGCTGATTCGCGATCCAGGCACAAGTCTCCACCGGAGCCCCGGGTCATCAGCACCAACGCCCCCTGCTCGTTGAAGGTTGATTCCAGGCTCGTTTGTACGCTCAGAAATTCATCAGGCTGATGATCGCTGCCGTATGCAAGAACAGAGGTATCAGCTTCCTCACTATTTGGGAAGATCTCTTGTAGCAGACGCTCCAAAATATCTCCACGACTGCGAATGCCCCACTCCGCCCGCAGCGCATCAATTTTATCGAGCAAATCGACAGGCAGCTCCAGACTGAAGCGACGACGATTGGGGTCCGCCGGCTTAGCCATGCCTAACGGCCCATAAGGCCGCGCATCATTTCCTGCTGCGCTTCTAGGGCCTGCTGGTAGCGATCAACCAAGGTTTGGTTCCCAGGTGTTGAAGTCTGGCTGGGGGAATAACGCGGCTGAGAGACTGGCGGTGGGGGCGGTGGATTTGATCTAAGGGGGGGCAGGCTGGGGAAGCGGGGCTGCAGCACCAAAGGGGTCATCTCTACTGATCTATCCTGACCCTCACCATCTTGATCCGGAATCGCAGGCAGGGACTGGGGGGGCGTCAGCGCCGCGGGGCTGGCTGTGTTGCGAGCCAGCTCGAATAAGCGCTCTCGCTCTTTGACCATGGCGACCTGACTGGCAGGCACAATGCTGAGCAGGTGCCCAGGGGTGGCATCAGCTGGATATACCAAGCTGATCCGAACTGGGTTGGATACACCTCCCTGAAGATTCAAGGTAGTGAGGGGCAAGCTTTGGCCAGAGCGCATGCCAACGTGCATTTCTTGAAGCCCTTCCTCGGTGCGTACCTGCAGTGATCCCCTGAAGGCAGTGAAAGGTTTACCACTTCCTGAGGCGGTGGGATGACTGAGAACTAGCTCATAGGGGCCAGCCCCCTTGAGATTCAGATCAACATCAAATCGAACCCCGTAGGTGCCGACATTGTCTAGGGATGAATCCACCATGCGGCTGACAAGGGGGTTTACCTGCACCTCGCGGGTACCAAAATTGTGGCGATTAGTGCTCGTTAGCGGAACGTGTAATGGGCCTTGCTGGGCAAGGTTGTGGCTGAGGCTGGCCTGATAGGCATCTCCAATGGCAACTCCCCCGACGCGGGAAAAAATGCGCCGGCCTTTGATATCAGCAATACGGTTCAAATAGACCCGGCCCGGAGCAAGCCGGCCCCGATCCAAAACAGAGATTAAATCCCAATCACTATTGGGGTCCTTGGCAGCAACAACAGCCATCTGAAAAGGGCCGTCACTGCGGCCTTTGAGCAGTGCATTGGCAATGCCAAGCGCAGGCAGCTGAGTCTGAAATAGGACAATCCGGCTGCGAGCAGGAATTGTGATTGCCTGATTGAGTTTTGGATCTAGGCGACCGCGCAGCACCTGCACAGCGGTTGCATCTCCAGGGCCGGTATTCCAAGGGCGAGGACCTAGAGGTCTAACTCCCATTTTGTGATTGATAAGGTAAGGCGCCTCAAAACTGTTCCGCACTGCACCGTTTTCAAAGCGGATGTGGACTGCCCGAAGGCCGGGATTGATCAGAATCAGCCCCAGAGTGAGTTCCGGACGCCTGGCAGAGGGAGATAGCTGGCGGCGGTTGGGTGGGAAATACTTGTGGTGCATGTGCACACCAAAATCACCGTTGAAGGTGAATTCGGCATTACGCAATGGTTGGCCAGTCTCTTCGGCGTAGGCGTGTCCAGGTGCTGTGTTGATCAGGATTCCGGGGCCTTCCACCTCCTCAGGCTGGTTCGAATGCAGAACCGGCACCTTGTTGAAGGTGCCGTTTAGGGGACGGGCCTGTTGTCCCGCCATAAGGGCTACGTAAGCGGCCGCTGGCAGCGTCTGCAACAGACCGAGGGGAACACCCAAGGCAGTTGCTATCAGCAGTTTGATCGGCCGCAACGGAAATCTGGAAATCAGGGTGTTGGGATTGAGTGCAATGGCCCCGACTGCACAAGGGTAGGACCGGCAGTCGGTTGCAAACCCAGATTGAGAGCTCGTACAGGGGCTTGGAATGGAACTGAGCGAAGGGTGTTTCAGGGCCATCGCTGGAGGAGAAACACGACACTCGGCAAGCCCGTCAGGCTCGCTAGAACCTTAATGACCTCTCCCACTTTCTCATGCTTCCCCACTTGGGCTGCTGTGGCAGCGTTGATGACGGCGGCGCTAGTAGCTGGAGGCGTCATCAAGAGCGCAAGCTGCGCATGCTGCAATTCTGGCGGGACGGGGTGGAACGCCAGCTGGCAGCTGTGAATGCTTCGATCAGCACGCTGGAGCGACAGATGGAGCGGGATGGGACCTCGGCTGGCAGCTGAGAGTTGGGAACGCGTCTGCTTTAAGGAGGGCGGAGCGCAGCTGTGCCAGGCCCTGCTTAAGTCTTCGCTGCACCGTCATCGGACTCACCTGCAGCAGGGCTGCCGTGCGCCGGTAGCTCCAGCCCGAGAGCACGACCTTCTGGATTACGCGACGTAGTCCGGGCTCAAGGCAAGCAAGTTGCTGACGCACTTCAGCCCCTTGATGGTCCCAGTCATCGGCGCCAGTGATTTCAGACTCCCAAAGCCTGACTCCTTCATCACCTTGCAGCCTGGTTTCCTCGTAGCCGGTCTGCAGGTCCAGAGGCCTGGCCAAAGCTTGACCACGCAGCAATTCTTGCCATTGGTCGAGGTTGAGCTGCAGAGCCAGGCGCAGATCATCGCAGCTGGGCTCCTGCCCGTGGTCACTGCTCCAGCTGGCCTTCAATTGACGCAGCTTGTCGTGTAGCTCCATCTGCCGGCGAGGCAACCGCACGGCCGATGCCGAATCGCGCAGGTAATGCAGGATGGCGCCACGGATGTGGGGTCTAGCAAAGGCCTCGAAAGGAGTTGCTGTTTGCGGTTTATAGAGCTCGGCGGCTCTTAGCAGGCCCATCAGTCCCACCTGAACCAGATCGTCGAGGGGCTCGGGACAGCGGCGGCAGTAGTGCAAAGCGATTGGGGTCACCAGAGCGCGGTACTGGTTGACCCGCTGGTTGCGTTGTTGGAGGGCGCGGCGGCAGAGGGGTTTGGTTTTGATCGATTGGGTCATGGACTGAAGTTGGGTTGGCAGGGTGTTCGTTCCCTTCCTTTCCAAACAGCCGTGGCGAGGCCCTAGGGCGCAACCGAAAAATTACTGAATGTCGTTCACAGGCTCACGTCGGGGGCAGCGGCAACCGCCTGCAGTAGGGCCCAAGGGCCCTCTCGCTCCAGTAGCTCGAGATCGGAACTTTCCGTGGCCAGTAAATAGCCAGCAAAGGCAAGGGCATTGAGGCTGAAGCCAGCGCAATGTTCCTGGGTGCGCCGCACGGTGAGCAGCCAGTTGTCGTCGAAGAGCAGGTTGTACGGATGCCTGGGCTGGGGGTCCTGGCACGGATGGCCCAAGCCCAGCTGCTCGGCATGCTCCAGGTACAGGGCAGCTAGATCCCTACCCCCGAGGGCATCTTTGCGGCGACTCAGCCGATAGGCCCAGGGCCAGGGCCGCTCGTCCCTATCCAGCTGAGCTTGGATTGCCGCAGCCAGGGGCGTGCTGGCTTCTCCAGCTCGGCGGGGCAGCAGCTGCAGATGCCGGTGGGGCTGGCTGGCGCCGGAGGCGGCACAACTGTTGAAGAACCACAGCCCACCTGTGTCCCTGGCCAGGAAAGAGACCCCGCGCCAGTCATCCGCAGAAAGCCAGCCGGATTGCGGCTGCCAGGAGTCCGTGATCAGCAGCAGATGGCCCGCCTGCACTGGATATTTGTTGAGCAGCACCACATGGCCGCTGCTGAGCCTTTCCACTTCCAGGGCTTGCTCCCAGGGCAAAAAGGGATTGGGCTTGGGGCCACCCCGGCGTAGGTGTTTGGGGGTGGTGCTCAGCAAACGCCGCAACACAAATGGCTGCTGCTGCGGAGCGGCCAGTACCTCGGTAGCTAGCGGAACCAGGGAGCCGCTGGCCTCCGCCTGGCTGGATAACTGCAGCGCCAGCTGCCAGATGCGTTCAGCTCGCACCAGCCTTGAGGCGGGCCAGGGATGCTCCCTGGTAGTAGTGACCAAGAATCTGGTTGTAGCGATAGCCCTGCTTAGCCAGATCCTGGGCGCCGTGCTGGCTCATGCTTGCGCCGAGATGGCCATGGGCTTCCAGGGATATCTGGCGGTTTGCGGCATAAAGACTTTCCACGATGGCGCCCTGATAGCTGAGGATCATGCCGGCGGTGCTAGCGGCAGCCTGGCGGGTGCGTTCGTTGCTGCTGGAGAGGCCCTTGTAGGCCTGCCAGCGGGTTGTGTCACCAAGATGCCAGTGACGGTTGGCTGGGCGAGCCATGTGGGCGAGGGCATAGGAGCGGGCGGCTACGGCCTGGGCCCGCAGAGCCTCTAGCGACCAGCTGCTAGGCATCTCAGCTCCAACCACGGCACCGATGTAGGTCTCGAGACCAACGTGATTGACCACCCTGAGCGCGCCACTCTCCGGTATCAGACGCAGGCGACCTCCATAGGGGCGGCCGTTAACCAGTAGGGAGCTCCCACTGGTCTGTAGCCAGGCCTCTGGGCCCTGGAGCCAGAGTTCACTGAGGTTCACCGAACTGCCAGCGCCGCCCTGTTGGAGCAGCTGGCCATCTCGGCTGACCACCTGCCAGGCTCCGCTGGCGGAGAGATCGGGCTTGGAACCGGCGCCGAGCAGGGCGACGCGGATTTCTAGATCGACTCCCGGACCCGCATCGGGCTCAACCAGGCCGAGGCTGGCATTGGCAGGGGCATTTGCTTGAGGTGTGGCCCGGCGCGCCTCGAGACGGCGCAATTGCTCAGCTGCGCTAGTGGTGTCTTGCGCCGGGGGCGGCGTAACAATAAGGGCATCCAGCAACTCGCCCTGGGCGGCCCCATAGGGTCGGGGAGCCAGGCCCTGGGCCGCAAATCCCACCGCCACGGCCACAACAGCCATGGGGCCAGCCAGCATCAGTCTGTGGCTGAAGAGACCATGGAGGCGTAGATCTCTTTTTTGGAGTAGTTCTCTGGTCTGAAGTAGGCCCTGATTCAGGCGCAGGCGACCAGGGAAGCCCAGGACTCGGCTCCGGAGCCATCTGCCTGCACCCACAATGTGCCGTTCCAAAGGAGATGACCCGAACCGCTAAGTCGGATCATGCCCGAAGAAGAGCTTTCGCACACCATCCCCCCCGGCCGCGGCGAGCACTGCCAACCCACCACGGAGCTGCGGCCTAGGCGATCGAGCCAAAAAGGGGCAACCAGCGCGTGGGCAGATCCAGTTACCGGATCCTCATCAATGCCAAGGCCGGGAGCGAAGAAACGCAGCTGGTAGTCGGCTGGCCGTCCAAGCACGCAGGGACGGTCGTTTATCGATCCGGTATCGATGGCCTGCATCAACACCAAGCCGGCCCGATCAGGACCCTCTAATTCCGCAGCCAGGCCAGGCAACTGGGCCAGCGCGACCTCTGGCGTTAGCAAGGCCACCCGATAACCGAGGCCTGAGCTCCAGTAGGCCAGGGGTGAGGCTCCTAGGCGTTTATGCAGCAACCGGATCAGCGCTGGCGCTGGCTCGGTCGGCAGCAGACCGGCGCTGGGCAGCACCAGCTGCCCAGAGCTGCCGCTGGCATCAAGGGCTACCGCCAGGGGGCCGCTGCGGGTAACCAGCTCCAACCCCTGCCCTGGCGCCAGCTGCTGCCAGTGGCCCAAGGCCAGCAGGGCGGCAAGGGTGGCATGGCCGCAGAGGGGGACTTCGCAGCTGGGGGTGAACCAGCGCAGGGTCCAGCGGCCCTGCTGCTGCAGCAAGAAAGCCGTCTCAGACTGGTTGAGACTGCGGGCAATGGCCTGCAGGGCAACATCGCCCAAGGGCTGGTCTAGATGCACCACGGCCGCACCGTTGCCGCAACAAGGTTCATCAGCAAAGGCCTCAACCAGCACAGCTGGCCGGGCGACAAGGGGCACGACGGCAGAGCCCGGCAAGCTCATGATTGCTGCCACTCGGGCCGCAGATCTCGCTCCATCAGAGCCTTGACGGCGGCTGCAGGGGTGCTGTGGCCTTCGAGCACCAGCACAACCTGCTCGCAGATCGGCAGATGCCAGCCTTTGCGGCTGGCAAGCTGCAGGGCCGCTCTGGCCGTGCGAGGACCCTCAACGGTTGCTGAGATGCGCTCGCTTGCCTGCTGTTCGCTGCAGCCCTCGGCCAGAAGCACGCCACAGCGATAGTTGCGGCTGAGGCTGCTGTTAGCAGTCGCCAACAGATCACCCAAGCCAGCCAGGCCGTAGAGAGTGCTGGTGGCACCGCCCAAACCCTCCAACACCACGCCAATCTCGGCTAAGCCCCGGCAGAGCAGGGAGGCCTTGGCGTTTGCACCTAGCGCCAGACCATCGGAGATGCCTGCCGCCACGGCCATCACGTTTTTGAGGGCCCCTGCAGCCTCGGTGCCGATCGGATCGGTGTTTGTGTAGAGGCGCAGCGAGGTGTCGCTGAGCTGTTGCTGAAAGCGACGGGCTAGATCCTGATCCGCAGCTGCGATCACGCTGGCCGCGGGTAGTCCTTGGCGCACCTCGGTTGCCAGATTCGGCCCACTCAGCACCAGCAAGGGGGCCTCCGCCAACTGATTTGACCAGAGCTGGGTGGCAGTTGCCAGCAGCTGGAGATCCAACCCCTTGCTGCAACTCAATAGGGGCAGTCCGGTGGGCCAATGGGGAGCCAGCTGCTCAGCCAGGGGCTGGACCCCTGCCATGGCTACCGCCGAAACCACCAGATCCTGATTAGCCAGCAGGTCCACCGGACTGGTGCCAGATCGCCGGGACCAACCCGTGACGATGTGACCTTGCTGACCCCAGCGCTCAAGCAGGGTTTGCCCCCAAGCCCCCAGGCCCAACACGGCAATGCGAATGCCCATCGACTCCGAAGCAGCAGGCAGGTAGGCACTGCCATCATGAGACAAGCCCATGGCTGCGGCTTCAGCTCTGGGATTTTGTGGCAATGAGCTCAGCTTCGCCCTGGCAGGACTGGCACGGCACTGGCCTTGTGGTGGGGTGTGGCGGCATCGGCCAGGCCCTGCTCCAGGAGCTGGCCAGCATCGCCCCAGGGCTGCAGCTTGTGGGAGCCTCACGCCAGGACTGGCGCTTGCCAAAGGATCCCCTATGGGGCGATGTCGAGTTTTTAGCGCTGGATCTCACCGACGACTCCAGCCTCTCGGCGTTGGCAGCGAGCCTGGAGAATCGCCCCCCCCTGCGGCTGGTGATCAACACGGCCGGCCTGCTGCATGGGCCCCTGCTTCAACCGGAAAAGCGGCTCAGCCAGGTGAATCGCCAGGCCCTAGAGCGCAGCTTTGCGGTGAATGCCTTTGCGCCCCTTTTACTGGCCCAGGCGATCGAATCCCTGCTCAGCCCCGCAGACCCATTTCATTTCGCCAGCCTTTCGGCCCGGGTGGGAAGCATTGGCGATAACCAACTCGGTGGCTGGTACGCCTACCGGGCCGCCAAGGCTGCCCAAAATCAGATGCTGCGCACCCTGGCCCTGGAATGGGCTCGCAGAAAGCCCAAGGGGTGTGTGAGCCTGCTGCACCCCGGAACCACGGCCACGGGCCTCTCCGCTCCCTTCCAGGCCGGTGTGCCGCCAGATCGGTTGTTCAGCCCAGAGCGCGCTGCTCGACAGCTGCTCAACGTATTGGCGCTGCTTGGGCCGCAACAGACTGGGCAGTTCTGGGCCTGGGATGGCCAGCAAATCGCCTGGTAGCTCTGAAATCAAGCAGCGTTTGCTTGCAGGATTGCTAGGGAAATCACCTCCAAAGCGGAGTCCTCCGTGGCCTCCAGGCGCACCGGTGGTGCCATGCCGTCCTCGTAGGCCTCAAGCCAACGCGGCGCGCAGACACACCAATGGTCTCCAGGCTTGAGACCGGGGAAGCCGTAGGCGGGCGCCGGGGTACTTAGGTCGTTTCCCTGGGCCTGGCTGTAGCGCAAGAAGGCATCGCTAACGACGCAGCAGACGCTGTGACGTCCCAGGTCGGAGGCATTGGTGCGGCAATGACCGTCGCGGAACCAACCTGTCATTGGTTGGCAGCCGCACACCACCAAGGGTTCACCCAGCACATTTAGCGAAGCGGGGGCAGGCTGGCTGAAATCGCTCATGGGAACCGGGGAAAATTGGGATAGCTCCAGTCTGGCCAGGCAGTTCGGAGCTTGCAGCACTGGTCTGAGCACAGGCTTCAGAGCTATGCGAAAGGCAACACACCCGCACAAAGTTGGGCTGGGTAGTTGACGGATTCCGGGGGGGAGGCGTTAAAGGTCGATGAGCGCGTTCACCCTGTCTTTCAGCGCGGCCCCCTTCATGAGCTGGGAATTCTCCGAAGACGCGGCCTTTCTGGCCCTCTGCGACGCGTACAAAGAAAGCGGTGAACCCTCCGCCATGGAATTCCTCGCCCACGGCGAAGGAGCTTTCCATTTCCAGGAACTCACCCAGAACGCCGCCGGCGAAGGCATCGACCTGAGCGACTCCTCCAACCTGGAGGAGTTTCAGCAGGAGGTGATCGACGCCCTCGAAGAGCTGTGCAGCTAGAGCTCAGGAGTAGAAAAAAGCAATCTCCTTAGCTTTCAAACCATCCCAACCGGCGGCCTTAAGCCGCTCATCAAGGCTGGCTTGGTCGAAATGCTTCGAGCCTGTCTTGACGATGCGATTGCGCATCGATTTTTTGACGCCGCTGCGGGCCCGCTGGCTTTCAAGGTCCATTACCTCCGTGTAGAGAGCGATCATCTCGGCGGGGATTGGGGTGCCATCAAGGTCGATGCCCGAGGCGATTGCGGCATCAACGCCGCCTGGACCGGCAATGGCCATAGCCGTTTTGCAAGGTGATTGACCAGGCTAGAAGCCGCCGCCCCCCTGCTCAGGCTGAGAAGTAACGGGCTTGGCTATGGAGGGCCACCAGGGCAGTTGTGCTCTGCTCTGGTTCGAGTTGGTCGCTCTCATCCATCGAAAGACCAATCCGCTCGGCACCGAGCCAGGCGAGCTGCTGGCGGGAGTCGGCCACGTTTGGGCAGGCGGGGTAGCCAAAGGAGTAGCGGCTACCCCGATAGCGCTGGGCCAGCACGTCGCGCAGCGGCATCGCGGCCGGATCAGCAAAGCCAAGCTCACGCCTGATGCGCGCATGCACCCATTCGGCCAAAGCCTCAGCCATCTGGACCCCAAGTCCATGGAAATAGAGGTAATCGGTGTATTGATCGGCTTTAAAAAGCTGCTGGGCAAAGCTGGTGGCGCCTTCGCCCATAGTTACGGCCTGCATCGGCAACACATCGGTTGGCAGCAAAGAGCCATCGGCTGCAATTGCGAGATCTCGGTAAAAATCAGCGATGCAATAGCGGTTGCCTGAGCGCTGGCGGGGCAGTTCAAAGAGTCCTAATTGTTGCTGGCGCTTAGCTGGGTCAAACAAGACCACGGCGTTGCCACTACGGCCGCAAGGGAAATAGCCGTAGGCCACCCGCGGCGACAGGAGGCCCTCCTCGAGACAGCGACCCATCCAGTGCTGCAGAACAGGCTCCGCCTTCTCGGCCAGCATTGCTTCGTAGTCTTCGCGGCTCTGCTGCTGGGTCTTACGCAGCTGCCACTGGCCCGCAAATAGGGCGTTGCGATCTAGGTAAGCGAATACTTCCTGCAGGTCGATCTCCTGCTCTGTCAAAACCTGGCTGCCCCAGAAAGGTGGCTCAAGGGCGCTCTCCTCGGCCACAGCCGTAGAGCGCTGATCATTTGAGCTCTGATCATTTAGTTCCGAGCTGGGAGTGGCTTCTGGGGTGGAAATAGCTGCTACTTCAATCGCCGCATCAGCCTTGGCAGGCTCTTCTGCGGAGGACTGAGGGGAGGTGATGCCAAGCCCCTCCGGAATCGTTCCAAGGAAACCCTGCAGGTCATCCCAATCACCAGCGGCCTTTGCCTCCATCAGGGCGTCCATGAAACGCAAGTCGGCAAATGCGTCGCGGCCGTAGATAACTTGACCTTGATAGGCGGCCCGACAATCGCCATTTACAAACCTAGGCGTAAGTGCTGCTCCGCCAAGTATTACCGGTACGGCGATGCCAGCCTGATTAAAGGCTTCCAGATTGTCTTTCATGAAGGCCGTCGATTTCACAAGTAGACCGCTCATGGCAATGCAGTCTGCTTGATGCTTCTGCTGGGCATCGATAATGGCCTCGCAGCTCTGCTTGATGCCTAGATTGACAACCTCATAACCGTTATTAGTGAGAATAATATCTACAAGATTTTTACCTATATCATGCACGTCACCTTTAACAGTGGCGATCAGGAATTTACCCTTGGCCGAGCTTTCTCCCTCGGCCGTTTCCATGTAGGGCTCGAGATGGGCTACCGCCGCCTTCATGGTTTCGGCGCTCTGTAGTACGAAGGGCAATTGCATCTGGCCGGAGCCGAAGAGTTCGCCCACCACCTTCATGCCGTCGAGCAAAAAGGTATTAATGATCTGCAGGGGCGGGTAAGTGGCAAGCGCTTCGTTTAGGGAGGCATCAAGCCCGATGCGCTCACCATCAATGATGTGCTGCTTGAGACGCTCCTCCACCTTCAGGTCGGCTAGGGAGGGGCCTGAGGCCCTGGCCTCTTTGGCGCTCACCCCTTCAAACAAGGTGGTGAGCACGGTGAGCGGGTCGTAGCTGCAAATAGCACCCGGCTCATTTGTCTCAAAGCGGCGCCGGTCGTAGATCAGATCGCGGCACACCTGCTGATGCTCTGGACTGATCTTTGCCAGGGGCAGGATCTTGGCAGGGCTAATGATCGCCGCATCCATGCCGGCTTCGCAGCAGTCGTGCAGAAACACCGAATTGAGCACAATCCGAGCCGCCGGCGACAGTCCGAAACTGACGTTGCTGACGCCCAGCACCACATGCACCCCTGGTAGGTCCGTGCGAATGCGGCGGATTGCCTCAATCGTGGCTGCTCCATTGAGGCGATCTTCCTCAATGCCCGTGGATATCGGTAGGGCTAGGGGGTCGTAGAAAATCTCGTGAGCAGGAATGCCAAACTCAACCGCATCTCGGTAGGCGCGCTGGGCAATAGCAAACTTGCGCTCGGCTGTGCGTGCCATGCCCTCTTCATCGATGGTGCCAACGACCACCCCGGCGCCATAGGCCTTGGCCAGCTCCAGCACCTTGAAGAAACGCTCATCCCCATCTTCGTAGTTGGTGGAATTGAGGATGCATTTACCACCGGACACCTTGAGCCCGGCCTCCATCTTCTGCCACTCGGTGGAGTCAAGCATCAACGGCAGGTTGACGTTGGTGACAAGACGGCTCACCAGCTTATGCATGTCCCGTTCACCATCGCGACCGACGTAATCGACGTTGACGTCGAGCACGTGGGCGTTCTCCTTCACCTGACCCCGCGCCACTCCCACCAGGCCATCCCAATCCTCCTCAGCTAGCAGCTCGCGCACTTTCTTGCTGCCGCTGGCGTTAAGCCGTTCACCAATGATCAAGAAGGAATTGTCCTGGTGGTAGGGCGTGGTGCTGTAGATCGAGGCCGCGGCAGGCTCACCCTGCAGCAGGGGGCGGGCGTGCTGGGACTGGGGGGTGCGCACCGGTCGAGCAGCTGGATGCAGCTCGGCTGCCAATTCGGTCAATGCGGCGATGTGGGCAGGGGTGGTGCCGCAGCAGCCACCTATAACCTGCACGCCTAGATCTTCAACGAAGTGCAGCAACTGCATCTTCATTTCGAGCGGGGTCAAGCGGTAGTGGGCTACACCGCCAATGTTTTCTGGCAGGCCGGCATTGGGGATACAGCTCACAACAAACGGACTGTGCTCACTCAGGTAGCGGATGTGCTCCTTCATCTGCTCCGGTCCCGTGGCGCAGTTGAGCCCCAGCACATCAATCGGGAATGGCTCCAGGATCGCCACCACAGCAGCTATATCGGAGCCGACCAACATTGTGCCGGTGGTCTCCATCGTCACGCTCACCATCAACGGACGCCGCTGGCCGGTCTTGGCGAAGGCGTCCTCAATGCCCTGCAGGGCCGCCTTGATCTGCAGCACGTCCTGGCAGGTCTCGACGATAAATAGATCCACATCTCCCGCCAGCAGCCCTTCGGCCTGCTCAGCAAACGATGCCTTCATCGTGTCGAAATCGATGTGGCCGAGGGTCGGCAGCTTGGTGGTCGGCCCCATGGAGCCAGCCACGAAGCGCGGCTTGTCTGGGGTGGAGTAGGCAGCGGCAACTTCACGGGCCAGCTCTGCTGCCCTCTTGTTGAGGGCAAAGGTCTGGTCGGCGATGTCGTATTCAGCCAGCACCAGCGAGGTGGCCCCGAAGGTGTCGGTTTCGATCACATCGCAGCCCGCCTCCAAAAACTGGCGATGCACTGCCTGCACCGCATCGGGGCGGGTGAAAACCAGATTTTCATTGCAGCCCTCAAGGGCGGCGCCGCCGAAATCATCGGGGCCCAGATCCATCTGCTGCAGCGAGGTGCCTGTGGCACCGTCGAACACCAGCACTGGCCGCTCGGGCCCATGCAGGCGCTCAAGAAAGCCGATTCGCTTAACCAGCTGGGGTGCTACTGCCGCAGTCATGTTGATCAACCGTCTACGCGAATCCGGGTCACCCAGTGGTCATAGGCGGAATCGCGGCCTTCTGTGATTGCCGTTAGGCGATCACGAATCGCATTCATTATCGGCCGCTGGCCAGGCATGTCGGTGGTCTCCACCCGGCGCACCGGGGTGACCTTGGCGGCGGTGCCGCTGAGGAACACTTCATCAGCTACAAACAGCTCGCTCTTATCGACAGGACGCTCCAGGGTGGGAATGCCCATGGCCTGGGCCAGTTCCAGCACGCTGGCGCGGGTGATGCCTTCAAGGATGTCCTGATCAACCCCGGGGGTGATCAATACGCCATCTCGAACAATAAAAAGATTCATGCCGCTGGCTTCACTTACCTTGCCGCGACTGTTGAGCAGCAGGGCCTCATCAAAACCGCTTTTTACAGCTTCTGTTTTGGCCAGGGAGCTGGTGATGTAAGCACCACTGATTTTGCCGCGCAGGGGCAAGGAGCGGTCTTCCTGGCGGGTCCATGAGGAGATGCGGCAGCTCACACCCTCTGGGGAGAGGTAGTCGCCCAGCTCCAGTCCGTAGATGAGAAAATCGGTCTCAATATTGTGTAGCCGGGGCGCGATACCCAGATCACTGGTGTAGACAAAGGGGCGCAAATAAACTGGGCAGGTTGGTTTATTAGCCCGCAAGAAGGTCACGATCGCTTCGTGGATGGTTTCTTCGGGTAGCTCAGTGAGCAGCAGCCGGGCACTTTGGCTGAGGCGGCGGGTGTGGCGATCGGCGCGGAAAAGCAGGATCTCAGCTGGATCGCTGGGATTGGGCAGGGCCCGCATGCCGCCAAAGGCTGCAGTGCCGTAGTGGAGGGCGTGGGTGGCCACCGACAGGGTGGCTTCGGCAAAGGGCACGCATCGGCCACCGAACCAGGCGTAGGGCAGGAACTGGTGCATGGTGAGGGCGAAGTGGGCGGTGCTTGCGCGGCGGCCTGAGGCCGGAATGAACCGATCTTCTCATCGCAGCAAGCAGGATGGGGCGATGCATCGCTTGGCATCGATACCTGGGGGAGGAGCAGCAGCCGATATCGGCGCCCTGGTGGAGCAGCCTGCCGCGCCTGTGCTGCTGCTCAGCAGTGCCGACACCGACCTGTTGGCCATTGACCAGCTGCTTGAGCGGGAACCCCAGCTGCTGACAGCTGAGCTGCGCGGCCTAAACCTGGCGGCCCTGGCCCACCCGGCCCAGATCGACCACTACCTCAATTTCACGGTGCGCCACGCCCGGCTGGTGGTTGTGCGGTTACTGGGGGGAAGGGGCCACTGGAGTTATGGCTTGGAGCAGCTCCAGAACTGGGCAGGCACAGCTCCAGGGCGCCAATTGCTCGTGCTGGCTGGCACGGCCGATGAGGAGCAGGTGCTGGCGGGGCTGGGCACCGTTGATCCTGAATTAGCAATCGGCCTGGCCCGCTGCCTGCGGGAGGGGGGACCCGCCAACCTGCGCCAACTGCTACGGGCTTTGCAGGGTCTGCTCGAAGGTCGGTCCCCAGCGCCGCCCCGAGCCGAGCCCATCGCCGATCCACTAGCCCATGATTGGCAGCAGGAGAAAGGCCCTCGCGTAGGCGTGATCGCCTATCGGGCCCTGCTGCAGGCCGGTGACCTGGCGCTGATGGATGCCACCCTGCTGGCCCTGCGCCGGGCGGGACTATGCCCGCGGGCGCTGTGGGTAAGCGGCCTACGGGATGGGGCGGTGCAGCGGGGTGTGGCCGACCTGCTGCAGCGGGAAGCAGTCCAGGCCGTGTTGTGCAGCACCTCCTTTGCCTCAGTGCAGTTTGAGGAGGCCGGCCTAGGGGCGCCGCTATGGGAGCAACTAGGTGTGCCGGTGCTGCAGCTGCTTTGCAGTAGCCAGCCCCGCAGCCGCTGGCAGACCAGCAGCATCGGCTTGGGCCCAACCGACCTCACCCTCCAGGTGGCCTTGCCAGAGTTGGACGGGCGGCTCACTACTCGCATTGGCGCCTTTAAGGAGACCGTGGGCGCCAGCGAGCGTCTGGCCTCGGCCCTGCAGCGCTACCAACCGGATCCGGAACGGCTGGCCTGGATCGCCCAGCTCTGTGCCAACTGGATCCGCCTGCGCCAAACCCCAGCTGCCGAAAGGCGCGTTGCGCTTGTGCTGGCCAACTACCCAACCCGCAACAGCCGCCTCGCCAATGGCGTCGGACTCGATACGCCGGCTTCAACGGCCTTGATGTTGCAGTGGCTTGCCGGGGCTGGTTACAAGTTGCAGGGCCCACTGCCTGTTGATGGCGAGGCCCTGATCCAGATGCTGCTGGCTGGACGCAGCAACGATCCGGAAAGCGAGCACAGACCCGCCCTGACCCTGCTGCCCCTTGCCACATACCAGGACTGGTATGCCTGCCTCCCCAGCGAGGGCCGCCAAAGGCTAGAGGCGGTGTGGGGACCGCCTGAACTCGATGTCGCTCTGGTTAGCGCCGCCGGAGCTGCAGCCGGCTTCCCGATCCGTGGTCTGCAGCTCGGCCACGTGAGCGTGTTGATCCAGCCTGACCGCGGCTACGACAGGGATCCGACCCTCAGCTATCACAGCCCCGACCTACCTCCCACCCACGCCTACCTGGCCCAATACCTCTGGCTGCGCCAGGAGTTTGGCGCCCATGCGGTGGTGCATGTGGGCAAGCACGGCAACCTGGAATGGCTGCCTGGCAAGGGATTGGGGCTGTCCGCCAGCTGTTTTCCAGAGTGGGCCCTGGGGCCGCTGCCACACCTTTATCCCTTCATCGTCAACGATCCCGGCGAGGGTTCCCAGGCCAAGCGCCGCAGCCAGGCGGTGATCCTCGATCACCTGACGCCACCCCTCGGACGGGCAGGCCTGCATGGGGCCCTGCAGCGACTTGAGGTGCTGCTGGATGAGTATTGGGAAGCCTGTCAGCTCGGCAGTGAACGGGCAGGCCCCCTGCGCCAGACCCTGGCCGAGCAGCTCGAGAACCTGGAGCTACCCCTCGGCGGCGGCGCGGAACTCGATAGCCGGCTCGATGCCGCCGATGGCTACCTCTGCGAGCTCAAGGAGGCCCAGATCCGCCTGGGGCTCCACACCTTCGGCACCCTGCCGGAGCCCGATCGGCTGGCGGAGCTGCTGCTCTGCCTTGCCCGCTGTCCGTTGGCGGCGCAACCCGGCCTCACCCAGGCCCTGGCGCAAGACCTGCAGCTCAGCTTCGACCCCTGGGGCGATGAAGACAGCACGCCCCTGGGCCAGCCAGACCAGCAACGGCTCCAGGCCGCCTTTGGCGGAGAGCTACCGCGCCTGGTGGGAGATGGGGTTGCGCTGTTGGAGGCGCAAGCACTGACCTTGGTGGAGCAGGAGCTGGCCGGTTTGCAACAAAGCCAAGCCAAGGCTTCGCCCTTGGCTGGACCCAGGCTGCAGCGGGCGCTGCAGCACCTGCGCCAGGCCCTGCTGCCCCCCCTACTGGCCTGCGGCCGCGCCGAGCGGGAAGCCTTCCTGCGGGGCCTGGAGGGGGAGCGCATTGCCGCAGGACCCTCCGGCGCCCCCACCCGCGGCCGGCCAGACCTGCTGCCGACGGGGCGCAACTTTTACAGTGTCGACCTGCGCGGGCTACCCACAGAAGCGGCCTGGGACCTGGGCCGCCGCAGCGCCGAGTTGCTGCTGGAACTGCACCTTCAAGAGCAGGGGGAGCACCTGGGCAACTTGGCCCTATCGGTTTGGGGCACGGCAACGATGCGCAATGGCGGCGAAGACATCGCCCAGGCCCTGGCCCTACTTGGCGTGAGACCGATTTGGGACGGACCCACCCGCCGCATGGTGGATCTGGAGGTGATTCCCCTCAGCCTGCTGGGCCGGCCGCGGGTGGACGTCACCCTGCGCATCTCAGGACTGTTCCGCGACGCCTTCCCCCAGCTGGTGGGGTGGGTTAACCGGGCCACTGAACTGGTAGCCGCTCTAGCCGAACCAGAGGCAGACAACCCCCTCGCCGCCGCCTACCGCCGCGAAGGCCACAGCGCCCGCGTCTACGGCTCAGCGCCAGGGGCCTACGGGGCTGGCCTGCAGGGTTTAATCGACAGCGGCCACTGGGAGGAGCGGGCAGACCTGGGCGAGGCTTTTTTGAACTGGAGCAGCTGGCGTTACGACAGCCAGGCCGGGGCTGCTGGGCAGGCTGGAATCGAAGCCCAGGCCGACCGGAGCGGCCTGGAGCAACGGCTCAAGGCGGTGCAGGTGGTGTTGCACAACCAGGACAACCGGGAGCACGACCTGCTCGACTCTGACGACTACTACCAGTTTCAGGGAGGCTTAAGTGCAGCGGTGGAGCTGGTCTCAGGGCAGCGCCCAGCACTTTGGTTTGGCGACCATTCCCGAGCTGCCCGGCCCAGGCTGCACCGGCTGGAGCGGGAGTTTGACAAGGTGCTGCGCAGCCGTGTGCTCAACCCCCGCTGGATCGAAGCGATGAGAGGTCACGGCTACAAGGGCGGCTTCGAAATGGCTGCCAGCCTCGATTATTTGTTTGCCTACGACGCCAGTACCGGCCGAGTGCCTGACTGGGGCTACGGCGCCATCTGCGACCAGTGGCTCGGGGATCAGACAGTGCGTGATTTTCTGGTGCAGAGCAATCCCTGGGCCCTGCGCGACATGGCCGAACGGCTCCTGGAAGCCCACAACAGGGGGCTGTGGGAAGGGGCACAAAAAAACCAGCTGGAGCAGTTGCGCCAGCTGGTTCTTGATAGCGAAAGTCTGATTGAGCAGCGCTAAGGCAACCAAGCCGGCTTGCTCAACCTTTCAATTCTCTGCTCATGCGCTTGAAGGGATCAATGTCGCCAGCCTTGCCGCTGGCCTGCTGGCTGCTCTGGGCCTGAGACCTTGCCATTGCAGCTGCCTGGGCCTGGGCCTGAGCTTGAGCTTGCGCCTGCTCCTGCTCCTGCTTGATCGCTGCGGTACCACCAGGCACGTTCACCCCCATGGCAGAACCTTTCATGCGCTGATCAAGCTCCGCCTGGGACATGGTTTGGGCGAAGGTCTTCTTGACTGGTTTTGGGACACCACGGGTGAGATCAAAGGCTGGTTCAGCCTGGCTGGTCTGCCCACCCAAGCCATCAGAGACCCGCTCCAGCCGCGACTCCATCGAAGCCACCTCTGCCACCATCTCCTTGTTGCCCGGGCTGTCAGCCGAGCCCGGGAAGGTGCGGCGAATGGTGTTGGATCGCCGCATGAAATCAACGTTGCCCATGCTGCTGGAAGCATCGGCGTCCAGGAAGAAGGTCTCAACCTCCTTTTTGGGCTGGGGGGTCTTCGGGGCGGCGGCGTTGCCGTCGCGGGTGGCGAACAGGCGATCAAACAAACCCATCGTCTGCCAGGGGTAAGCGTCAGGAAACCCTAGCGGCCAAGAAGCGCTAGTCCATGGGTATCGGTACCGCAACTCATCAAAAGGCCACGTTGCTGCAGCTCAGCGGCGATCGCATCGCACACCAGAGGCGTTGGTGTCCAGCGCGGCTGCATCTGGTAGTCGTACCAGGCCTCGGCGCCATCAAAACCAAGACGATCAGCCGCAGCTATCAATCGCTGGAAGGGCAGGCGGTAGCGGGCGGGATGGGCAAGCAGCAGCAGGCCCCCCGCTTGGCGCCCCGCTTCCAGCACCGCCTCAGCGTGGAGCGCTGGCCCCACCAGGGCCCGGCCCTGCAGGTAAGGCTCAAGGCTGGGGTGATCGGCATCAAAACCAAGAACCAGCACATGCACCAAACAACCCTCGAGCAAGCAGCTGATTTCCACCCCTCGCCAGAAGCTGGGCACGGCACGGCCCTCGCTAGCCGCCGCCTCAAAGACCTCCATGGCAGGACCGTGGGCGGCCAGGCTGTGGTGATCGGTGATCGCTAGGTGCTCCAGACCGAGGTCTAGGGCCTGCTGGGCCAGCTCAAGGGGGCTCAGGCTGCCGTCGCTGCAGATGGTGTGGCAATGGAAATTGACCCGGCCAGGGCAGCAGGCCGGCGTCAGCTGGCGGAGCACCTGGCGCAAGGGGTGATCAGGCACTCGGGGACAACCGCTCCGCCCGCAGCCGCCGCCAGCGGGCATAGAACTGAATCGAAGCAGCCATGAACACCACCAGGGCCACCACGAACCAGGTGGCAGCGCCGGTGGGGAATTGGTTTTTGAACACCACCAGCATCACCACGATCACCAGCAGCAGGGTGGGCAGCTCGTTTAAGGCCCGCAATTGCTTCGGGCTCCAGCTGCAGGCTCCCCTGTTGAGCTGACCCATCAACCGATAGCAAAAGGCGTGATAGGCCAGCAGGGCCGCCACGAAAGCCAGCTTGGCGTGCATCCAGCCCTGCTGCAGCCAGGCGGGATTCACGCTCAGCAGGCCAGCCGCACACACCACTGCGACCACCATGCCGGGGGTGGTGATGATGTTGGCCAGACGGCGTTCCATCAAGCCGTACTGGGCCTGGAAAGCCGGCCGCAGGGATTCCTCCAGCTCCTCAGCCTCGCGGTGATAGATGAACAGCCGCACTAGATAGAAAAGCCCGGCAAACCACACCACCACCCCCACGATGTGGAGAGTCTTGAACCAGAGGTAGGCCTCGGCGGGCCAGCTCAGGGTCAATAAGGGCATGGCGGTAGTTCAAGCAGGGGCCCACAAGCTAGGCCCGCAGTGCTCAGTGGGCCGCAGCAGTCAGTGGGCTGCAGCGGTGGCCCGGATCGCCGCCAGCTCCTCGGCGGAGATCTTCTCGAGCTGCTTCATCACCAGCCCCATGCGGTGATTGCGGCGCAGACCCTCTTGGTTCCGAGCCAGGAAATCCCAATAAAGGGCATTGAATGGGCAGGCATCCGGACCAGTGCGCTGCTTGGGGTTGTAGCTGCAGCCCTTGCAGTAGCTGCTCATCCGATTGATGTAATTGCCGCTGGCGGCGTAAGGCTTGCTGGCCAGCATGCCGCCATCGGCAAACATCCCCATGCCGAGCACGTTGGTTTGCATCACCCAGTCGTAGCCGTCAATGAACATGCGGTGAAACCAGGCGGTGAAGGCCTGGGGATCGAGGCCGGCGATCAAGCCGTAGTTGGCTAGCACCATCAAGCGCTGGATGTGGTGGGCGTAGCCGCTTACCTCGAGCTCGGCCAGCACGGTGTCCATGCAGGCCATGCCACTGCCGCCCAGCTGCTCCAGCCAGCCGGGCAGGGGGCGATTGGCGCCGAAGTGATTTCGAGCTGGGTAGTCGGGTCCGAACCACCAGTAGAGGCCGTGGGTGTATTCGCGCCAGCCCAGGATCTGGCGAATCACCCCTTCCAGGCAGGCCAGGGGGGTACCCCGCTCCAGCCCTGCCTGCTCCAGCCTGCGGATCACCTCAAGCGGATGCAACAGGCCAATGTTGAGATAAGGGGAGAGCAGGGCGTGCCACAGGGTGGGCTGGCCGCTGACCATGGCGTCCTGGAACGGGCCGAAGCCATCGAGGCGCGTATAGATGAAATGCTCCAGCACCTCCAGCGCCTGGCTGCGGCTAACTGCCCAGCCGAACGGCGCACTGCTCCCTGGTAAGCCAGGGTCAGCATCGGCCTCAAGCTCCTGGGCCAGCTGGTCCACCTTGGCAATCACGGCCCGGGTGATTGCATCTGGCTCAAACACCAAGGGCTCTGGCCCCACCAGCCCCTTGGGCGGTGCCTTGCGATTCTCCTGGTCGTAGTTCCACTGGCCACCAAGCGGCTGGCCGTCATCGCTCATCAGTACGCCAAAACGTTTGCGGCCCTCCCGATAGAACAATTCCATGCGCAGCTGCTTGTAAGGAGCAGCCCAGGCGCCGAAATCATCCCGGCTCCAGAGAAAGGCATTGGAGAGGTGCCACACCAGGGGCGTAGGCAGGGGCAACCGTTCAATCGCTTCCCGAAAGGGGCGCTCGGCTGGCTCCATCAGGTGCAGCTCGCTGATCTCGTGCTCAGCCAGCCAATCCTCTAGCGCCTCAGCAAAGGTCGAGGTCTCAAGCAGGTCCACCGTCCAACCCCGCTGGCGCAACTCGGCCGCGAAGTGGCGCATGGCACTCCAGACCAGCACCAGCTTCTGCCGGTGATAGCGGCGTTGCTGCAGCACCGAGCTGCTCTCAATCAGCAACACCCGGGCGGTTGCGGGGGTGTGGGCTGCCAAAGCTGCCTGGAGCGGGTCTAGCTGGTCGCCCAGCACCCAGATGCCAATCACGCTCAGGCCTCCCCAGCCAGGCGGCAGGCACGGCGGGCTACGGCCGCGGCATAGCCCCGCTCCACCGGACCAGCCAGGGGGCTGAGCACCCCATTGCGGCAATCCACCACCAGACGCTCGTGCTGACCCTGCTGGTCGTTTACCCGCAGCCGCAGCTGCCAGTGATGCTTAGCGCTGCGGTGGATCTCATCACCACAGACGGGCCCAACGCAGATGCCGGGGGCGCCAAGGGCCGGCGGCGTTAGGGCAGGTGAAAAAAGCAGCAGCAGCCCCAGGGCCAAGGGCAGTAGCAGCAGGGAAGCCAGACGCTTCAACTGGCCAACTCCTCCCCGGCGGGCTCGTCACTGGGATGAAAGTAATCCCACACCTGGCGGGCCAGGGCCGGCCCCACTCCCGGGGCAGCGGCAATCTGCTCTGGACTGGCCAACTGGATGGCATCAATCGAGCGGAAGTGGGCCAACAACTCCTTGACCCGTTTTGGTCCCAAGCCAGCGATATCGGAGAGGCGCGAGCGCTTCATCCGCTCGCCCCGCTGCTGGCGATGGAAGCTCACAGCGAAGCGGTGGGCCTCATCGCGCAGGCGGCGCAGCAGCTGCACACCCAGCTGGTCGGGCTCACTCTCCAGGGGCTGCTTGGCCCCTGGCATAAACACCTCCTCCCGCTGCTTGGCCAGGGAACACACCACCAGCTCTTCGTGCAGATTCAGCTCCCGCAGGGCCTCCATCACCGCCGAGAGCTGACCCTTGCCGCCGTCGATCATCACCACATCGGGCCAATCATTGAGACCACCTGTGTGGAGCGTGGTGCTAGCTGCCCGCCTCAGCTCCCCCAGGTCGGCACCCTCGGCCTTGGCCTGGGCCCAGCGGCGGAAGCGGCGGCGCATGATTTCGGCCATAGCCATGAAGTCGTCGGAGTGGCCGGAGCGGATCGAGCTGCTTTGAATCTTGTATTTGCGGTAGTGCTGCTTGGCCGGCAGCCCATCGATAAACACCACCTGGGAGGCCACGGCGTCGCTGCCCTGGATGTGGCTGATGTCGTAGCCCTCGACGCGGCGTGGGGGGGTTGGCAGCTCCAGCAGCTGGGCCAAGTCTTCAGTGGCCAGCAGTTGCTGCTCGGCGCCGCGCTGGGCCCGCTGCAGCTCGTAGCTGGCATTGCGCTCCAGCAGCTCGATCAGATCAGCTTTCTGCTGCCGCTGGGGCACGGCAAGTTTCACCTTGCGGCCGCGGCGCTCCGCCAGCCACTCCTCGATCAAGGGCTGCTGGGGTAGGGCGTGCTGCAGCAGCAGCTCGGGGGGAATCTCCACCGGCTCCACCTGGCTGTAGTGCTCCTCCACCACCCGCTGCAGGATGCGGCCGGGCTCCAGGGGCTGGCCATCGGCGCCGACCGCATCAGCGGTGAAGCCGAGCCGCCCCACCAGCTTGCCGGCCCGCATCTGGAAAAGCTGCACCGCCGCCACCCGCTCATCGGCGGCTAATGCCACCACATCACGGCTCACCGAGCTGTCGCCGAGGCTCATTTTCTGGTCGGCGGTGAGGGTGTCGATGCCCTGCAGCTGGTCGCGCACCCGCGCAGCGCTCTCGAAGTCGAGGCGCTCGGCGTACTTACCCATCTGCTCATTCAGCAGCTCGAGCAGCTCCTCGTTGCGCCCTTGAAACACCATCGCCACCTGGCGCAGGGTGTGGTGGTAGGCCTCAGAGCTGATCTTTTCCTGGCACACCCCTGGGCAGCGGCCGATGTCGTAGTTGAGGCAAGTGCGCTCCCTATAGAGCGGCTGGGGCCGCTGGCGCAGCGGGAACACCCGCTTCACCAGGGTGAGGGTGCGGCGCAGTAGGCCCACATCCACGTAGGGCCCGTAGAAGCGATCCAGGGGTGAGCGAAACCGCCGGCGGCGGGTGATGAAGATGCGCGGATAGGCCTCACTCCAAGTGATACACAGATAGGGATATTTCTTGTCGTCTTTCAGCAGCACATTGAAGTGCGGCTGGTTCTGCTTGATCAGGTTGGATTCGAGCGCCAGGGCCTCGGCTTCGCTGTCGGTGACGATGAATTCGATCTCACACACCTGGCGCACCATCAGGGAGATGCGCGGGCTGTGGCCATGGCCGCTGCCGCTTTGGAAATAGCTGCGCACCCTGGGGCGCAGCAGCTTGGCCTTGCCGATGTAGAGGATGCGATCGCTGGCATCGCGCAGCAGATAGCAGCCCGGCTCGGAGGGCACCTCCTTAAGCCGGACCTTGAGGCGTTCGGGTTGCTGCAGCAGGGGCAGGTTCAACCGCCGTATTGCCAGCCGGTGCTGCCGAGCTCAAGGGCAGCACCATCGCGGTGCAGGGTGGCCGTCTTCACTTCGCCCACAAACACGGTGTGGTCACCATGGGCCACCTGACCCACCAGCTCACATTCCACCGCACCCAGGGCGTTGTCGAGAATCGGCAAGCCCAGCTCACCGAGGCTGAAGGGGGCTGCATCGAAGCGACCGCCCATGCCTTTTTGGGGTTTGAAGAAAACGGCGGCCAGATCCTTCTGGTCAGCGGCAAGCACGTTCAGGGAAAATTTCTTAGTGCGCTGAATGATGCCGTTGCTGGTGCTGTCGGCCCGTACAGCCATCACCACCAAAGGCGGCTCAAAGGAGCCCTGGGTCACCCAGCTGGCTGTGAAGCCATTGACCTCATCCCCCTCAGCTACGCCGCAGATGAACACGCCATGGGGAATTTTGCGCAGCAGGGTTTTCTTGGCTTCGGCGTTGAGGGCAGTGTTAAGGGCCATGGCGGCAAGGGCGCTGGGAACTACACCCACCCTAGAAACGCCCGGGGCACCCATAGGCTGGCCCGATGCGCGCCCTCTACCCCGGCAGCTTCGATCCCCTCACCCTGGGCCACCTCGACCTGATCGAGAGGGCAGCACGCCTGTTTGACGGCGTGGTGGTGGCGGTGCTGCAAAACCCCAGCAAGCAGCCGGCCTTCAGCCTCGAGCAGCGCCTGGAGCAGATCGGCACCGCCACCGCCCATCTCCCGGGGGTTGAAGTGGGCAGTTTTGATGGCCTCACCGTCGATTTCGCCAGTCGCTGCCAGGCCCAGGTGATTCTGCGGGGCCTGCGGGCCCTGAGCGACTTTGAATTCGAGTTGCAGATCGCCCACACCAACAAAAGCCTGGCCCCCCAGGTGGAAACCCTGTTTCTTGCTACTGCTGTGCACCACAGCTTTCTGAGCAGTTCAGTGGTGAAGGAGGTGGCTCGCTTTGGCGGCGATGTGCGTCACATGGTGCCCCCCGGAGTGGCGGAAGACCTATGCAGGCTTTTTAATCGGGCATCTGTATAGAGCTGTTCATGGCCGAGCCCACCATCACCGTGCTGGATCAGCTCGATCAGCTGGAGGAGATCGTGCTGGAGGGCAGCCGCATTCCGTTCAGCGGCGGACGGCTGGTCAATGAGCAGGACGCCATTGAAGTGATGGATGCCCTGCGGGAATCGTTGCCGGGCCAGCTGCAGCAGGCCGTAGGCCTCATCCGCCAGCGTGAGGAATTCATTAGCCAGGCCCGCCAGCAGGCCGACGAGATCATTGCTGCTGGCAAAAGGGAGCGGGAGCAGCTGATCAATTCAGCTGCCATTCGTCAGGAGGCGGAGCGGCAGGTGGGGGAGCTGCGGGATCAGGCCCGCCAGCAATGCGAGCAGCTGATGTTGCAAGCCCGCCAGCAGGTTGCCCAGGCTGAACAGGAGCACCAGGCGCGCATGGCCCAGATGGAGCAGCAATTTGCAATCCGCCGCCAGCAGCTCGAACAGGAAACGGCCGAGCGCAACCGCCAGCTGCTCGAGCAGCACGATCGCAATCGTCAACAGGCGATGGCTGAACTTGAGCAGATCCGCCAAGAGGGAGTGAGGGTGCAGCGCGATAGCCAGGCAGAAGCGGAGCGGGTGCACAACGACGCCCTGCAGTTCCGCCAGCAGACCCAGCAGCAATGCGACGCCCTGGTGAGCCGCAGCCGCCAGGAGTCGGCCACCATTCAAGAGGGTGCCAACCGCTACGCCGAGCAGGTGCTGGGCGAACTCGAGGGCAGGTTGAAGGAGATGAGCCAGGTGGTACTGGGGGGCCGCCGCGAGCTGGTGCGACTGCAGGGGCCAGAAGCCACCGCGCCAGCTGCCGCGGAAACGATGGGCCGCCGCCGCCGAGTAGCCAACACTCTCAAGCAGCTAGCGGGCTAGGGGGGGCACAGCTGGCTGTTTTGCGCTTGGCGCAGCACCCTGCCAATAGTGTCGTTAGGCGAGCTGGCGCCATTGCTGATGGCGCTTACATAGCGGGGCCCGGCCCCCGTCATCAGCACGCCACTAATGGAGCGCACACCGCTGATCGTGCCTGTTTTGCCATAGAACTGTCCCTGCAGGGGGGTGCCCACATAAAGGTTGCGCAGGGTGCCCCGCTGACCCGCAACCGCCATCGACGCCAGATAGGCGCGGCCGTAGGGGTGCTGATCCATGCGCATCAGCAGCGCGACCAAAAAGCGGCTGGTGAGCCGGTTGGCGCGGTCGAGGCCGCTGCCATCGGCAAGGCGAATACCCTGCATCGGCAGGCCCTGTTCGGTGAGCCACAGCATCTGTAGCTGGGTGGCTCGGGCCAAATCCCAGGTGCCAGCCCCCTGTCTCAGCAGTACTTCGGCGGTGAAATTGTGGCTTTCGGTGTTAGCCAGGCTCAGCAGGTTGTGCATCGGAGCCGATGGCTGCTGATGCAGCAGAACCGCATCACCGGGCAGGGGAGCGCGGGCCGACACCAGTGACACCTGCACCTTGGCTCCTCGCTGAACCATGGTTTTTTGCAGCAGGGTCTGCAGTCGTGAAGGCGGATTCATCACCGCATCGTTTATGGCATTGCTGGTGACCGCTAGCCGGGTGATCGGGGCGCCGTAGGCGTAGTAGCGATCGTCTGGGTGCCAACCTTGGGGCCACCAGGCCTGGCGTGGCTCCTCGGCGATCTGCAACCGCACCAGCGAAGGCGTCTCACCACTGCTGCCACCCGATCCCATCGCCAACATGGCGAATCGCTGCAGCTGGGGCAGGGCCAGGTCGGGGTCACCCTCGCCAGTGAGGCGGAAGCTGCCATCCCCCAACCGCCAGAGCTGGGTATTGAGGCGGTAATCAGGGCCCAATCTGTCCAGGGCGAAGGCCGTGCTCACCAGCTTCTGGTTGGAAGCGGGAATGCGGGGCCGGTTGCCGTTGAGGTCGGCCAGCAGACGGCCCTGGGCATCGGCAATGGTGATGCTCCACACAGAAGCCTGGCCAGCCACGGTGGCAAGCAACCGCTGCTGCAGCGCCGGACAGCTCAGCTGAGCTTGCAGCTGGGGCAGGCCGACCGGTGGGGGCAGGGGCGGAAGGGACGCTAGGGGCACCTGCTGAGCCAAGGGCACCTGCTGAGCCAAGGCAGTGGCTGGCGCAAGCGCCAAAGCGAGCCCAAGTGCATGCACACCAGAAAGGCGCAGCAGAAGCTGACGCTTAGCAGGGGTTTTGAGGGGGGCCATCTCAGCCACCTCCAACCTGGAGGCCACTAACCGTGCCGCCAACGCGGAACTGCTCCCCCTCAATTTCCACTGGGGCACCAATCTTGAGGGTTTGGTTGCCAAAAACCACACCACCAGCGCTCTTGCGGCCCTGACCCTGGAGCACAAAACGAGCATCGAGGCTGCCCAGAGTTGCCTGGTTGGGGTCCACAGCCGTCACCACCGATCCGTTGGGTTGGACCGCCACCAGGCGCCGCTGCAGGAGCAATACCTGCTTGAGCGCCACCGAGCCATGGGGCTGGTTGCGGATCACGATTGCAACCTTGCCCTCCTGCTGAGCGTCCTGAATCAAGGCCCCGGGATCAGCCACCGGCACACCACGCACATCCACCAGCACGGTGACTGGGGTGAGGCCGCCGGTGGCCTGAGCCACCGCTCCGCTCAGCTTGGGGCTCCAGATCACCCCTGCTGCAGCTAGCAGCACCGCAACTCCGGCACCGATGTCAACCAGGCTCCAGGAGCGTCCTTTTGCGACAGGGCTCTGGTCGCTCTCGGAAGCCATCGGCAGGGTTTGCGTTTGGCGAAGTGTACGGAGGCTGGCCGCTTAGATCCAGTGCAAGGGGTTCCGCTGGGAGCTAGCTGCGCAGGCCTTCAATGAAAGCGTCCATCACTTTGAGGTTGGCGCCGAGCCCCAGGCCGGCCTCACCCGCCATGGCTAACGCCCGTTGCTCCATATCTGGCTTCTGGTCGAAATTGCAAACAAAGCGATAGCCATCGGCATCACAGCGATACAGCTCCCACATCCCGGGACAGGCCCGACGCAGGGCCCCATCGCCCGTTGGAATCAGGGCATAGGCGCTCTGCCAGCCGGCCAGAAAACCCTTGCGGCGCTCTCGAGCCACGCTGCCGATGCCGATGGCCGCATCCTCGAGGTTGCCGTTTAACAGCAAGACAACGCCGCGGTGCAGGGCGCATACCTGTTCCACCTCCTCGTAGTCGGCGGGGGAAGGTGCCACCAGCAGCAGCACGCCCTCGCTGCCGCCATCAGCCTGCTGAAGGCGCATCTGCTCGCGCAGGCTGGCAATTCGGGTTGCAAAATCAGGGGCATCGCGCTGGGCCAGGGCGGTGGCGCCGGCATCGGCACAAAGCAGCCTCAGGCTCGGTGCGGCGGGACTGAGCCCAGCCTGCAATCGCAGGGCCAAGGGGAGTAGACGCAGACCCTCAAAACGGAGCTCGACACTCCACAGCCCCTTAGCGCCTGCGGCCAAGGCGCTCTGAATCGCCGCCAGTGCTTCAGCTTCGGCGCTGCGCAGATCGGGGGGGAGCATTAGGCCGTCAACGGGTGCTCAGACGCTACCGAGGCCGCAAGCGCCATCTGCAGCGCCTGAACCAGGGCGTCCAGATCGGCGGCGTGGTGCCAAGGCCCGAGGCTGATGCGCAGGCCACTTGCGGCGTCGGCCTCGCTGTAGCCCAGGGCCCGGAGCACGGGGCTGGCAGCCGATCCAGAGCTGCTGCAGGCCGAACCGCTGCTCAGGGCGAAGCCCTGGCGGGAGAGCTCACGAACCAGGTTGCGGCCGGAAAGCGGCAGGCCAGTCTCACTAGCCACCAGCAGACTGAGGTGGTGAGGCAGGCGGGAGTCGCCCGGGGGCGGACCGCTCAACCGCACCCCGGGAAGGCTCAAAAGCCGACGTAGCAGGGAGTCGCGAAGGGGTGCCAGCGAGGGGGTGGCACAGCTGAGCTCCAGGGCCTTGGCGAAGCCGCTCAACAGCACCACCGGTTCGGTGCCGCCTCGCCTGCCGCCCTCTTGGCCGCCACCACCAAGCTGGGCCTGGAGGGCCAGACCACGCCGCACCAGCAGCAAGCCAACCCCCCTTGGTCCCTGCAGCTTGTGAGCCGCCCCACTCAACAAATCAATGGGCAGCTGGCGAAAAGTGATCGGCAGGTGGCCCAGAACCTGCACCGCATCAACATGCAGCAGCACCCCCGCCCGCCGGCAAAGTGCCCCGATCGCCTCAATCGGCTGGAGGCTGCCAACCTCGTTTTGCCCCCAGATCACCGAGACCAAACGGGTTGGAGGCGCTAGCAAGCCAGCGAGGGCATCGAGATCAAGCAATCCCTGCCTATCCACCGGCACGGTTTGGACGCTCCAACCGCGCTGCTCCAGTTGGGCAGCTGCCGCCAGCGTGGCGGGATGCTCGACCGCCGATATCACCAACCGGCCGGGGGTGAGGCCAGCAGCAGCACCGAGCAGGGCCAGATGAATGGCCTCGGTGCCACCGGAGGTCACCACCAGTTCATCGAGCTCGCAGCCCAGCCCCTCGGCCAGGCTCAGGCGCGAGCGTTCGAGCTGCTCTGCTGCTGCAAGACCAGGGCCGTGGAGGCTTGAGGGGTTAGCCCAGGCCGTGGCCTGGGCAAGGGCCATTGCCTCCAGCACCTCAGTAGCGGTGGGAGTGGTGGCGCTTGTGTCGAAGTAGCTAGCCAGTGCTGGCACCCGACTGCCCGAATGACCCACCTAACTTCCCTGGGAAGTATCCCGGTCAAAGCGGGAGCGAATCCGCGATTCAAGGGAATTGGTGGCCAAGGCCACCAGGTCGTCGAGGGAGCTGCCGTTGAGCAGGGCATCAACCCGGGCCCGGGCTTCCGCTGAAGGGCAGGCTTCAGGCCGGATGCAGCCATTGGTGCAGACGCTGGCGCAGTCGACTGCAGGCGAAGCATCTGGTTGCTTTTGCACCGGAGCGGGGGCCTCGAGTTCAAAGGGCTCATCACCCCAGAGCTCGGGGGTCACGACGCCGTCAAAAACAGCCACAGCGGGGCCCGCCATAAACACATGACCACTGGCTTGATCCCAATCAATTTCTAGGGGACCACCTGGGAGGTCGAGGCGCGCGCAGCGCTCAGCCAGCCCCAACAGATGGGCCACCACGAGGGTGGCGCAAGCGCCGGTGCCGCAGGCCAAGGTGGGACCCGCACCCCGCTCCCACACCCGCATCACCAGGTGAGTGGGACTGATTACCTGGACGAAATGAACGTTGGTGCGGGCGGGGAAGGCGGGGTGAACCTCGAATGCCGCGCCGTAACGCTCCAAATCCACCGCCTCAACGTCGTCAACGGGGATCACAACGTGGGGATTGCCCATGCCGGCCGCCCCGACCGCAAACGAGCTGCCAGCCACTTCCAAGTTGCCCTGGGCCAGCCCGTTTTCGCCACAAGCCAAGGTGGTGGGAATGGATTCAGGGTCGAGAAAGGGGGCTCCCATGTCGACTCGGATGCTGCCGTCCTGAAGCAGCTCGGGAACGATGCGGCCCGCCAAGGTTTCGATCTGCCATTGCCGCCCGGGAAGATCGCCATCGCTATCGGCCAGGAAGCGGGCCAGGCAGCGCATGCCATTGCCACACATCTCCGGCTCCGTGCCATCGGCATTGAAGATCCGCATGCGCAACTCACCGCCCTGCCGGGGCGGCAGGGCCAGGATCACCCCGTCAGCGCCAACGCCGAAGCGGCGGTCACACAGACGCTGGATTCGTTCCGGGGTGAGGCCGTAGCTGGCATCGGTGCTGGAGGCTCCCCTGCCATCAAGCATGAGGAAATCATTTCCCAGGCCTTGATATTTGCTGAACTGGAGCACGATGGGGGCGAGCGCAGCCACAGCTAGATCTTATGCAGAGCTTTTTCGAGAAGCGGACCACCGCCCTCGATACCTCGCAACCCAGCATTCGGCATTTGCAGGATCTGATTCGCCACAAAACCCCGGTGGCGGTCCAGGTGCTGGGTGTGGGGGAGCTTGAGGGAATCCTGCATTGGCAGGACATCCACTACCTGGCGCTCAAGCAGGACGAAAACCGCCCCCTCACCCTGATCAGTCGTGGGTCTGCGGCGACGATCCGTGCGCTCGGCTGAGCGGCAGTCTTCCAACTGGGCTGTGGCACGATCAAAGCCCTGATCCAGCCTGGCTGCCGTGAGCGACGCCCCCCGCTACCAACCCCAGGCCCTCGAATCGCGCTGGCAGCAGCACTGGGATAGCGCGGCTCAGCACCGCACGCCAGCCAAGCTGGATGGGTCCTGCGGCGAAAGCTATTACGCCCTGTCGATGTTCCCCTATCCATCGGGGAACCTGCACATGGGTCATGTACGCAATTACGTGATCACCGATGTGATCGCCCGGGTGCAACGGTTACGTGGCAAGCAGGTGCTGCATCCGATGGGTTGGGATGCCTTTGGTTTACCAGCCGAAAATGCGGCCATCGAGCGGGGAATTGAACCCGGCATCTGGACGGATCAAAACATCGCTTCAATGCGGGAGCAGCTCAAGCGGCTTGGCCTCTCCATCGACTGGGATCGAGAGCTGGCTACCTGCCATAGCGACTACTACCGCTGGACCCAGTGGTTATTTCTGCAGTTTCTAGATGCTGGTCTCGCCTACCAGAAGGACGCAAGCGTCAACTGGGATCCCATCGACCAAACGGTGCTTGCCAACGAACAGGTGGACGGCGAGGGCCGCTCCTGGCGCTCCGGAGCCTTGGTGGAGAAACGCAAGCTGCGCCAGTGGTTTCTCAAGATCACCGCCTACGCCGACCAACTGCTGGACGATCTGCCCAAGCTCGAGGGTTGGCCGGAGCGGGTGCGCACCATGCAGGCCAACTGGATTGGCCGCAGTACGGGCGCCGAGCTGCACTTTGAGGTTGTGGATTCATCTGGTACTGGCACCGGTGAACAGATCACCGTGTTCACAACACGCCCGGACACCATCTTTGGCGTCAGCTACTTGGTGTTGGCCCCCGAACACCCCCGGGTAACTGCGCTGACTACCGCCGAGCAGGCGATCCACGTGCAGGCCTTCTGTGATCTGGTGAGCCGCCAAAGCGAGCTTGAGCGCACGGCCGACGACAAACCCAAACGGGGTGTGCCGATCGGTGCTCGGGTGCGCAACCCAGCCAATGGCGCCCTTATCCCCCTCTGGATCGCCGACTACGTCCTCGCCGACTACGGCACCGGCGCGGTGATGGGGGTCCCTGCCCACGACCAGCGCGACTTCGTATTCGCGCGGCAGTACGAATTGCCGGTGCAGCAGGTGATCATTCCCCAGGGCAGCGACGAGCACGCCTTCGAAGGTGGTGCCTGGACAGAAGCCGGGGTTTTAATCCACTCCGGTTGCTTCGATGGTTTACCAAGCGGTGAAGCCAAAAGGGCGATCACCGAGGCCGCTGCGGGTCAGGGTTGGGGCAATGCCAAGGTGCAATTCCGACTGCGCGACTGGCTGATCTCGCGTCAGCGCTACTGGGGCTGTCCGATCCCGGTGATCCACTGCGAGAGCTGCGGTGTGGTGCCCGTACCGGCCGAACAGCTGCCAGTGGAGCTGCCGGTGGGGGCCAACCTTGAGGGCAAGGGTGGATCGCCCCTAGCCCAATTAGAGAGCTGGGTGAACGTGGACTGCCCCCGCTGCGGCAAGCCAGCGAAGCGTGAGACCGACACCATGGACACCTTCATGTGCTCCAGCTGGTATTTCCTGCGCTACAGCGATCCCCACAACACAGACCTTCCGTTTACACGCGAGGCTGTGGACCGCTGGTTGCCGGTTGATCAATACGTGGGTGGGATCGAACACGCGATCCTCCACCTTCTCTATGCCCGCTTCTTCACCAAGGTGCTGCGCGACCGGGGCCTGCTGGGCTTCGATGAACCCTTCACCCACCTACTTACCCAAGGGATGGTTCAGGGCATTACCTACAAGAACCCCCACTCCGGCAAATACATCGCTCCGGGGGATGTCGCCGACCCAAGCGACCCCCGTGACCCAATCAGTGGCGAAGTACTAGAAACTTTTTACGAAAAAATGTCGAAGTCGAAGTATAACGGCGTCGATCCTGCCCAGGTAATTGATAAGTATGGCGCTGATACGGCGCGGATGTTCATCCTATTCAAGGCTCCACCGGAAAAAGATCTGGAATGGGATGACGCTGATGTGGAAGGCCAGTTTCGCTTTTTGCAGCGACTGTGGCGGCTGGTGGATGGGGCCTGCGCCCGGGACCTGCAACTGTCATCTGTAGTTGAGCTAACTGCGGCCGAGTTTGCCAACGCGACCCTGACGGCATCAGAGCTGGAGCTGCGCCGGGCAGTGCACACGGCCATAGCCGAGATCAGCGAGGACCTCGATGGTGAATATCAGTTTAATACCGCCATTTCTGAGTTAATGAAGCTCAGCAATGTGATGGCTGAACATCTAGAGGCAGCCTCTGCATCTGTAGCTAAAGAGGCATTGCACACCTTGCTGGTTCTGTTGGCTCCATTTGCCCCCCACCTGGCGGAGGAGCTTTGGCTGCGTTTGGGCGCCAATCCAGACAACAACTGCAGCATCCACGCTCAGCGCTGGCCGCACCCAGACCCTGCAGCCCTAGTGCGCGAAACAATTGACCTGGTTATTCAAGTCAAGGGCAAGATGCGAGGCAGCCTGGCCGTGCCCGCCAACGCTGATAAAGCAACCCTTGAACAGCTGGCACTCAACAGCGAAATCGCAAAAAAATGGCTGGAGGGCAAGCCCCCCAGCCGGGTAATCGTGGTGCCTGGAAAGCTGGTAAATCTGGTGCCCTAGAACCACTCAGCCACCGCTTCCTCAGCGGTGTTGACATTGGCGTCCGGGGTAGTGCGGACGAATTCAAGAGTGATGTTGCGCCGTTGTTCGCCGTCAGCTGCTACCGCAGTGATCGGGTACAACTGCTGTCCATCACGGAAGGGCACCTGAAGCCGGAAGGTGCCGTCTTCGCCAAGGGGCACGACTTCATCGCCAATCCGCAGGGTTGCCGCCGGATCAGTAGCGCCATAAACAATCAATTCAGCGTCAGCCACTAGCCAGAAGGCCCGCTGACGAGTAGCCACACCACCAGCGCCCGACTCGTTGCGGCCGCTGGCCCAAAGACCAGCACCGGAAGCATTCAGACCCTGATTGTGGTCGGAATTAGCATCCACCTCGTGGAAAGCCTCAGATCCGCGGCCTACGGCCCGCCAAGTGGTGGTGGCAGCCTGATAAACCCGCTCGTGAATACCAGGAGCTGCAGTCGGCATAACGGCTGCACCACTAGCTGTAGCAGGAGCGGCGGCCTCTAGGGAGAAGGGCACAAACTGATCGAGGATCTGCTCACTGGGATGGAGCGCAGGTACCCGAGCCACCGAGGAGAAGGCCAATGAACGCCAACCGCCACCAGCGAGCCGGTAGCCAAGTTCAACCCGATAGTCCCTGTCGCTGAGCGGAACAGGCAGGTACCACTCGGTGGCATGGCTGTTAACCACAACTTCCTGCATGGTGTGTTGGTGGGCAGCACCAGCACCAAGACCGGTTACATCAACAACTCGAAGTACCAGCTGGCTGGCACCGTCTGCCATCGCCTGGCGACGGTCGGAGTCGGAGAGCTCCCAAAACACGTAGGCCCACTGGGGATCGCGGGGCAGAAATACAACTGCCGTTTGGGAGTCGGGCCGGGGAGCAGAGCTCATCTCAGCTTCAATGCTGCGCAGATCCACACCCTCTGGCGCATCGCCTCCTGGCTGGCTGGCTGCGGGCTGGGAGTCTGACTTGCGCTCAATAGCCTTCAGCAGCTGATCCTTCAGCATCCGGCTGTAGCGGCCGATGCCGAGGTTGCTGGCCATCTGGCGCAGTTGACGCAAGGTCAGGTCGTTGGCGTCGTCTTCACTTGACATCGGAAAACCTGACGTAGTCATGACTGCTGCTTTCCGAAGAAACTCGGTTGATTTTCAGGGATTCCGGGCCTGTTTCCGGAGCCGTGTCAGCAGATCGCCACGCCCGGGGAGCAGGCGGCCCTGGCAGGTATTACCTGCAAGAGCTGATTCCAGGCGCTCCCCAGCAGGCGTTCCGGGCTACCGCAGACCTAGTTCTGTCAGGGGGAGCAAATCAACTGAGTTGGGGCCATGGCCCTTGGCGACTTGTGTCAATGGATGGCCCGCCCCCTCGCCAGGAGGGTGGTCCGTTCTTAAACAAGGTGCACTCCGTGGACCTATCGATGCGTTGGCTGGGCCTAGTGCTGTGCCTGCTGTGGTTGGGCTGGCGGCTACAGGCCCTGTGGCACTGGAGTCAGCGGCAATGGTGCCTTGATCCGCTCAGCAATGAATTCCAGCAGGAATTGCGCCGCCGCGGCTTAGTGGGGGTTTTGCCCTGAAAACTAAGCGCTCGCTACAAGGCGCTGCCTTAGTAATTGAATGTCGTCGTCAATAAGAATGCGAGCCTCTTCAAGGCTGGCTACCGAACCCATGGGCATACCACTGCAGTGCTGAATGCGGTAGGCCTCTGCAGCTGGACAGCGGCTAATCAAGCGCACACTGCAGCCGCGATGTCGCCACTCCGCTATGGCAGAAGAATCAGGCATGGCAAGCACTGCGACCACCGCAATCAACCAAAGCAGGCCTGGGATGGCAAGGGGGAGTGTTGGTGCGAAAACCAGCCTCAGGCTTTCTGGCTGAGCCGCCAAAGCTCGTTGACGGTTTTTCCTGATTCCACAGCCCGCAGACGCTTGACCAGCTCGAACATCTCGGTGCTGGCCAACTCGCCATTTTCCTGCCATTCCAAGCTGCGAGGCTCAAATAATTCCTGGCCTGGCCCGCTGTCTTCTGGGCAATTCATAACTGGTACTCGCGGATTGCAAGACCCTATGGAATGGATCAGGGGATCGAGACCGGTTCTGATCTTTTTCAATGGAAGATTGTGTGAAGGAACACCCGCCCAGAGGCCGGCCGCAGGCCTAAATAGGCCAATCCCGCTCGAGCTCCGTGGCCCTAGTTCACCGCGACACTCCATATCCCCACTGGGAGTTCGCCAGCGACTCAGGGGATCTGCTGAGGGTGGTGCCTGAGCGCGGCGGTCTGGTGACCGGCTGGCGCTGCAAGGGCAAGGAACTGATCTACCTCGATCTTGAACGCTTCCTCGACCCCGCCCAATCAGTGCGGGGCGGTATTCCCATCCTCTTCCCGATCTGCGGCGGCCTGCCTGACAACACCTTGCCCCTACCCCAGGGGAACTTTCCCCTAGGCCAGCACGGCTTCGCCCGGCAGCTGCCATGGCAGTTGACAGCTCTCGAAGATGGCCAAGGCATCGCCCTTGAACTCAAAGACAGCGAGACCACCTTGACGAGCTATCCCTTCAGCTTTCTGCTGAGGCTTGAGCTGCGCCTGGTGCCAGGGGCCCTCGAAATCGACACCTCGGTGCTGAACCGCAGCCAGGAGCCGATGCCATTCAGCTTCGGCCTCCACCCCTACTTCAACCTCAGCAACCTCAAATCTCCCCGCTTTGAGGGGCTACCGGAGCGCTGCCTAAACCACCTATCGATGGCCGAAGCCGACACGGCCGAACAAATGGCGCGACTGGACGACGGCATTGACCTGTTGGTTCGTCCCACTGGTGACGTGCGCTTGCTGGATCCGGAAGCCGGCCTGGCCCTTGATCTGCAGCTCAGCGCCCCGTTCAACCTGGTGGTGCTCTGGACCGAACCGCCCCGTCCGATGGTCTGCCTGGAGCCCTGGACTGGACCGCGCCAGGCTCTGATCAGTGGCGATGGCAAGCTTGAAATTGCGCCCAGCGAAACCTGCCGGCTGCATACTCGTTACGCCGTTAGCGCCTGCTAGGCCCCATCGAGTTTGGCGGCCAAAACTGCGTCGGCACGGGTTAGGCCATCCACCTTGTGGGTGTACACCTCAGCGCTTGCGTGACCCCAGCCAAGGCTGAATTCGGCATGGTGACCCTCTGCCTCGCAGATCGCCCCAGCCCGGTTGAGCCAATCGAGGGCCTGCTGAAAATCAGCAAAGCTCCAGGCCTTTTGCAAGTGGTGTCCATCCACAACCAGCCAACCGGGCAACTGGGCCAGCAATTCGGCTAGTTCAGCTGCGTCCAGGAGCGGAGCCCCATCGCGGCAGGGGAGACAGCTTTCTTGGTCTAGGGCCATGGGAAGGGCTGTTGGCTACAACTAAATCATGGCCCTTGCGAAGCCCGGATGGCTGGCCGTGGACTTCCTAGAATTGGCATTATCGGCTCAGTCCATGCCGTATCCCGACTACCCGATTCCGGCAGACGAATCCCAGCGCCAAAGGGATTTAGAGCGCCTGGGGGTACTAAACCATCCAGGCGATGAGCATTTCGAGCGACTGGTGCGGCTCGCTTCAACTGTGCTGGAAACCCCGATCGCGCTCATCTCCCTGGTGGATGGCGACCGCCAGTGGTTCCTTGCCCACCACGGCATAGACAGCACCGAAACGCCGCGGAAGATGGCTTTTTGCGCCCACGCCATTGCCGGTGATGAAACCCTGGTGGTGCCAGATGCCCGCCAAGACCCCCGTTTCTGCACCAATCCCCTGGTTATTCAGGACCCAAAGGTGCGCTTCTACGCAGGCACCCCGCTGCAGAGTCGTGACGGCCACAACCTGGGCACCCTGTGCGTAATTGACAGGCAGCCGCGCCACTTCAGCTCCAGCCAGGTGCGACTGCTCGAGGATCTGGCCCAACTGGTGCTGCGTGAGCTTGAACTGCGCCGACTCACCACCGTCCATCCTGTGAGCGCTTTAGCCACCCGAGAAAGCTTCTTGGAGCAAGCTGAGCCTGAGCTACTGCGGGCGCGCCAGGCAGGTGAAAACCTTGCCGTGCTGACCCTGGAGCTCGACCACTTCGACCAGATCAAGAACCGCTGGGGTCTGCAGGCCTCGGATCGAGCTGTTGTAGACGTCGCCGCCCTACTGCGCTCCCAGCAATGCGACCAGGACCTGGTGGGTCAAATCGGCGACCAAGAATTCGCCCTGCTGATGGTGAATGTTGACCTGGCCACAGCCATGGAACGGGCCGATGCCATCCGCGCTGGCATCAGCGAGCTGAGGGGGGTCTTTTCGGCCAGCGGCCACCAGCTAACCGCCAGCGGCGGCCTGACCCTGCTTGCCCCAGCCGATCGTCAGCCCCTCGATGCCCTGCTTCGAGCCGAACGGGCCCTATTCCTGGCCCAGGGCAATGGCAAAAACCAGATCGCCGAAATACTGGCTGACCCCCTTGAAGCACAAAGCGCCCTAGAGTAAATATATCCACGCCCTCCAGCGGCCAATTCTGAGCCCTGAAATCACCACCTCAGACTTATTTCAAGCCTGGGTAAATGATGGGTCCTGGCTTATTTGGCATTTTTAAAACAGGTCAATGACCTGACCATTTCGATTTCACCGCATCAAGTTGCGGTTAAATCAGCTGCATTCGTTTACTGCGAGGGAAACTTCGCGGGACTCGACGGCAAAACCGCCCACGGACTCGTTCGCTTCTGTGAAGCCTTCGAAATCAGGGCAATTATTGACAGCCAATCAGCAGGGAATGATGCAGGTCTTCTATTAGACGGCATCAGCAACGGCATTCCCATCGTGGCTGATCTAGATAGCGCTCTCGCCCTGCCTGGGCCCCGCGCCAGCACCTTCATCTATGGCATGGCGCCTGCAGATGGCCTCTATGGCAAAGACGATCGCCGGGCTCTGCTGCTAGCCATGGCAGCTGGCCTGAATCTGGTCAGCGGCATGCGCGAATTCCTCAACGACGACCGTGAATTTGCCCTGGCGGCCATCCGTCACCAAGTCTCAATCCGGGATGTGCGTCGTCCAGCCGCTTTGAAGGATCTGCGCCTGTTCAATGGTTCGATCGCCAAGGCACGCTGCATTCGAATCGCCGTGCTCGGCACCGATGGGGCCATCGGTAAGCGCACCACCGCCACGCTTCTGGTTCAAGCCCTAAACGCCAGCGGCATCAGCGCCGTTTTGGTGAGCACGGGCCAAACCGGCTTGATTCAAGGGGGCCGCTATGGCATTCCGCTTGATGCCATTCCTTCGCAGTTTTGCTCAGGGGAGGTGGAGGCCGCTGTGGTGGAGGCCTACTGCACGGAAAAACCTGCGGTGATCGTGATTGAAGGCCAAGGGGCCCTCAGCCATCCCGCCTACCTCTCTTCCAGCTTCATCCTGCGGGGCAGCCAGCCCCAGGCGGTGGTGCTGCAGCACGCGCCGGCACGCCGGCAGCTCAGCGACTTTCCGTTTATGCCGATGCCCACGCCTGCCAGTGAAATTCGCCTGATCGAATCCTTCGCGCCAACGCGGGTAATCGGCCTAACCCTCAACCACGAGGGCATGGATGATGCCGAGGTGAGTGCCGCAATCGCTCTCTATGCCGCCGAGCTCGCCATTCCTGTTACCGATGCGGTGAGCCGTGCACCTTCAGCCCTGGTGGCAATGGTGCTGCGGGCTTTCCCCGAGTTGTGCGCATCACCTACCGGGCTGCTTTGAGCGCACCGCGGCTGGAGATTCATCTCGAGCACCTGCAGCACAACGCCACCACCATGGTCAATCGGCTTGCCCGCCAAGGGATCAAGGTGACCGGGGTCAGCAAGGCAACCCTGGGACTGCCGGAAATTGTGCACACCTGGGTGGCAGCAGGGGTGCACTCCATCGGTGAATCGCGAATCGAATCAATCGAATCGCTTAGCCGTTGCGAACTTGGCGTGCCCCTGCTGCTGATTCGCTCACCAATGCTCAGCCAGGTGGATCGGGTGGTGGCCCATGCGGCGATTAGCTGCAACAGCGAGGCGGTGGTGCTCAAGGCCTTGGCAGCTGCAGCGCATTGCCAAGGGGTGCGCCATGGAGTGCTGCTGATGGTGGAGCTAGGGGATCTGCGCGAGGGAATTCTCGCGGCAGACCTGGAGGCGATGGTGTTGCTTACCCTTGCCCTACCAAGCCTGCTGCTGGTGGGCATCGGCACCAATCTGGGCTGTCAAAACGGCGTTGCCCCAGATGAAGCCAATATGGCCGAGCTATCGCGTCTGATCGATGGCCTGGAAAGGCGTTTTGGCATCAGGCTCGAGTGGTGTTCTGGAGGTAATTCGGCCAATATTCCCTGGCTGACTGGTGGCGGCGATCCGGGCCGTATCAACCACCTGCGCCTCGGCGAAGCCCTACTACTGGGGCGAGAGCCCCTCACCCGCACAGCCATACCAGGGCTGTATACCGATGCCATCACCCTGGTGGCAGAGGTGATCGAGTCCAAGCGCAAGCCGAGCCGTGCCTGGGGAACGCGTCACTGCACCAGTTTTGCCAAAGGGCCAGTCGCTCCCCAAAAGCAACCAGAGCAACCCATGGCCATGCGAGCGCTACTTGCCCTGGGCGAACAGGATGCCGATCCGGCCGGTCTTAGTGCCCCTGGGATCAGCATCGAGGGCGCATCCAGCGACCACTTGGTGGTGAGCGGAGCGGCAGCGGCGCTGGCAGTGGGTGATGAACAGCGCTTCCAGGTCAGCTACAGCACCCTGCTGCGGGCGATGACTTCTCCATTTGTGAGCCGTTGTTTCATCGGAGGACCTGCCTAGGGTTCGCAATTGGTAATGGCCCCTTCATGCAGTCGCCCCTTCGCTCAGCTGGCAGTCCCGATGGTCCTGGAGCCACCCTCAGCCTGATTGCGGCCATTTTGGTGGGGATCGCGATCCTGCTCAGCCAAACCGTTTTCATCGTGCCGGCGGGCAACGTGGCCGTTGTCACAACCCTGGGCAAGGTCACCGGTACCCCCCGCAGCCCCGGCGCCAACATCAAGGCCCCCTTGGTGCAGAACACTTCGCTGTTTGACGTGCGCACCCAGGTGCGACCGGAGCAGTTTTCGACTCTCACCAAGGATCTCCAGGTGATCCAGGCCACCGCCACGGTGAAATACGCCATGAAGCCTGCAGAAGCTGGGCGGATTTACGAGACGATCGCTACCGACGACCAGCAGATTTATCCCCGGGTGATCCAACCATCGCTACTGAAGGCACTCAAATCAGTCTTCTCGCAGTACGAGCTCGTGACCATCGCCACCGAATGGAACTCAATCTCGGAACTGGTGCAGGAGAAGGTGGCGGAGGAACTGCGCAAGTTTGATTACGTAAGCGTGCAGGGACTCGACCTCACAGGCCTGCAAATAGCCGAGGAGTACCGGGCCGCGATCGAACAGAAACAGATTGCCGAACAGCAGCTGTTGCGAGCCCAGACTGAGGTCTTGATCGCCGAGCAGGAAGCCAAGCGCTACGAAACGCTCAACTCAAGCCTCGATGACCAGGTGCTCTACAAGCTCTTCCTCGACAAGTGGGACGGCCAGACCTCGGTAGTGCCTGCCCTGCCGGGTACTGCTGGTGGCAACGGCAATTCTGTAATCGTCAACGGACGGCGCTGATGGTGGCAGCTATCAGCCAGTGTTGAGCAACTGCGCAGGCCGACAATGCCTACCTACCTAGTTACCGGCAGCAACCGCGGCATCGGCCTCGAGTACTGCAGACAACTAGAGGCCCGCGGCGATCAGGTGATCGCCGTCTGCCGCACACCTTCGCCGGAACTGGAGGCGCTGGGAGTGCGCCTCGAGGCGGGGATCGAGCTCACCGCCGAAGCAGATCTTGATGCTCTGCAGCAACGGCTAGATGGCCAGCCGCTTGACGGGGTGATCCTCAACGCCGGCATCCTTGAAGCCAACCGCCTGGAGAATCTCGACAGCGAAAGCCTCAGGCGCCAGTTTGAGGTCAATGCCCTGGCGCCCCTACGGCTCGTGGCCGCCCTGCTGCCGAATCTGCAGCCCGGTTCCAAGCTGGCGCTGATGACCAGCCGCATGGGCTCGATTGACGACAACAGCTCCGGCTCCTCCTACGGCTATCGGATGTCAAAGGTGGCTCTGAACATGGCGGGGCGATCCCTGGCGATCGACCTGCGACCCCGCGGCATCGCCGTGGCACTGCTCCACCCGGGGCTGGTGCGCACCCGCATGGTCAACTTCAACCCCCAAGGCATCAGCCCGGAGGAGGCGGTGCGGGGCCTGCTGGCCCGCATCGATGCTCTCAGCCTGGCAACCAGCGGCAGTTTCTGGCATGCCAACGGCGAGGTGCTGCCTTGGTAATGCCGCTCAAGCGCCCAAGCTGACAACGCCGCGCCGGTGAATCTCGCTGGCGTAATCGGTCCAGACCCCCTGGCCCCAGTAGCGAAAGCAGCTGGTTTCGAGCAGCAGCAGATGCAGCAGCGCCTGCTGGTAGGGCTGGGTCTGGGTAACTGCGGGATCGGCGGCCACCAGGGGATCGAAGTGCTGGTGAAAGGCCGCGCTGAGGCTGGTCATCGGCTCCAGCACGTTGGCGTAGCCCTCCACCCAGCTGAGGTTGTTGGTCCAGGAGGCACCAGCCATCGAGAAGGAGGGATCATCCGCCTGGAGCTCGGCGATGGCCGCAACCACCGCTTGCGGAGAAGATGGCTCACCAACGCGCTGCCAGAGTTTGTTTTGCTGCACCGCCTGAATCGGCGCGAAATCGCTTGCTGACACACCGGCGGCCTCAAGCAACTCGAGATATTCGCTGCCATTAATCGCCACCGTGCCCGCGCCACTGCCCTCTGCGGCGATGCGCTGATGAGCCTGGATGAAGGCCTGGGGGAATTCGTTCATCATCACGCCACCGTTCTCGCCATCGGCGATCTGGGAGACGAGGGCCGGCACGGACATGCCGCCAAGGGGTATGGGGCCACGCCCCAGGGCTTCGTAGTAGGGCTGCATCTGACCCACCAGCTTGGTGTCGGAGCCCTGGGTTTTGATCAGCGCCGTGATCGACGCCACCTCACCGCTGGAGCTGCGTGCCACCAATTGGTTGGGCACCAGTTTCTGCTCCTGGCTGAGGGCGGAACCATCGGGATTCTCAACGCTGTGCTCCTGCACCAGCAACCAGCGGTAGCCGCACTCCCGCAGGGCCTTGATGAATTCGTAGAGCGTGTCTGGGTGGTTTGGCAGATGCATCTCCGGCGGCGAGAAACCCTTCACCCGCTGCAGGGCCGCATCACCAAACATGGCCGCAAAGTGATGCTGCCAGGCCAGGATCTGCAGCTTGAGATCGGGGATTGGTGTGGAGGGGGCCACGGCATGGCTCCAAAAGGTGCCGAGCCACTCCACATGGGGTTGAAGGGCAGGATCACAGGCCAGCCGCTGCAGCGCCTCGAGGATGTCCTGGCGACCCATCTGCTGGAATCCCCACAGCAAATTGCCGGAGTAATCCAGCATGATCCGCGGATTGGCACCCTCAGCAAGCAACTGGGGAATGATGTCGGCCAAACGCCGATAGCAATGGGCAAAGGCTTCAGCGTTGTGGTTGTCACCCTCGCCGGGATGCTCAACCATGTACTGGAGATGGGAGATCAGATCTCCATTGGCACCGGCTGGAATCGTGGGCTGGTGCATGTGCAGGGCACAGGCGAAGCCTGAACGAAGCTGCTCCAGCTTGAGATTGGTGGTGGGCAGAAATACCGGCTGCTGCTGCTGCACCAGGGCGAGAATTTCGGCTTCGCGGCCAGCGATAGGCGGCAGGGAGGGGTTGCTCACAGGTTTGAGATAATCAAAGAGTGGCAATGCGCTGGCGAATCAGCGGCACTGAGGAACTTGCAAGCTGCTGAGAGAGGATGGTTTGACCGCGCTCCCAAGCAGATCGGCGCGACAAAAGCTCCAAATCATCAAACCAAGCTGATTTGGTCATCTGGCCAACATGGAGGCGTATGTGATAGACGTAATCAGAAATAAGTACGCCTGCAGCACTACTTGTAACCGCGATCATCATGCCCACATCTTCACCTTGTGGCAGGCCCATCCAGCCTCCGACACGCTTTAGCAGCGCAGCCTGTACAAGCAGGGTGGTTGGCCCCAGGGGAATGCTGTCATGGGGGGATGGCCAGGCTCGCCAGACATCACCAGCCAGACATGGTCCAGCGGCCACAATGGCAGGATCATTTTTTAGATCGTCGGTGCAATAACCGGCTGCCCACAGAGCCCCGACCTGGCCATTAATTGCGGCCAGGCGTTTGTCGATGGAATGGGGGTAAAGCCAGTCGTCATCGTCAGCGCTTGTGATCCACTCTCCCCGAGCAACAAGTAGGCCCAGATTGCGAGCTGCTGCCTGACCAATCGGCCGGGCAGAAGCAATCACTGTGGCGTTGGCAGCAAGCTCGGCGGGCAGGGCTTCGAGGCCGTTGCCATCGACGACAATCACATGTTCGATATTGCAGCTATTTTCAGCCAGGCTGCGATTTAGGTTGCTCAGCATAGACAATCGATCAGGCAAAAGCCTGGTCGGAGTAATGACGCTAACGGTCGTCAAATTAGTTGAATTATTGCGAGCAGTTCGATCCTACTCGAGCCTGGAGACACTAGGCCGTTGAGCACTGCTCAAATAGGCATAAGCCGAAAGATTTGACCATGAACTGATCAAATCAAACTTTCAAAAACTTGAGCGCAAAATCCCACAGCCTTGAGCGCAAAGGCCCACAGCCTTGAGCGCAAAGGCCCACAGCCTTGAGCGCAAAGGCCCACATCCCG
>ERZ887942.146-NODE-146-length-56120-cov-50.330099_pt1 | contig 56120 bp, 41 predicted proteins | sample MGYA00521099_ERZ887942 | MGnify/ENA primary metagenome ERZ887942 (study PRJEB32303, sample SAMEA104408605) | aquatic metagenome | biome: Brackish water; feature: Pelagic; material: water | place: Baltic Sea | collected 2014-06-07T06:48:00 | depth 16,251 m ... | reverse complement strand
AACATGGAAGAAGTGTACGAATTGGTTGGCCCCGGCGAAGAAGACTACGACGGCGACATACTGAAGATTCTTACGTCCAGCCCACTGGCTCAGGCCATGCTGCACAAGAAGGTCGGCGACAAATTCGAAGCCGAAATTCCTGCCGGAATTTTGAAACTGGAAGTCGTTAAAATCATCGACCCTTAGTTTTCGACTATGAACCAGGGCGAACGCAAACGGCCTTGCCTGCGAAAAAATCCAGAGAGCTCGACCTTGTCATTGGGTCGAGCTTTTTCAATGCGCATCGCGCTGTTGTGACAACGCAACATCGAAAAGCCTCTCTGACAAAGCCTCAGAAAATCAACTTCTGAGCATCCAGCGTGACTTCAACCTTGCCGCCCTGGTCGCCGCGAATAATTTCCAGCGAAACAACGTCACCTGGTTTTCGTAGAGCCAACGCTGCCTGCAGTTCTGGTAGAGTTCGCACCTGCTCACCATCAACGGAAACAATCTGGTCGCCCAGGATGATCTGGAAGCCGCGCTGCTGAGTCGGGCGAAGAGCCGTTTTGAAGGCTGGTCCGCCGGGATCGATCTGCTTGATGAACAGTCCTCGGCTAATAATCTCGGCTCGCAAACCTAGCTTTGCCGTCTGTTCGGGAGACCAAACGGTGATCCCAAGAACAGGACGCGGGTTACCGATCGATTCAACAAGCACGGTTTCCACAGCAGCAACCACACTGGAAACCGAAACGGCGAAACCCAGTCCGGAATACGCTCCTGTGGGAGACACAATCGCTGTGTTCACGCCAATCATCCGTCCGGAACTGTCCAGCAGCGGACCGCCCGAATTACCTGGATTGATGGCCGCGTCCGTCTGAATCAGTCCCGCCAACAAACCAGAACCGCCTTCTGCGGCAACGCTGCGATTAAGCCCGCCGATGACGCCCGTCGACAATGTTTGGTCAAACCCAAATGGACTGCCGATCGCCAGAACAAGCTGACCAACCTGCAGATCGTCGGATGTTCCCAAAGGAATAGGCAGCAGCAAACTTGCGGCTACGTTAACTTTCAATATTGCAATATCGTGCTCTCGAACGCCGCCGACAAACACGGCATCCGCGACGCTTTTGTCTGCAAACTGCACCTCCAAAGCCGTACTGCTGCTGCGAAGTGCCTCCTCCACTACGTGCAGGTTTGTGACGATATGTCCCTGACGATCCCAAACGAAACCCGTTCCTGAAGACAGCTCCTTTTCCTGCCCCCGACCAAACAGAAACGGCTGATAACCCTTGGTGCGAATAAACACGACCGATGGTGACGTCTTCTGAAAAACCTGAATTGTCGATTGCTCATCGGAATTCAGATTTCCCTTGGGAGTAATCTCGCGAGAAACATAACGCTCGCTGCTACTCCAACGTCCCCACAACTGAATTCCCAACAGAACCACAAGCGCAAGCACAGTCGCCACAAGCCACAGATTCGTCGAACTAAAACGTGTTGACGCATTCGATGATTCAGGCTTTTCCGACATAGCCAATATCCACAGGTGCGATGTTCAACTGCGCGGCGGGCAGCAAAGAATTGAAGAGAAGGTTGCAGCATCGTAGCCGAAGTTCACCCCAAAGACGACGAATCTCAACCCAGTTTACAACGAGTTAATTCGACGGAGCCAGCAAAGCCTGAAGGTCAGCAAGTCTCGGCAGCCACTGTCGATCGTTCCAACAACAGCAGGCAACATCATTGACCTTGCCTTTCCCGCGAACACGGACAATCGCCCTGATCCACAGGTACCGAAGAACGCTGACGTTTTAAGGAAGCCGAATCTACGAAGCTCGTCACGGCAGAGCAGGACGGCTACGTTGTCGGCGGCTGGAGAGCTGGGAGGCGCATGAAAAAACCGCGAGTCCTTTCGCGGTTAGGTTCATGTCAGTGGTGAATTGCGACTGAATTTCGATTCAGTGAAGCAAATCAACTAAACGAACTCGCTCACTTTGTTCTGGATATCTTCCAATGCCTGAGCGAATCGTTTTTGCAGTTTTTCGGGTTGCTCTTCAAAAGCTTTCAGCGTTCGCTTGTCCAGACTTTTGCTTAGTCGTTCCAGCATAGAAACGGCACGTCGCCAAACCTGATCCGGTGTTGCTTCAGGACGCTCAAGCACATTGACTTCTGATTCCTGCTCTCCCGGTGGTGGAGTCGCCGCCCCACTTCGAAACGGAGCGTACTCGCCAGACTCGCGAGCGGCACCGGCCATCGTGGCCACTTCGCTGCCTTCGTAGGTCATGCCGGCACGAGCCCCCTGACCGGGAGGTGTGAATCCTGCAGGATCCTGAACAGTGCTCATCGGCATATCGCTGGTGTCCATCACCAGCGGCGCTGCCCATTCGGAATAAGCTTCTTCTGGCTCAGCAAACAGGTCTTCGCCGTTTTGAGCTCGACGCCAGGCTCGCATTTCAGCAACGGTGGCTTCGTTTTCGTCGGCCCAATTCAAAGACTTCGTGGCGTCTTCCCAGTTCAACGCGACATAGAAGAACGACCATTTTAGATTTTGGTACTTATCATGAATGCTGCCAAACGCTTCCCAAACTCGGCGGCGCTGATAGATCTGATCGCCGCTAAGTCCGACCATCTGACCAAAATCCGCATCGGTGCGACCTCGAGCGTATTTTTGAGTCCAGTTTGCTGCACACTCGCCGACAACCCAATTGCATTGGCTGACAGCATTGCGAGCGACAGAAATAAGATTTTCTTCTGTTTCAGAAACCACGTTGAACTCCGAACAAGCAGGGTGAGTAGATACTGCCGCCGTCCGTAGCGGTATTTTCATGACGATAACGATGCCCAAAGTTCCTGAACCAAATGCAGGGAACCGGCGGTGTGGGGTGAGGATTCGCCATACGAAAACGTAGAAAAAGTCTGCGTTCGATCGGTTCGATGAATGGTCATCCCAGCTGCGTATCGCGCTGTTTGGGCTTAACCTATGCTATACACGACAAACCGGGCGTTCTACCAAAGGTAGGTCGAACCTGAAAAAAGCAGGCGTGTCCGAGCATTGAAAGGTGGGGTCAGGTAATTATCCGACATCCAGGTTTTAGAATCCTGAGTTTTCGAGTGAAGGTGGCTGGAAGGATTGCCGATATCTCAGTTATAATCGACGCGTTCACCCTGACCGGCAATCTTTGCGTCATTCGCCTGGATTACTTTGGGGTGCAGCAGATTTATGGGGCGGTAGCCAAGTGGCTAAGGCACCGGATTGCAAATCCGATACGCGCGGGTTCGACTCCCGCTCGCCCCTCTTAAAACCCAGCGTTTTCGCTGGGTTTTTTCATGCGCTGCCGCGAATCAGACCTTCGCCCACCAGCGGCGGGTATGTGTTGCAGTTTCGGACGGTCGCGAGCAGAAGCAAACGCTCGGCTCAGGGTTTCCGCCGGAAAATCTAAACGCAACGGGCTCGTTACATCAAAAACAAGATCCGTTTCTGGCAGTGAACGAATGCGAATTACAGCTTCCGGTCGATTTCTCGCAGAATATTCTTCGTGGATTCACGCATCCGCAGCTCGTCCACAAGCCCTTTCAGTTCATCCAGTGTGCGTTCAATCAGTCCCAGGTTGGCATCGTTGGGATGTCGTTTCAGTAGAAACTTGCCGACTTCAACCGACTTTGTCTGAGTGACCAGAAAACGCAGGTCATCTTCGGACAGTTCGTCGCCATACGTCTTAATAGTCAGCTTGGTCGCGGCATCCTGCGCTTTCGGGACATGCTGAATCAGTTCTTTCAGTTCGTCCAGAGTGAGCTTGCGAGACAGCAAAGTCTTCGCCGCAACGCTGGAAAGCATCGGAACGAATCGAGCGAGGTAGATAAGGTCTTTATTGTCTGGACCGGGACGACTTTTGGCCAGACGTTCCCAAAGATCCTTCGCCAACTTGACCTGAGGGGCAGATTTTCGTGGATCCGCTGCCGCCGAACTATCTTCCGACATCAATTTTCCTTTCCTCGACCGTCCTTCGCCAGTCAGTAAAGATACGCCTGACAGACCAACCTACGGGAGCTGCATGATAACCTGTCGCGGTGGGAATCAACAGGTGTGAGCATACTTTCATTTCATGCAATTTCGAAGGCCTTCTGGGGCGAGCCCGATAAGACTCACGGTCCCCGTCTGGCTGGCACAAGCCCAATTGCTGTCAGTCGCGCCTCATATCGCCTTGCGCCCGCAATTTTCTCTGATTCCGTGCGCGTTGTGTATTTTCGGGTTTTGGCAGCAATCGAATATAAAGAACTGTATCGCTGCTTCACGTTGCTGCGATTCTTCCTAGAATCCGCGATCTGTTGCAGGTTAGACTTCTGGCTGAAGGCGGCAAGGTCACAATCAGCCGGGTTTTCAGAACAACTCATTCGAGTCTCCAGGCGAAGTTTGGAATGTTCTGAGACACGGCAGTGTGCAGTTTTCATGCAAATGGGACTTCCACACAGGTGGTTGCGGACATGGTAAGTGTGATGTCGCAGCAACAACGTCGCGTTTCAAAGTGACCGCTCGCTTTGAGTCAAAGGAATTGCCTTTGATAGGTCATTTTAGTATCGCCGCGAATCTGCTTTTCTGAATTCCAATTGTTTATCAAGAACCGTCACGAGACGGATTTCAGTTTCTCCATGGCCAAGCGTGTTCGAATTGAAGACCGTGTTGAGGATCGCACGCGGGAAATCGGGAATGAGCTGTTCGAGCGACTTGGACATCGATCACCCACCGTATTCCATGGACGCTGGTGGGAAAACCGCCTGCTAAACTGGGCGATGGCTGACGAAGCGATCAAAATCCAGATATTTCGCTTTGTCGATGTTCTGCCCATGTTGCGGGACCATGTCGAAATTGCTCGGCACCTGGACGAATACTTCGAAGACGTCAAAGAGCGTCTGCCGTGGGCCGCAAGAATCGGTCTGGACCTGTCGGTCAACAACAACATTCTAAGTCGAGCACTCGCATTCAACGCTCGGACCAACACTGCCAGAATGGCTCGCCGCTTTATTGGCGGAGAAACAGTTGCCGAAGTGTTGAAGTCTGTTCGCAGAGTGCGGGAAGCTGGCTTTGCCGCGTCGCTGAACCTGGTCAGCAACGCAATTCTTAGTGAAAGCGAAGCTGACGAATATCAGCGATCCAACATCCGGACAATCGAAGGAATGTCTGAAACACTGGATCGCTGGTCTGAAGTGGGGCAATTGGACACCAACCATCTGGGAGCCATTCCACGATTAAACCTGTCGTTGAAACTTTCCAATCTGGATAGTCAGTTCGCCCCCGTCGATGCCGCTGGAAGTCGCGAACGAGTGCTTGCCAGGCTGCGACCAATTCTACGCGCTGCTCAGGAACATGACGCTCACATCCAGTTTGAAATGGAACAGAGTCCTTTCAAAAATCTGATGCTGGATATTTTCCAGCACGTGATGATGGAAGATGAATTTCAAGGAATGTCAGAAACCGGCGTAACCGTTCAGGCGTACCAAAAAGATGCCGACGCAGATCTGGCAATGCTTTTGAAATGGACAAAGACACGAGGGACCCCAATCACCGTTCGGTTAATCAAGGGTGATTTCTGGAACTACGAAACGGCTACGGCTGAATACTTCAGTCGAACCTGCCCCGTGTTCCGCCGCAAGTGGCAGACGGACGACAATTTCGAACAACAATCTGGTTTTCTGATGAAGAACCACGAGTGGTTGCGCCCGGCAATTGCCACTCATGACCTTCGCAGTGTTGCTCATGGCGTCGCGTGGGCAGAAGAATACAAGGTTCCGGAACGAGCGTTCGAAATTCAGATGCAGTACGGTATCGGCGACGAGCAGGCTCAGTTGCTTTCCGGCCGAGGCCTTCGCGTCAGAATGAATACTCCCGTTGGCAGGCTGACTCCAACCATCGCTTCACTTGTGCGTCAGCACCTGGAAAACACATCCAACGACTCGTTGCTGCGACGAAACTTTGCAGAACAAGTTGCTGTTGAGAAACTTCTTATGAAACCATCTGATAACTCAGTCGAAGAGCCTCCGATCGAAGACGAAACGGTTCCTGGATTCACCCACGAACCACGAACCGACTTCAGTATCGAAGAAAACCGCAACGCCATGCAGGAAGCATTGGCCAATGTTCGCGATGAATTCGGCGCAACGTACCCATTGGTCATTGATGGTAAGTCAAGTGAAAGTCGCACCACGCTGACGTGTCGTAACCCATCGAATACTTCAGAGATTCTAGGCTACGTTGCCGCTGCATCAGCAGACCAGTCTGCCGATGCCGTTGATGCCGCACGCCGAACATTCCCGCAATGGGCAGCCGTCGAAACCAGCAATCGCTGCGAATACGTCGAACTGATCGCCGCCGAAATTCGTGACCGCAGAATGGAACTGGCGGCGTGGATCTGCCTGGAAGTCGGCAAACCTTGGGCCGAAGCAGACGCCGACGTTGCAGAAGCGATTGACTACTGCATGTACTACGCTCACGAAATGCGTCGACTGGACGTACCGCAGCAGACAAATCTGCTGGGTGAAGAAAGCAGCTACAGCTATCGACCGCGCGGCGTAGCCGTTGTGATTGCTCCGTTCAACTCTCCACTTTCCGCAGTGACCGGCATGACAGCCGCCGCCATCGTGGGGGGCAACACCGTTGTGATGAAGCCCGCAGAACAGGCTTCGATTGTGGCTGCAAAGTTGATGGAATTCATCCGCAACGCAGGGGTTCCGGACGGCGTGGTCAACTTCCTGCCTGGTATTGGAGAAGATATCGGCCCCGAACTGGTCGCCAGTCCAAACGTAGATGTGGTTTGCTTTACAGGTTCGCAGGCAGTTGGGCTGGAAATTAATCGCGTCGCTGCTGACACAGATGATCGCCAAACCAGCGTTCGTCGAGTCATCGCTGAAATGGGCGGCAAGAATTCAATCATCATCGACACCGATGCCGATCTGGACGAAGCCGTTGCTGGAGTCATTCGTAGCGCATTTGGATTTTCCGGACAGAAGTGCTCCGCGTGTTCGCGAGTTATCGTTCTGGAAAAGATCTACGCCGACTTTCTGAAACGCCTGGTCGATGCGACGTCCAGCCTGAAAATCGGGCCAGCCGACGATCCGTCAACCACAATTGGCCCGGTCATTGACGAAGAAGCCAGCAAGCGAATTCTAAAATCCGTGCAAACCATCGATACAGAATTCGGTGAAGAACTTGCATTAGGGGTCGACGTCAAAACTCTGGCCAAGCAGGGCACTTATGTCGGACCGCAGATCGTCGCCGGTGTCGATCCGGAATCCGCACTTGCTCAGGACGAAATCTTTGGGCCAGTCCTTGCCGTGCTGAAGGCCAGAAACCTGGACGAAGCATTCAACATCGCCAACAACACTCGATTTGCACTGACAGGCGGCGTGTACAGCAGAAGCCCGGTTACCTTGCGACGAGCACGCAATGAGTTCTCCGTAGGGAACCTGTACCTGAATCGTGACATCACGGATTCCATGGTGCAAAGACATCCATTTGGTGGATATCGCATGAGCGGCACCGGTGCCAAAGCGGGTGGCCCTGATTACCTGCTTCAATTCATGACACCGATTAACGTCACTGAAAACATTTCCCGGAACGGATTTGCACCTAAAGCAAAGGTCGCAAAGAAGAAGGCCGCTAAGAAAAAGAAAACTTCTTAAGCGTCGCGATCCTAACAAGGGCTTCGCCCTTGACCCAGTGGCGTGGCATGCGGGAAGGCGTGGGGCGTTCGAATCGCCGAGCCGCTCCGTTGTCGCTACGGCGAACATCCGCCCACAGTGCGCACATTTTTTAAGTCAGACTCCAGCGAGGCAGTGCCTCATAAGATGCGGACTGACGCCCCGAAACCCTCCGTTGTCGCTCTGAAAACTTGACTCAACGTGAACAGGTCTCGTCCAATAAGAAGTCTAAACTTTCTGCCGCACATGCAGATACATGATCACCGGCCCCCTCAACCATGTGCGGCATATCCTGTATGCCGCAGGTGAATGCAACATTTCGTGAAACCACCCGCGAGTGTTCAGCCTTGTTGCTGAGGACGCATTTTCGTTTTGAGCGGCAGGTGAAATGAAAATCACAATCGAAACCAGTTTCAGACTGCTGCAGCACTTCCGGCAAGCGGTTGTGTTTTCTTTCCGATAACAGCAAGCATTGAAATCTGACTGATCGCATTCTGAGCCTGCCGAGTTGCAGTCTGCAGTGAACTGATCACAAGGTCTGATGACGCAGCCGTTCTTCCGGCCGGAATCACAACAACGCCTCCGATTTTGACTTTCTGATCAATCTCGGAAGACAACGTTAATTGCTCGTTCAAACAGTCACTCAGCTCGTGTGCAATTCGACTCAGCACATCAATATTAATCCCAGGCAACAGGGCAATGAACGAACTTGAACTGTACCGAACAATTTGATCTGACGGTCGCACGTGAGATTTGATGAGTTTTACCAATTCCTGTGTACTCAGTTCTGGAATTGTCCTCAATGGATTATCCAGTTCTACGCCTTCCGGCAGTTCGATCTGCAATAGTCCCACCAGCTTGTCCTGAGACTGTGCTTCATTCAGTTCAGTCGGAAGCACATCATTCAGGTAAGTCGCGTTATAGAGCATTGATTCAACGTCAAGCCATTTTGTTTTCTCACGCGACAAGTCCTCATTGACTGAGGAAATCGCCTTATTGGCAACAGCCTTGCCGCCAGGGCTGCATGATAGAGTAAGCGTCTTCAAATGATTTTCGACGGCGATGTTAACAAGAACCGACTGTGCTTTCGCAAGAATCTGCTCGCACGGAGGAAGATTGCCGATCTCAACCGAAAACCCGGCTGCCAGCTCTGTTGAGCGACGTCCAACATCAGCAAGAACTGAAGACAATTCAACCGGTGTGATACCGAACGCCCCGATCATAAACGATTCGACGTTTGTACGATTCTCATCAAGTCGCGTGGCAACTTTAGTCAGATACTCACTGCAGCACGCGGCCCCTGGCAGTCCGTCACACATTAAGGTGGAATAAGGCTGTGAAACATTTGCAGTACGAGAATGATGTGTGGAAATTGCATTCACAAGTTCGTCATCAAGCCCCCAACGACGGCACAATGCCACGCTGACTTCGACGTGGGTGAACCCAAAGTGTTCCGCTTCCAATTCCACCCGAGCTCTGCTGTTTTGCGGCTCTAAAACATGTTCGACATAGTGATCGCCGAACACATTCAGCATTGCCAAGTGGCCGATATCCTGCAACAACCCACCCAAAAACCACGACGGAGCTTCTGCGGGATTGACTCGTTCACCAAAAATCTCCGCCGCCGAGGCCTGGAATAACGACTCCTTCCACAGTCGCCTGAACCATGGCCCGGAAACATTCGGTTGTTTGGTCTGCTGAGCGAGCGAAAAGCCCAGCACCAATGTTCGCACAAGTCGCGTCCCCAGCAACAGAATTGCAGCTTCGATCGAACTACACCGGCTTCGAAGCCCAAACAATGCGGAATTGGAAAACATCAGAATGCGTCCGGCAATCGCCGGATCAGTTCTGACTACGTCAACAAGGTCTTCAATATGGGGGTCGGCCTGCTGAGCTACCTGAATCACACGGATCGCCGTTTCCGGCAACGTGGGAACTTGATCCAGGGCAATCAATTCATCCAGCGACATGTTAGTGGCAATGGACACGTCGGTTTCTCTTTCGCGAAAATTCGTGGGCAAAATCCTTGCAGTGCAAAATGGATCGAATTCAAACCCAACAACTTGTGCGGAAAAACGCGAATGCTGATATTTGCCCAAATAATCGAAGCTAGAATCCGCGATCAGAACCCAGAGGGCAGGGTATCTGCCCAAACAGGTCTGCTTGCGGCAACTGAAATCCTGTTGCGAACCACATTTAAAAAAGCCAAAGATACGACAACGCACTCGCGCTGATCGCCAACCCGGAAAGCCACCATGATGAAAAAGTTTGAAAACGTAAACGTTGTTGTTGGTGCAAACATCTACTTTGACGGAAAAGTGACAAGTCGTACGGTTGAGTTTTCTGACGGCACCACAAAGACTCTGGGAATTATGCTGCCAGGCGAATACACGTTTAATACCGGCAAGCCGGAACTAATGGAGATCACTTCCGGACAGGTCTCTTACTGCCTGAAAGGTGAAAGTTCATGGAATGAAGTCAGCAGCGGCGGCGAATTCAACGTTCCAGGTGATTCGTCATTTCAAATCAAGGTCACGGAAATTTCCGACTACGTTTGCTCATTTCTTGACAGCTAAATCGGCGGCAAACCGAAGACCGCAACAAGAACCGTCGCAAACGCCACACACACTATAAATTCCGCAGCGTGTCTGCAGTCTTCAACTTCAGGATGCCAACTCTTGTTCCGTTGATCGGTTTCTCTCGCAAAGCAAGCTGGCGACTGGGCCGACGCTCGACCGTCGGCTTGTTTTTTTCTGTAACACAAGTTGCCACGATCCGTACACATATGCAGCACGCGAACTCCGGAGCGGTTGTCGAAAGACAGGCCCCGTAACAATCAGTGAGCTAAGTGCGTCAAATCGAATCAGGGTTTTAGTCTTAGAATTCGGTTGTGACTTGTGTCCAAAACGTAAAGCCAGTCTTTCTGCCAGCACACGCCATGAGGATGAAGAAGCTGAAGATTCTTCTCACCAAAACCCCGACCAAGAACGGTGGTGACCTTTCCGGAGACCGGATCGTACTTGCGGATCGCCTTGTTTTCGTCGTCCGCAATAAACACGTTGTCTTTGTCATCGACACAGATGTGTTTGGGTGAGCCAAACTGCGATTGCAAGGCGTCACCATCTTTAAAACCGCGTGTACCATCGCCAGCGACGGTATGAATCGTGCCATCTGTGCGAACAACGCGCAGTGCGTTGCCGTTGCGCTCAAGAATGTAGACGTTGCCCCGGGAATCAGACGCCACGGCTCGCGGATCTTCCAGTGGAGCCTCGGTCGCCTTTGAACCGTCCACCGGAACGCCTCTTTTTCCGTTACCGGCGATCGTCGTCACAAGCCCCGACTTAAGATCAATCTCGCGAATCCGCCTGTTCTTCAAATCAGCAACATGCAGCAATTCCCCACTGTGATTTAGGGTAATACACATAATAAAGTCGAATGCCGCATCCACTGCGGGACCGCCGTCACCACTGAATCCGCCTTTGCCTGTACCAGCAAAAGTTGAAACGATGGCCGTTTTAGCATCAACTTTCCGGATGCAATGATTCCAACTGTCGGCAATAAATATGTCGCCATTGGAAGTGACCGCGCAGTTATGCATTCCATTATACGTTGCGTCTACCAACGGCCCCCCGTCACCTCGATAGCTTTTGGAACCATCTCCTGACAACTTCACAGGTTGCACGGTTCCCGTCAGCTGAAAAACTCGACCGCCCTCCAGTTCAACAATATACATCTGTCCGGAATTGTTAAAGTCGATTCCAAACGGTCGCAACAAAGGACTATCTTCAGAGTTCCAGGTACCACCTTCGTCTGGAAGAATTCCACCAACGATCACTTCAACACGCTCAAACTTAGCATCGTTGAACGCACAGCAATTGGGGGACAAGGCAGCCAAGCCGATCGTACCCAGTAACAGCATACTTCTTTGAGACATAAGAAGGCCGGCGCAAGAAAACTTGGAAAGTTGACGAATTTCGTTCAGCAAGAGTTTCACTTTACCATCACCTTAAGCAGCGGCAAACCCACCAATCGTTGATTTCACAACCTGGTTTTAATCTGCAATCGAGTTCTAAACGTTACGCTTTAGTAGCTCAGACTTCGCTGGATAAACCGAAAGCATTCAAGATTTGCTGTATTCAGCGAATTGGACAATGCTAAGACGAACACTAAGCGACAGACCGCTAAAAGCTGCGACACCTGACGAAAACGCCTGAAAAACAGCCTCCAACATAACGAGCAAGCATCGCCTTTACTGGAAACACGAAATGAAGCATCGAGTGACTGAAGAACTGAATGGCATCACGATGTTTGTCGCAGCCATCTGGGCAATTTTTATCATCGATTGGATTCTTCCCGCCGATCTCACGCACTTTGGGCTTTCCCCCCGTACTCTTGGAGGATCGTTCGGAGTGTTCACGATGCCGTTTTTACACGACGGCTGGGGACACCTGATCGGAAACACAATTCCGTTAATCGTGCTGCTGTGTCTGCTGGCGGGGTCGCAGGCCAGCAGCGGCCGAATCGTAGTTCAGATTATTTTGCTGGGCGGAATCCTGCTGTGGATCTTCGGGCGTGGAAGTTCCGGAAGTGAAAGGCTCAACCATGTGGGAGCCAGCGGGCTGATCTATGGGCTGATTGCCTTTCTCATAGTTGCCGGCTTTCGCGAAGGGCGAATCGTGGCACTTGCTGTGGCGCTGCTTGTTGCGTTCCTGTATGGAACCACTTTGTTGCAGGGAGTGCTGCCGTTTGCCGTAGGAGAAAACGTTTCGTGGGACGGGCACCTGATGGGAGCAATCGCAGGTGCTATCGTCGCGTTAACAAATTCTGCAAACAGTGCCTTAGCAGTAAAGCAGAAGGCAATCTGATGAAACCCCATTTGAGCGTGTGGTGCTAACAATACCACTTCGGCAAGCGACGCTCCGGTTTCGTTTTCTTTGCAACAGCGACTGCCTAACAAGGGCTTCGCCCTTGACCCAGTGGCGTGGTACGTAAAAAGACTTGGAACGTTCCAACCGCCGAGCCGCTCCGTTGTCGCTACAACCAACATACGCACGGTGCGCGCATCATTTTCAGTAAGGCTCTACGTGGGCTGCATCACCAGCGCGCGACTGCGTCGCAGATTGCTCAAGAATCGAGGCACGTAAAACGTTTGCGGATTCACCGGCTCATCCGGTCTAAACCCGTGCAAACCTTTAGAATGTTCGCTGAAGTCAGATGGCGAAATCGCCCAACCTTCAACTTCCGCCCAGCCACTAACGACTGTGATCTGTGCCCCTGATTTTTCACAGGCAAGCCACCGAGTAAACTCATCGGAAAAGTCGAATGGCAGATAGAAAACCTGTCCATCTTTGCTGGAAATGATGGTTTCGATCCAGCCATCGATCAGCCGCAGCAAGCCAATGCTGGCTGGACAATCGAAATCCTGATTGCGAGGATCAATCCCAAGGTAATAGAGGTCGCCGGCACGAGTCTCGTTTCCGATCTGGACGTGGAACTGTCCACCATCGGTGATCTTAATATCAACTATCAAATTGCTTGACGCCATAGAAGAACTTCTCGCAGCGAAACGCTCGAACGGTATTCAGAATCCTGCCTGTCCGGCGCTGCGCAAGATAGACAGGGGCTGAGATTCAACGGACTCTGTGCGGAGTCGCGACTGATACGCTGCTCAGCAATGACCCAAAATCTGCTTCAACATTAGACGGTTTCTGCCAATGATTCGCCAGCCACAACGATTCCCAAAAACGTTCGCGGGCTACGATATGCTGGTGCCAATTCACTTGAATTGCCATATATTGAATACAACTGGGCCTCGGCACCGCGGAACCTGCCTGCAGCGACTTAACCAGCCATTCGTTTACGTCTGGCTTTTGCGTTTACGTCCTGCACTGCATTAATGACGTCAGCAACATCGTTGTTTGTCATTCTGGGCGACAGTGGCAGACTTAACATACGATTATAATTTGAAAGTGCAACGGGCAGATCTTCGGGCTTCCAGTTGTACTTCTTCGCATAAAACGAATGAATGTGAATCGGAATGAAGTGAACAGACGTGCCGATGTTGCGTGCGTTGATCTCTTCGATAAACTGGTTTCGATTGATCGTAAGCTCTGATTCATTCAGTCGCAGAACGTACAGGTGCCATGCATGAGTTACATGGTCACGATGAACGGGTGTCTGGAAGGCTGCATCGTTTCCAAATGCGGCCTGGTACTGACCGATAATTTCACGACGTCGTGCCTGCATTGATTCAAAACGTCGCAACTGTTGCAGCCCCAAAGCAGCCTGCATATCGGTCATGTTATTTTTGAATCCGGGAGCAACAATGTCGTACGCCCATTTGCCACCGGCCGAATAGCGACTCCAGGCTTCACGACTCATCCCGTGCAGACTCAGCGTTCTGGCTTTGTCAACAAGTTCTTCGTCGCCGGTCAGCATTCCGCCTTCACCGGTCGTAAGATTCTTGGTTGCATAGAAGCTGAAACAGGTCGGGTTGCTGCCGCTGCCAATTGGCTGGCCCTTGTACGACGCACCGATGGCGTGAGCCGCATCTTCAATCAGATGCAGTTTGTGTCGATCTGCGATGTCTCGAATGGCATCCAACTCAACCGGATGTCCGGCATAGTGTACGGCAATAATCGCTTTCGTTGCAGGTGTGATCGCCTGTTCCACTTTCTTCGGATCGATATTCAGCGTATCGGGTTCCACGTCAACCAATACCGGGCGAGCCCCCACGTGTTCAATCACGTTGACAGATGCTGCAAACGTCAACGGAGTGGTAATGACTTCGTCGCCAGTCGTTACTCCCAGAGCAACCAGCGAAAGGTGCAGGGCGGCAGTACACGAATTGACGGTTAAAGCCGCCGGTGCCTGAGTATAAGCCGAAAATTCCTCAGCAAATTGCCGCGTCTTGGGACCGGTGGTCAGCCATCCTGATCGCAAAGTGTCAACAACTTCAGCGATTTCTTCTTCGCCGATCATTGGCGGAGCAAAAGGTAGAAATGTTTCTCGCACCGTGAATGCCTCCATGCATAGACGTGACCGCAATGGGTCTGATGTATTCGTTCGCAAACATCGCCTGGCAGCGACGGCGAACACGTTGTTTAGCGATTTCTGGTACTCACAGCCATAGCAAATTCAGGGAACAAGGGCGGTATAGGAAACAAGCAGCCTGACAACTCAGCATATTCACAACTCAATCATCAAACAAGGGCTTCGCCGTTGCCCCATTGGCGTGGAATGCGGAAAGTCGTGGGACGTTCGAACCGCCGAGACGCTCAGTTGTCGCTCTGAAATCCTGACTCAATGTGAAGTAGATTCAATGTGACAAAAAGTCTAACCATACGACAGTTGGCGGATGTTCGAAACTTCAGAACGAAACAGCCAGTGCTACTCGGAATCAGTCTTCGGTGAAGCGACATCTGCCTGAAGGAAGCCGGCAGAATCGGCAGCTAGCCCTTAACACCGGCAAATCTCGCAGATTGCCTTAGCTTCCTGATCGTCGTTTTCGGCGTCGACTGACGCACATCCGAAACAGCGGACAGGTTGCCCCTTGCCTTGCCACCACAGAATGGAATCATTGGAGACATTCGCCGTTGTATTCAGGGAAGAATCCGCCAGCGTGACTCTGCCACCGCAGAATTTGATTCCAGACGAATTAAAATTCTGTCCTCGTAAGAGATAAATCGCAAGACAGACCCATGAAACAGCAACCAATCATTATCGCCCTATTGTCCATCGTGCTTCTCAGCTCAGGTCTATACGCCGACGAGAACGCTGCGCACGAAGAATCAGTCCGCAGGACAACGGCTGTCGCTTTAAACTATTGCCGCGCCGCGCTGCATCGAATTCGGCGTCAGGCCGACAAAAGCGTTTTCCTGGAAGAGCAAACTCGCATCCTGAACAATCTGGACCTGAATCGGATTGAAGATCCGGAAGTGATCTCGCTGTACAAATCGATTCTGGACGAAATCAGCCAGGTTGAAATCAGCGATCGAGAACGAGTTGTGATCGATGAACAGTTTCGAAGAAACGTCCACCGTCAACTTGGAACGAACTTCTTTGTCATTGGAGCTCAGGTTGCCACCGGCCAATTGGGAAACGCCGTTCAGTCGGGAGCCAGCAGTTGGTGGGACTATCGCAACAATGAAGTACGCAGAGATTCAGACCAGTGGAAAGTTGAAAAGACTGAATTCACAAGTCTTATGTCGCGCAGCAGCGTATTTCTGGATAGCTTCTGGCGCTTATCGCAAAAGAACAGCATTCCAGACAAATGGCTGATCCGCGATCAGGACCTGGACCAACTGGGGCACGTTCTGAACGATAAGGACGCAGAGGCGCGGCTTCGTAAGCTGAAACGGATGGAGCGTTTCATGGAATGCTATCCTCCCTATTGGTATTACGTCGCCCGCACTCAGCAACAGCTCGGTCTGAACGATGAAGCGATGGATACCTATCAACGCCTGACAGATATCGGCAGCGGACACTTTCGACAGGATGACATGCTGGCGACCAGTATGGCCAATATGGCGTTGCTTCAGGAAATGCAGGGGCATCCCGATGCCGCACGAACTGCGGCTCGAGTAATGGACTATTCCATTCGAAACTGGGAATCCAATCTGATTTGCGCGTGGGTGCTCGGGCGTCACGCAGAATACGACAACGCTGAAGAACTGATTCTGTGCAATCTTGACGAAGGTGTTGAGCGGGAACAAAGTCGGGTGGCCCTTGTTTCTTTGTATTACCACTCAGAAAACAAAACAAAGCTGGCAGAACTTCTGGATGACGAAAGCGTCGTTCGCGATGTGCCGATTCCGGGATTACTGTTAAGTGCCCGTCTATTGGGGTCTGATTCTATGCCGCGCGTGGCTCAGGATTATCTTGTGGCAACGTTGACCGCATCCGTTCGCCGAACCAGCCGAGGCGATACGGTGACACTGGCAGCGTCGCCGGGGTGGAAATTACAGGATGCTCGCCCAGAGGTGGCCTCTGGAAATCAACCGTTTCAAGCCGTCGGCTATCGAGCCGGACAGCTGGGACTTCACGCCGATTTTGTACCAACGCCATCAAGCGAAACTCCAGCAGACGAAGCAAATTCAATTCGGCTGGTGCTTAACTACCCAGGCACACCTGCGATTCATATTACGCTTCACAAGCAGCTGATTTCTGAACGAACAACCATCGTGCAACGCGGCCCATTTCCATCGGGAATTGGCGGACTGAACCTGCGACCGGTTCCACGAACAGCCAGTGACTCCAGATTTGAAATCAGTGAAATCGAATTGGAAGGTGTACGCCTGACGTTTCGCGACGACATGATTAACAACGACGCACGCACCGACGAACCCGAAAAAGAAGTTTCGTCAGACGACTCTGTGTTGCGATTCTAAACAAAACGTGAATACCGGAATCAATCCGGCGTTCACTTATTATGTGCCGTAACAACAACCTGAAACATTACCCAGGACAGCCGATCGATGATCGCTGTTCGCTTCAGCAATGTTCGCGAAGATCTGCGATCATCTGATGAGTGGCCGCTTCGATTGCTTCTCGCCAGCGATTCGGGGCAAACTCAGCCACATATCGATCCTGTCGATATGCAAAGTTGATTCCTCGAGAACTGTTAATTACCGCTCCCAATTTTTCTGCGTCAAACGCACCAGCGACGTCCGCCGCTGTTCCGCCCTGACTGCCATAGCCGGGAACCAACAGCGGCGTATGAGGCATTCGCTGCCGTAATGCATTCAATTCCTCCGGCCAGGTTGCGCCAACAACAGCGCCCACGTTGCCATACGCGTCGTCAGGCCAGTTATCTACGTTTAGTGATTGCACAACGTCGGCAACAGATTCAAACAGAGTCGTCCCATCCATTGAACGATCCTGAAACACGGTGGCCCCAGGATTGCTTGTGCGTACCAGAACATAAATCCCGGCGTTACGCTGGATACAGGCATCAACAAAAGGCTGCAGCGTGTCCTTGCCAAGATAGGCGTTAACAGTAAGGCAATCGGCGGCAAATGGTGCTGCGTCCGGATCTTCACCGGCCAGCCAGGCGTCGGCATACGCGGCGGCAGTTGAACCGATGTCACCCCGCTTGGCGTCCGCAATCACGATCAATCCCTGATCGCGAGCCGCCTGAATCACTTCCTGAACAGCCATGACACCGTAAGGCCCAAGTTGCTCAAAGAAAGCAATCTGCGGTTTCACAGCCGGAACAAGCGGAGCAACAACATCCACAATTTCTCGACAGAAATAGTTAAAACCCCGAGCCTGCACTTCCAATTCCGACCCACCAGCAGCATTGGCTCGGTCAGTAATTTCCTCGGGCAACCAGTCCCACCGCGGGTCCAGCCCGACCAAAGCAGAGGTCCCAAGATGTTGCACGCGGCTATTTAGACGTTGTGAATAAGTAGGCATAACGAAACTGTGAAGAATAAAACAAGGCGAATGAAGTATCGATGCAATTCAGTCCGGGAACGAGCGTCGGATGGGCTACCGCCTGATCAAAGCCGAACGTGCGATCTTTGCGTAACGGAAATTGATAATGTACGTGAGCTGACTTTTATCAGTATCGAGTCCGGGTGAAAACCGAATCCCAACGTTCGAGTGGTGAGGATTCTAACGCAAAGTCGGAATAGTTGGCCCGGCGAGTCGTGAAATCACTGCGTATTTCGCAACGTCAATTTGCCTCCCGTAATTCAGAGACCTATCGTCAATGAACCGTAGACTGAACTTGTTGAGGCGTTTTTCGATGCAACCTAAAAACCCGGTCAAGACATTCTTGAACGACTCCGACGGCACAACTGCCGTTGAGTATTGCGTAATGCTCGCCGCAATCCTGCTCGCGATGATGCTTGGACTCGCTGCAGCCGGCTCAGGAGTCGCAAGCTGGTGGGGAAATATCGATTCAGAACTTGACAGTAACGGGTTCTGATCAGCAATTATGGTGCTGACAGATTCTACGCCTGGCCAAAATGCCTTATTTGCCAGATTGCTCACGGCCAACATTACTGATTCCCGCTGACCAGTCTGCTGAGAATCTGGGAATTGACAACTGAGTCAAATCCAGTCACAGTCGCGTTCAAAAAAAGGAACGTTCTTGTGGCTTACTGCTGTATCGCATTGGGCGGAAATAAGGAAAATCCAGAAGCCAGCTTTCACGCGGCATTGGAATTGCTTCAAAACGCGGGACACAAAACAATTTCGCTTAGCAGCGTCTATCGCACGCCAGCAATGGGAGCTGACGCTGGCAAGGACTTCCTAAACGCTGCTGCGGTTCTGGAAACAGACCAATCGCCAGACCAGCTGCTTGCCGAACTGCACCGCGTCGAAGCCGAACTGGGGCGATTGCGAACCCAGCACTGGGGCCCCAGAATCATCGATCTGGACCTGCTTCTTTACGGCGACACCTGCCTCGACAACGACCAGATCGTGGTTCCTCATCCCTGCATGTGGTATCGCAGATTCGTGATGGCCCCTCTGGCGGAAATTGCCAGCGAATGGGTCCACCCACTCCTAAACGCCACCAACGCCGAACTGCTGGCAAGACTTAGTCAACTGCCATTACGAATCCAGCTACCGCCGGACGTTGCTGTCGTGCCAACTGAGCTTACCAGGATCTTCTCGAAAGAATTCGATCCTTCATGTTTTGAATTCGTTGCCGCTAAGCAGGATGGCTCAAACCTTTTCGCCAAAGTGGTTGCACCATTAGTTACAAAGACAAACACTAAAAGGACTCAACCGCAAAGCGAAACGGAATGCGTGATCAAGTGCCCAATCAGCAGTGATCTGAACGAAGAGACCCAAAAAGAGATTTTCACCGAATTCCTGAGGAACATCCTAACTGCGGCATTGCCGTTTGACGCAAAATTGCCCGCAGGATAGCTGGCACCCGCACAATCGCTGCGAGGGACGTCCCAATGGCGTCGAAGCTCCGAGGAAGACCGGCAATCGCCGCCTGGAATTCTGCGGCGGCAACTCTGCACGCTGCCGTAATCAGCCTACTCAACGTTTGCCGCCCCAACTGGTAGCGCCGCGGCAACTGGAAGTTCCGACAAAGCGGCTTCGACCACCGAAAACCCAGTCGCGGAAACATTGCCGCCGGGCACGGCAACTTTCAGCGCATCGGTCAGTTTTTCCGCAGCGCGAGTCTGTGCTGTTTCAACACAGGCGCCGATGGAAATTGCTTTCGTGAGATCTGTGACGCCGCTGCCAAGTCCGCTGAATAATTGAGTAATCTGCTGAACCTGCGGATCGTTCGCAATTCGTTGTCGCTGAGCTTCAGAAATATCAGCCGACGTTGCCGAACCTGTTGCCTGAACAACCAGCTTCCAATCATTGTCATCAGGGTGACGGTGGTAGACATCGATGTGAACGACCGCAGAACCAGCGGTTGGGTTCATCTGCATTTGAGTCAATTCAACAACATCTGCGTTGTCTCGATCTGCGATTGCCGCAGCAGAGGCGTTCAGGATGTCGCCCGGCTTCTGTTTGATGTTTTTCTGTGATGTGGACAAGCCGCCTGGTGGCCCAAATCCTTCACCAAGAAGTTCCTGCAACTGTGATTGCAGTTGCCCCTGCAGCATTTGCCCCGCCAGCTGCTGCAAGTCTGCGGGAGACTGCTGACCATCCTGCAGGTATTGTCCTGATTGAAAAATCAGATGGCACGTCTTTCCAAAAATCCGGTCGGCGTTCAGCAGGATGCGAGCAAGCTTAGCTTTCGCGGGATCTGTTTCTGCCATTCCGTTTTCGGACATTGCTGTCGCTTCGCCCGGCAGATCCTGACGCAATTGAGAGACAGGAATCTTCTGCAACTCGGCCTGCACGTCCGACTGACTCAACCGTTCGCAGTCGTCAACCTGGTTCAGAATTGCAAGACCAGCCAGCCGCCTCACTTTGTCGTTTTGCCTCAATTGCCGACGAACCAGACTCGACGGAAATCTCACCACAACGGCGTCTGGCACTGCCACATCGACGACAGGTTGCTCAGCCGGAATCTGTCGATCAAGTTGCTCCTGCAGGAAGCCAATCTGCTCCGCGCTTACCGACGGATCCTGCTGCAATTTCGCAATATGTGCGGCAAGCAATCCACTAATGCCAACGGACACTTCAGCTGCGACGGGAGCCGGCGCTACAGCCAATCTCTGAATCTCAGCCAGAAGCGTTGGAGAATTCTGCTGCAGCCATGCTCCACGTACTAAAAACCGTACTTCTTTGGCTCGTTCCGCCGACAACAGCACGCCGAACAATCGAGTGCCATCTTTCAACAACAGCAGGTCCACAGCTCGCTCACGCAACGGCACTTCAGCAGCAATCAAGGTTGTCGGAAGACAAAACGCTGTCAAAACACACAGCACAATCGCAAGGTTAAAGACGATTTTCATGGCGTTTGCCTCACTCATTTGCGGCTGTCTCAGCGCGTGAACGTTTTAGACTCTTAACAAACCGTAAACGATGCGGTTTAACATCACAAACGTTTAATTTCGTCAAAAATCCGACAAAAAGCGTTTCCAATAGAAAACAAAACAGTTTTCTTAACCGGCGCGGCAGTTGCAACTACTGGAATCGGTGCCTGGCCTGAAATGATGCCACCTTCATAAACAGACTCAGGCATAAACACATTCAGGCGTGCAGCGTGTCCTTCCCGGACGCCAGAGCACTCTCGTCACTCCAGCCCAGTTGCTCAACTTTTGGAACGCAAGACATGGAAACCCGAATGAATTCAGGAAAACAGCCGCCATCCTGGCTCCGCTGGTTCGGGAACGATGCGGCTCGAGCAATCACATCTGAAGCAGGCAAGTGCCCGATCGGATGTCATTATTTCCACGACTTTGAAAATTCCGTTTGGGAAGTATCTGTATTTGTCGGCACCACAGAAATTGTGGGTGGCCCCATGGACGGCACCAGTTTCACAACCAGTCTGCGACTGAACATCAGTGAGGTGATGAATCTGTTTGATGAAGTCGATAACGTGTCCTGGCAATCAGATGCCGTCGCAGACGATGACGATCTGGCTCAACATGTTTCCTTTGAAGGAACCGCTCGCGGGCACAAAGTCTGGCTGCGTGTGCTGAAGGAAAGTCCGGAAGGAACTGGGCCAGGGCAGATTTTACACAGCCACAACGGCAAGCTGGAAACACTTTGGTAACATCATCTTCTTTGACACACCGGACAATAAAACGTGGATCGCTGAGCCTGCACGATCCGTTTGATGGTTCCACGATCGCAGTTCGAACATCGAGTATCTGACTTCTGATAAACTCGATGCTCGTTCTGGTAGCCGCCGTCTTTGTTCAAAGCATTCCGATAGGTTCCGTCACTCAGCGTTGAGCCTTCGTACTTTATGGCTTCGTTCAAAATAAGATCTGTGGCTTCGGCAAGCCTTTCGATCTGACTGAATGTCAATTGAGATGCCGGACGCAGCGGTGAGATTCGGGCTCGGTGTAAAATTTCGCTGGCGTACAAATTGCCGATGCCAGCCACAAGCTTCTGATCCAGCAACGCCACTTTAATCGGGCGAGACGTTCGAGCCAATTGCCGCTTCCATTGCTCAACCGAAATGTCGAGCGCGTCCGGGCCCAGGGAATTGCGGAGTTCATCCATCTGGTCGGAATTCAACAAGCGAACGGTGCCCAGCCCACGACGGTCCCAGAATTCCACTGAATCGACTCGGCCACGAACCGGCAACAGGTGCCAGCACAGTCGACGATGCTCCGTGGTGGGAGGTTCGGAAACCAGCATTAGTCCGGTCATTCGAGGCTCAATGACAATAAACTGCGAATCAGACAGCTCAAGAATCACGCGTTTCGCGAATCGAAGGACGCGTTTGATTCCTCTGTTTTTGACTCGTTTCCGAAATTCTGCCGGTTCCGGGGACACTTGAATCGGGCGCCGAGTACACGGGCAGAACTCCAGCTCGGAGATTATTCGCTGCTCCGTTTCGGCTTTGATTCCGCGTACCATCGTTTCAACTTCAGGCAGTTCTGGCATGCTTGGCTGGGCGTCCGTTTGTGCGGATTTCGAAGGGTAAATGGAGGAAATTAGTCGTAAGGCGGTATTGTAACCTGAAGCATTCGTCTGACCAGCACAGCCGGTACAGTCGGCAGTTTCCAAACGATGCGTATGTCGGGGAATTCGGGGAATGTTCTTGACGACGCCGATCCTCGCGACGATGCTAGAGACTAGGTCTATTGCGCCCCATTTTGGTTTGTGTGCGCGCAGGGGCTTTCGGAGTCTGAACCTCTCCGTTTCTGACTCGGATTTTAGATTGAATCAAGGGCACATCTCATGCTGCGTACGTCATCCTGGCTGCTGTCAATTGTCTCTTTGGTAGCTGCATCGTCGTCTGTGTCGATTGCTGGCGAAAACGCCACGGCTGTCCCCGTAGAAGTTCGCGCGGCTCAGCTGAAGATGCAGGCTCGAGTCGCTGCAGAGCAGGGCGACTTTGGAACGGCCATCAAAGACATCATGGAAGCTTCGGAGCTGACCGGTGACCGTGTCACGGCCGATCGAGCTCGCCAAATACAACCAACGCCTCAAATTGGCGGTGGTAGCCCATTTGCCAACTTCGGCGAAATTCTGCAACTGATTCAGGAGCAGACCAGTCCACCGGCAAAGTGGCTCGCGACGGACGGAGAAGGCGGAACGGTTTCAATCTCGTCTCAAGGTGTTTTCGTAGCAGCCCCAGCCGTTTTGAAGGCACTGAAAAATATCAGTGATGATTCCAACCTGATTAAAGCGGCTGAACTGGCAAAGAGCGCAAACCACAACACCAACGTTCGACAGTCTTCAACCTTACGAATGGTGTCGCTGCCTCGTTTGGAAAAACACGTTCAGCAACTTGCTGAAGCTGGTAAACCAATGACGGATGACATCCGCACTCTGGCGGGACTTAGCAACATTGAATTTTTGATGGTCTACCCGGAAACTGGCGACATTGTCATTGCCGGCCCCGCTGGCAACTGGTCGCGTGGTGCAGAAGGTCGTATGGTGAGCGAAAACAACGGTCGCCCCACATTGAATTTTGACGACCTGGTAACCCTGACTCGAACATTCAGCCGCGGCGGAAGTGGCTTCTTTATGTGTACGATCGACCCCAAGCAGGATCAGATCGTGGCGGTTCAGGAATATGTCAACAAAAATCGTAACACGCTGAATGCGAAAACAGCTGCAAGCTTTGCAACGGAACTGGAACAACGTCTGGGACTGCAAAACGTATTTGTTCAGGGAGTGCCACAGGATTCTCGCATCGCGTCTGTGATTGTTGATGCCGACTATCGCATGAAGGAAATCGGAATCGGCAAACGCAAAGGTCCTGAAGGCATGAAAAGCTACTTCGACCTTTTAAGCCGATCGGAACAACGAGGCTCTGGTTCCATGGACGCACTTCGCTGGTGGATGGCGGTAGGCTACGACGCCGTGAACCTGTCATCAAACGGCAAGGTGTTCGAATTTGCCGGCAACGCTGTTCAGTGTCTTGCAGAAGATCAAACAGTTGGAAACGACGGAACCCACAACGGAACAGGCAAGGCCACCAAAGCGAATGCGAAATTCGCTGAACTGTTTACAAAACATGTTTCTGAACTGGCAGCTCAAGACGTTGTGTTTGCTGACATGGAAAACATTTTTGATCTCGCCATGGTTTCAGCACTCGTCCATTCTCAAGGGCTTGCTGATCAGGTTGGCTGGACTCCGGCTTACTTTGGAAACAAAAGCAACCTCGACACCAAATCTGTGGAAGTGCCAACCGAACTGATGACAGCCGCTCATCACCGAGTTTACAGTGGTGGTAGCGTGGTCATTCAGGTGGCTGGTGGTGTTCGGGGCGACATGGTGAAGTTTGTGAACGACAAGAACAATCTCACAACCGACCCAACATTGGACGCTGAGACCAGCAAGGGAACTCCTATGGGTCAGCAAAACGGTCGATGGTGGTGGGACGCAGCAAAATAGAGAATGCGATCAACCAAAAATCGTATAAATTCGACCAAGCCCCGTGAAATCACGGGGCTTTTTCGTTTGCTAACAACTGTTTGATGGCGGGCGAACAGGAACCTTGAATCAGAAAAAATGCACTGAAACCAAACACCTGACTCGGCCGAACGCATGCATTTGACATCAATTCTCGAAGGTTTGTTGCCATTTTTGGGCACTTCTATTCGTGATTGGCGGCAATCGCAGAACTAAGTATGATTCGCGGCCGAACAGGCTGTTCCGACGACTGGAACCGTTTTAAATGAGCCTGTTAGAAACAGATAATCAGCACAGGGCAGTAACCAAATGGCGAGGCTTAGTCAGGCCGATCTAATCGAACTTAATCGAACATTTGAGGACCGAACTCCGCAGGAACTACTGCAGTGGGCCGTGACAACGTTTGGCACGCGTGTTGGCGCGCTGTCTTCCATGCAGAAGTCAGGGAACACGATTTGTCACATGATTCAGTCTTTGTCGCTGAGCCTGGATGTGCTGTTCGTCGATACCGGTGTGCTTTTTCCGGAAACACTGGAAACCCGTGACCGACTGATGAATGAATACAATCTCAGGTTCCGCACGCTCGCACCAGAAAAAACCATGGCGGAGCAAACAGCTGAACTGGGCGTCCTGTACTTAAGCCCGGAAGGTCAAAAACAGTGCTGCGAACTTCGTAAATCTGCACCACTGGATGCCGTAGCACACGAATATGACGCGTTAATTGGCAGCCTAAGACGGTCAGACGGCGGTGCTCGGGGAGCCTGCCCGATTCTGGCGGTCGATACGCGGCTGAATTGCCTTCGAATTAACCCACTGGTGAATTTCGATGATGAACAGCTTGCTGGCTACATTGCAGAGCACACTGTAATCACAAACCCACTCCACGATCAGGGATACTCCACCATCGGGTGCAATCGCTGCACCACACCCGTTCTGCCGACGGAACCTCGACGAGCCGGAAGGTGGAGACATCTTGGGCCATGGTCCGTCTACTGCGGCATCAATCCGACAGATCTGGATCCAGAACGCTCACCAGCAATCGACTTGCCACAAGACCTTGTCGATCGCGTTCTTGGTCGCTCGACCGACTACATGATCTAACAGCGCTGAGAATTCGGGCCATTGAGATAGGGCCTGTGAAAGATCGCGTCTCAGTGGCCCAAAATGCAGGGCGGGGAAATGCCCCATGCGACGTGTTCGCTCGCAAGGGGTGCGCGTGCAGGCAACTCACACTTTGCGGCCTCAGAACCTACCCCCCCTACACCACCAAAGCCTACTGCGACACAGTCTGCCTAACCGGTAAACTTAACCAAACAAGCGAGCCATCGCGCGGTCCGCAGTGTAGGTGATGGAATTGTGCAACCTTGTGATTCAAAAGTAGTAGCCGCAAATTTCAGGGAAAATAGAACGATTGTTGCGTTTGAATGCCTTTTTAGGGATTCACCGATTGCGTCCTTGCAACGGCCCCTGATGACTCGTGAAACTGTGTGGAACGAACGTTGATGTTTTGCAACCAGGGTGCATCGACATTGAAAGTTCGGGTTTACCAGTCTTTCGAGGTTCCTCGGACATGTCATTTGGCCTATTGGCTTTCGTCACCGCGTTCTTTGCCAGTGCGATTACAGCTCCGCTGGTCGGTCGTGTGGCAACGCGCTTCGGTGTTGTCGATGCGCCGGACGGCCATCGAAAACTGCACGAAATGCCAGTCCCCCTTACGGGCGGACCAACACTGCTGATCACCATCATTGTGGCTGTGACGACCACGTTACTGGCTTACCCAGGCCTGCTGGCTCCGACAACCAACGACATCAAGTTTCTGCTATCCCTGTTTTTTGCGGGGCTGCTGATTGTCGGTGTGGGAATTGTTGATGACCGATTTGGAGTTCGTGGCAGGCAAAAACTGGCAGCTCAGATTCTGGCGGGCATCATCATGCTGCCGTCTGGCATCACTGTTCGCGAAGTCAGCATTCTTGGCTTCCACATGTCCTTCGGCGACCTCGCTCCCATTGTGACATTGCTGTGCATCGTCGGGGCGATCAATGCATTGAATCTGATCGATGGCGTAGATGGCCTTGCAAGCACCACCGGAATTGTGCTGAGCCTTTCCATTGCGGGAGTCACGTACATCTATGGCGGTCGCCCGGATGGCCTGATGATTTCATTGATACTGGCTGGAGGCTTATCTGGATTTCTGATTTACAACTTCCCCCCAGCTCGCATGTTTCTGGGTGATTCCGGAAGCATGCTGATCGGCCTGGTGTTGGGGGCCGTCGCGCTGAAATGCTCCATCAAGCAATACACTGCGGCAACCCTGTTGCTGCCGACCGCTATCTGGGCGATACCACTGTTCGATGTCGCCATGGCCATTGTGCGCCGAAAGCTGACGGGACGCAGTATCTATGAAACGGATCGTGGACATCTGCATCACTGCCTGCAGCGTCGCGGGCTGAGTGGTGCCAAGCTGTTGTTGATCACTGCTTCGCTGTGTGCACTGACCGGTATGGGGGCAATCGTCGCTTCTGCATTGAAGAACGATCTGATTGCGGTGATTGGAGCCGCCACAGCACTATCACTGCTCATTTTGACTCGGTCATTCGGCCATACAGAAATGAGACTGCTGTCAAACCGATTGAAACGGCTCACAGCATCAATGATGCATCGTTCTGCCCCAATGCAGACCGTACTCCATGATGAAGAGACTCAGCTGAGAGGCGACCATAACTGGCAACAGCTTTGGGAAACACTTACCGACTTCGCTGAACGCTTCAAGATGGACAGGGTTGAGCTGATTGTGAACCTACCGTTGATTGGCGAAGAATATCACGCCAGCTGGAAAAGAAAGACTCAAACTCAAATGCACGAAGAATGGAAGTCTGAAATTCCATTGATCGTTCAGGACATGAGAGTTGGTCATATCAAAGTTGTCGGTGCCGTTGGTGACGGATCTATCTGCAAATGGATGAGCGACCTGATTGGTGGCCTGGGAGCGTTTGAAGCAGAACTGGTCACACTCATTGAAGATCTGCGCCGCGAAAAGCTAAGCCCGCCCGCACCAACCAAGACAGTGCCAGTGCCAGTGCCAGAACGTTTTCAGCCGGAAAAACTGCACGGTGGGCATTCCGCTCACTAACCAGCCTCAAGTCGCCCATCCCGCCCGCGCCCTTCCGATATTGATTCTGACTTCGAACCAGAAGTGACTCAGGAGCGACGGTCGGGGTTGTCTTCTGCTGAGCCTGAAGTCAGCTCAAACTCAGTTTGACTCGCACTCAATTTTTTGATCCAAAACAGGCGAACAATTGACGTCTTGTACACGTCAACAACGTGTACACAAAGCGGGAGAAGACATGGCCTTGTTCAAGGTGACAGGAAAGTTAATTGGGATCCTGGCAACTCTTGTCATGCTGTCCACGATCGCGGCAGTTCCCTGGATGCTGGGTGGTGTGATTCCACTGGCGAGATTCACGCTGCTGGCGGGTGCCATTGCCGCAGCGTTGCTGTCCATCGTCGCTCACCTGCTGCAAGGTAGATTACCACGATCGCTTCCATTGGTCGCGATGCCGTTGATCGGATTAGCATTACTCGGAACGTGGCAGCTTCGAACCGTAGACAGCCATCCGATAAGCAGGATGCACCATACCGTTGGAGATTTGGCGGACGCTGTCATACCGGATTCGCCAGCAGTCGCCTCGCTACTGGAAGCTGACACTCGCACAACAATCGCGACACTGCTTGCCCTCGCACTTCTGGCATTCACGTCGTTTGCACACATCCGTACGTCCAGATCCCTGATGTGGGGCAGCCTGATTTTCATCGTAAACGGCATCACAGCCACCACGATTGGTCTGTCGCAGTTGTTTCAGAATCAGGGCCTGGAACTCAACCAGCTCTGGGCACTCGGACTGAACCAGGGTAGCGGCGCTGCGGCCTTTGCAACGTTCATCAACCCGAACAATGCCGCCGGATGGCTGTGTCTTTGTTTTGCATGTGCCGTAGGCTGGCTGAGTTTCCATATGGCTCGTGCGGGCGTTGATGGCAAGCAACAGGTTGGCAGGCTGAATATACCTTTCTGGGAAGATGCCTTTCGCCGGTCCATGCAATTCATATCCGACCTGACCACCTGGCACATTTTGGCAATCGTGGCCGTGGCATTTCTGGCAGCGGGTATCGCTGCAACTCAGTCGCGAGGCGGAATTCTTGCACTGGTTGTTGGAGTCACCATTGCAGCCAGCATCAAGTCATCAGTGAAACGCTTACCTGCGGTTTTGTTGCTGGTGACAGTTTGCGGAGGAGGAGTCTACGGACTGCTGCACTGGCTGGAACTAGACGAAGCGATTGTGGGAGAAATGGAAACCCTGCGCGACCTTGACGATGCAGCAGGAACTCGACCACAGCACTGGCTGGATTCGGCGCATGCATTGCTGGACTTTCCAATCACAGGCACCGGCCTGGGCAGTTACCGGTTTGCCACGCTGCCCTACCGATCGTTCACCGGAACAACCTGGTTTCGAAACGCTGACAACCATTTTATGGATATACTGATCGAAGGTGGCCTGGTGGGGCTGACGCTATTCGTGAGCATCGGGGCAATTGGCTTGATCGTCGGGTTTGCTGGCTGGAAAGAACAAAAGACTCGCAGTGTCTCAAAGTCGTCAGAGGCACCGCGTATCTCACGCCGCCTGCTGGGCGCCGCGGGTTCAGTTGCCGTTTTGTGCACGTTGACTCAGGCAGTTTCCGGCTTTTTTGACTTCGGCGTCGGCATGCCGTCTGCCAGCAGCCTTCTGATTGTCATTATCGCAGCCTGCAGCGGGCTGATCGACAGTGCAGTCAGCTCACCATCGCCGTTTCGTTCGGCTTCTATGCGGTGCCATCCACTATTTTCGATCGCAATTCAGATCGGCCTGATCGTGGCGGCCGGAAACTTTCTGCAGGACCAGTGGGCAACGGTTGAAATTGACCAGAGTGTGGTAGATGGCCACAGAGTCTTGATGAAACCATTTGAGCCTTCAAAGCTGGACGAAGTTGCATCGATTATGCAGACACTTGGCCAAAGACTGGCTGAACGTCCGGATGATGCAGAAGGCATGCGGACCATGACACGACTGGCTGACGCCAGTTTTCGGTGGCAGGTAATGTTGGCAGCGAAGGGTGAGGCAATACGAGAAGACAAGGGTTTCGGTTTACTGTGGGAGCGATCAATGCTGCAGCAGATCATGGGGTCGTTAGCAGAAATGGATGCAGCAGATCCACAAACAGCCGCAAGTCTCAGGACGCAATTGACAGAACTCGCGAACGAAAATCACCTTGCTGAATTGTTTGAGTCAACTCAGAAGCAATATCCACTCATGCCGCAAATCGCAGAAACACGCTGCGCGATCGCGATCCTGCAGAACCACATGGAACTGTTTGAACAACAGGCAAGGCACGCTCTGTTTGTGCAACCTGCCAATGCTGGAATTGCCATGACTCTGGGAACACTTGCTCTTCAGGCTGATCAACACAACCTGGCACAGGAATTCTGGGATCACAGCTTGAAGTATTCCGAACAGTTTCGACCAGCAATGCTGGACAACGCGTTGAATCACTGGTCCATGGAAGACGCCATGGCATTGTTCGGCCCCAGAAATTACACCGAATGTGTAGAGGCAGCGCGCAATGCCATCGACCATATCCAACGGAAAGAATTCTGGAATCAAGCTGAGAAGTTCTGGAACGAATTGCCCAAACCACAGGACGAATCCACCAACTCTCTGCGAGCCTCACATTTAGTCGCCACAAACCGAATGGATGAGGCAGTGAAGTGGCTGCAACAGTGCATGAAAGCAGACGGAGACAACCTCCTACTCACACGCGACCTGGCACGCTTGCTGGAAAAACAACAACTTTACAAATCGTCACTTGAACAATGGTACCGAATTCAGTTTCTGGTCCCGGGAGACCGAGAGGCAGACGAAGCCATCAACCGCATTCGAGACATCAAGTAGCCGCTCACAAGGCACACAGCGACGCCGCTATTCCGGACTGGTAAACGAACGGCCCAGTTGATGCAGGTAGTGAGCAAAACAAATCGCGTTTGACAGACGTCGCCCGGCTCGGCCCTTTAAAAGCGGCGGTTCAGGTTTCAGGTCAAGCCTTTCCAGAATGCGGTCGAGCGTCCGGACGCCATTCTGCAGGTTGACACACTTCATCGATAACGCTGGCGAATGACCTGCACCAACAGAATGCAGAAGTCTTAGCGTACTTTCCTTGTAGACGACAAGCGTGTCCGTCGGCTTAAGGAAGGCCTTCCATCTGTCTCGAAATTCATCGGCTGAAACGGCATTGGCGAAGTCACTTTCATGCAGTTCCAGGTGAACCAGAAAATCAGATGGCAGCGTCGTGTCGGTCTGAATTGCACACTCAAATCGCTCTGCCGTCCCCAACCTTTCGGCAACCCAGTAAACCGGCAGGCGATCCTTCTGGCGAACGCCATCCGCCCGCTGATCTGCCTCGCCGTATGCCACGACCACATTCGGCAGGTCGTCCATCACAGCGGAAGGAATGTTTGACGGTGGACGAGCCGCACGTTTGCGCAGACGCTGCTGCTTGACCAGATACGGAAACTTAACCTGAGCATCCACCATAGTGTCGAATGCCCGCAGCAGCAGATCAAATCCTTCTGTTTCCGGCTCCAGCCACTTGAGCGCCTCGACGGTGGCTTCCAAAGTCGACAAAGCAGTCTCGGTTGGTTCCTGTCGAATGCGATAGTTGCTCGGCTCAACGGGATCCAGCCGATACCGAGGCAAACGACTTAGCACCGGAATCTGCTGCATGAATGTTTTGGCGTGATGCCACGTTCCATCCAAAATGACAAGTTGTTCGGGGCGATCTTCCGGTTGTACTTCAGACAGTAACTTCGCGTCAGCACCCGGAAACAGCACACCCGTATTTTTGTGGAACGGAAGTTCGCGACTTGCCAGCTTCAGCGTTTGATCAACAATCAACGTCGAATTCTGCAATGCCTGCTTCACAATTCGAGCAGTATTAAAGGGGTGAAAACGTTCTTTGACGTGCTGCAAAATCAGAACGTGAGTGCGGTTGGCAATCGATGGAATCGCGTGGCAAAAACAGGACTCCAGCGGGCGAAAGCAAACGTAGCAACGCTGTCGGTGATTTTCAGGCTCAGTTTCGTTCCGTAGCGGCACTGGATTCACTTAAACAAATGCAAAAACGCAGACATTAGAGCATTTACATTGGAATCTCAAAGCACAACCGCAGAACAACTCGGCAACCCGCAGTTTGCCGGGCGAAAGTAAACCGGTTTTTGCCTGGCAAACGCTCATATCGCGGCTCCAGCGATACCGTTCACTTTGTGACGTGGCACCGGGACCCCAAACGGGATCCTGCCAATTGATCGAGCACCAACGCCTGTCAATTAGACGGAACAAACTTACCCGATCTAAGAATTCTGACCGGCCATATGTTCACGCCAGAATATTATTGGCTCGCCGCCTACGTGGAAAGGTGAAGGAAACAGCGATGTCTCTTTCGAATCGTTCTCCCAAAACGAATATGAAATGCACTATTCCACGTGGCCTTCAAATAACTCATCCGACTCAAAAGATCTTGGCATTGGATGGTACGAACCTTGCTGCGACAAAGATCGGCATCGTAAGACTGCCCCGTACGTGAAGATGTCACTTCACGAATCTACACCCCAATCACGGTGTGACCGTTAATTGCATTTTCCCTTGAATGACGACTGCAGCTGTCAAAATAGCAAACAGTACCTGACGCGTATCGCCACACGGGGGTTCAGCGTGGGACCGGACTTTCGCCTGTCCGCTCGTGTCCTGCGTTGAGCTCCCGTGCTTTTGCGCGAACGTCGCTGCTGGAAGCAGATTCCGTTGCACAGCGTCGCTGGAAGACTGTATGCCGCACGTACTTTCCGGCGTTGGAAAATTCTTCCGGCAGAATTGTGTGCCACCTTCCGCCAGTGCGGAAAACAACTTGGCGTCTTGATATGATCGTGCGTTCGTGTTGCCCTGATTTCCAAACTGACGAGCACCAATCATGTTCAATCACGCCATGCGGATTCCACCGTACTTCCTGCGCTCTTCATGCGTCTCCAAAGTCTCCATCGTTTTACTGGTGGTGGCCAGTTGTTGCGGCGCGACTGCTGTTTGTAGCGAACCAATTCCATTTCAAATGCCAGCAAAGGGCGTCTGTGGGCATCGTGGTGCCAGCGATACTCATCCGGAAAACACACTGGCCGCCTTTCGTAAGGCCATTCTTCTGGGGGCACAGATGATTGAGTTCGACGTTGCCATAACAAAGGACGGCAGCCTTGTTCTGATGCATGACGCAACTGTTGATCGAACAACAAACGGAAAAGGCAGGATCAGCGAACTAACGTTTGACGAAATTCAAAAACTGGACGCTGGCAGCTGGAAGAGTAAAAACTTCAAAGATGAACGCGTGCCAACACTTCGCCAGGCCCTGGACATAATGCCGGAAAACATCTGGCTGAACGTCCACTTAAAAGGCGACGCTCAGCTTGCCGCAAAAGCGACAGAGGAGATCATCGCGGCAGACCGCGTTCATCAATGCTTTCTGGCCTGCGGCAAAGAAGCCGCCATCGCTGCAAAGGCAATCAGTAACGACATCAAAATCTGCAACATGGAACGCCAAAGTAACACTCAGCAATACGTCGACGAAACAATCGCTGGTAAGGCAGACTTCATTCAACTACACGGTGGCGCATCAGTTGACCCAGCCCTGACGAAACAGTTGAAAGATGCAGAAATCCGAACAAACTTTTGTTGCACAAACGAAGTAGAGCCGGCAAAAGCGTTGTTTCAGGCGGGCGTGGAATTTGTTCTGGCCGACAAACTGGAAGACATATTGGCGGTATCAGACGATCTGGGCATCGAACGACTGACGCCCGTCTATCGGGAACGAACACAGCCCTCAAAGGTGCCAGCCACTGCAGTATTTACCGATGGTGAAGCTCAGATTGTACCCGAATTCTCAGATGCGAATCTGTGGATCAACCACGATCTATGGGTGGAAACAGAATTCGACACCGACGGTGACGGCAAGCCAGACAGAATGCACGTCAGTGTGACTCGCCCAAGGCAAACGGACACAGAACACCTCAAGGTTCCGATCATCTACGAATCAAGTCCCTACTTTTCCGGAACCGCGTCGGGCCGCAACTTCTTCTGGAATCCGCAACAGGAACTGGGAGCAACGCCGCCGGAACATGAAGCTCCAACGTCGGTTCCCTTCGTCAGACGTCGTGTCGTTATTTCTCGAACGCACTTGAATGACTGGGTACCGCGAGGATTCGCGGTTGTGCATTCGGCATCACCCGGAACAGGTCTGTCGCAGGGATGCCCCACAATCGGCGGCGATAACGAATCATTGGCACCGAAAGCCGTCATCGACTGGCTTTGCGGTCGCGCTGCAGGATACACAACGCCAGACGGTGACCACAGAGTGACGGCATATTGGTCTTCAGGAAATGTTGGCATGACGGGAACATCGTACAACGGCACAATTCCACTGGCAGCCGCAACAACCGGAGTTGATGGACTGAAAGCCATCATTCCAGTGGCCCCCAACACATCTTACTACCACTATTATCGCTCCAATGGACTGGTCCGCCATCCTGGAGGCTACATCGGTGAAGACGTTGACGTACTGTACAACTTCATCAACAGCGGTGATCCATCCAAACGCGAATACTGTGACTGCAACGTTCGCGACAAAGAAATGGCAGCTGGCCGACATCGCGAATCAGGCGACTACAACGAATTCTGGGCAGGACGCGATTACCTGAACGACATGGGACCGATGAAAGCCGCCTTGCTGATGGCTCATGCGTTCAACGACTGGAACGTTATGCCAGAACACAGCGTCCGCATTTACAAAGCAGCTCAGGCGAAAGGACTTCCCGTTCAGTCGTTCTTCCACCAGGGTGGTCACGGTGGTCCTCCGCCATTGAAGATGATGAATCGCTGGTTCACTCGCTATGTCTGCGGAATCGAAAACGGCGTGGAAAACGATCCCAAAGCATGGATTGTTCGAGAAAACGAAGACCGCCAAAAGCCAACGGCATACGCAGATTATCCCAATCCCAAGTCCCAATCCGTAGTACTTAAACCGGCAAAACAAGAAACCGGCCCCGGAAGTTTGCTGCCAGTTGCATATGCAGGGGAGGGCACGGCGAAGATCATCGACGACTATACGGTCGACGGTACAACGCTGGCGAAGGCTGAAGAATCAAAGCATAGACTTATGTTTGTTACGCCAACGCTGACGAAACCCGTTCATTTGTCCGGCCTGACTCGTTTCAAAACAAAACTCGCCTGCAGCAAACCCGCTGCGAATTTTTCCGTCTGGCTGGTTTCCCTGCCATGGTCAACAGATCCCGAAACGCAGATCTACGACAACATCATTACCCGAGGCTGGGCGGATCCACAAAACCGCCATTCACTCACAGAATCCAGCCCTCTGGAACCAGGTACCTTCTATAGCCTGGAATTCGATTTGCAGCCCGATGACCACATTGTGCCCGCAGGACAGCAAATCGGCTTAATGATTTTCTGCAGCGACAAAGACTTCACACTCTGGCCTGAACCCGGCACTGAACTAACAATCGATCTGGACGCAACCAGCATTGATCTGCCAGTTGTGGGAGGCATCAGTTCCTACGAAAATGCTTTTCGCCCTGCTGATAACGCTGCAACGGAAAATTAGCACGTTGAAAATCGCCGTTCAACATCCTGCCATACCGTTATCCATTAAACGGAAGTCTCACGACACATGATATTCTGGTCTGGCTGGCTGCTGTTCGGCGGAATTTTTCTATGGACGGTTCCCGCCGTACTGTGGTTCGTTTCGCGACGGCTGAATCCGACGAAGCAGGGCACTTCGCGAACACTGCCCTCCGTGTCGATTATTGTTCCGGCCTGCAATGAAGCAGATGCGATTGAACAATCGTTGCGTTCTTTGCTGAAACTTCAGTACTCGGATTTTGAAATCATAGCGGTCAATGACCGTAGTACTGACGCCACGGGCGAAATCATGGATTGTGTTGCGGCAACAGATGCTCGCTGCCGCATTATCCACATCAGCGAATTGCCGTCCGGGTGGCTGGGAAAAAATCACGCGATGCACACAGCTGCACAACATGCCACCGGCAAGTTGCTGCTGTTCACTGACGGAGACGTTATTCACGAACCCGATTCGCTGAATGCGGCTGTTTGTTATCTTGTGGATCGTCAGCTTCAACACGTTTGCCTGCTGCCTCGCATGATCCCTGGCAGCTACATCGAAAACAGCATGGTTGCGTTCTTCGGCTTTGCGTTTGCAATCGGCCAGCAGGTACATCTCACACGCACGAAATGGCCATTCGCCTATGCGGGCGTGGGAGCGTTCAGTTTGATTGATGCTGAATTCTACAGAAGCGTTGGCGGCCACAAACCACTGGCGATGGACGTCATCGACGACGTAAAGCTTGGAAAACTGGTTAAGCAAAACGGCGGCAGACAGGACGTCCTGGCGGCTCCCAACCTGCTATCAATTCGGTGGTACAATTCGCTGTGGGAAGTCATCAAGGGATTGGAAAAGAACGGCTTCGCGGCCCTGGGCTATTCCCTCACAGCGCTGATAGCCACTTCAGTGCTGTTCTTCAGCACAATGGTCTTTCCATACGTCGCCGTAGCCGTTTTCGAATGGCCCACCTGTTCGGGCTTTGCGGCAGCCATCGCTCTTTGGCACACCATGTACACGATCGTGGCGGTATCGTTTGGAGGCAGCTTATTGCTGGCCCCCATGTTTCCGATTGCCTCGTGGTTGATGTCGTTCGCCTTCTGGCGTTCCAGCTGGGTGACTTTGCGTCAGGGAGGAGTCAAATGGCGAAACGGATTCTACTCCCTGAAAGAACTGAAAGCCGGACTCTACAAATAGCCGCCCGAAACCCTAACAAGGGCTTCGCCCTTGACCGAGTAGCGTGGGACGCAGACAGACGTGGAACGCTCGAATCGCCGAGACGCTCCGGCCAACGTACGGGCATCATTTTAAGCAAGACTCCAAGACCAGAAACCTGAAACACCCCGCTCGGGAAAATTCCGGTTGACAAAAGACCAAACTGAAGCAATAGTTCCCGATCGGGACAAAAAAGTGCGGCGTAGCATTGAACGCCGCATAATACTCCCGAACGGGAGTATTTCATGACTAAAGTCAACGACGCCGTTCAGCTGGGACAACTCATTCGGCAGCGCCGAAAAGCGGCCGGGCTGACCTTAAAAGACGCCGCAGCGATGTCTGGAGTCGGCGTCCGCTTTTTGTCCGAACTTGAGCGAGGAAAACCGACTTCTCAGATCGGGCTCACAATCCACGTCATGCAACTGTTTGGCCTGGAACTTTTTGTGGAAACTCGAGGCTAACAGTGTGACTGAAACGTTGTTTGTTCATTACGAACACCAAACGATCGGCCTGCTGACTCGCACAGAATCCGGCCAGATCAAATTCGAATATCAACCTGCATGGCAGACGAACAAAGACAACTTTGCCGTTTCCATTTCGTTGCCACTCAGCGGCGATTTTAGCGTTGAAGCCAGCCATCACTTCTTCGTCAACCTGCTTCCCGAAGCGAATGTTCGACAACAAATCTGCAAATCGCTGCAGATTTCACAGGGAAACGATTTTGAACTGCTGAAGGCCATTGGAGGCGACTGTGCGGGGGCTTTAGCAATCACTCAGGAACTCGTACCTGACCCACTTGATCAACGGTATGAGCCCATTTCAGAAGCGCAGCTTGCCGATTGGTCCATTGGCGCTCCCGATGCTTTTTCGGCGGTCACTGGTCACAACGAAATTCGATTGTCACTGGCGGGAGCACAGGACAAGCTTCCAGTCCACATCAAGAACAGCCAGCTTTTGATTCCGCAGGGAAATACTCCCAGCACGTATCTGCTGAAATTTGCGTCTCCCTTTTATTCACACCTGCCGGAGAACGAAACATTTACCACCATGCTGGCTGCGGCCGTCGGCCTGCCGGTCGTGGACATTCAACTTAAGAAAACGGCAAAAGCCAACATTGCTGTCATCGCTCGATACGACCGAACTGAACAAGCAGAGCACTATCGTCGACTACACCAGGAAGACTTTTGTCAGGCACTCGGAATCAGCTCTGTCAACAAATACGAAAAAGAGGGTGGCCCTGGCCTTCGTCAATGTGCGGAAATTATCCGACAGCATGCGTCATTCCCTGTGCTGGAATTGCAGAAACTGCTTCAGTGGGCGTTGTTCAACTTATTGGCAGGCAATGCAGATGCTCACGGCAAGAACCTGTCATTGCTGTACGAAAATCAACGCAGCTTAAAGCTGGCACCATTCTATGACTTGGTCTGCACGCGAAACTACAGGAACATCTCTCGCCACATGGCAATGAGCCTTGGAGGCATAACGGATCCGGATTTGGTAGGTGCAAAACAACTGGAAGCACTGGCCGATGATCTTGGAATTCGCCACAACGTCGTCATCAAAGCTGCAAAGACACTTTGCGAACAGCTTCAAAATGCGATCCCCACAACGGTGGAACAGTTTGCAGCCAGCTATGGAAATTCACCAATTCTGGAACGAATTCCCATTATCATTCGCAAACAGATTCGACGATTGCGGACGCAACTGAACGGATAGCTCGCTCGCACAAACAATACCCTGCGTTCCGCTGCGAAGTCCGAATTTCCGCAACTATGATCAAGGCCGCCCGTCGGCTAAGGTACTTAGTCAGACCTGCGCAAAGACATTCCTGCGAATCATGTTTGAGCACACCAAATTCATCTTGCTCGAAGAAACGTAAACCAAGCTGGGGATCAGCACATGAAGAACGTTCCAAAAATTGTTGGACTGGGAGAAACGTTGTGGGATGTCTTCCCGGATGGCCCAAGGCTGGGTGGAGCTCCCTTGAACTTCAGTTGCAGCGCAGCAGAACTGGCTGGCGATTCTGCCACGGTGTTTATGGTGAGCGCTGTCGGCAACGACGCTCTGGGACGGTCAGCGATCGATGCGTTGAAGAGTCATGGAGTTGAAATCGCCAACATTCAACGCAACGATCGTGCAACAGGGCAGGTGTATGTTGAACTTGATGCGGCGGGTGTCGCCAGCTATCGCTTTGCAGATGACGGAGCGTGGGATCATCTGGAATGGACCGGCCAACTTGATCAGCTGGCTGCAGAGTGCGATGCCGTCTGTTTTGGATCTCTGGGCCAGCGAGGCTCCGTTTCTCGCGACACGATTCATAAGTTTGTTGCAGCAACACCCGCAACAACAATGCGTATTCTGGATGTAAACTTGCGAGCTCCCTTCTTTAGCGACGAAGTGATTCTTGAATCTCTGACATTGGCAAACACCCTGAAGCTCAACGACGACGAACTTCCGCACCTGGCAAAACTCTTTGGTATTCGCGGCACTGCAACAGAAATCATGAGCCAACTGGCTGAAAAATATCAGCTCAGGTGCGTGGCACTCACTCGAGGTCCAAATGGAGCCGTGCTGATGTGCGGGGATGCGATCAGCGATCTTGCTGGTGTGGAAGTGGCCGTTGCCGACACCGTGGGTGCCGGAGACGCATTCACTGCTGCAATGACGCTGGGCCTGCTGGCCGGGCATGCAGTGGACAAAATCAATCAACACGCAATTAACGTCGCCGCGTATGTTTGTTCGCAATCCGGAGCCACAGTGAGCTTTCCGGATCACCTGCAAACTGGCACCTAACATTTAAACCTCAGATCTACTTTATTCACGAATGAACGCCCGGAAACCAGCCATGACACTCTTCAGCCTCTTCAATATCAGGATTCTGGTGGTCAGCCTTACCCTGGTCAGCAATGCGCGCGTGCTGGCCGATGACATCGTGCTGGAGGATTTTGAATCCGGAACATACGAAGGCTGGTCGATCACCGGCGACGCGTTCGGTGATGCTCCCGCAACGGGCGCTTTGCCAGGGCAGATGTCTGTCTCCGGATTTCGAGGCACCGGCCTTGTGAACACGTTTCGCAATGGCGACGCTTCCGTCGGAACGGCCACAAGTAGCGAATTTACAATCGAACGTTCCAACATCGCATTCCTGATTGGCGGCGGCCCTCACAAGGAAAATTTGGGGATTGAGCTGCTAATCGACGGCGAGCCGGAACGTGCTGCCACCGGACCGGAATCAGAAGAGCTGGAATGGTCTTCATGGGATGTCAGCGACTTTACCGGCAGGCAGGCTCGGCTGCGAATTTTTGACCGAGCGACCGGTGGCTGGGGCCACATTAACGTCGATCACATCATCCAGACAAACGTGCCACCCAAACGTTTCGACCTGGAATTCAAGCTGGCAGAATATCGCAAGTCTGCCGACTATCTTAACGAACCGCTTCGACCACAGGCTCACTTCACACCTGAAATCAACTGGATGAACGATCCCAATGGTCTGGTGTTTCATGACGGCGAATACCATTTGTTTTATCAGTACAATCCGGCGGGAAATTCATGGGGCCACATGAGCTGGGGGCATGCGGTCAGCACCGACCTGACGCACTGGGAACATTTGCCGCTGGCCATTCCTGAAGAAGACGGAATCATGGCATTTAGTGGCTGTTGCATAGTTGACCACCGAAACACGTCAGGTTTCGGATCCGGCCAGCGTCCACCGATGGTTGCCGTCTATACGGGACACGGACGCGGCAAGCAGGTGCAAAACCTGGCTTACAGCAACGATAACGGCCGAACATGGACGAAGTACTCGGGCAACCCCGTGCTGGATATCAACAACCCGGACTTTCGCGACCCTAAAGTATTCTGGCACGCAGCCTCGAATCGCTGGGTGATGGTGGTGAGTTTAGCGAACGAAAAGGTGATTGTATTTTACGCGTCCGACGACTTGAAGAACTGGAAAGAACTGAGCCGGTTCGGCCCGGCCGGTACAAAGAACAAGCCAAACTGGGAATGCCCGGATCTGTTTGAGCTTCCGGTGGAAAACGAAACGGGCAAGAAGCTTTGGGTTCTGGAAGCCGACATGGGCAGCGGTTCGATCGCGGGAGGCAGCGGCAGCGAATACTTTGTTGGCCACTTCGACGGAACCACTTTCACGGCAACTCAGGATGCCAAATGGGTGGATTACGGTCGCGACTTTTATGCTCCGGTCAGCTGGTCCGACATCCCGGAAACCGATGGACGTCGCATCTGGCTGGGTTGGTTCAATAACTGGGAAACATGCCTTGTCCCCACGTCTCCCTGGCGCAGTTGCATGTCCGTGCCACGCACATTGACGCTCCGCAAACAACCTTCAGGCGACAATGCCACCTACACACTGATCCAACGTCCCGTGCAGGAATTCCGCAAACTTTCGAACGGTGTAATACCGCTCAACACAACTGCCGCAGCCTGGCCACCAGTTGCCGTCAGCAAGCCTGCCGAATTGACCGACATGAATTTCATTCTGGAAACAACTCTACAACCAGGAAGTGCTCGATCCTGCGGAATTCGAATTCGAACCGGTGAAGATGAATACACAGAAGTTGGCTACGACCGTGAACCGGGCGTTGTGTACGTTGATCGTCGCAAATCCGGAAATGTCGATTTTCATCCCGCGTTTGCTGGCCGTCACGATGCTCCTGTTCAACTGATCGATGGAGCGGCAAAATTGTCGATCATTGTTGATCGATCAACCATCGAAGTTTTCATCAACGATGGCGAAGCGGTTATCAGTGATCGCATTTTCCCCACCAGTCAGACTGCCGTTATTGAGGCGTTCGCTGGCGACATATCAGCGAAGTTAAGAAACACCACGTTGCAACAATTAAAATCGATCTGGAAAAACTAGACGGCAAGTCTCAATACATCAATATCCGGTCACGCACCACCTGGGTTTCTCTGAAACACAAGCTTCCAAACGCCCTAAAGATATTCGTGTTCTGCCGATGAACTGTTGCCGTTCTAAACGTGGCAGCCAGATCGAACTTCGGCTACCAGGCACTGCAGGGGCCATGCAATTTCACAGCATTCGCGCACACTGATATCCTTTCAATTCTGCGTTATGAATCTCACATGACTGCTTCCGAACGCAGGTAGACATGTGATCAAAAAACAGTGACAGGCAGGGCGGCGCGGCAGTAGCTGAAATCATCTACTTCAGGCAACGACGTCATTGCCGCCTCGTCAACGAATGTCAGCCGACGCGTCTGCAAATCGCCGCGACACACCGTAACGCAGGCCCCAGTCACCCGGAAGTTCTGACCACCGCCAAAATCATTTCAGAAACTTGCGAACACCGTATTTTGAATGATCAACCCCCAAAAATCCGGCCGCTTCATGCCCGCACCAACTGTCCGCCTGCAAGGTGTTTCCACAGCGAAAATCACCGGCCATGTGCCTCAAACAAAGCGATTTCGGCGGCGAGACATCCCGAAAACACTCAAAAACAAGGCGTTTTTCGCCAACTGTCGCCCTAAACTAACATGTTGCACGTGCGACAAAATTCAAATTCTCAAATCATGAACAAGCGTGTTTCGGCTGAGAAATGAGGGCGTAATCGCCAATATTTGCAGCTGAAGGTGCGCTGTCCGTGGCTTCCGTATTCAGCAAACGCTACAAATTGAGGGGTTAAACGAGCTTTCGCTTGTTGACATATTAAGTTTATGCCACTACTTTTCCGCCGCAATTCCCGTTATAGACCATCCTGAAAGGAAGCCATCATGGCAAAAAAAGCCGAAGAAGCAGCAGCTCCCAAGCCAATGACAAAGACTGAGATGCTGACATCTCTTGCAGAATCAAACGGACTCACTCGCAAGCAGGTCGGCGATCTGTTGGATTCACTTGGCGAACTGATCGGCAAGAATCTGAGCAAGAAGGGCCCAGGCGTTGTTAACATTCCAGGCCTGATGAAGATCAAGGTTGTTCGCAAGCCAGCCACCAAAGAACGCAAAGGCATCAGCCCGTTCACCAAAGAAGAAACAATCTTCAAGGCCAAGCCAGCTCGCAACGTTGTCAAGATTCTGCCTCTGAAGGGCCTGAAAGACATGGTCTAAGAAGACCTGTCTGTTCATCTGGAGAAATGGATCCACACTGAACTGACCGCACTGAATACGACACCAACAAGATCCAGTTTCCATCCGGAATATTAAAAGAGCCCGGCTTTCATTTTCGAAAGCCGGGCTCTTTCGTTTTAAGAAGCCGAACTAAACAGCCATCACCTTTGCGTAAGCGTTTGCAAGGGCCTCGCCGTCGCCACACGAACATCACGTCATGTAGGCAGCATAAGCCTCGGCATTGAATCCAATCAGCAACGACTTGCCGACCTTCATCGTGGGAGCACGCAGATTACCCGTTGGCCCCAGCATCAACTTAACCAATGCCGTGTCATCGGGACGATCTTTTTTCAGATCAATCTCGTCAACCTTTTTCCCTTTGGCCACAACAAGCTTCGACATGCCCTTTAAAAGAGCGATCGCTTCGTCAGCCCCCAATCGCTCTTTCTTCGCATCAATCTGTTCGCGAGTGGATATTTCATGAGTCGCAAGAAACTCTTGCGCGCGAGTGCAGGACGTTCAGCCCTTGCGATGGTAGCTCCAGGTAATTTCTTCCGTCATCAGTGTGACCTTTACGATCGAAGTTCATGGGATAAGAAACGACAATAGCGTCCGCATGCCGTACCGAAGCCGAATTCTAACACCAGAAAAAAGTGCGTCGAGCGTTGTGCAAATGATCCCGAATCAGCGAACAATACGTTCACGCCAACGGAAACGCATTGACTGTTTCAGCCGTCACACGATCAGCCTATAATCTCCGCGATCGGCGTGCCAAAGTCCTGCTCAAGACGCTTCTGACCTGGAATTTCCATGCGGTGCGAGTCCAGGCCGAGTTGCTTCAAGATGGTTGCGTGCACATCTGTAACGTAGTGAGGGTTCTGAACGGCATGAAACCCGATTTCGTCCGTGGCCCCATGAGCAATCCCGCCCTTCAATCCGCCACCCGCCATCCACACACTGAAGCCGTGAGGATGATGGTCACGTCCATCGGCTCCCTGCGAACCCGGTGTGCGACCGAATTCCGTCGCAAACACAACCAACGTCTCATCCAACATTCCACGTTGCTTCAAGTCTGAAATCAACCCCGCAACAGGTTGATCAACCTGCATCGCCAGTTCTGCGTGTTTCGCTTTCAAACCGGAGTGTTGATCCCATTCTCCTGCGGCGCCGCTGCCATGTTGAATTTGAATAAAGCGGACTCCCTGTTCAGCAAACCGCCGAGCCGCCAGAAGTTGCTCAGCGAATGGTCGAGTTTCCTTTTGATCAAATCCGTACAGTTTTTTCGTCGCTTCGGTCTCCGATGAAAAATCGATCACTCCGGGAACGGCTGTCTGCATACGAAATGCCAGTTCGTAAGACTTGATGCGAGCGTCAAGTGAGGCATCGTTGGGATATTCGCGTGCCGCCAGTTTGTTAAGCCGATTCACCAGATCAAAACTAAGTCGCTGCTCGCCTGCCGCCATCGACTGTTCTGGTCGAGCGTAGTCCAGCGGATTTTTCGGATCCACCTTCAGCGCCACGGAATCATAGGCTGGCCCCAGATAGTGACCATCACGACGATCAAAGAACCGAGGCCCCATGCTGATAAACTGCGGCAGGTTCTCATTAAGCGTGCCCAGCCCCCAGTTCACCCACGCACCAATTGTCGGAACGCGAGGATCCAACATGTGGCGACCGGAATGAAACTGCACCTGAGCTCCATGATTGTCGTCCGTTGTCCACATCGAACGAATGATGGAAATATCGTCCACCACAGAACCGATGTGCGGAAACCAATCGCTGATTTCAATGCCGCTTTGGCCGTACTTGCGATAACCAACCTGCAGCGGATAAATTCGATTACGCTGCTGACCGTTGGCGTCGTTCACAACGACAACTCTGACTTTCTTCAAGCGTTCTGGATTCTGCACGTCTGCAAACGGAGTCTCTGCAATAGACTTACCCGCATACTGATTTAAAGACGGCTTCGGATCGAAGCTTTCCATATGGCTAAGGCCGCCACGCATAAACAGCCAGATAACACTTTTGGCTTTGGGAGCAAAACTGGGGATACGGATACCCTGGAGAGCGTCACCCGCATCAGAACTATGTTCAGCAGCAAACCCATCTGCCTGCAGAAGCGAATGTAGTGCCAGTGAACCAAACCCCAACCCACTGCCAAGCAGCGTCCGTCTGTCGATTGAATAACCAGACTTATTCATAGTGAAACTCCAACAAGGGCTTCGCCCTTGACCCGGTGGCGTGGAATACGGGAAGACGTAGAAAGCTCGAAACGCCAAGTCGCTCCGTTGTCGCTCTGAAATATTGACTCACTGGGAACATGTTCGACTCAATTGGAAATCTAACTCTGCAATCAATGCGTAAAACATTCGGCCTATCGAACGGAAACAAAATCGTTGTGATTCAGCAAGCTATGAATCAGCCTTACGCGAACTCGGCCAGTCACATCGACTTCCGCTTGCGATGAATCAGACTTCAGCAAGTCGTTTAACTGCTGACAGAACAGAAGACTCTCGGCATGCTCTTCAGAAGTTGGCAGGCGCGCCATCAATGTTTCAAAGGCAACGTTAACAAAGACGCCTTCAGTGGCTTCCGGCATTTCTTTTGAAATCCTTCTGGCAATCGCTTCTGCAGCCGTCATGGCAAGTTCGCTGTTAGCCAAAGCCAACGCCTGTTGCGGAACAATGCTCTCACTACGACGATAACACTGCAGCAGGTCAGCATTGTCAAACATCGTAAGAAACTTGTCCTGATCATCGCGAGAATGCTTATAGTAGACACTTCGTCGACGGCTGTTCTTTCCAACATCAACCGACGGGCCACCCATTTTGAGATCCAATTCATCGGCAAGCTGTAACAGACTGTCACGCACAACTTCGGATTCCATGCGGCGAGTATTCATTCGCCAATACAGCGTATTGTTCGGATCTTCCTGTAACGCGGTCGGATCACAGCCAACCGTCGAACAACTGCGTTGATATGCATGGGATGTCACAATCAGACGATGCAGATGCTTTAAGCTCCATCCCGATTCCATGAAGTCAGCCGCCAGATAGTCCAGCACATCTGCGTGCAGTGGACGTTTTGCTCGCAGGCCAAAATCAAAGACCGATTCGACCAACGGCTCACCAAAATGTCTCATCCAGACATGGTTCACGGCAACTCGAGCGGTCAACGGATTTTCGCGAGACGTCATCCATTGTGCCAACGCCAGACGTCGACCGGTGCTGGTTTCCGGATAGGCAACTGGATAATTCGACTCCTTGTCCGCCGGACCTTCCAACGCCTTCTTTGAACTGCGAAGACTCTGGTACGACCCCGAACCACTTTCTGCTGCGGCCAGTTGCTTGTGAGCCGCAGCGAGACGTTCATTGGCAGCTTTCACCCTGGCAACATCCCCGTTTGCCTGAATCAGTTCAGCATCGGCGTTCGCGACAAGTGCCAACGCTTCCAGCTTTGCAGCAGCCTGTGCCGTTTCGGCAATACGTTCAGCGGACGCCTTTTCAAACTTTGCCTGATCAGCCGCAAATTTCGCCTGCAGAGAAAGTTTTTCCGCTTCTGCAGAACGCAGTTTTGCAGAAGCAATCTTCACCAACTGCTGAGGATCTGAAGTCGGCGACGTTGAACTCTTTGCGGGCAACAAGTCGAAGTCCGCTGACAGAGACCGAATTTCGATCCAGTCAAAGGCCACTGTCGCGTCGAATGCCTGCAGTGAAAAATGCCCGTCCGGTCGACGATCAGGAAACTGATAGGCCAACACAAATTCATCATTCAACCAGACGTTGACCAAACGATCTCGCACAGCAAACTTCAAAGTGTAAGTCTGTCCGACTTTAATCGGTCGAGCCGCACGACCTTCGGCTGGATAAACGCTGTTTCCTTTTCGCGAATATGCAACCTGAACCTTCGGGTCAGGTGCATGGGCACTGCTGTAAACATAGTTCGCATATTGCAGATCGTCTGATTGATCGAAACGAAACGTGGTCGACTTATAGGTTGCTCCACCAGTCGTCGTATATTGACATGTCACTTCGAAATCGCGGGGCATCGGTCTTTGCAACCGCAGGTATTCTGATTCACGAGTTGGTGTTGTTTGAATCAAGGCACCGTCGGCAAACTTCCAGCCACCACCGACAATCTCCCAATTGTCCGGGTTCGCAGCATCAAATTCGTCGCGAAAAACAAACGGCGCCTCGCTCGATTCGGGATCTTTGGGAGACTCAGAATTCGCCGTTTCTGCCGTGGCGATTTTCAGATCGGAATCTGCTTTCGCCAGCTCTTCAGCAGCATTTCTGATCTGTAACTCCGCTGCATCCAAATAAGCATTCCTGACGTACTCTCGCAGCGTGGGTGCATAGGCAGATGCTGGTAGATCAACCGACTGAACTTCCGGCTGAAAGTCAGAAAACAGCAGTGGAACTCGAGCCGAAATTTTGGTCGATTTATCCGGATTCAGCGGGTCTCCTCGCAGATGTAAGAACGTCTCCTCTTCCAGATGATCATCAAATACGCGAGGCAATCCGTCCTGTTCGAAATCTGTAACTTCCGGAACCGGATCCAGCCGTACCTGATGAGGTTCAAAGATCGCTCGAAAGCTGTAATAGTCGACATGAGAAATCGGATCGTATTTGTGATCGTGGCATTTTGCGCAGTTCAGCGTCAGCCCCAGAAAGGCTTTGCCCGTGTGTTCGATCGTACTATCCAACCACGTCGTCCGATTAAACAGATAGTAATTGCGAGCCAGAAAACCTGTCGCAGCAACAACTTCCGGGTCCAATGGAGCGATCTCGTCACCAGCCAGCATTTCGTGCAGCATTTGGTCATAGCCTTTGTCGGCGTTGACGGAATTCACAATCCAATCCCGCCAGTGCCAAATATGCTTCTGACTGTAACGCAACTGAGCTCCAAGACCGTACCAGTCAGAATACCTCCAGACATCCATCCAGTGCCGTCCCCAACGCTCGCCATGTTGCGGGCTCGCCAGAAGCTCATCAACAATTTCCGGCCACGGACGTTCATCGTGCAGTTGCTGCAACGTGGGCGGAAGGCCGACAAGATTCAGATAAAGTCGACGAATTAACAGATTGCGTTCAGCGGGTGGCACGGACTTGATGCCGTGTTGATTCAGTCTTCTATTCAAAAGCACGTCAATGGGGTTGCCAGCCGCAACATTCGGCGCGGTATCGTTGTGGGATGCAACGTCCGGCTTTTCGATTCGCTGAAACGCCCAGTGTTCTCGCGGTCCCTGTGGAATGTCCTCAGCCGGCGCCACCGCGCCATGGTTGATCCAGTTCTTTAACAGTTCCACTTGTTCCGGCTTCAAGGCTGCGCCGTCTTCGGCGGGCGGCATTCGACTGTCGTGATCTGCCGTAACGCGTTCAACAATTAAACTGGCATCGGCGTCTCCGGGCACCAACGCGGCACCGCTGTCGCCGCCTTTTTGCATCAGCGCCAACGTTTCCAGTCGAAGGCCGCCTTCCTGCTTTAGGACTCCGTGACAGGAATAACACTTTTCGACAAGAACTGGCTTAATCTGAGTGCGATAGTCTATGTCGTCGGTTGGAACAGCCGGAACAACAGAACTATGAGCCAGCAGAGCAGCCAGCAACACAATGCGAAACCATTGGTGCGTCATATGGCATCTCGTGGAAAGTACGGCGGGAAATTGCGGAAGGAAGGCTTTTAGGTTACCAACTCAAACGCGGAACAACAACAACATTGCAGCAGGCCGACGCTATTAGCGTGCATTCCTGCAACTTGGTTTCCTACGTAATGAGGGTTATCATGACGACTTAGAATTTCGGGAACAGATCTGCTGATCCTGCGTCCTTCTGCACCCGTCATAAAGCTTCAAAGACATGAAATACTTATCTGCGTTTCTGATGTGCTGCCTGCTGTGCGTCCTTCCCGTAGCCGCCGCAGCTGACGCAGAACGTCCCAATATTGTTGTGATACTTGTGGACGACATGGGATTTTCTGATATCGGCTGCTACGGCAGTGAAATCCCGACTCCCAACCTGGACGCGTTAGCAGAAGGTGGCCTACGGTTCACTCAGTTTTACAACACGGGGCGCTGCTGCCCAACACGAGCAACATTACTGACCGGCCTGTATGCACACCAGGCAGGGGTCGGGCACATGACCGACAATTATGGTGTGCCTGGATACGTCGGAGCTCTTAATAACCAATGCGTGACCCTGGGAAATGTCGCCAGCAGCGCTGGTTACCATTCTCTGGCAACCGGCAAGTGGCATGTGGGAAGTAAAGACAAAAAGATGTGGCCGCTGTCTCGCGGCTTCGACCGCTTCTATGGAATCCCCGAAGGCGGCGGCTTCTACTTTCAGGTGAAGCAGGGACGAACAATCGTTCGTAATAACGAAGTGATCGCGTCTGCCGAAAAGCCACTTCCGGAAGGTTGGTATTCCACAGACGCATGGATCGACAACGGACTGCCATTTGTCGACGAAGCCATTGCGGCCGGAAAACCATTTCTGTGGTACCTCGCTCACAACGCACCACACTTTCCGTTGCAGGCAACTGCAGAAGACATTGCCATGTTTCGTGGCAAGTATATGTCCGGATGGGACAAGTTGTCTGACGAACGCTATCAGCGGCAGCTCGCGTCTGGAATTATCAGCAGCAGTTATCCCAAGACGGCTCGACCGGAAAAGGTAGCCGCCTGGGACAGCCTGACTGCTGCCGAACAGAATCGCTTTGATCACATGATGGCCGTCTATGCAGCCTGCGTTTACCGCATGGACAAGTCCATTGGTACTCTGGTGGCGGAACTCAAACGAAGAAACCAATTCGACAACACGTTGATTCTGTTTATGAGCGACAACGGAGGCTGCGCTGAAAGTGGACCACAGGGGAAAGACGTCGGCGATCCAACCACGGCAGATTCCACATGGTTCTGCGGAGAATCATGGGCGTGGATGCAGGACACACCATTCCGCAAATACAAACACTATAACCACGAAGGCGGTATCGCAACTCCGTTGATCGCTCATTGGCCAGCTGGCATTGCAGCACGCGGAAAGTTCTATACGGAACCCGCGCACCTGATCGACATCATGGCAACCGTTGCCGATCTTTCGAAAGCGACGTACCCCACAGAACTTGCCGGACACGAAATCACAGCGATGGAAGGCACCAGCCTGTCACCAGCATTTCAGAATCAAACGCTTGGTCGCGAAACACTCTTTTGGGAGCACGAAGGCAACGCGGCTGTTCGAGAAGGCGAATGGAAACTGGTTCGTGAAGGCGGTAAGAACCCATGGGAACTCTATAACCTGAAAGCGGACAGGACAGAGCAAAACAACCTGGCCAGCGAACAACCAGAACGCGTGAAGTCGCTGACTGCCAAATGGAACGAATGGGCTGAACGCTGCAACGTTTCACCTGACGGACTTCCGAAGAAACAGGGCGGAAAAAAAACAGGCGTTAAACGAAAGAACGCAGCGGCGAGAAACGCTGAGTAACAAAGCCCGTTGGAAAGAGCCTGGATGGTGAACACCCACCGAAAGACCTGACGACGATCGCTTCAATCGATGAGAGTTCCTCCACTCCTGCGTTCTTCAGGCCAATACATCTTTGCCAATAGATTCCGACTCAACAAACGACAGGCCCTTCACATGCGCCAACACATCGCCTTCATCGCAATTTTCACAGGCTTCGCATTCAACAATGTTGCAGCCCAACAGCCAACACGGCAAACTCGAATAACGTTCGACGAAGTCGTGAAACGGGAAGACACCAATGCAGATGGCAAAGTGACGAAGGATGAATTCAAAGGTCCGGCAAGGCTGTTTGAAAGACTCGATCGCGATGCTGATGGCATTCTGACACGACAGGATTTCGCTGGACCTCCAGCCCAGCCGGGCCGAAACACAGGCAAGATCCAGATCCCGGACGACGTCGAACTGCACCGAAACGTTGTCTTCGGCAAAGGGGGCGACAGAGACCTCACGATGCACATCGTCGTCCCCAAAACAAAACCCGTCACAGCTTCGCCAGTCTACGTCTGGATTCACGGTGGCGGTTGGCAGAGCGGAAACAAAGACGGCGGGGTAGGGCAGGTGATCCCGATGGTTCAACGCGGATTCGTTGGAGCCACCATTGAATACCGGTTGACAGGCGAAGCTCCGTTTCCCGCTCAGATTGAAGACTGCAAATGTGCCATTCGTTTTCTTAGAGCACATGCAGATACGTACAACATTGACCCCAAACGCATTGCGGTTGGAGGAAGCTCGGCAGGCGGACATCTGGCTGCGTTGGTCGGTACATCAGGAGACGTCAAAGAGCTGGAAGGCACCGGTGGATGGCAGGATCAGTCAAGTACAGTGCAGGCTGTCGTGGACTTGTACGGGCCAACCGATTTCGGAAGATTCGTTTCCACAAAAGGCTATGAACGACACAACGAAGATGGTTCGCCTGAATCGAAACTACTGGGAGGAGGCGTCGTTCTGAATAATCCCGAGGGAATTATTCGAGTCAATCCAATCACCTACATCGACAAAGCTGATCCGCCATTCCTGATTATCCACGGAGATGTCGATCGTACCGTGCCACTAAACCAAAGCCAGGTGTTGCATTCTGCACTCGAAGCCAACGGCGTGTCTGCTGAATTGATTGTGATTGAATCAGCAGGGCATGGTGGCCCTGAATTTGCTAAACCGGAAATACGATCAAAGCAACTGAACTTTGTTTCTGAACTGCTGAGTAACGATAACTGACACGTGGTGTTCGTCCGTCAGGGCTTTACCAGGCGGTGCAGTACGCAATGCCAAGTGAACCCGCTACTTGCCGTTGAACAAGAAACTCAGCAAACGAATACGACGGACAAACAATTCGTGGACCAGAACTGCAACGACCAAAACCACGCAGCAAACAGTTAGAAATTTGGCAGAGGCTGACCAGGGGACCGTCACCAAACAGCCCGCAACAATGACCACCAAAAGATGGTGAATCAAATAGACTGTGTACGACGCATCGGAGCAATATCGCCAAAAGACGGATGGACCGTTAACCAGACGCCAAAAAACACTGAAGCACAAATGACATCCCAGCCAGTGCGATATTCCCAGATAGCCCCATGAAACGACGGTATGCAACCGATCTTCGGGAGCCGTCGCCAGCCACCTGTGCAGCAGGAATGCGGCAATAACAGCAACAACAGTCGGAAGCCCCGGCCTGCAAAAATCAGACATTCCGTCCGGGTTGGTAAACAGCCATTGCCCAAATAAGAAGAAGGGCACATAGGTCACCAGGCGAATTGGATCCAACAAGCCCAGAACAAAAGGTCCATCCATCAGAACACGACTGCCGTGAAGCACAGTATGCGCCATCACCTCAGACAGCGGCCCCAGTAATAAAAAGACGGGCAATAGCCGTCCGGACAAATTAGCTGGTACAGACGACTTTTGCTCACTCGGCGGCGGCGTGCTGCGCATGAATCTCCAGGAATACAACGCCAGCACACTGAACATCAACAGCGTCACCAGAAACCACAGATGTTGCAGCCAACGCCCCGATGTGAATATCTCAACCAGGTTCGGTGAAAAGGGGATCGAATGTGCAGTGAGTTGAGGCCAGCTGAATTCCAGCCACAATTGAGCGGAATTAAATGCCAAAGCCGACGCAAGAAACGGAACCACCAGTCGCAGAATTCGATGGGTGACAAAATGCTTACGTCCGTGGCGTTCGAGCATCATTTGAGCAAAGAAGCCGGCGATGACGAAAAACGCAGGCATGCGAAATGAACCGAGCAGCTCGACCAGAGTGTCGAACTTCGGACTCACTGTGGAGGAGTCATGAACTTCCCATTGCCCAGCCACGGTGTACACGTTGGCTGCGTGCAATACCACACCCAAAACCATCAGAACGCTACGCATAGCGTCAATAAAATGATATCGCATAGAGTTCACGATGACTCAACAATGTTCAGATAACTGGCCCGTCTCTGAAAGGTCGCACATAACAAATTGGCTCTAGTCAATACCGAACGGCGTGCCCAACTTTCAGGAGCACCCATAGATTGACTTCAAGATCGAACTCACTGTTGGCTTCAATTCTGGAAACCGACCGAATCGGAACTGCACGCATTCTGAACCAATAAACAACAGAAGCCTCACTTTGTTTCGGATCGGTGGTTCCAAACAGCGAAGAATCAGTCCCAACACGCCATGCACACCGATTGTGCTGACTGTACATTACGTTGACAATCTGCTGCCTGATGCTGCAGCGATAGCAGCGTTGATCGGACGCAACATAATCCTGTCGCTGTGTGAGAATCGCATGAGAATCGGCGGGCAATTTTGCAAAACGGAAGCAATACGACGTTTGCCTCACCCGCACATCAATTCGCCCCATCTGACGCCTTGTCGTCGTCAATTCTGCCAATCTGCCGGAGTGCAGGAATCGCGACTCACACGTCAATCGCATTTGTTCCGACTTCCGCAGATTCCCCGACTGCCATGAACATGCATCCAATGCGTGCCTCTGAAAGTTCATAGGAAACGGGCCCAATTTGCCAAATCACGTCAGCGAAATTCAACCTCCCGCACCATTCACGGGGTTTCGGAGAATACAATCTGGCCGAACACTTGAGAAATCGAGGTTCAGCTTTAGACTTCTTAAAGGAGCAAACTTGTTCACGTTGAGTCAGGTTTTCTGAGCGACAACGGAGCGTTTCTGAGCGTCAGCTCAAATGGTCTGAGGCACTGCCTCGTTAGAGTCTTACTCAAAATGATGCGCACGGTGTGCGCATGTTGGTCGTAGCGACAACGGAGCGGCTCGGCGATTCCAGCGTTCCATGTCTTCCAGTCAACCACGCCACTGGGGCAAGGGCGAAGCCCTTGTTAGGATGGCTGGCTGATTTAAACCTGCCCAAAACAAGTCAAAAACACATGTCAGCCGCAAGCCAGCCTTCCCCCTCTCAGGACGATTCTGCACGTTCAGAAACGTCCGATGCCGCAGGCCCCCCTCCCATTGTCGGTGTCATTATGGGCAGCCGTTCCGATTGGGAAACGATGCAGGGAGCGGCGGCCTTGCTGGAAAAATTCGGCGTGCCTTTTGAATGTCGAGTCGTCTCGGCTCACCGCACACCAAACTGGATGGTTGAATATGCGTCCAACGCCAGCGAACGCGGCTTAAAGGTGATTATTGCCGCCGCAGGAGGTGCCGCTCATCTTCCGGGAATGGTCGCTTCATTAACTCATCTGCCCGTGCTGGGTGTGCCCGTCAAAAGCAGAGTTCTGAATGGAGTCGACTCGCTGCTGTCAATCGTTCAAATGCCTGGCGGGGTCCCCGTCGGCACGTTGGCGATTGGGGAAGCGGGAGCCAAAAATGCGGCTCTGCTGGCGATTCGAATTCTGGCAACCAGCAATGACGAACTGACCAGCAAGCTTATCGCGTTCGGAAAAGAGCAAACCGACAGCGTGTTGCAGGATTCATGGCTATGACGAAAATAATCGGCCCGGGCAGCACCATCGGTATTCTGGGTTCAGGCCAACTTGGGCGAATGCTGGCCATCAGTGCTCGGCAAATGGGCTATCGCGTCGCAGTTTTTGGCGGTGACAGACTTAGTCCCTGCGGCCAGGTGTGTGACCTTATCTGGCCAGAAGACTACAACAACGAAGCACTACTGCACGAATTCGCTTCCGTTTCGGATGTTGTGACCTACGAATTCGAAAATATCCCGGCACACGCAGCCGCAGCAATCGCTGCTCGTACTGAACTGCGACCGGCCGTCGGATTGCTGGGCACGGCTCAAAATCGATTTCTGGAAAAAACGGCCCTCGCCAAACTGGGACTACCGACGGCCAGATTTCTAATGATGCAGAATGCCGACGAGCTCGTGGCCGCTCATCAGGATTTTGGCGGAGATGTCATCTTAAAAGCCAACACAGAAGGCTACGACGGCAAAGGGCAGTGGGGAATCGGCCCAGATGCTGATGTTGCGGCAATCTGGGAATCCAGCGAACTGACATCCGGCCTGGTCGAACAAAAAGTCGCTTTCGATTACGAACTATCGATGATTGCCGGGCGATTCGCTGACGGACATTGTGCGTTCTTTGATCCATTCCTGAATCATCACGCCAATCACATATTAGACGTGTCAATTTCCGGATCGCCGCTGATTAGCGTTCAGGTGGCTTCACAGGCAGAAGCCATGGGGCGTGCCGTTTTGGAGCACTTTGACGTGGTTGGCGTACTGTGCATTGAGCTTTTTCTGACTTCGTCGGGCGAACTTGTCGTCAACGAGATTGCGCCTCGCCCGCACAACAGTGGCCATCTGACAATCGAAGCCTACAACTGCAGTCAATTTGAATTGCAACTGAGAACCATTTGCGGTCTTCCGCATGTAGCGATTAACCGGATGGCACCAGTTGCAGCGATGGCAAACCTGCTGGGACAGCACCTGCCGCCTGAGTGGACTCAGAACGCCGTCGACGCCGTTAGAAACGCTCACCTTCACCTGTACGGCAAGCAGGAACCGAAAACCAACCGCAAAATGGGACATGTGACCGTTTTAGGCTCAGCCCCATGCGAGGCAGAAGCCAACGTACGAGCTTGTCGAGATGGTCTGCTGGCATGACGCCACCGATTGAGCCAGCGTTATCTGTGCAACTTGAGCGTTTCACAAAAACGTTCAATGCAACTTGGTGTTGCCGTTTCCCAAGTACTCAGCAAACTCACGAAAAATTACTGCGCAGAATTTTGCCACAGCTGTGTTGTAACAGCATTGGTTCAGCGAACAGACTTAAAACAATTCCCCCCTCTGTCGAAGAACGTTTGGTTCCTGGGGATCAGACCACGTTGGCCGTTTGGGGTTATCAGCGGTCACAAGCTCAATTCGCTGCAGCCCACCGATAGCTCAACTCTCAATGCTGAATCCAGTTGATACTTCGTTGCACAGAAACAATGTTCCATCCACATTTTGCTTGACTTTCCGTTCCCAAAATCATCAGTATGTGTGTCGTTAACGGACCGTAAATTACACCTTGATCTCTCACAGCGTGACCGCGTGTCCACACCAGACAGCTGCAATTGAAGCTCGCTTGATATTGAAGTCTGGTAAATTAGAAGCAGGGATGTAGTCCCTCACAAAATGTTAACGAAGCTCAACAAACTTGAGCCGAAAAGCGAATTTGGCGATGCCGTTCGTTGAGAATGATGCCATTCCGCAACGTGTCTACCCATCTCGCCCAGCTTCCATTTTGTGCAACAATCAGATTTCTAATTAGTGAAATCGTCAGCATCTTGTGGATTCCGCGTCTTACGTGATTCATAATCTTTAACCGGAACAACTGTTTGGCATGAGTTGGGAAGGATCGCCATCAATTTAACGGGCCATTCGGAGCAAAAGTCGTGCAGAACAAAGTACAGGACGCCCCTTGGAACTCATTTGACAACATGAGTGAC
>ERZ887942.144-NODE-144-length-56850-cov-22.854917_pt1 | contig 56850 bp, 48 predicted proteins | sample MGYA00521099_ERZ887942 | MGnify/ENA primary metagenome ERZ887942 (study PRJEB32303, sample SAMEA104408605) | aquatic metagenome | biome: Brackish water; feature: Pelagic; material: water | place: Baltic Sea | collected 2014-06-07T06:48:00 | depth 16,251 m ... | reverse complement strand
TCCGGAAAACCGGAGCCTTTGATCATGGAATTGGCGGATCTTTACTTAAACTTCGTCCGCATTCAGCCAACGGAAGGAAACGATCCGAAAACGGCGACCAAAATCCACCTGAGTCCCTTGTGGGTCCCTGGGGTTCATTCGAGTGATCTCATCAGGGACGAGTGGTTCGGGGGTGCGCTGGACAACGGCCTCGCACCAGGCGCGTGCCAGAATCTTTCCATTCACATCTTTCGATTCACCATAGGAGCGAACCGTGAAGGTATCGGAGCGCGCGACCAAGCCGGATCCAATCACCTGAAGGATGTCTCCCTGGGTGATGTAGCCGGGAGTTCCATATCCGGTCGAGGCGGGCTTGAGCAACTGGTCACCTGGAGTGAGGTCAGACATCGACGGACTCCCCTGCGCGACCAGATTGCCTTGATTGGGCAGAGGCTCGCGCACCACCGGGAATTTTCCATTCTGTCCCCGGTTGGGCAGTGATTTCTCAAGAGCGGCTTCCAGCGCTCCATTCCGACCGGTTTCGTCATCAGCGAGACGGCGGTTCACAAAATCGGACATTCCAAAGAAGGGGGCACGAATCTTGACTTCGCGGACGATTGCCTCGGCAAGCGAATCAATCTCCTTGTCACCCAGACTGCGGAAGCCGGTGAAAACCTTGGTTGAGTATTCCGCTTTGACGTTCTCCTGCCCCTTCGGAAACAAGGTCCGCGGGAAAGGAGTCCGGTCCCTGGAGCCATAACCCGTATCACGGGTGGTGGCGAGAAGAGCTTTCCAGGCCTCTTTATTGGTCGAGTGGACATCAAATCCACCATCCATCATGAGGCGGCCGGCCGCGCGGAAGAAGTCCGTGAGATCTTCACTCGGATCACCATTCCGATCCCACAAACGAAGATTTCCGTTTTTAAGGGGGCTTCTGACCGGATCCTGCGCAAAGTTTGCAACCTGGCTCGGGGTCGCACCTGTCAGGAAGAAATCAGACCATAGGTTGTGATTCACCTCGTAGCTCATATCGAAGATGAGATGGTTGTCCCTAGCCAGATAGAAGACCAGATCACTAAAGAGTCGCGCCCAGTAGTCTGTTCCATATCCTTGTCTGGACCAGCCATGATCTTTTCCGGGAATCTCAGTTGGAACCGTTCCGGTCCGGGGAACCCGGGGATCGGCGATCGAAGAACCGATGGCATAGCTTGGCTGCCAAACATACTCCGAAAGCTGCAAATGGCGGAGATATCCCAACGATGGGATTCCAACCTCACGGGTCGGCACCTCAAAGGCAACCACACTGTCTACTCCGAAACTGGCCGGCCCAAACGGGAATCCGGTTTGGAAACCACCTTTAAGAGCCGGAGACAGAGCACTCCAGGACAATTCATCACTCGGGTTGTCCCGGGTATAAATCCCGTGGAAATAGGGAGTCCGGTTGGTGACATTGTCGAAGGGATTACGACAAATATAGGAGGCGCGCAGGTTCCAGTTTCCCAGAGCCGCTTCTTGCAAGAAGAGTTCATTATTCGCGCCCTTGTTCGAAAGAGTTTCGTCCAACCAACGGACACGGAAGCCGTCCCGCGTAAAGGGATGCGGAGGAACCCCTTCATCGACATGGTCGCCTGCACCCGTCAACTGCACCACATCGGCACTTGAATCGGTGTTCCACTCGAGAGGGTATTCGTCACCGCCACCTGCCTGCAGGCAGACACTTGCATAAACCAGCATGGGCTCATTTCTAAAGCTGGAGATCGTGGGATTCGGATTATTCTTCAGATACTTCAGCATGAACATGTAGTTGTCCGCTCCGTGGGTTGCAAAATTGAGTGGCTTCTCCCTGAAGGTCGTTGGAGCTTCCGGCATGAACTCGGAGTTCTTGTCATCCGAATCCTTCGCGTAGGTCGCCCGCTCACCGCTGACCGTTTCAATACGGTAATCCTTATAGAGATAGCTGGCGGATGATGGGGCCTCTTCTGCCTGAAGAACGTTGCCTCCAAAGTTAATGATGTCCAACTCACGGGGTGGTCCTCCCATGGAGAAGATAAAGGTCTCACCGGCTGGAATGGTCACGGCTGGCAGCTTGAAATACACCTGACCGCCAAACTGGTTGTCGAAGGTCGGTCTCCGTCCTCCGTAGTAGATCTCCCGGGTGAAGTTGGGATTTTTATCGAGCTCGACCGACTTCTTACCGTTGAGGAAGAGTTGAAGAAGCATGGGCTTGTCCAATTTCATCTCCACGTTATAGGGGTTCCAGAGACCAATCCGGGGGTAGATGCATTGACGCAGAACGTGTCTCTGTTCCGTTCCTGTTCCTTCCGGATAGGTTGCCAGGTTGTAGTAGGTCGCGGCTTCCACGATGACCGGAGTCATCTTGATGTCGGTCAGGTTCCGTGGATCGGCAGGTTTGAGATTCTCACCGTCATAAACGTTTGCTCCGCCATTCTGGAATGGCGCACCGTTCCAGATCTTTTGCTCGCGGATACCCGTCGAGCTTTCACCAAAACGAAACTCCTCGGCGAGGCGGGCCCAGTTCCACAAAAGTTCAAACGTCGGAGCGATATCCTGATATTGCGAATCATCATAGCTTTCGTCACGAAGGTCGGCATAGCGCTGGTTTGGAGGTCCGATTAGGCGATCCTCGGGAGAAATCCCGATATACTGGACTTTCCCGGAACCCGGGAGATCCTCAATCTCAGGAGCGCTCCCCCCGTCATCACCATGAAGGAATGCGGAAAGGTTCTTCTTAAGGCCTCCGTCGCGAACGTTGCAGAGCACGCTACTGGAAAGTCCGGTCATGGCGTGGAAATTTGTCAGGACACCTGTCCGGTTGGATTCACTGACGAGAGTAAAGGTCTTTGGAGTTAAGACTCGAAAGTCCCGGCTATCCTGACCCTTTTCGATTCCATCAATGACAAAAGGTTCGGCATCCTGTGGGTGGGTCATTCTCCACATTCCGAGTCCGGAATTGTGATCAATCGCAGTATTACGATGAGCATCCGGACGTCCAATGTGTGCTTTTTGGTTATCGGCACTCACCCAGTAGGCATAAGCCCCTTTCGGGCGGTATTCACTTCGACCATCCGGAGTCAGTTGCTGCTTCTCGGTCGTCACCTTTTTTACCTGCACGAAATCATCAGGGCTTTGAACGGATCCTCTTGAAACAATTTGTTCCACTCTTAGGTCCCGTTCCTTGAGATTTTCGTCGCGGGCATCCTGATACTCACGGAGACCCGATAATTTATCCCGGCCTCCTTCGTTGCCACTGACGAAGTAATTAAAAATTTGATCCCTCGCACGGAAGTCCGTTCCGTTTCGGGCATCCTTCACTCCTCCTTCATCCATGTCACGGGTGTAGGGACTTTCGTTCGAATTCTGATCGTAAACGGAGGAAATAACCCCCATCCAGTGGCGGTTCTGAACCCCATCCACCTGCAGTGAGTCAGGGTCTGTGTCCAGAATTGAAGCACTCACCGCGATTCGTTGATCCGGGCCAAGATCACGTTGAAGTTCACCGATGGCAATCATCAGTCCCAAACGTGCATTGGCCCGTGCTTCTTCTTGAGCCCACTCAAAGCGGCTGGTTTTCACCGTGATTGAGGCGAGCGACAGGAACGCCACCGCAACCAAAGTGAGGAGAAGAAGAACAGAAATGGTCGCAATGAGGGCGAATCCCTTCACGGCTTGTCGAGCATTGTGCGCTTTCATGATGAACACTATGTAAACACATTGTGCCTTCGTGACAAACAAGAAATTTGCTCTTTTCACAAAAAAAATCGCCCTGCAAGGAAATGACGGAGGGGAAGAGGCCACCTCTCTCTCAATGAGATCCGGGGTAAACAAGACAACGGCGATAGTCTCGCGCAACCCGTCGCGATCGGCGGCTCACCTAAATCGCCTTCAACAAAACCCCTTCGTGCTGAAGGAGCCGACGCTTGATATCAAGGCCTCCTCCAAAGCCCGTCAGCGAGCCATCTTTGCCAATCACCCGATGGCAGGGGACAATGATCGAAATGGGATTCGCTCCATTCGCAGTTCCGACCGCCCGAACCGCCTTGGGGTTTTCCATGGCCTCCGCCAGTTCTCCATAACCACGGGTCTCACCAAAAGGAATCGCACTGAGCTGACGCCAGACCGCCCGCTGAAACTGGCTTCCCCGTGCATCGAGCAGAACGTTGAAGCTCTCGCGCTCCCTCGCAAAGTACTCCGCTAACTCCGCCTCCGCCTGATTCAAAATTTTATCGCGGGGATTCTCCTTCGGCAGGGAGCTCTTCTCAACCCGGTGACCAAAATAAAGCCCGCACAAGCCTTTCTTTGAACTCAGAATAAAAAGCGGACCCACCGGGCTCATCACCTTTCTCGAAGCCACCGCATGCTCCGGCATCGTTTCTTTCTTCTTCTCCTTTATGGGCTTCGAACCCTTCCCATTTCCCTTCCGGTCGCGCCCGAAGTATTTCTCACTGCGATACCGCAACCAAACCCGAAGCTGCTCGGGAATTTCCTCTCTCTCCACCTTCGTCAACCCCTCGTAAGATGCCAGGGCGCGCTCCCTCTCCCGACGACAGGCCTGGTTTTCGTGAGCGTCCCATCTCTTCCGCGCTTCGCGAATGCGGCGGCACGTTTCTTTGATTAATTGGGACCGCAACGGCATGTCGCTGATGATAAATCCGAACCTTTAAAAAAAAAGTTCAAAAAACTTCGAACGAATCTCCATGCCCGCGGTCTATCCCCCTGAAACCAGCGGTTAAACGCCAGTTTTCATATAGGGTGAACAGCTATTTGCTTCAAAACCGCGAGTGCGGAAATTTGAAATGCAGATGCACAGAAACCGCCGGAGCTTCTCGCAGAGGTTCCGGCGGTTTTGCGTAAATAGAGTGTCCGATTCGCCCGGCGTGCCTTATGCAACTGCCGTCCCATGGCGCGACCCGGAAAAATCATCGAAGCCGAGCAACGCTCTAGTATTCAGGAAGCCGATGGCAGGCTGGCAGGCCGCCTTGGTCAACTCTCCCTGGGGCGCCAGGTCGTCGCCCTCGCCGTCTGGCCCTTTCTTGAACAAATCCTGAGCTTCATGGTTAACACCGTGGACCTCATCCTCGCCACCCGCATGGCAGAGGGCGATGCCCGCGTCGCCATTATGGATGCCCTCGGCCTCGGAGGATATGTCATGTGGCTCATGATGATTCTACAAGGGGCCGTCGCCACCGGAATCCTCGCCATCATCTCACGTGCTGCCGGTGCCCGAAAGCCCGACGAAGCGCGCGAAGGGCTGGTCCAGGGCATCCTCGCCGGCCTCTTCATGGGTGCTCTTTCCGGCCTCATCATCCGCCTCTCCCTGCCGACTCTCATTCGGATCTTTGCCCTCTCGGACGATGCTGCCGGTTACGCCTTCGACTACCTCGCCATCCTCTGCTGGTCGTGCCCCATCCTCGGCATTTTCTATGCCTGCACCAACGCGCTTCGAGCCATCGGCGACACCCGCACGCCCTTCTTCATCATGCTTCTCATCAACGTGAGCAACGCCGCTCTTAGCGCATGCTTCGTTTTCCTCGACCCCCCTGTTGGAGGCATGGGCATCGCAGGATTGGCCTACGGAAGCCTCCTCGCCTGGGTTCTCGGAGCCATCATCGTGGTCGCACTCCTCTACCGAAAACCCCAACCGCAATCCGACGAAATCACGCTCACTCTTCGGGAAGCCAATTGGACGCCTCAGCGGGAAATGATGACCCGCATTGGACGTGTCGGACTTCCCCAGGGAATTGAAATGCTCGGAATGTGGCTCATCCACGCCTACGTCCTCAGATTCATCACCGGCCTCTCTTTCGACGGAGCCTTGGGTGCCCATTTCATTGCCATTCGTGTCGAGTCCCTCAGCTTTCTCCCTGGATTTGCCATTGGCACCGCCACCGCCACCCTCGTCGGCCAATACCTCGGTGCCCAAAACCCCGGCATGGCGATGAAAGCTCTCCGCACCGCTTGGCTTTATGCCCTCGCCTTTATGAGCGCCATCGGTGTTTTCTTCCTCATCGCGCCCGAGGTCATCGTCCGCCTCATTCTTCCCGAAACCGACGCCCAGGCCACCCAACTCATCTCCGTCGCGGTTCCCCTCGTCTTCATCTGCGGAATCTTCCAACCAGCCCTTGCCACCACCATTGTCATGAAAACCTCCCTTCGTGGAGCCGGTGCCACCAAGACCGTCATGATCGGCTCCTTCGCCTGCCTCATCCTTTTCCGCATCGTCGGAATCACCCTCTACGACACCTTCGCCGACCTCACCTTGAACATCATTTGGATCTTCATGAGCATCGATCTCTTCGTCCAAGCCTTCGTCTTCCTCGGCATCGCCTCACGTGGAAAGTGGCTCGACGCCAAGGTCTGACCAGGTCTCGCTTCACTTTTTCCCCAGCGCAAAAAGTGTCCCGTCTTCGCTCCCGATCAAGATAATCCCTTTTGCATAGGACGCCGCCGCCACCACCGATTCCCCCAGGTCCACCTTCCAGACTTCCTTCCCTTTCTCCAGATCCAAGGCATAGATCCGTCCGTCGCTCGATCCACAGACGACACCGTTCGTGAACACAATGGGAGAGCTTTCGACCCGTCCCCCGGTCTTAAACGTCCACACCGCGTCTCCCGTGGCTCGTGAAATCGCGTGGATTTTTTTGTCGCGTCCCCCGATGTAGACATTCTTCGCATCCACCGCGGGAGCCGCCATAAAAGGAAAATTGCGATCACTGTAATCCCAGTCCAGTTCCCCTTTCGTCAGGTCCGCTCCCATCACCTTGTTTGAGTGATCTCCCCACGCCACGAAGCTTCCCTCGGTCCCCACTGTCGAAACAATCGGAGCTTCGCCCTCGATCTTCTTCGTCGCTTTCCCGTCCGCCAGATTCAACGTGTAGAGGAAATGGTCGCATCCCCCGAAAACCACCCACTTCCCGTCCACCACCGCCGGCGTCCCGTTGATTGGCTGCTCGGTTTCATGCTTCCAGATCTCTTTTCCATCCTTCGTATTCAAGGCGCGGCAAACTCCGTCATAACCATTCAAGACAATCCAAGTCGCCTTCCCGTCCGGGCTTTTCGTAATATTGACCCCGGCGGTAATCTTATCCTCGGTTTCAATCGACCACTTCTCGTCTCCGGTCTTCAAATCCAGCGCATAGAGCTTCATGTCCTCGCAGCCGATGTAAATCGTGCTTCGGTGAATCGCCGGAGCGGCCTCAAAGCTCTGCTCAAATTCCTTCTGCCAAATTTTGGCTCCGCTCTTCAAATCAACCGCCGTTAAAAAACCCGCGCTGTTTCCAAAAACAACCACATCCTCACTCACAACCGCCTCCCCCACAATCGCCCCCTCGGTTTTAAACATCCATTTAATCCCGGGCTTCCCCGGCAAAGCAACGCCCACCTGTCCCGACAAGCCCGCACCACCCCGCGCAATCGGCCAGGCATCCCTTTCCGCCTTTACGCCCACCTTCTTCTCCTGACCCTGACACGCCCAGACACCAAGTGCCATCACAACGAACAATACCTTCTTCATGAGAGCATCCTGCCACAATTTGGACATCATTCAATCGAGCTTTCTACGGGCCTTTGAACTCCGTAAATCACCGTGACAAATCGAGGCCATCCGCGAAGGACGAAAAACCGGCCTCTACCTTCCCAACTAACGCAGCTGCAAAGCAACCCGATAAGCCTCCGCGAAATCCCCTTCACTCATCGGTCTGGGATTAAATTGTCCGGTCCATTGCTTTGCCGCCTCCCCGGCCAACTGCGGAATCATCTCCTTCGTCACTTCCACTGGATTCAGCTCGGCCAGCCCGCGCAAGCTTTCCACCCACTCGATCAATCCCGGCTTCAACCTGGCATAAATTTCTCCCACCACTTCGGAGTTCCAACGCATCACCGCCGGTAACATCGTCATCACCGCCCGACCATGCACCACATCAAAATGCGCTGTTAAGGGATTCGCCGAGGCATGAGCCGCTCCCAACATACTCGCCTCAATCGCGCGACCCGCCAAAGCAGATCCCATCAACATTTCACCCCGCTCCTCCACTGTTGCCTCCCCCTTTAAAATCTTTTCGATCACCGGTTCAATCTTCAGGAATGCCTCAAAAGAAAACCCCTGCGATTCCTCCGTCCGCTGATTGCACACCGCACTCTCAAGAGCATGCGAAAGCGCATCCAACGCCGTCAGTCTGGCCACCCGCAGCGGCATCGACCCCGTCAGCTCCGGATCCAAAATTGCCACCTTCGCCAACGCCCGGGGATCCCCGCACGCCATCTTTTCGTGGGACTCATCCCGGCACAAAACCGCATAACTCTGGCACTCACTCCCCGTTCCGGCTGTCGTCGGAATCGCAATAAATGGCAACATCTCCCCCTTTGCCTTCCCGTGCCCCTGATAATCCGACATCGACCCGCCTCCACTCAGGAGGAACAAGACCCCCTTCGCCGTATCCATCGAACTTCCTCCGCCCAATCCAATAATGACATCCGGATTCACCTCCCGCGCAAATTCCGCGCAGAGCGCCACATCCTTCTCGCGCGGATTCTCATGAACTTTGTCAAAAACCACCACCTCGTCCAGCAGCTCGGCTGCCCGCTCAACATGCCCCGCCCGGACGATCCCCTCATCCGTCACGATCAATGCCTTCCCGGAGACTAAATTAGGCAGCTCCGACAACGAACCGGCCCCATGGATAATTTTTTGAGAAGAAGCGGTCACAGGTTTGATGAGCGAAATGCTACCCGCTCCTTACTGCATTTCAACCCACAGCCCTTCAAAAAAAATTCCCCACTCCCGTCCCACCTGCCAGAGTCACCTCAATCAAGTCTCCAAAGCCCGTGCTCAAACCCCACCTCTCAGTCTTTATCCTCCTTCTCACGCTCCCAATCCTCATCGGGGCGTCCCACTGGCGGGGTCCCAATGGGGACGGAAATTTCGACCACGAAACCACCTGGTCACACGAATGGCCGACCACCGGCCCCAAACTCCTCTGGACCGCCAAAGTCCATCTCGGCTACTCCGGTATCGCCGTCAGTGACGGCAAAGCCTATACCCTCGGTAATTTCGAAGGCGATGACCTCGTCCAATGCCTCGACGCCACCTCCGGCAAACCCGTCTGGAGTAAAACCTATCCCCAGGACCTCATCCCGAAATACAACCCCGGTGGCCCCAATGCCCCACCCGTCATCGAAGGCACATCGCTCTACACCTTCAGCAAGCAAGGACTCGTCGCCTGCTGGGACAAAACCACCGGAAAAACCCGCTGGACCACCGACCTTGCCACTGAAGCCAAGGCCCCCATGCCCACCTGGGGCTTCTCCTCCGCTCCGCTCATTGTCGGCAACCGACTCTTCCTCAACGCCAACCAATCCGGCGTCGCCCTCGACAAAAACACCGGAAAAATCCTCTGGAACTCCCCGCCCCTCTCTTGCGGATACGCCGCCGCCGTTCCCCTCACCTGCCGCGACCAACCCGCCCTCGCCCTCTTTGGCCACAAAGCGATGCACGTCGTTTCCCAAGCCGATGGCAAGGTCCTCTGGAAAGTCGACTGGCCCACCCGCTTGGGTGAAAATTCCGCTGATCCGCTCGTCATCGACAATCAACTTTACCTCTCCTCCTGGTGGGGCGAAGGGGCCGCCCTCTTCGATCCTAAAAAAGACGCAACCGCTCCCATCTGGACCAACAAGGAATTCCAAAACCACATCAACTCGCCCGTCCTTCACCAAGGCCACCTCTATGGCTTCGACGGCCCCGTCCACAAAAAGAAAATCAAAAGCCACCTCCGCTGTCTCGACGCGAAGACCGGCAAAACCCTCTGGTCCCATCCCGACCTTCGCGGTTCCCTCATTCTCTCAAACGGCAAGCTCATCATCCTCACCAACGACGGCTCCCTCATCATCGCCAAAGCAACTCCCGATGGCTTCCACCAACTCGCCCGCCACGACGGCCTTGGCAAACGCACCTGGGCCCCGCCCCTCCTCCACCAAGGCAAACTCTACCTCCGCGATGCCGACGGCGCCGCCACCTGCCTGGATCTCTTGCCCGAGTAGACATTACCCTACTCACTCCCCCACTTCAAACCCCGCCAATCATCAGGCACACTAAATCCAACGTCCCGTCCTTTCGCCCACTGCCTTTCACGGTGAGAACTGCAAACTCGGAGAAGACCCCTTTCAGCCTGCCAACGCGAGCCAGACAATGCCCAAATTATAGAGTGCGTGTAGCACCATTCCCGGCACCACCGAACGGCTCCGCAAATAAAGCACCGCCGTTGCAATCCCGAGGAGAAAGACCGGCGGAAACGAAGTTCCCGGATGCACGATCGCGAAGATCAGGGCGCTTCCCAGAACGGCATTCCTTTTCGACCAGAAGGCCAACATCGTCCGGCACATAAATCCCCGGAAAAGAAGTTCCTCCAATAGGGGCGCAGCCACCACCGCAAGCAGTATGAGAACGATCGGATTCCATGCAAACCCTCCCGCTCCAGCGTCTCCAAAAATCCCCGTCTCCAAGACCTTGGTCCAGCCAATCCCCACGGCCAGACAAAGCGCAGTCGCAAACCCGGTCTCCATCGCGATCGTCTTCCATCCTCTCTTTTCGTCATCGCCGGGAATCCCGGGAAGCGGAATTCCTTTTCCCTCCCGACGACGCCACGCAAAAAACAGGGCGGCCAATCCACCCGCCACGAACGAAACCAAAACCAGCCCGTTTGTCATCTGGCCTGACATCGCCCCGATGACAGCCACCGCCACTTGCACCACGAAAAAGACCACCACCGCCCAAAGTCCATCATCGACTCCCCAACCCGGTGGCTCTTCCTCCACCGGCTCCAGGAGATAGCTAAAACTAATGTCCCTCCGCTGCCAGATCGCCACCCCAAGGAACCAAAAAATCACCAACGCGCTGACCACCGGCCAGACCAATCCCTGCCACAAAAGTCCGCCAAAAATCCCCGCCATCATCATCGCGCCATACATCCTCCCAAAAGAAAGGTTCGGCATTTCACCCGACGCCACATCCGGCATCTGCGGTCTTCCCATCACCACCCCGCTGGCCACCCGCCCCATCACCCAAACTCCCAGGACCGCCGCCAAATAACGCCATAGATCTTCCACCCGAAATGAGCCACTCGTAAACAACATCACGACCACCAACACCACTGCCACACCCGTCGCCACCGCCCGCCACAAAGTTTCACGACGCCGAAAGTAAGCCGCCACCGGAACGGGCAAATTGTAGATCAGCCACACCCCTTTCGCCTCCGACATCAAAAGCTGCGGAGCCGTGATCAAACTCGCATAAGTCCCGCAAGCATACGCCATCGCACAAATCCCGGCCGCCGTCACCGACTGCACCATCGAGGGATTGATCAACACCTGATAGCCCACAATGAGGATCGGCACCAAAATGACCTGCATCGCCAATGTCCGGTCCCGCAAAAGCAGCAGGCATTCAAATTTCAGAAGACTCCCTCCCTTCAAACTCTTACCCTCAAGGCCACGATCATGCGAGTGCAGCCCGTGCCCCGAGAGCCAACCACTCCGCATAAAACGGCCCGCCAAAGCACAGCCTCCAAAACCCAAAATCACCGCCACCCCCAGAATCCACAGGGTCATCGCTCCTACCGAAGAGACCATCACTTCACCCACCGGCTGCCCCAGATCTCCGGGGAACCTCATCGCCAGCCAATTCACCCACGGGAACGACGGACCACCCGCGAGACAGGCCGCCAACACCGCATAAAACGAGAGCAACCCCAGCACCGAAAAAACCATCTGGGCATTTTTCAAAACCACCGCCGGTGCCCGGGCCCTCATCCAGGTATCCAGCAGAATTTCCACCCCTGAAATCGCGACCGACACCAAAAACGCCAATCCGATCGCCGCCACCGCCGAGAAAGGAATGCCATAACCATTCGCGATCAGCATGTTGGTCAGTAAGGGCCACAAAATGAGGTAGACCAGCGGCCGAATCAGCACGCTTGAAAAGAAGGTCCCCGTCAACAATACCGACTCCTTCATTGGCAGGGAAAAGAGCCATTCCTGATGATCACTCGTCGCCGCGAGGTTCTTTTGTCGGATGGCCATCGGCATGAAGAGCAACGCAACCATTAGCCCCAGAAAAATCATTCCAAACAAACGAGTGAAACGGGATCTTTCCCCGCCCTTCAGATCCTGCAAAGTCATGCGCCCTTTCGAAAAGGCCTCATAGCTCCGGAAGCCGGCAATCCCGCGCTCTCGAAACTTCGCAACAATGTCGACGGCCTCCAGAGGAGGCAGCTCCATCCTCTCCCACTCGTACTTGCTCACCATCAGATCGAACATCAGATCGATTTCGACTTCCTGATCAGTCATCGTTTCCCAGGACGATGCTTTGTTCACAAGGTTCCGATGAGTCATTTCATCGACCGCGATCACATCGCCCTCGATCGCCAATGATCGATCCGCATAGCTGTCGATCATCCGGTGGGTCATCCAAAACCCCTGCGCCAAAAACAGCCCTCCCATCAAAAGAAAGAGCCACGATCTCTTACTCTGCTTCGCGTGCGTCGGCTCACGAAAACGCCTGACGGCATGTCCGGACCACCCCAAGGTGTGTCGAAACCGATACCACGACAACAGCAGCATCGCCTTGATCGCCTCCCGCCGGGGCTTGTGCCGGGAATCAGACATCGCTCAATTCGCTTTCGCCGGTCACCGCAAAAAAGACTTCCTCCAGTGTCGCCACTCCTGATTCAGCTTTCAGAGAATCCACCGTTCCTTCCGCGACCAACTTCCCCCGGTTCATCACCACACAGCGATGACAAACCTTCTCCGCCTGGTCGAGAAGGTGGGTCGAATACAGCACCCCCGTTCCCCTCTCCACATAACGCTTCACGATATCCAAAAACGAGCGCGTTGCCACCGGATCCAGGCCATTGGTTGGCTCATCCATGATGAGCAATTCCGGCTGGTGAACGGTCGCCATCAGAAAGGCCAGCTTCTTACGCATCCCCTTCGAATAGTTCGCCGCAAATTCTCCCAAATCCTCCACCAGCCCAAGCTTCTCTCCCACATCGTCGATATGCGCCGTGATCGCTTCGGGAGACAATCCCCTCACCTTCCCCACAAAATCCAAGAGCTCGATTCCCCGGAGATGATTCTGAAAGTTTGGCTCATCCGGAAGGAAGCCCACCCGCTTCTGCACCTCGCTTCGCTCCGAAAAACAATCCATTCCAAAGATCGACAAATCCCCGGAAGATTGCCGCATCATCCCCATCAACATCTTCACCGTCGTCGTCTTCCCGGCCCCGTTCGGGCCAAGAAGCCCCACAATTTCACCGGCCCCGACTTGAAGGGTGAGCTGGTCAACCGCCCGGAATTCTCCGAAATAGCGGGAAACGTTTTCAAGACGAAGAACAGGAATCCGGGGTGTCACAACCGCAACAACCTATCGGGATCAGGGAACGGGTAAAGGCTGCCGTTCCCCACGATCAAGAATAGAGTTCATTACAATGAGGCTGCTCCCACCAAAGCCGGAACGAACTGGCTCTCGATCCGGTGTTTACAGGAAAGGAGACCACTGCGCTCTCCGGTCATTGCAAAAGGACGGTCAGCAGGTTCACGAAGCGAATCCGTAATACGGTTGGATCAAAAAAGACGCGGTTAAGGCGACGGTGGTTTTTTCCAAGTGGGCAATTGCGAACAAACGACGCGGTTCACACCTCACCACGAATCATCACAGTGGACACGGATCAGAGCTTCCGATCAGGAATATTTGTCTTGGACAAACATGGCAGGAGCTCCATCCCATTGAAAAATAGGGAATGGCAATGATGAAGCCATCAACCGACAGCCGAGAGATCCCCCTGAATCGCGCGGCGGCGGTAGAGGAATTCGAAGAGATTTCCTTCATGCGGCTGCTCCCATTGCACCCGGTTCGTCGGGAACGGTCCGATGTTGAGGCGCTCGATATCGGGACTGAGCATGAGATCTTGAATCCAATCCTTGTTTTCAGTGAAAGCACTCACCACCAGAGTTTCGCCGATGCTTGCCAACATCTCGGACTGCGGCATTTCGACGATGCTCGCGTAGGGGAACATGAACTCGGTATTCGCAAGCGCATGATCCTTGTCGTCACAGGAGATCAAAGTGGGGCAGAGATAGGTTTGACCGAAGGCTTCCACCTTGCGATCTCCGCCGCGATGAGCAGCAGTGGCATCATAAGCCCCATCTTCTTTAAGAAGATCTTCAATCATGCCATCAATCCCTTCCGCCATCGCAGTATTGGCGAAACCACAAAGGAGCGCCTTGGAATCATCACGGGCGAGTGGCTTGATCTCGGCAAGCCTGGCTGCCAGCGCCTCGGCGATCTCATCGCGATGAGACGGCACCAGAATCGAGGAAGTATTGATACAACTACGTCCACCATTGGCTGAAATCGAGGTCACCAAAACATCGAGGTAGTCTTCCCATTTATCAATGAAGTCCTCCCCAATCAAAATCTTGGAACGACCCGTTCCGTGAACCTGAATGTTTTTAAAGGGCGCATACTTTCGCACGGTGACATCGGAACCAAAAGCGATACCGGCTCCACACGAGGTCAGCAAGGTATCGCCACCTTCGTGAGTCGTCGGATAGTAGCCGAAGGCCTCCTTTGGAAAACCAGCCTGAATCATGGCCTGGACAATCCGAAGGGGGGTAAAAGGATCTTCCCGGCCCGGCTTCAACATGACTGGAATTTTCATCACCAATGCAGGAAGCCAGAGCGAATTCACCGCCGGAGCATTGCTTGGCAATGATACCCCCAGCGAACTGGTGGCCGGATAATAGTTCACCTCGAGCCCGCCGACCGAGGTAATCCCCCGATCGAAAATTTCCAACGGCATCCCGCGCGTCAGCCCGCCGATCACAGTGCGAATCTGCGACATCGCGGCATGAATCTTCCCCATGTTCATCCGCACGAGGGTGTGCGGCAACCGGGTCAGCGCGGAAAGCGATTCGACATAATCACCGGGCCCCTGGGTCGAGTCGCCACAGGGCAGTTCCGCATTCATGAACAGCTCGGCCGCTGCTTCGCAATAATCAGCGAGCGTCTCGGCCGGAATGGCATCGAGGGCCGCTTTGGACTCTGCGATCCGAAGCAAATCACGCCGGATCAGCCCCGGGTTCGCGGTATGCGTGACAAGGTCGTCATTGAGTTTGATCAAGTCGGCTGACTCGTAGGTTTCGCCGAGGCGGAGAATGGGAATTTGCATGGCTCTTGATTTTAGTAAACACCTTCAATGACGGCTTTGCTCCCGGACTGGAACGGGCGGACATCACCAACACCGTCCCATGGAAACTCGTCACATTCCGGACGACGAATCGCTTCGTCACGCTCAAGAAACCTTGGCACAAAAAACTCTTTTGTCATCGTCGTAAGTTCGACTCGACCGTATTCCCCGTAATCTACCACCTTCGTCGAGTCCTTTGGATCAACCACCCGCAAAATCGCACGAGGCTGCGGCGCGTAATAGGTCAGCGAATACTCGCCGGGCTCCCGCTTCTTGGAGATCGCGAGACCCATCAAGGTATTCCCGTAAGTGGGAGCATAGTTGATCTTCCCTTCCAAAACTTCTTCCTGAATAAATTTCACATACTGCGGAGTCATCGTGGTGCCTCCAGCAAAAACCCCCCGGATCCCGGCATCGGCCAGCGACATCCGGAGCGAAAGACTCTCCAGCAAACGCGGCGTGGTGAAGATGCACTTGATGTCACGATGACGGAGAATGGTCACCGCTTGATCAATCACGTGCTCCTGATAAGCTTTCGCCATCTGCATTTCGCCCATTCCGATCAAGCGCTTCACCCAACGGGGATCGAGATCGATGAAGTAACAAGCTCCTCCGCGAATATTGGCCAAATGCTCGATCGCCATCCGAAGACGACGCGGACCGGTCGGCCCCACCATCAGCCAATTCGCCCCTTGGGGGAAAAAGTCCGGCCCGTAGTGCTCCGAAAACTCGGTGTAATCTGTCTTGTAGTCATCCCAGCCAATCCGCTGCTTGGGCATTCCGGTGGTGCCACCGGTTTCGAAAACATTGTATGGGCGGCCTTCGTAGGCCTTCGGAATGAACTTGGCAGGATCCTCTTTTCGCAAAACTTCGTCATCGAAGTTATCAAAGTGCAACATGTCCGCAAAAGACTGCACCTTCTCTCTCGGATCCCAACCGGCACCCTTGGCCCAATCAAGCCAGTAGGGACATCCGGTTTCAGGAGAAAAATGCCAGTTGATCAGCTCCCGGGTCTGGGAATCAACTTGGGCGCGGGCTTCTTCTACGGTCAGCGAGGAACTCATAATCTGTGGGCTGCAAAATGCGTGAACACAGAAGTAACCTAACGGGCCACACCCGCAAGAAGGAGTTTTTCAATCTCGCCTAAAAATTCCTTAAAAAGGATCTCACGCAGCAGGGTTCACAAGCGACGATCACCCACCCATCGTGCAATGACTTCAAAATATTTAATCAGGCTCACTTAATCAAATGCCCCCGAATTCCCACGATCAGATAATTGTTAAAAGGCGTCTTCCCCCAAAACGGCCTCACTTCAACTTCGAAACCCTCTTTTTCCAACACCGTCCTCATAAACTCAGACGTCGGATAATGCACCGGTGCCGCCTTCATCCAAAAACAAGCCCGTGCAAAAAGATCTCCCAACCAGGTCACAAAAAACCGCAGATTTTTTTCCTGCAACCCACTTCGAATCACCAGTTTTCCTCCCGGGGCCACTCGCTTGGCAGCCTCACCCAAAAGCACCCGTTGCTCGTCCTCCTCGAAAAACTGAAGAATATCCAGGATTGAAACATCCCCCTCCTGCCCGGGAAGCTCGCTACGCGCATCGCCCTGCGAAAGAGTGATCCCCTCATAGCCACCCTTCTCCACCATGAACTTCCCGTCCTCAATCTTACGCCCATCGTAGTCGAATCCGTGAATGGGCATCTCACAGCCCCGCTCCCGCAAATAAAGTCCCAGAATCCCCATCCCGCACCCCACATCCAGCAGCGGCATCTCCCTTCCCTTCAACTCCTCAAAGACCCCTCCATAAAGGGGATCGGACAACAGCTTTGATCGCGTGTAGTTCCGCACATAAACCCCCTTGCAAAGGGACGCAATCCGCTTTGCGATCTCCTTTGTATTAGACATAATTTTTCAAAGGGTTGCGTCCACGAACCGCCAACCCCGGAAGGCGGATCAAAAAGCCAAAAAACAGCCGGAAATGCATCCACGTCAGGAGAGTGTTGTCCCGTAAATACCGGAATTGGCTCGCTCCCCCTTCTTCCTCACTCAGATACCTGACCGGCGTCTTAATATTAATCACCGGAACACCCTTCCAACAAAATCTCACCGCCACCTCGGGATCAAAATCGAAACGCCGTGCTCCCCTCGTCGAAGCAAAAATCTTCTGCAAAGGCTCGATCGGGTAAAGCCGCATCCCAAAAAGCGAATCGTGAATCCCCCACCACAATGTCTCCAGATTCGCCCAGGTATTCGACACCTTCCGCCCCTGCACTCGCAACGCCGGGGCATCATCGTCAAAAACCGGCTCGCCCAGAACCAAAGCCTCCGGATGCTCTCCACCGGCCCTCATAAACTTCGGAATATGTCCCGCCGGGTGCTGCCCATCCGCATCCATCGTCAACGCATGGGTCAAGCCCCTCTCGGCCAACAGATTGATTCCCTGCAACACCGCTGCCCCTTTCCCCCGATTTTCCGGAAGACGATGAACCGTCAACGATTTCCCCTCCTCCTCCAGCTCTTCCAGTCCCTCATCACTTCCATCCGTGCTTCCATCGATCACGACCAGCACCTCGTTCCACTCCCCCAAAACCTCTTTCACCGTTTCTTGTAGAAGCGGCCCCGAGTTGTAGGAAGGAATCAAAACAGCCGCTCTCATCAATAAGATCCGAGCCTCCCCGCCCCGCTCCCGAATGTCAATCAACCCCGCTGCAATTGTCCCCGAAAGATCTCCTCAACCCGCTCTGAGAACTCACGCACACTCTCGTCGTCTCCCACCTCCAGCACATCTCCCACCCTCACCGAAATCCTCACTGGAAAATCCGGCATCTTCCAAATCGGCCATCCTTTTCCAAGATAGGGGCTGTTCGTTTGAATAAAAACCGGCAGCACCGGCACTCCCGATTTCTTCACCATCAGTGCCATCCCCGGGGAGAAGGCATTCAACACTCCGTTCTCCACCCTCGTCCGTGTCCCCTCCGGAAACAGCAACAACTGCCCGCCCGATCTCAGCCGCTCCACCGCACTTCGAATCATACTTAGCCGCGGCGTATTCGGCAAAAACCCCGCAAAAAGCGCCCCGCCTCGCAAGAACGGATTTAACAGCAAACTTGCCTTTATGATACAACTCACGGCCTCGCAGTGCCTTATGATCAAAAGAGAATCCCACAAGGCCGGATGATTCCCGACAATCACCAACGGCCCTTCCAACGGCACCCTCTTCGCCAATTCCTCATCCTCGATCCGTACGATCCCCAAAACCATCAGCCCTTTCAACCAAAACCGAAAAAACCGACTCAGCGCCCGCTGCCCCGCCGCCCGATGCTCCCCTTCCAAATCACCGCGCAGCCTTGACCAAATCTTTGTCAGTAAAACAAACACCACCCCCAACGGCCAACACACCACCATGAAAGCCAAGCCTGCTAAAAAGTGCAAAACAGTCCGCCAACGGGGATAAAACTCCCCGCCTTTTGGCCCTTGCTCTTGCTTTGAATTCACCCTCTCCACATGCTGTCCGCCTCATGGCCTTTGAGCAAGAATTACAGTCCCTCCCCCACGGAAAGGAATTCCGCTTCATCGAAAAAGTCACCGCCCTCGACCCCGGAAAGTCCGGCGAAGCCACCTATCGCATTACCGGAAACGAAGAGTTTCTGAAAGGTCACTTCCCCGGCCGCCCCCTTTGGCCCGGCGTCATCATGATCGAGGCCATCGCCCAGCTCGGTGGAGTCGTCGCCCAATCCGATCCCGACATCCCCGCCCTCGATGACATGCGCCTCACCTCCGTCAAAAACGCCAAGATCCTCGGCTCCACCACCCCCGGCTCCACCCTCACCATCAAGGCCACCCTCCAGGGCCGCATGGGCCCCCTCATCCAGGTCAATGGCGAAGTCCTCGTCGGCGAAACAAAACTCGCCGCCGCCATCGTCATCCTCAGCGGCACCGAATCATCAGCGCCCGTGGCATGATCCGTCCCGGTCATGGGCTTTCTCCCCCAAACCTTCGAAACCCTCTAACCAATCGGTAAATCCCCAAGCATCATCTCCCGCGACTCCCCCTTCTCATTGGTTTGCCAAATCCTCCCGCAATCCACATCCAGCGCGCTCAACCACCCCCCGCCATACGCGCAGGTATCCAGGCAGATCGCATACCCCAGATTCGTCGGCAAATCCCCCTGAATCGTGTGCCCGCACACCACCATCTTCCCCGACTGATGGCGCTCCTGACTATAAAATCGTTGGTAATAGTACGTCTCCCGGTCCTGCTCATCCACCGGCAGGTGCGCCGCCACTCCGGCATGCACTAAAATATGCTCCTCCAGCTCATGATAGAGCACCGCGTTCCGCATAAAATTCCAATGCTCCTCCGGCACATCCTCAAAACCACCTCCATAGGAATCCAAGGTCTCCCGCCCCCCGCAGAGCCCACTCAAAAAACGCTCCCGATCCTGCCGCGTCTCCAGGGCCCGGATCATCTGAATCTCATGGTTCCCCATCAAATGCACCAAATTGTGCCTCTCCTTCAACCGCAGCAACCTCTCAATCACCCCCTTCGAATCCGGCCCCCGATCCACGTAGTCGCCCAAGGTCACGATCAAATCCTCCCGCGACGGTGAAACCACCTCCAACATCGTTTCCAACGACGTCAAGCAGCCGTGAATGTCTCCGATTACCAATTTCATTTTCCTAATTCTTCTCGAAGTTTCTTCGGCATCCCCTTCACCACCAGATCATAAGAGTGGTCGATCAATTCGCCCACCAACTTCGGCGGAAGCGAACCATCCAGGACCAAAGTATTCCAGTGCTTTTTGTTCATGTGATACCCCGGAATAATCGCCTCATATTCGTCCCGCAATTCCAGCGCCTGATCCGGATCACACTTCAAATTCATCCGCCCCACCTCGCCCTCAAACCCCAGCGTCGCAAACATCTTCCCCAGCACCTTGTAAACCAGCACATTCGGTCCAAAAGGCGTTTCCTCGGTCACCTTCGACATCGCCAGCAGATAGTTCCACGCATCATCCGTCGTGTAGAGCATACTTGATTCTTTCCCTGCTCTTCGGAAAATCAATCCCACATTTCGATACTAATTTTCGGGACGCCTCACCAGCGCAAGAGAAATTAGCGATGCAGCACAAAGCAATGCATAACGGTCGCGGCTAGAGCTTTCCCTTTCGTGCGTCAAAACGAAGAAATAAACACTCAACGCGAGAAAAAACCCCTTTTCAACTTTTGCTATTTTATCCACAACTTTGTAAGTTTCTCTCAGTTTGGTTTCAAACTCACTTATTTCTTTGAGTAATTCGCATCTAAAAACGCCTTCCGCTCTTCAGCTTCGTCATAACGCCTCTGAACTGTCAAAAACTTAACAAGAAAACTTACCCCATTTCCTGCTCTGCAGAATGAGACAGGTTTTGAATGTGTTTTACCGCTTCAACGTGTAGCGACCGAGAAATACCCATTTTCGGCAGTGAGTGGCCTACCTTCGGCTACGACGAATTTTTTCTCAACACCGCCGTCTTTCCCCATATCGCCACAGAGGGAATTGTCACCTTTGTCCCCTGGAATGGCAGCGCTATCGGTATGCAGCCCCTCAACCACTGGTTCGCCCTCGACATCGAATACTGCAACTGGGCTAACCCAAGGTCTGAAATCGTGTTCTTTGGCAACCCCCACTCGACTCAATCGGAACATGTCAGCAGCAACAAACAATCGGAGGTTTAGGCGGAAACCCTCCTTCCCACCCCCACAAGGAAGAGTCACCAACGCCAACCTTCCTGCCTCTACGCAACACCTCCGCTTAACCCAAAAATAGAGCATTCCCCGTTCGGTATTCCCCCTTAATCCCGCTTTCAAAATTCAGCATTGGACGTTCCGCATTCGACGTTCACCCTCCTCCCATGAAAGCCGACGCCATCCTTTTCGACTTCGACGGAGTCATCCTCGATACCGAATGGTCCATTTACGAATCCATCCGCGATGTCTTCGTCGATCATGGTCACGACCTCCCGCTGGAGGAATACGTCCAGTGCATCGGCTCCGACTTCAACACCTGGTCGCCCGAAACCCATCTCGAAAAACTCACCGGAAAGTCCTTTGACTGGAAGGCCATCAGCATCACCCGCAACAAGTGGATCCGCGAAGAAATCGCCAAACTTGATGCCATGCCCGGAGTGCGCGAATCACTCGATCATTTCCGCTCCCGGGAAACTCCCAGCGTCGTCGTCTCCAGCTCCACCAACGACTGGGTCTCCGGATGGCTTGAGAAACTAGGACTTCTCTCGTACTTTGACCACATCGTCACCCGCGAGGACGCCCCCCGCATCAAACCTGCTCCCGATCTCTACCTCGAAGCAGTCACCCGCCTCGACCTTCCGGCTCAAAAATGCCTCGTCATCGAGGACTCCCTCAACGGGATGATGTCCGCTCAAGAAGCGGGTTGCCCCGTCGTCGCCATCCCCAACCGCATCACAAGCTGCATTGATTTCTCGGGAGCAGAATACCAATATCCCTCACTCGTCGAGTTTCTCAGAACCCACTGATCCAATTGGTGTTGGCCCGGCCGCATCGAAAAAATTTCTCCAAAAATTCAAGCAAACTGATAAACGAAACCATGATGGCCCGCTACCGCTTCTTTGCCCTGAATCTGGCGACCTTTCTCCTGCCCGTCTCCCTGTCACATGGCATCACTCTTTCTCTCACGCCGATCAAGGACACCGTAATCTACGAAGACCCCACCGGCAGCCTCGCGAACGCACGTGGCAGCAATCTCTTTGCCGGGGTCAATGGCGGAGGAGGAGGGAATCTTGAACTTCGTACTCTCATCTCCTTCGATGTCAGCGGAATCCCATCGGGCTCCACCATCACTGGCGTCAGCCTGAGTCTTCAGGCCAACTCACGTCTGGGAACATCCACCACCGTTCAAACCAACTTTCACCGTTTGCTCGGCGACTGGGGAGAAGGCACCTCGCTTCCAAGCGATGGCGGCGGTGGCTCCGGAGGCGATGCCACCCCGGGAGACGCCACCTGGATCCACACCTTCTCCTCAACCGATCTTTGGGACACCCCGGGAGGAGATTTTGTGGCATCACCGAGTGCCACTCTCGATGTCACCGAAAATTTCAGGCACACTTGGACCTCTCCTGAACTCGTGACCGACGTTCAGGGATTTGTTGATGGAGACTTCGATAACTTTGGCTGGATTTTGATCGCCGAACCAGGTGCAAGGACGAAGCGATTCTTTTCCCATGATAGTTTCGATTCCATTGTGTTCCCTCAACTTATCGTTGATTACACCCCCATTCCCGAGCCAGGTGTCACTTCCATCTTTCTGACTTTGATCATCCCGGCTCTCCTGCAAAGACGCCGCCGGCAAATTGCTCTTCGTCGGTAGGAGCCAGCCCCCAAATCTTAATGCGCATCATCCTCCTTTCCCTGATCCTTCTCTCTTCCTGCCAGAAAAAGGACTCCGCCACTTCATCCGGAAAACAAACCGAGCCCATTCGCATCGAGACCCAACGCCCGCTCATGGGCACTCTCTTCACCGTCAAAACCTACGCCCGCGATGCCAAGGAAGGCTACCTAGCCATGGAAGAAGCCCTAGACCTCGCCGAAGACTTCGGCAACCGCGCCACCGACTACAACCCTGACTCCGAGCTCAACCGCCTCACCAAATCTCCGGTCGGCACCCCGGTCAAAGTCAGCGACGACCTTTTCAAAGTCCTTCTCCTCGGAAGAAAACTCGCCTTGGAAACAGCAGGAATTTTTGATTCCACCTACGGACCACTCACCCATCTCTGGCGTGAAACCCGCCGCACCGAAACCATTCCCACTAAAAGTGAAATCTCCGAAGCCCGTAGCCGATCCGGCATCAACCACTTGTCTCTCAACGAGGAGAATCAAACCATCACCGTTCTTGTGGAAAACATGCAGCTCGACCTTGGCGGTATCGCCAAGGGCTTCGCCGCCGACATGATCTTCGATTCCCTCAAGAAAAATGGCTACCCGCAATCCCTCGTCGCCGCCGCCGGCGACATCCGCATTGGCGACCCGCCCCCCGGTAAAGAAGGCTGGAACATCGGCCTCCGCACCTTCCGCCTCACCCCCACCAGCAGCCTTCCCCTCAAAAATTGCGCCGTCTCCACCTCGGGTGATCTCTTTCAAAACGTCATCACCGGGGGACAAAAATACTCCCACCTCATCGACCTTCGCACCGGCCTCGGCCTCACCACACGACGCGCCGCCTCCGTCATCCTCCCCGAAGCCAAACTCACCGACCCTCTCGCCACCACCGCCTGCCTCTCGGATGATCCGAAATCCATCCTAAAGCATTACCCTTCCGCTTCCATCCGCGTCATCTACGAGGACCGAAAAATCCCACCCGTCACCACCGGCATCTTCGCCGAGTGACTCCCGCTCACTTGTTCATTGCCCGTTCATCTTCGAAAGTAGAAGGTCATCTCCAATGAATCTCGACAACCTCGAACGGGCCATCTGCCATTGGCTCGAAAACGGCGCCACCGATGTCTTCCTCGCCGAAGACCAACCCGCCCGCCTTCGCATCAACGGTGAAGTCGTCGCCGTCGAGGATTCCACAATGACCCGGGAGGAAATCGCTTCCCTTTGGAAGGCGTGCCACGTTGATCCCGAAACCGACAACGAACGCGACGCCCGCCACCTCATGAACAATGGCGGCTACCTCCGCGTGAACCTCTACCGGGCCATGGGCAAACTCTCCGCCGCCATTCGCCCCATCAAGGACGTCATCCCCCCGCTCGACTCCCTCGGCCTCCCCATCGACCTCTTCCGCAGTTGGACCAAACGCCGCTCCGGACTCGTCCTCGTCACCGGTGCCACCGGATCGGGAAAATCCACCACCCTCGCCTCCGCCCTCGATGACCTCAATCAATCCCTCAACGGACACATCGTCACCCTCGAGGACCCCATCGAATACATCTTCCAAAACAAGCACTCCTACTTTTCCCAACGCGAACTCAACTCGGACACCGACAGCTTCTCCGGAGCCCTCCGCGCGTCCCTCCGTCAAAACCCCGACGTGATCATGATCGGAGAAATTCGCGACGAAGAAACCGCCCAACTCGCCCTCCGCGCAGCCGAAACCGGGCACCTCGTCCTCACCACCCTCCACAGCTCCGGCGTCGTCGAATCCATCGAGCGCCTCAGCAACCTCTTCCCCGACGGACCACGCGAAACCTCCCTCATGCTCCTCTCCCGCCAGCTCATCGGCATCGTCACCCAAAACCTCCTTCCCGGAATCGACGGCTCACTCAAACTGGTCTGCGAATATCTTGAAAATGACGGAGCTTCCCGCACCTGGATCCGCGAAGGACGCTACCGTGACCTCATTGATCACCTCCTACGCCCCCAACAGGCCCGCACCAAGGACATGCTCTCCAGCATCATTGAGGCCTACCAGGCCGGCTTGGTTGACGAAAATACCGCACGCAACGCCTCTCCCAATCCCAGCGACTTCGACCGCCAAATTCGCGGAATCTCATAACCATCACCGACACCATGAACCAACCCCGCGAAATCCGCGACTACCTCCACCTCACCGTCGAAAAGGGCGGCTCCGACCTCCATCTCACCGTCGGTGCACCGCCCGCCGCCCGAGTCAACGGAGTCCTGCAAGGACTGGAGGAGTTTTCCCTCAATGCCGACCAGATCCGCGAGCTCATCCTCGGCACCATGAATGAAACCCAGCGCGCCACCCTCGAAGAAGATTGGGAACTCGACTATGCCATCGAAGTCCGCGACGTCGGCCGCTTCCGCGGCAACGTCCACTTCTGCCGCCAAAACATCGAAGCCGTCTATCGCTACATCCCCGCCGAAATCCCGGATCTCTCCTCCCTCGGCCACTACCCGGTCATCGAGGAGATTTGTCACCTCCAACGTGGCCTCATTCTCATCACCGGCATCACCGGATCCGGAAAAACCACCACCCTCGCCGCCCTTGTCCAACGGATCTCCGAACTCCGCTCCGGCACCATCATCACCCTCGAGGACCCCGTCGAATTCACCTTCCAGCACAACTCCTCCCTCGTCAAACAACGCGAGATTGGGCGCGATACCAAATCCTTTGCCAAGGGCCTCCGCCAATGCATGAGACAGGATCCCGACGTCATCGTCGTCGGTGAGCTTCGCGACCGTGAGTCCATGCAAATCGCCTTGACCGCTGCCGAAACCGGCCACCTCGTCGTCAGCACCCTTCACACCATCGATGCCCCCAAATCCATCGAGCGCATCATGGACCTTTTCCCGTCCGATCAGCAAAGGCAAATCGCCTCCCAACTCTCCAACGTCCTCGAAGCCATCATCTGCCAGCGCCTCCTTCCCCGTTCCGATGTCGAAGGCCGCGTCCTCTGCACCGAAGCTCTCAAGGTCAACTCCGGCATCCGGGCCTGCCTTCGGGAACGCAAGGTCGAACAACTCGTCGGCCTCATGGAAATCGCGCGCAAGGAAGGATGCCACACCATCGACGATTGCCTCGAAACTCTCGTGATGCACAACTACATCACCCACAACGATGCCATTCAAAACTGCCGTGACGAACACCGCTTTTCCTCCGAAAACCTCGCCGCGAGAACTGCCGTGAAAGCCGGAAAGTAGCGAATTGGCCAAAGGCCAAACCACCGCCAACTCGTCACCTACGAAGGCGGCGCAAACTGCCCTTTCAACGCTTCCGGAATCTCCACCTTCGGATGTTCGTATTCCGTCAGCTTCCTCCAACCGAGGTGCTTAAGTGGATACAATTCTCCGAGCACGATGGCATTTCTCCTCTCCCGGATGACACGTCGGCCCCTTCGGTCGAGACGCTTTTTCCCGAAGGCAATGATGGCATCTCCCAATTCGGCGTCCTGCATGGGCCCAAAGGAAAGATCAATCAACCGGCTGTAGATTTCCAGATTCCGGGGATGCTTTTTCAGGAATTGACGGAAGAGATGAAAAGCCGCACCGACCTCTCCTTGCATTGCCAGGGCATCCCCCTGACTCAAAAGCGGCGGTGGCCGACGGAATCTCTCCATGGAAAAAAACGAAAGGGCATTGGCCATCCTCTGACTAACCCAATGCGTCGTCGGAATCGCCAAAAAAATAGCCACCACAAAAGCAGCCGATACCATGAAGAAGATGGCAAGGGGGTTTTTAATCGTTAAAGCCAAAATCATCCTATTAGAGACTACGAAGAGCCCGGGTGCCCACGAAGTTTGCAATAAGAGCCATCACTGCGACCAGCCCAATCATCCACGCCAGGTCAACGAACCCCACCGTTCCACCCAAAACCGGGATCACTGCAATGAGTGCCGATACCAGTCCAATTCCCAGCCCCCAGATCACCATTTCCCGGACCTCCCGCTTCACAATGGCGGCACGCAGTCCCTTGGAGATCCCAAGGACCTTGAGCGTTTCAAACTCCCCCTTGCGCTCCACCAAATTCCGCGCGGTGACAATTCCCACGCCCAAGCTGCCCAGGATAATTCCCAAGCCACCGAGCACATTGAAAATCGCGATATAGGTATTCTCAACTTCATGAAAAGCGGCGAGCCGGTCACGGGTTGCCGTCACCTTGCCTCCCAGATCGGACGTCTCCTCCTGTAGGAGTTCTTTGTCACCTTCACCCGGAGCCAGGAAAAGCTGATACCCTCCCATCGAAGGATACTTCTCAAGCAATCTTGCCTCATCCACAATCACGCTTCCCTGAAAAATCGAGTCCTTCACCACCCCGGCTATCGTCACCGGATACTCATTCCCCCACTCGTCCTGATACCTCAGCTCATCCCCCACCTTCTTTTTTAGGACCCACATCATCGTCGTTTCATCGACGAAGGCCGGAACCCCTTCCCCTTTCAAAACCGACCACTCGTCACTGGTCCTAAAACGCCCTTCCAACAAGCCCGAATCAACTCCCAGAAGACGCGGCTGGGCGGACGCGGTGAGATTGAAACAATCCACATCGTCACCCGCCCCGATCCGAAACGGCACAAGCGAATCCAACCCAAACCACTCCACCTCACCCCTGGCATCAGCCGGACGATTCACCGGAGAAGTCGTTTCCACCCACCAGGCAAAGCCCCCGGCCCCGCTCTTCTTCTCCTGCCAATCCTGCCCTCCGTTTTTGCGGAAGGAGGCCACCGAAAGCACCAGAAAAACCCCCGCCGCCAACACTCCCACCACCGTGAGACTCCGCGAGGCCCGACGGCTCAAATTCACCTTGGCCACCCCCTCCGCCGAGAGCGATGCCAACTTTCCGACCTTGGCAAGCTTCAGTCGAAAAACCGCCAGTCCCACAATCAGCGCTCCAAAACCAACCAGAAAGAACGCGCCCTGAGGCCCCACCGTGAAGGTCATCGCGATTCCGCCCAGAATCAGCAGGCCCCCAAAAATCAGGAACCCAATCGCCCACTTGCTCTTCTTGCCAACTTCTTCCTCCGCTCCCGAATTCAACCGTAAACTCATACTCTGCTTCGACTGCTTGCGCGTCGTCAGCCACACCGCAATCAGCGAAAGCCCAACGAGCGCGAGAATCCCCTTGGCAATCGTCCACCCTCCGAGATGGAGCTCAAAATTCGTGCCGCTTCCCCAGATCGAGCTGATCACTTTCAAGACCATCGTACTAAAGCCCATCGCAAGAACTGTTCCCACCAAAGCACCACAAAGCACCACCAAAAAGGCCTCCCCAAGTCGCCATCGGGCGATCTTCTTCGAAGAAATTCCCACCGCTGAAAGCAGGGCTCCTTCTTCCGTCCGTTGCTCGACGTTGAAACGAAACAGCATCGCCACCAAAGCCACCGCCGCCAAAATCAGGAAGAAGCTCATCGACAAAAAGAGGATTCCAAAATCAACGGGAGATTTCGCCGACTCCCGGGCCTCCGACGAAAAATCAAGGAGCTGCATTCCCGCCAAAGAAGGCTCAATGATCTCTCTGACCCGCTCGGAAACCGTGTCAGCCTCCCCACCCGGCACTCGAATTCCAGTCACCTTGCCCCAGCGATTTGACCAGAGTTTCTCTCCCGTTTCATAGGACACAAAGGCCTTGGGAGTCCCTTTGAATTTCTCCCAATACTCATCGTCTTTGTCCCGGATACGGGTCAGATCGAGAGGCAGTCCCGGTTCCCAATCACGGGCGCTCTTAACATCGGCAACACCCGGAAAATCAGGCATCCACCGTTGATCCGCCGCCGGACCCTCCATCGGGATAATCGCCTTCACCGTGAAAACCGCCCGCTCCTCAACAAGCTTGCTCCCGTCTTCCACCACAAAATAATCCATCGTCAACTCGTCACCGACCTGCGCCCGCAGATCGTCGGCCAGCCACTGATTGATCACCACTTCCTCGTCACCCGGTTGCTCCGGGAGAAAGGAAGCCGATTCCCCGGTCACCGCCGTCACCATGGAATACGGCGTTTCTCCGACTTCCGTCGCCAGCGTATTCACCAAATAAGTCAGCACCGGCTCACCGGAAATTTTTTCGGCAATGCGCGGCTCCATGAAAATGCGCTCCGAACGGACCTCAACTCCACCGGGAACCTCCACGACCGAAACCCCATAGTCAGCCAGTGATAGATTCTTCGAATCAAATAAAGTCTCTTTGTTCAGCAGAAGGGCATTGGCCTTTCCTTCCAGCTTCAGAACCTTTTGCAAACGCTCCATTGGAATAAAAACGGACGACGGAGGCACCTGCGTTTGCGCAAGACTGAAACGTCCAAATTCTTCGTCAGAGAGCACCTTGCCAATCGTGATACGAAGCGAAGAAACCGACTCGCTCTCACCCGAAAGCGGAGCATCGCGGGAAAGAAGTCCGGGCTTTTGAAGTCGCACCACCGCCGAATCACCTTCCTTGAGATCCAGCGCCCGCGCCAAAGACCCGCTAATCGCAGCCTCTCCGTCCTTCAAGGTCACCGAAGTTTCTTCCGGCGCAAAGTTCCAAAAGTCATCGCTCACCCCCATCACCTGAACCTGACCTTCGGCCCGATCCTCAACATTGACCTGCCCTTTCAAGTAAAGCAGGGCCGAGCCCCCATTCCGCGTCGCCAGGTCCGCCCTAAAAAAACGCTCCCCACCCGCAAAAATCTTCGCCACTTTCCCCGTCCGCCATTCAGCGGACTTGGTGAGACTCTGCTGCACCGAATCCCCTGCCATCAAGGCCCCTAGTAACACCATCGCCCCCACCGCCGCGCCAGCCAGCACCCCCCAATACGCCGAACGATAGTGACGAATGCCTTTCCAAATAAATCCCCAGCTCTTCATGATCTGTCCCGAGTATAGGAGTATTCCCACAACTGGCAAGGGAGCCGAAAACGGGAGCGTTTCGCTACCGCCCCATCGTGGCGGCTTTCTCCAAGGTTTGAATGAAAATATTGGACGCCACCACCACCGTAAGGCCGGCAACCCTGACGGGGAAGAAGTTCATGACCGTCTACTTTCTGGCAGCCGCCGCTTGTTCGAGAGCCTCCAGGGCCTTTGCCGGATCGAGCAGTTCGGGCAGGATAATGGCGGCAGCATCCGGGTCAGCCGGGAAGATAATATTGGTGGGCAGATTACTCCGGCCAAAGCGGGCCAAGTCGTCGTTGATGACTTGTTCCCTCGCGGTGTTGTCGGCTTGCACGAGCATGACATCAAGCTCCTTGAGGCGGTCGAGAACTTCCTGATTTGAGAACACACGGAACTCATTTGCTTTACAGGTCGCTCACCAGTCGGCGGTGTAATCCAGCCAGATGATCCGGTTTTTCGGTCGCGAGCGCTCGATGATCCCGGGATACCATTCATGCCAGGCGAGACCGGGCTTGGGTGGCTTGGCAGTCGAATAGGCCCAGGCCAGTCCTCCGAAGGTGAACACTCCGGCCAGAACATAGCCGGTGATAACACGCTTCTTTTGCGGAGTTCCCGGTGTCCCCCAGCGACCGTAAAAGTAGACGCCCATCCCAATCACAACGAGGGCGAACAGGAACTGCTGAAAGTGTGAATCACCGACCTGCTTGAGATAGCCTCCCATGAAGAAGACCGCTGTTCCCATGAGGAGAAATGCCATGATTTGCTTAAAGCTTTCCATCCACGCTCCTGGTCTCGGGAGTTTTTTGATTAGGGAAGGGAAGAAGGAAAGCAGGATATACGGGGAGGCGATTCCCAGTCCAAAAACCGTGAAGGCCACAAAGGCTTGGGCGGGTGGAAGAGCGAGCGCGAACGCCATCGCAACCCCCAGAAACGGTCCCGAGCAAGGTGTCGCGACCAAAGTGGTTAAGACACCTGAGAAAAACGACCCTGAATATCCCTTCTTGGCCTGCAGTTCACCTCCGACCCCGGTGAGGCTGGTTCCCAACTCAAAGAGGCCATAAAGATTCAGTCCCATCAGATAGAAGAACATGATCATCGTCACGAGGAAGATGGGATTGGCCAACTGCTCTCCCCAATTCAGGCCCAGCGAGATCACAACCGCCGCGAGGATCCACATCGCCATCAAAAGACCGAGGCCAAAAATCATGCCGTGGTTTTTGATCTTACTCTCGTCCTCTCCGGCCTGCGCAACGAATCCCATTACCTTGAGTCCCAAAACCGGAAAGACACAGGGCATGAGATTGAGAAAAAGGCCGCCTAAAAAGAGCAGGCCAAGGCCGTAGAAGAAGGTCACTTTTTCCTCTTTCGCTCCCCCCAAAGTCACCACGTCTGGCTTCGAATCAACATTATAGACTTCAGCTCCAGCCGCCCGATCAGCATCCGTGGCTGCCACAAAGCCCACCGAAGCATGTCCGCCGGCGGCATTGATCTCGGCATCAGGAGTGAGAGCGGTATCGATCTCGATGCTGCTTGGTCCGTATTCAGTTCCAAAGGTAAGAAGACCCGAAAGTGAATCAGTCACCTCGCCGGCATCGATAAAGAGTTCCTCGTTTCCCTCGTTTCGAGCGAGGGATAGAACAACACTTCCCTCTTTCATCTCAACTTCCTGGGGTGCCTGGGAATCCACCTGCTTGTCACTGGAGAAAAAGTAAACCGGCTCCTTGATCTCCACTCCCTCGGGATGGAGGACCTCAATTCTGATCTGATTCTCCTTCTCCGTCGCGATCGCGCCCCAAGCCGAATTGTCCAGCGGAAGTTCCTTTGAAGCGGCTTCGAAGAGTGCCTCATTTTCCGGGATGAAGGTCGGTTCATCTCCCGCCGTAACGGTGAACGAGAATTCCTGATTACCCATCAGGCAGGAGCGATCGTCACATTCCTGCCAGTTAAAGGTTCCACTAATTGTGAGCTCTTTGCCGGTTTCAACATCCTCGCCGACTTCAATCCGGGCAACATAGGTAATTTTTCCTTCATAGCCGTAGATCGTAGCGGCCACTCCTCCGACCTCCGACTTGATTGCAGAAGGACGCGGAAAGATGAGATCGCCGGCCGTAAAACCCTCCGGAAGTTTCCAGTCCACCGACGGAGGATCGCCAATGACCCCGGCATTTTTGTAGTAGGAGTGAAAGTGCGGCTGCAGATCGAGGGTGAAGGCCACGCGGAAGTAATCACCAGGCTCCACCAATGAGGATTCCGGGGTGATCGACGCGGTCGTCTTCTTCTGGAAGAGCGAATCGCCCGCGAAAGGATCTTGCGCCAAAACAAGCGGCGCAAAGACGAAAGGGAGAAGAAAAGTTAGGATACGATGCATGATCTGATGTCGTTGATTGTCCATTGGAGGGAAGCGGGCGCGAGTTTCTTCCCGATTTTTTTCATCCGGGAAGCGCTACAGGTTCCACCCTTTGTTCGAATGAACCCTAACGGTGCCGAAAATGGCCGGAACCAATCTCTGCAGAAGTCCGGGTGCCCGCTCAAAAATCAACTCCATGCTGGAGCCTCCCCCTGCCTTCGGTGCAAGCTCCCGCCATGCGGCTCACCGTGCACGGAAAGCACTTCCATCTCGATGGAAGACCGCACTTCCTGCGCACCATCACCTACGGACCTTTTCCTCCCGAATCGGGACCCCCGCCCGCTGCCGACTTTCCCAAAATCCGCCAGTCCGGCTTCGACTCAATCCGCGTCTACGCTCTCCCGGACAAAGCCCTCCTCGACGCAGCGGAAGAAAACGATCTCATCGTCATCGCGACCCACGCCTGGGGACATGGCTGTGACTTTATTAGGGAAAACCCCTCCCTCCTCGAGGAAGCTCGACGCGATCTCATCAACTGGCTCGGCAAACACCGCAATCATCGTGGCTTGGGGGCCGTTTTGGTTGGAAATGAAATCCCTTCCGACATGGCCCGCTGGATGACCCCGTGGAAAGTCAATCGCGCGATTGATGGGCTCATCCGCACTGCCCAAAAGGTCGCTCCGGGCCTCCCCATCGCTTACGCCAACTTCCCCACAACCGAATATCTCGAGCCTCCATCCGCCGATTTCACCGCATTCAATATCTACCTCGAAGACGGAGAATTACTCAAAAGCTACCTTCCCCGCCTGCATCATCTCGCCGGCGATCGCCCGGTTTATCTCACGGAATTCGGTCTCGATACCTCTCGCAATTCCGACGAAATCCAAGCGGAACTTCTCCCCACTGCCCTCTGCCTGAGCCGGGAAGCAGGGCTCTCCGGAGTCACCCTCTACGCTTGGTCCGATCTTTGGTTCAACAATGGCCGGACCATGAACGACTGGTCCTTTGGACTCGTCCGTCGCGATGGTTCCGAAAAGCCCGCTCTTTCCGCTCTTCGTACCACCTCCCTGCCAGACCCTCTTCCGCAGAACCCTCCCCGCTTTTCGGTCATCATCTGCACCCGCAATGGCGAAAATCGGCTTGCCGACTGCCTCTCAGCCTGCCGCGCCCTCGACTACCCCGACTTTGAAATCATCGTCGTCAACGACGGCTCCACCGACAGCACCTCCGCTCTTCTCGGCCAGATGGAAGGCATCAGGGTCTTCCATCTTGAACCCGGCGGCCTTTCCGCCGCCCGCAATCACGGAGCCAAGGAAGCAACCGGCGAAATTTTCGCTTATACCGATGATGACTGTCGGCCCGACGAACAATGGCTCATCTGGCTGGCGCGAGCCTACTCCGAAAGCGACTACGCCGCGATCGGAGGTCCAAACCTCGCTCCAAAACCGGATTCCCTCGGCCTGGCACTCACCACCGCCGCTCCCGGGGCACCCACCCATGTCATGCTCGACGACACCACCGCCGAGCACCTTCCCGGCTGCCACCTCTCGGTGAAAAAATCCGCCTTTGAGGCAATCGGCGGCTTTGATCCCGTTTTCCAAACCGCAGGGGACGATGTCGACTTCTGCTGGCGCCTTCGGGATGCCGGATTCACTCTCGGATTTTCCGGAGCCTCCTTCGTCTGGCACCATCGCAGAGCGACACCATGGAGATATCTCAAGCAGCAGATGGGCTATGGCAAAGCCGAAGCCCTCCTCTACAAAAAACATCCCCATCGTTTTTCAGAAGGCGGCATTCGCTGGGAGGGCTGCGTCTACCGGGGCGTCGCACTCGGCATTGAACCGGGAGACTTCATCTACTCCGGACCCACCGGCGAAGCACCTTATCAAGCCTTGGGCCAGCTTCTCCGCCAGCCCATGCGCGGTCTTCATCCGTCCTTCGATTGCTTTCCCGCCCGTCGTCTCCTTGCCATCCTGACCTGGCTCCAAAGCCACCTTCGTCACTGGTCCCGTAAGCACAACGGCGGCCCCTCCGCCCGCGGAAGTTGGCCAAGTCCCCCTCGTCAATCGGATTACCCCGTGACCCTGACCTTCATCAATTCGAAAGGCCTGGGCCGCCACGAAATCTACCATCATCTCCTTTCCCATGGATGGGAAGGCTGCGGGGACCCGGATTTCGACCTTCAACGCGGCCCCCTCAAGCTCATCGCCGCCACCGAGCATACCGGTAATTCCACCAACCGAACCTTTGTCGGGCTCAGCGAAGCCGCCCCGCAATTTTCCTCGCTCGTCAACGGATTGGGATTCTCCCCAAGTCGATTGAAGTGAAATTTTCCGGGTCTGGAAACTTTTCTGAAAAATCAATCCAACCGCCTCCCGTAACTTCCCCCAGCGTTTCCCCAACCTGCCCACTGGTTTTCAAACGGTCGCCTCTCTTGCTTCCCTAAATTTTCTGCATCCCGGACCCGATGATCGTGCCAATGATGCCCTGACCCGTGGACCGCCTTCCGAGCGGATCCACCTTCATCACCCGGAGCAGCGGGCCTACTTGCGCCACCGTTCGCTCCTGCTCTGATTCCCGCACTTTCGCGTTGCTTTCATTGACCACCGGTCAGTGATCGTCGCGCGTTTTTTTGTGCCCTTTTCCCGCGCGCCCGATGTCGCGCCGTGCCTCCTCGTTCGTGGCCCATCAACCCTTCCATTTTCTCATGATATTTTCTTCCCATACTCTCCGCATCCTCCCGCTCGTCGGGTTGATCGCCGCCAGTTGCAGCACACCTTCAACGAATTCTTCCGTCACCGCATCCCCGGTCACTCTGACCAAGGCAGTGACACCAAAAAACCTCTCCATCAAAACAGCTTGTGCCCTCGCGGTGAACCACCACCCCTCGCTCGCAACCTACCCGATGGATCGCCGCGCCGCTGATGCCCGCATTCTCCAGGCCACCCGTATTCCCAATCCCGAACTCACCGTCGATGCCGAGGATTTTTTCGGGACCGGCGGAGTCAGTGGCCTGGGTTCCTCCATTCTCAATGCTCTCTTCACCCAGGTCATCGAACGTGGAGGGAAACGCGAAGCCCGCACCGAGGCCGCTCGATCCGAGGGCCGGGCCATGGATGCCGAATACGAAATTCGACGCCGAAAAGTCATTCAGGAAACCGGCGAGCTCTACATTGAAACCGTCGCTGCCCGGGAAAACGTCCGCTTTTTGGAAGCCTCCTTGAAGCGCTCAAACGACACCGCCAATCTCGTCTCCCAGCTAAGCGAGGCCGGTCGGGTGACCATCAGCTCTGTCCAACAAGCCAAACTCGAGGTTCAAAAAACCGAACTCAAACTCTCCCGGGCACGCAAAGCAAGCGAGCGGGTTTCGCAGGCTCTCACCGCCCAGTGGGGAGACTCGCGTTCCTCTCAACCCACTGATCAACGACTCGACGCTCCTCCGGCTCACCTCGACTCGAAGTCCTCCCAAAAACAAGGTCTCACGCGGCACCCAAAATTCGACACGCCCAGGCCCGGGTCCGGCAGTCCGAGGCTCTTCTCAAGCTGGCCAAGGCAAACCAACTCGGCGACCTCGGCGTCTCAGGAGGACTCCGCCGCGACAATGGTTCGGACGAGGTCTCCGGCCTCTTCGGTATTTCCCTGCCTCTTCCAATCTTCGATAAAGGAAAGGATGCCACCGTTGAAATGACCGCCCTCTCGGAGAAGGCCCGCACCGAACTCGCCGGAACGCGGAGAGAGCTGGACACCGAATTTTCGCTCGCCTGGTCGGACCTCGCCTCGGCCCATCAAACAGCCCGCAAGATCGAGAACGACCTTCTTCCCGGGCCACATTGACCGCGATCTCGTCCAACCCGGCGATCAAGTCAAAGCCGGGAAGGCCCTCGCACAGCTCAAAAGCCGCGAAGTCACCGAGGTGATTTCCAAATTTATCGAAGCCGACAGCAAACTCGAAACGGCCACTCTACTCTACGAACGGGAGCGCGGTCTCCTCCCCAAAAAACTCACCACCGAGGATGACTTCCTGGCTGCCAAGGCCGCTTATCAGGAAGCACTCGCGACCCGCACCGCCAGCATACAGGTCGCTCTTCTCGCCCGAACCAAGGATGACCTCCTCACCTATGGCCTCACTCATCAAGATCTCATCGAAGTCATCGAGCGGAATAATGCCAACGTCGGCGGCGGAAACATCATCATCGTTTCCCTCGCACCCGTGCTCAGTCTCACTGGCATCGAAGGCAAACTCTTCGGGCCGCTTGCCATGACCATCGCGATTTCACTCATCGTCTCGCTCGTCCTCAGTCTCACCACCATTCCCGTGCTCGCGACCTTCTTCATGAAAGCCAGGAAGGGCAAAGACAGCCCGATCGCAGCGGGACTGCTTTTTCTTTATCGCCCCATCCTCGGCTTCTGTCTCAAGCGGCGGGGAATCGTCACCCTCCTCGCGCTCGTCCTCCTTGCGGTGAGCCTCTGGATTGGCAGCCGCACCGGACGCGAATTCCTCCCGCAACTCAACGAAGGAACCATTGTCCTGCAGTATGAAAAGATCCCCTCCATCTCGCTCGAGAAATCGATGGCCATCGATGATCATATTTCCAAAGAACTCATGGCCCTGCCTGAAATCATCGGCGTCTACAATCGCACCGGCTCGGACGAACTTCGACTCGACCCGATGTCTCTCAACGAGACCGATGCCTTCCTCGAAACCAAACCGCGCACCGAGTGCGCCCGACCCCGATCCGGCCGTTCTTGAAGAAAAAATTCGAAAAATTCTCGCCCGCTACCCCGGTGTCGTGAGCGGGTTCACGCAGGCCATCGACATGCGTGTCTCCGAAATGCTTTCCGGCGTGACCTCGGCAGTCGCCATCAAACTGACCGGCCCCGAACTCGCCGGACTGGAGGAATTTTCCTCCCGGATCGAAGAGATCGTTAGCGAGGTCCCCGGTGCCATCGATGTCGCCCGCTCACCGGCCCGAATCTCTCCGGACAAGCGATCCCGCTCAGCACCGTCGCCACCATCCGGAAAATCGATGGCCCAGGCGCGATTGACCGTGAGGACGCCGAGCGCAACATCGTCATCGAAAGCAATGTCAGCGGCCCGGGATCAGAGATTCAAAAGCCCCTTGCCGCCGTGGTTGTGGGCGGCACCGTAACCTCCACCGCACTCACCCTTCTCCTGCTCCCGGCCCTCTATGCCAGCCTGGAAACCCGCATAAAAAAATACCTCGCTCACTAACCACCGGATTCAGAGACAAAGGGAGTTGGAGATCTTCTGCCGATGAGGCAGGGTTTCGCCGTTCCCAGAATCCATGCGCACCACCGATTTCCACTACGACCTCCCTCCGGAACTCATCGCCTCCCGTCCCCTCGAAAACCGGGCGGCCTCGCGCATGATGCTCATTGACCGGGCCTCCGGGGAAATCTCGCACCATCACTTCGCCGACTTCGCCGACCTTCTTCCTCCCGATCATCTCCTCGTCCTGAACGATACCAAGGTCATCCCCGCCCGCCTCTTCTCAAACGACGGCAAAATCGAACTCGTCCGCACCAATGCTCCCGATCCCGACCATTGGTGGTGCCTCGTTCGCCCCGGCAAAAAAATGAAAGACGGCCGAACCGTTGAAATTGGCGGGAGTACAGGCACCGTCGTACAAACAAACGAAAAAGGCGAACGCCTCATCCACTGGGACACCCCACCGGATCTTGAGGAGCACGGCCACCTTGCCCTGCCACACTATATGGAACGAGAGGCCGACAAATCCGACCGCGACCGCTACCAAACCGTTTACGCCAGGGAAGAAGGAGCCATCGCAGCCCCCACCGCCGGCCTCCATTTCACGCCGGAACTTCTTTCAAAACTCGACCACACCGTCCTCACCCTTCACGTCGGCGTGGGCACCTTTCGCCCCGTCAAAGCCGATGACCCGCGCGAGCACGAGATGCATTCGGAGCGCTACCACCTCAGTGAAAACTCCGCCGCCAAAATGCAGTCCGCCCAAAAAATCGCCGCCGTCGGCACCACCGTGACCCGCGTTCTGGAACACCTCGCCCGCGACCGTTCAATCGCCGCCTGCCATGGCGAAACCGACATCTTCATCTACCCGCCCTACGAATTCAAAACAGTCGATACTCTCCTCACCAACTTCCACCTTCCCTGCAGCACCCTCATGATGCTCGTCTCCGCCTTCGCAAGTCGCGAACTCATCATGGAAGCCTACGCCAGGGCCGTGGAGGAACGTTATCGCTTTTATTCCTACGGCGACTGCATGCTCATTGTCTGATCGTGATTTTCTTTTGCCCCTCTCACTAGTCCCTATAACGTCTCACCGTGCCCCTCGATCTCAAATCCTTCTTCACCGACCCGGATTGGCATCATCGCTTTGACGAACACATCCTTGCCCACGGCAAAAAACTCTCGTCTCCCCGTTTTCTCACTTCCTTAAACCTGGAAGAGGTCAACGACGGTTACCTCCTCACCGGTCGCGCGGACGACCATGACGCCGAAGTCAACCTCTGGCCCGAGTCCGAAAGCCGCTGGGAATTCGACTCCTCCTGCACCTGCGACTTCGGCCCCTTTTGTCCCCACGCGGCGGCTGCACTCCTGCGCGCCTCCCGACCCAATACCCTGGCCCGCTTAATGCGGGGAGGCGGCACCTCCCCGCAACCACCTTCGGCCGAAAAAACTCCCGAACCGATTCAAAGGGACAAAGCCACTTACAAACCAACCTTCCACATTGAAGTTGCCGGGGAACCGGCCCGCACTCGCGTCGTTCAGCTTCTCCTGCAGGCTCTCAAAATGAAGCAACGCGACACCTGGCTCGTGGCCCGCCCGGTTGTCCGCTACGGCCCTCATGAATTCCCCCTTATTAAAACAAGCCACGAGACCCCGGTCCAACGTGACAAAGCCGCCGAATTTCGGGCCATCGAACAACTGACCAAGCTCGCCCTCACCAACCTCTCCACCAATCCCACATACCGCTTCCTCCTCTCGCTCGCCAAAAAACAATCTTCGGAGCTTTCCGTGGAAGGATGTTGGTTTCCCGATCCCCACCTCTCCACACCCGCGATGTATTGGCCCTGGTTTCGTGCCAAGGCCGCCAAAATGCTTTCCGATGCCGGATGGACCGTGGAGATCGATGCCGATTTCGGCCATGACGTCCATGAACTGACGGACGAGGAAATGAAGGCCTCGCTCGAACCGGCTCCCGGCGGTTGGTTCAAGCTCTCGGTAGGAATCGATCTCGAAGGCCAAAGCCTCGACCTTCTCCCCATCCTCACCGGCCTTCTCGATGGGGACACCATCGATCAGCTTCAAGAATTGGACGACGACGAGCCTCATCTGATCTATCTCCCGAGTGGGGGAGCCCTGCAAGTTCCCGCCGGACGTCTCCGCACCATTCTCCACCACCTCGCCGCCCTCACCGACCCGAAGTCCCCATCCCTTCACCCGCTTGACGCCGCTTCCCTGATCGAGGCCGAGGCCCTTCCCATCGATCCCCCCGCCGGGCTCGTCGAACTCCGGAAACGACTCTCCGCCAAGGAATCATCGCCCAAGGAATATTCCCAGCCCGAGGGCTTGCACGCCGAACTCCGTGACTACCAGAAAACGGGAGCCGACTGGATCAGCTTCCTTGCCGCCCATGAACTCAATGGCATCCTGGCCGACGATATGGGGCTTGGAAAAACCCTCCAAACCCTCACCCACATCCTTCGGCTTAAGAATGCCGGAGCAAGCGGGCCCGTTCTCGTCGTTGCCCCCACCTCGGTTGTTCCCAATTGGTTCGCCGAAGCAAAGAAATTTACCCCCTCGCTCAAAGCCATCATCCTGCATGGTCCGCAACGACGAAAACTTTTCTCACACATCCCTCATGCCGACATCGTCCTGACATCCTTTGCCCTTTTACAACGTGACATCGACGAACTGAAAAAACACGAATTCCAGCTCGTCGCCCTCGACGAGGCCCAGCACATCAAAAACCCCTCCGCCAAAGTCAGCAAGGCCGCCTGCGAACTGCGCGCCCGCCACCGCCTCTGCCTCTCCGGTACTCCGGTGGAAAACAACCTCGGCGAACTCTGGTCCCTCTTCCGCTTCCTCATGCCCGGGTTCCTCGGATCGCTCGAACGCTTCCGTCGCAACTACCAAAACCCCATCGAAAAAGAAGACGACGAGGAACGCCGGGAATTCCTTCGGGCCCGCCTCGGTCCCCTCATCCTCCGCCGAACAAAAGACCAGGTCGCCACCGAGCTCCCCCCCAAAACCATTCTCGTCCATTCCGTTGATCTCAACTCGGCCCAACGCGACCTCTACGAAACCGTCCGCGCCACCATGGACAAACAGGTCCGCGAGGCCATCTCCGCCCGCGGCCTCGAACAATCACAATTCGCCATCCTCGACGCTCTCCTGAAACTTCGCCAAATCTGCTGCCATCCTTCTCTCCTCAAACTTCAGAGTGAAGAAGCCCGCAAAGCCAAACGCTCCGCAAAGCTGGAATACCTCTTCGAGCTTCTCGACACCCTCTTCGCCGAAGGCCGGCGCGTCCTCCTCTTCTCGCAGTTCACCTCCATGCTCAGCCTCATCGAAACCGAGCTCAATATACGTAGGATCTCGTACATAAAACTGACCGGTGAATCCAAAGACCGCGGCAAGCTCGTCGAACGCTTTCAAAACGAAACCATCCCCATCTTTCTCATCTCCCTCAAAGCCGGCGGCACCGGACTTAATCTCACCGCAGCGGATAGTGTCATCCACTTCGACCCCTGGTGGAACCCCGCCGCGGAAAACCAAGCCACCGACCGCGCCTACCGCATCGGTCAGGACAAGCCCGTCTTTGTTCACAAACTCATCTGCACCGGCACAGTCGAGGATCGCATTCATCAGCTGCAGCAGAAAAAATCCCTTCTCGCCGATTCACTTCTCTCTGGTGCCGTCAAATCAACCCCGGACGCCGATTCCCTCCGCGAGCTTCTCAAACCGCTGGCTTGAGACCCGGAAAGTTGGCTCCAAATCCGCGAGATCGATCTTAGGGCGTCGGCCGGATTTTCGCACAGCCACTACCGGAGACTTCATTCTCGATGATCTCGATATTTCGGCCCCGCTGGAAGCCAACCAAACCGGTCGGATAATCGCGTGCGTATCTGATGATGTTGAATCCTTGGCCGATAAAGTGTCGCGCCACGGCGCGAAATGAGGAGCCTCATTTTTTATTCAATGAACCTTTTGATCCATGAGAAAAAAGAAGCTCTGCGTGGGTTTTGAGTTCGGAAAGAGACCCGAAAACCCGGGAGATTTCGGCAAAGATGAATTTTACCTGGTAGAACTAGGAGTTGATCTCCCACCCCTTACGGTATTCCTTGCCCAGGAGCTTGTTGGCCGCTTCATCATTCGTGATCTTGAAATTCTTGGCATCCCAATCAAGAACCTTTCCTGCCAAATGGGCCACATTGCCAAGGAGGTTGTGCTCAATGAGCGTTCCCGAGTAATCGAAATTACAGAGGCTTTCTCCTTCACCACGGCAGGCCTTGAGCCACTCGTTGTAGTGTCCTGCCGAAGGTGCAATGGTCTGTTTGGGCTGGGTGTAATCTTTGAACTTGTCCGATGGACTCAGAACATTTTTGCCATAGTCGGAAACCAGAACGCCCTCTTCACCAATGAATGCCACGCCGATTCCCCATTTGTTGATCTCGGTGTCTTTCCCAACCAAAGGCTGAAGAATCGCACTCCGACGCTTCATTCCTTCAGGGCCGTGATACCACTTCACCTTGACATCACCCGGATGATCCCAGGTGATTTCCTGCCACGGCGCCGCGGCCACCGGATCAGGATCGGGACCTTCCGAGGCCACCCTCGTCGGATGGCGGAGCTTCAAAGCCCACCAGGCCAGGTCGATGAGATGACTCCCCATATCCCCGGGCACGCCGTTTCCGAACTCCCAACGTCGGTTCCAGTTCAAATTCCCGCCTTTCCAATATCCTTGGTTGTAGGCTCGATCAGCTGCCGGCCCGAGCCAGACATCCCAATCAAAAAAGTCCGGCACCGGCTGCTCTTCGAGAACGGCCGTGCCGACCGAATTAATCGTCCGGTTGCACCAGACATGAGCTTCCTTCACCTTCCCGATTGCTCCGGCCTGAATTAACTCAACCGCCCTGCGATAATTCGCACCGGCATGAATTTGTGTTCCCATTTGCGTGGCAATCTTCCCCTTCTGCTTGGCATACTCCTCCTGCATCCACCGGGCTTCCTGAACGGTGTGGGCGAGCGGCTTTTCACAATAAACATGCTTCCCGGCCCGCATCGCGGCGATGGCTGCAGGAGCGTGATGATGATCAGCCGTGCTAATCACGACCGCATCAATTTCGGGATTGGCCACGACCTCCCGCCAATCGGTCGTCGTCCTGGCCCCCTTGAACTTCGCCTGCACCGACTTGAGAACATTCCGGTTGATATCGCAAAGCGTGTGGATGGTCTGGCTCTTCACACCATTTAAGTTCGCGCCCCCACGACCTCCCGATCCGATAATGCCGATGTTGAGCTTGGAATTCGGTGATTGTGCCCGGACTGCGGATGGCGCAAGCGCCGAGGCGAGACCAAGGCCGACAAACTTGCGGCGGGAATACTGGGAGTGGTTTTTGTTCATGGAGATCGTCGGTTTTGGAGTGGATTTTGGTAAGGGTGCGAAATTGACTACGTATTGCAAGGTCATGATCTTAAAAAGAATCTCAACCAGTGCGATCTTTGGAGCGGCCTTTCTGGGCCTTGGCATCTTTGCCGCCCAAAGTTTTTCACAAGAAAAGAAGGACACGACAGCTCCCCGGCCCGAGCTTAAAAAAGCCTTCATCGATGGCACCGGACACGGTTGGAAGACGCTCACCGGCGACGACTTCGTCAATGTCAACTGCGAGCCCGACACCTGGCGTTGGGAGAAAGGCCACGCCTTCTGCACCGGCAGGCCGGTGGGCGTGATTCGCTCAAAAGAGACGATCAAAAACTTCGAATTGGTCTGCGAATGGATGCACACCAAAAATGCCGGCAACTCGGGAGTCTTCGCCTGGGCCAGCCCCGCCTCCATCGAAAAACTTGCCGCCGGTAAGGGCCGCCTTCCCGATGGCATCGAAGTCCAGGTCCTCGATCTCGGTTACGAAACCAACTGGGAAAAGAGCAAAGGCAAACCTTCCGATTGGTTCACCTCACACGGCGACGTCTTCCCCACCGGCCCTGCCAAAATGAAACCCTTCCCACCCGTCGCTCCCAATGGAAGCCGCAGCTTTCCCACCAAACGGCTCACCAAAGGCATCAATGAATGGAATCACTACTATATCCGCGCCATCAATGGTGAGGTCCGCCTCTGGGTCAACGGCGAGGAAGTCTCCGGCGGCACCAACTGCCAACCTGCGGACGGCTACCTCTGCCTCGAATCCGAAGGCTCCCCGGTCCAATTCAAAAACATCCGCATTCGGGTTCTGCCATAGACCCTTTGATCCGGCAGACACCCTCGATGACTTCCTCTCGCCTTGCCAAGGTGGCGGGAATCTGGTTTTTTTCGCCATCCCAACGATGTCTGTCAGATCCGCACATGCTTCCGCCATCCGCGCATTGATCAATCTTCAGCTCTTTTCCCTGGATGACTCAATCGCGGATGACGTCGACCTCTTTGTCGAAGGCCTGGATTCCATGGCCCTCATGCAGCTCATCATGCTTTTGGAACAGGAATTTGGCATCACCCTCGGACCCGAAGATCTCAATCGCGACTACTTCGCGACCCTTGGTGATCTGAGTGAGTTGGTCTCGCGCAAGCTCACTGCTTAGACAAGCAGGTAGACGATGGCCGTCAGGATGATCCAAGCGGCCATCCCCAGCTTCAAACGACGGGCGCCCAGCATGAGCGCAAAACGCTTCGCCAGCGTTCCGCCAAGCAAGGCACCGGGCGCAGCAAAAACGAGCACTTCTTTGACAATCAGGGACCCGTTCAAATAACAGGCGATTGCCGTGATGACGGTGATGGAAGTCACACAAACCGCTGCCGCCACCGCCACGTTCACCCGAAACCTCAACGCCAGGAGGTGAATGGCCAAAATCTCTCCCACTCCGACCGAGAGCCAGGCGGTGATCGCTCCTCCGATGAAGGTCGAAACAGCCAGACCGGTGAGTTCCTTCGATGTCACGGGATTTTCCCGCCCTCCATTCACCTCTCCTGCAACCAAGGTGCGTCGCAAGATCAGAACTCCAACTGCCAGCGAAAAGAGCGAAAAAAACCATTCGATGTTCACCCCCGGATCGGGAAGGAATTCCTGCGCCAACCGCAGACCCAGAAGTGATCCACACGCACTCACCAAAAAAATCCGCAGGAAGCTCCCTGACTGCGCATCGTGAATGGCATCGCGCTTCAAATGAAGCAGCCAGGTCAAAGCGCCCGCGGTCATCCCAAAGCACTGGATTGAAAAACTGGTCGCGAGAGACTCCCCGATCGTCAGCCCCAGCACCGTGAAAACCGGCAGAAAAACAATCCCTCCACCCGCCCCCGTCGAGTTGGCAACTGTTGCCGCCAGAATGCCGATCAAAAAGAAATGCCAATGGCTTCCCACCTGCCCAAAGGGTGCTTCACCGTGACCAAAAGAACCCGTCCCCAGCGTCACCAGGATCATGGCCGCAACCAGGAAGAACCCTAATCGGATCCACTGGAGTCGCTCGCTGGATGGAGGGGAACTTGAAAGGGTCATGCCGCCGGGCCGGAGATTCGTGTCGGGTTGTCCATCCCGCAAGCGAAAGTCGGGGAAACCCGCCCTACCGTGATCTCAGCTCCTCAATCCTTCGCAAAACGTCGTTGGCTTGTTCCTTGGGATTAACAGCCCGGTCATGATGGACAAGACGGCCCTTTCGAAAAAGAAAGGTTTCACGCCTTGGCTTGTTCTTGGGATGAACCACCCGAAAAGCATCACAGATCGCTCCGGAGGTATCGGCGAGGAGCGGAAATGGCAGAGCAAATTTATCGGAAAAGGCCCGTTGCCCGGCCACCGTGTCCATCGAGATTCCAATGACCTGAACCTTGTGTTCGGAAAGTGTCGCAAATGCAGACCGCAGCGACTTGACCTGCTTCACTCATCCCGGCGTGTCCGCCTCCGGATAAAAGAAGACAACGGCCCACGGTCCGGCCGTCGCCGATTTCAAGGCCACGGTTCGCCCCCATTGATCGGAAGCGGAGAGTGCAGGAGCCCGCCAACCCGACTGTTGCGAATCGACATCCTGATAACCGGGACCACAAGCGGCCAAAAAAACGGCAAAGCAGAAAAGAACCACGGTCTTCATGGGCGTAATCCTGAAAGAGATTCGTCTTGGGGGCAATCGGGAAAGTCTCACTCTTTCTTCAAAGCCGGCTTATCCTTCAGAAATCCAAGTGAAACAAGAAAGCGGTCCATCTCCAACTCTGTTTCATCATACTTTGATTTGTTGAAGAACCCATGAGCCTCCCCCTTGTAGAGATGGAGGTCACAGCGAACATCGTGCTCTTTCATGGTATCCCGATACTTCTCCGCCGTCGCAACAGGAATGAGGCTGTCTTTGGTCCCAAGAAAAACGATGGTTGGCGGGGTCTTTTTATCGAGATTGTGGAGTGGCGAGATCTTCTTCCAATATTTCTTAACCCGGCTGTGCCCATATCCTCCCGGCCCATTGTCATAGACCGGATTAAAGAGGACCAGCGCATCGGGTCTGGCACTGATGGCAATGTCCTCGCCCTCCTCAAAAAGCCCTTTGGTCGTTCCCGTCGCAGCCGCCACATGACCACCGGCGGATCCACCACCAGCCGCGATTTTCCCGGGATCAATTCCCAACTCCTTGGCATGCTCTCTCACCCAGCGAATCGCGGAATTTCCATCCTTCACACATTCAAGAGGAGATGTCTTGTGACGACTCTTCACCCGATATTCCGCCGAAATCGCAACCATGCCCCGCGAAGCCAGATGCCCGCTCTGCGGGTAGAACTGTGAAGGCGAACCACCATTCCATCCACCTCCAAAGAAGAAGACAATCGCCGGGCGTTGATCCTCTGCCTTGTGACCTTCTGGATTGAAGATATGCAATTTCAATTCATGCCCGCCCACCTTCTTATAGGTCTTCTCGATATCAGGCTTCGGCGCTGCCAGCACCATCCCGGCGAGGGCAAGAAATAGAAAAAATGATTTCATCATCATCCCTCTACGGATTGAAGGTGCCACTTCTTGAAGCTTTTCTGCCAATCCCTATCTTAAAGTCATGCCGGAAAGGAAAACAGTCGATCCCTACCAAACTCCCGGCTCAATTAAAGATGCTACCTCTGCCATCCTCATGATCCCCGACAGGCGAGGAACCTTCGAGCCACAAGGGGGTGAAAAATGAACTCCGGGTATGAAGTTGCGGTCATCGGTGGAGGCAGTGCCGGACTGTGCGCAGCCCTGGCAGCGGCACGCCGGGGCACAAAGACGGTTCTCATCGAGCGATCCACGAAACTCGGCGGAATGGGAACCCAGGCCCTCGTCCACACTTTCTGCGGACTCTATGAACCGGATCTTTCAAAGCCACCCCGCCTCGCCAACGCAGGGCTTCCCACCCAAATCGAGCGCGAAATGCGTCGGCTCACCCATCAAACAGAGCCCACCCGGATGGGGAAGCTCTACGTCCTCCTTCAAGATCCTTCGCATTTCGATGCTCTCTCCAAAGAGCTCGTCGAAGCTGAGGAAAATCTCACCGTCCTTTTCGAAAACACCTGTGAGGACATCCGGCAATGCCACCACTTCGAAATCAAAACCAACAACCACTGCTTCACCGCAAACAGTGTCGTCGATACTTCGGCCGATGCCGTCGTCGCGGGTTTCCTAAAAGCCACCCGCCTCAAATCCGACACTCCCCAAAAGTCAGCCTACATCTTCTCTCTCCAAAACGTGGCAGAGGAAGCGAGGGAGGAATCCTTTAAAATGCGACTGGCCCTGGATCTCGTTCGCGCCGTGCAAGCCGGGATCCTGCCACCCGAAATTCTGGGCGCGGCCTCGCGAGCGTCCACCCTCGAAGGGGAAATTTACTTCACCATTGATCTCGACGAGCCGGACCATGGACCTGCTCTGGCGACAGATCTTGTCGCCTTTTTGAAGGCACATTCTCCTCCATTTCAAAACGTTCCCGCACCCATTTTCCCGGATGTCCCCGGCGTTCGCGAAACTTATCGTTGGTTGGGGAAGCACGTTCTCACTCAAGAAGACCTCATCGAGGGGAAGAGCTTCGAGGACACCATCGCCAAGGCCGCGTGGCCCATCGAACTTCGTGAAACAATCAAAGGCCCCCGCTTCACTTACTTCAAAAATCCCCGCTCCTCCGACATCCCCCTGCGGGCTTTGATGAGCGAAGAAATCCCCGGCATCTTCTTCGCAGGCCGCTGTCTCTCGGCGACCCACGAAGCCCTCGCCTCGCTGCGTGTCATGGGCACCTGCTTCGCCACCGGTCAGGCCGCAGGCCTCGCCGCTTCATTGCATGCCCGCGGTGTCACCCCCACCGCCGAACTCGTCAAGGGTGAGATAGAACACCTGTGAGACATCTTTCCGCCAAATTCTTCGCAAAAAATCGCAATGATTTTACCGGGCCTTCCAAACCGGGATCTCCTTGCGGGGATGCTCTTTCATCCGCGCCGTCCCCTGCCAGGTGAGCCAGGCAATCACCCCCAGGGAAATCAAAATTCCCATCCATGACATTAAACGTCCAATCCAAAACTCCCGCGGCGGCTCGTAGCTCGTCAAAGCCGGGCTTCGCTCTTCAACAAAGGGAATGGGATTTCTCTTCGGCTCTCTCTTCGGAAGTTGCAACTGCCTGACTGCCAGCCCCTCCAATAGCTTTCGCGCCTCCGCCGTGGCACTCCGTCCCGCCCCGGGAGGTCGTCGTCCTGCCCAGTCATCGAACCAACAACCATAATCGATGGAGAAAAGTGCATGAAGGTGATCGTCCGGAGTCCTCACCGTCAGGATATGGTCCGGATGAAAGTCAACCGCATTGGCCTGTTCACCGAGGTCCTCCAGGAGCGCGTGAAACTGTTTTCCGAGCATGCGAATCTCCTTCTCCGCCACCTTTTGTTCACTCAGAGGTTTGCCATCCATCCACCTGCTGGTCACCCAGGGACAGCCATCCTCATCATCCTGACCACCATCGATGACTTTCCGGAGAGATACGTGGTTCAGCGACTGCAGTTTGGCGAGAGCTTGATCAAAAACTCCCGCCGTCCGGAGCCGGCCGGCGGCATCCGGCGCCAGCCGTAAACGAGTCAATGCCAGCGGCGTTCCATCTTTCGCCAACGCCCGATAAACTGCCGTTTCAGAGGTTTGGCTCACAAGGTCCTGAACTTGGAAGTGGCTCGGCATCATTTTAACAATGAGGGGTTACGTAAAGTATCCTCCAGTCCTTCCGTTCGTGCCAGAAAACCTTTTGACAAAGATGTCAAATTCCCACCGATGGACGAACCGGGCCCCTTCCGATACAATGGCCTCATGCAAGACCTCCTTCAGGAAATCTCCCTTCTTTCCTCCGCCTCAGCCACTCTCGATTGGGATCAGGAAACCTACGCCCCGTCCCAATCGGTGGCCCACCGCGCCAAGCAACTCGCTTACCTTCAGGGACGTATCCACAAACTCCAAACATCCGGGGCCTTCCGCGACGGCCTTGCCTCGCTCGACCCCGCCAACCAACGCGAACTCACCCACCGCTACGAACGCGCCACCAAACTCCCGCAGGAACTCGTCGAGCGCGACTCCGAAACCTCCTCCCTCGCCAAAGCCGCTTGGTCCGAAGCCCGCGAAAAGAACGAATTTAGCACCTTCGCCCCCCACCTCACCAAGCTCCTCGAGATCGCCCGCGTAAAAGCCGACCACTGGGGCTTTGAGGACGAACCCTACGACGCCCTCCTCGCCGAATACGAACGCGGAGCCAAAACCCGCGAGGTCGCCGCACTCTTCGACTCCATCGACACCGAACTCGCCCAAATCGCCGCCGCGGCCGTCGAGGCTTCTTCATCCATCCCCGTCGACTTTCTCCACGGCCCCGCTCCCCTCCACGCCCAACAAACCCTCAACCTTGAAGTCGCCGAATCCCTCGGCTTCGATTTCTCCCAAGGCCGTATCGACACCACCGCCCACCCCTTTTGCACCACCCTCGGCCCCGCCGACGTCCGTCTCACCACCCGCTATGAAGACCACGACTTCGCCTCCTCCCTCTTCGGCGTGATGCACGAAACCGGCCACGGCCTCTACGAGCAAGGCCTCCCCGCCTCCGATTTCCACCTCCCCTCCGGCCACGCCGTCTCCCTCGGCATCCACGAATCGCAATCCCGTCTCTGGGAAAACCACGTCGGCCGCTCCCGCCCCTTCTGGGAAAAATGGTATCCACGCGCCCAGGAACTCTTCCCCCACCTTCAAGGCATCTCACTCGATGCCTTCCTCCCCGCCGTCAACCGCGCCGCCTATTCCGCCATCCGCGTCGAGGCCGATGAAGCCACCTACGACCTCCACATCCTCCTCCGCTTCAAACTCGAACGAGCCCTCCTCGCCGGCGAACTCGAAGTCGCCGACGTCCCCGCCGCCTGGAATGAATCCTTCGAAAAACTCTTCGGCTTCCGTCCCAAAAACGACACCGAAGGCTGCCTCCAGGACATCCACTGGTCCATGGGAGGCCTCGGCTACTTCGCCACCTACTCCCTCGGCAACATCAACTCCGCCCAACTCTTCGAAGCCGCCCAAAAAGACCCCGAAGTCTCCTCCGCCTTTGCCAAAGGCGACTTCCTCCCCCTCCTTGCCTGGATGCAAAAAAACATCCACCGCCACGGCTCCACCCTCTTCCCCCAAGATCTCATGGAACAAGCCACCGGCTCCAAAACCGACCCCGCCCCCTACTTAAAACACCTTCGCAGCCGTTTCATCCGCTAAACTCACCACCCCCAAAATCCCGCCCAAAGTGCCCGGTAGGGGTATCAGCGCGAGTCATTCCCAACCAATGCCAAAACCCATTCGCCCATGGTATTGGCCTGAAAAAGGCCAACCGGAAAGAACCGAGCCCTTCACCTGGATCGTGAAAGACGTCATCGCGGCTTCTTGGTGGCCGGACCCATACGTCTTCGACATCTATGCCAAAGAAAAGGTCCGTGCCGTCGTCAACTGCTGCGAGTTCGACAATCGTCGGGATGTCCCTGATCAGTTCGCCTATCACCACATCAACGTCCCCGACTACGGCGTGCCCGCCGATGACCAGATTGAAACCTTCCTCAATCTCATGGACCGGCACCATCGTGACAAAGAACCCGTCGTCATCCATTGTGTCGCAGGCTGTGGCCGAACCGGGCAATTCATCATCGCCTGGTGCGCCAAAGCCGGCTTCATCCCAAAGGGCACCGACCCCGTCGATTGGATCCGGGCGAAACGCAAATGCTGTCTGGAAACCGGAGCCCAGATCAACTGCGCAAAAAGACTGACCAGGAAATTCCGGACTTCCGGGTAGAATCCGGTCTTTGAGTCCGTTCACAACGCTTGGGCTGTCCCGACGTCCGGGATGTCGTTTGTTTCTGGCAATCGCAAGTGTCTGTCACCAAACCGGCTCACATGAATTTGATCCTGTTCATTCAGTCGGTGCCTTCACTGTGTGAACCCAATCAAGAAATTTTTTGTGTTGGTCGGCTTGGAAACGGTTGATGTCATCCGGAGCGTGCCAGGAAATCGTGTCCCTCCCTTCCTTCAGACGCCCGATCGTTTCGGCCACAGCCTCGTGATCCGCAAAACGATCGCGTCTGGGCGTCACCAACAGGCAGGGCTTGCGTGCGGCGAGCTGCAGGATGTTGTGGTAATCCAGCGGCAGCTCATTTTCCCGGCCTTCGTAAAGCCCGAGGCGTGGCACCAGCGCGTGCAGTTCCCAGAGGCGTCTATTTGATCCATTACGCATCGGTGTCCAACCGCTAAAGCAGGCAAATCCGGCCACTCCATTATCCAGCGCTGCGGTATACATCGCGGTCATCGCGCCCACGGAATATCCAAGAAGAAAGACCCGCTTGGCATCCAGCTTCGGAATCGCAGATTGGGTGGCACCCCGACCCTCGACCGCGAAGGCCACGGCCGCTCTGGCATCCCGAACCATCCGGCCAAGCCGGGACCATTTGGGATTCCGGTCGTAAAATGTCGTTCCCTCCAGCAGGCGCAAGCCGAAGCCACATTGGTCGTAGGCGATGACCGCAAACCCTTCCTGTGCCAGGCGGTGGTAAACGGTTGTACCCTGCACGCCATATCCTTCGTTGTAGCCACTGTGATACGAGAGGGGGTGCAACCAGACCACAACCGGTGCCGGCTCCGTAAGTCCCGCCTTGAAATACAAATTTCCGCGAACTCCGTCACCAAAACGAATGGGGACCCGGCGGACATCTTTGGGCATCCAGCGATCGTGGGTCATCAGGCTGGATTCCTCTTTCGTGAGGAATTCCGGCTGATCGACCTTGGGCAGCGATTTCGGAGCCTCTCCCAGAACCCAGTTCAACCGGTCGTGGATCGCATCGCTCCGGTCGCTTGCCAGCCCGGCGGCGTCTTGCCGGGCCCGCCACACCTCCCAGTCAAAGTCATGCAGCAGATGCTCCGGGAAATCTTGCGAACGAGCCGGGCCGCGGCCGAAGGAAAGGTCGATCCAATCAAGGTTGCGTTTGCGATCCGCGGCCGGGATTCGCTCCGGGCCCACCGAGCCATGGCCGCCGGATCGATAGTCAACGCGGAGGTTTTCTTCGGCCTTGAGGAACCGATAGACGCTTCGTCCTTCCAGGTAGGCCTTTTCGGTGGCGAAGGTCGGCTCGGAACCGTCGTTGTGCGCGGTGTGAACCAGACATCGCCGCGGTGCGATCAAGGCATACCACCCGTGCGCGTCGATGGGCAATTCGTGTTCGCGTCCTTGATAAGCACGCAGCGAGGGCAGAAACCACTGCCCGGGAAAATCGGTGGGATCTTCGGCAAAGGTGTTGCGGCTGGTGAGCCGATAGGGGGAGGAACCCGGTGAGCCGGGACTGCGGGCCACGACACAGGTGATCCGGGAATCGAGAGCCGCGGCGATCAAGGCCTGTTTGCCATAGCGCGAGAATCCCATGATGGCAATGTGCTCCGGCTCGATGCGCACCACGCTCTTTTCACTAAGCAAGTAGTCGATACAGCGGCTCGCCAGCCAACCCTTGGTGCTGATCTCGGTCCAGGTCGCTTTCGGATATTCGCGGCGAAAGGTCTCCCACACCTTTTCATAGCCCGGGTAGTCCGGTTCCCGGTGATGGCTGTCGACGCCGGGAAACAGGCAGACCGCATAGCCGCGGGCCAGCGCGTCTTTCGCCCACAAGCGCTGGTAGTCTTTGGGCGCTGTCAGCAGAAGTGGAAACGGCCCTTCCCCCGGCGGGGTCCAGATCGCCATTTCGAAAGAGGCCCGCTTGGGCGTGGTCCAGGTGAGGCGGATCCGTCTTCGCCTCGAACCGTCCGCCTGCCTTTCATCCGAAACCACCCCGGCGTCGGCCATCTGCGGCACTTCGGAGGGAAAGGTGCCGATGAAATGGGTCATGAGCAGGGAGCGGATTTCCTGCCGTCGCTTCATCCAATCTTCCGGCGTCTTCACCCCCCGACCATCGAGAAATTCGAGCAGGGGCGGGAGACCCTGCCGGGCGTAGGGCCGCTTTTCCGCTTTCGCGAGCGGAGAAACGAGCACGGCGAGAACAAGCGGGAGAAATCTCACGAGTCACTCCGTGGTAAAGCAGCTCGTAGGGAGACCTTCACCATTCACAAGATTGGCACCCTCCGGATTGGCGGCCCAGGCATAACGTGCTTTGACAGGCTCCTTGAGATCATCATGCCAAAGAATCACTTTGTCGTGATCAATCGTGGCCTTGGCCCAATGCCACTTGCCATCGACACCGGCGATTTCAAATCGCTGAAGCTCTTTCCCGTCGCGGGACTTCAAGCCATCGGCATGGTCGAAGGAAACAATGATCTTACCGTCCTTCTTCTCCATCCCGGAATAAAGCGGTCCGGACATCACGATCTTTTTGTTGCCGTAGTCCTGCACCAAGGCCCAGCGGGCGAGTCGATCACCCACATCGTGCTTATTCTTGGGGTGAATGTCCCTGGCCGCGCCGATGTCATTGATCACGGCCATTCCGCTCTTCGGGATGGACTTCAGTGCGCGACGCATTTCGTCCTGCACCACCACCCAGTCACTCTCAATGCCGGGCTCTTTGGTCGGCTCGCGGAAGTTGGCAAGCTGAACCCAGTAGAAGGAAAGGTCGTGACCCCAGCGCTGACGCCAATCAGCCACCATGCAGCCCATGAGTTCCTCATACTGTCCGGCCGTGCCCCGGTTGGCATTGGATTCGCCCTGATACCAAATGGCCCCGCGATTTCCGTATCCCACAATGGGGGCGATCATCCCGTTATAGATGGTCGACGGCATGCTGGGATTCTTCCCCGGATCAACGCCCTTGCGGGGACCTCTGGGCTGACGCCCCTTTTTGTCTTTCTTCCACTGCGCAATCTTATCCTCGTAGATCTTCTGCTGTTTCTGAAACTCCGCCTCCGCCTTGCCGGGGTCATAAGCCGAAATAGCTTTGGCCTTGTCCTCGAGCAGGGTTTTGCCTGCCGGGAGTTCTCTTAAGGCTTCCTCACTGGTGAAGGCCTGCACCGGCTTTCCTCCCCAGGCACATTCCACAACTCCCACGGGCACACCGAGCTCGGCGCGAAGACGTTTCGCAAAGTAATATCCCACCGCCGTGAAGCTCCCGGTATTGGCCGGTTCGGTTGATTTCCAGGAACCCTGCCAATCCTTCTGCGGCTTGTTCTCGGCAACATTGGCGGAAACATAAACCCGGAGAAGGGGATCATTTGCTTTCGCAATCTCCTCCTTGGCGTTGTCACTGCTCGAGACGCGCCACTCCATATTCGATTGGCCCGATGCCAGCCAGACCTCGCCGACGAGGACATTTTGAATCACCTTGCTTGCGCCGGGAACCTCAACGGCAAGAGTGCTGCCCTCTGCCGTCGCCTTCAGTCCTTTCAAATCAACATGCCAGTCGCCATTCTGGTCGGCCTTGGTTTCATGGGTTTTTCCTGAAAAAACCACCTTCACAGGAGCATTGGCATCCGTCCACCCCCAGATGCGGGCAGTGGTATCCCGCTGCAAAACCATCCCGTCGGAGAAGATTTGAGGGAGCTTGAGACCCGCAAGCGAAGGAAGAGCCGTGAGTATGAGAGCAATTAGGATATTTTTCATGGATGAAACGATGCGTTGCATACGAAACCAACCACCCCAGTCTTTCCGCTTGTCTTCTTGCGCTGGAGAAAAGGGGACTCCATCTTTTCGGCATGAGGCATCCTTTCATCATTTTCGCCGCACTCCTTCATTCTCTGGCAGCTGCGCTCATCCCGGCGCCCCGTCAAATCGAACCCGGTTTCGGGGAGTTGATCGTTGATGTTCAAACCACGGTCATCGCACCCGGGAACCTCGCAAACCACGCCGGGATCCTGACCAAGGCTCTCCAAAAAACCACCGGCTACCTTCATCGCTCCCGCACCCCCGCCCAGATCGGGCGCATGAAAATCAAACGCGCCATCCGGTTGGGCCTCGCCGATTCCGGAAAAGAAGGCTTTTACCATCTCGAGATCACTCCCGGGGGCGTCACCATCACCGGCAGTGATCCCGCCGGCCTGATGCACGGCGTGCAGACATTTGTGCAACTTCTCCCGGTCGCAAAAGAACCCTTCCCTCGTGTCCTCATCCCGGCCCAGACCATTGAGGACTGGCCCGAAACCAAGCGCCGCATTTTCCACCTCGACCTCAGTGCACACCTTTTCCCCACCACGGATCTCAATTTACTCATCGACTGGCTCTCATTCCACAAAATCAACGAACTCCACCTCCAACTCAATGGCGATCACGGATGGCGCATGGAAAGTTTGAAATTCCCGCGACTCCACGAAGTCGGGAGCATCAGGCCTTCAACGCCCCCCTATGGAGACCCCACCGGAAGCGACTCCACCGAATACGGAGGATATTACACCCAGGAGAATCTCAAGGAACTCGTCGCCTATGCCGCCTCCAAACAGATCGAACTCGTCCCCGCTTTCACCTTCGTCTCCGGAGCCTCCTCCCTCATTGCCGCCTACCCCGAACTCGGGAAAGAAGCGGTGACAGTGGCCGCAACGTGGGAGAAGCGTGCGGTTGGCGTCAGGCAAGACGAAAAAACGCTTCAGTTCATCGACGATCTCTTTGCCGAAGTTGCCACCATCTTCCCCTCAAAAAATATCCGCGTCGAAGGCAGGGACGACAACTTCCACAAGCAGCTGGCAGTCCTCCTCGCCCAAAGAAAAAAGGAGCTCTTCGAAAGCCACTCGATCCCCACTTCCGACTTCTCAGTCTACGGCCGCCCCAGGGACGCCGAGCTTCTTCTCTCTCCCAAACTGGAGGCGGAAAACGGCTTCAATCCGATCCATGAAGTCTACCAATTAAAATCTGCCACAGTTGCGCAAGCTTCTCTGCGGACGCAATACGTCCCGGACTTTCCCAAGCTCCAGCACCTTGTCTTTCCCCGTCTCGCGGCCTTCGCGGAAGCCACCTGGCGACCTGCCGGGGAACTGGATTACCCGGATTTTCGGACACGACTCGACGAACTCGCCGCTCGTTACCCCTTGATGCAGATTTACGCCGCCACGGCATACGACCCACCTGTCGGAGCTCTTGGCGGAACCAGGATCACGACTCCCATTGCGGCGCGGGACCTTCATCAACCCGATTCCATCTTTGATGGGAAAGATGACTCTTTCTTCTGGGCTGCGGAAGGACTGAAAAAAGGGGATCATCTCACTCTTGAATTTCCCTGGCCTGTCTCTGGCGATGTGACCGTCGCCACGGGCCGGGCCGGCGGCGCAGGCGGGGATGCCCCGGGCACCCTGATCGCGGGCGTCCTCGATCTCTCTCCGGATGGCCGGGAATGGGACGCCGCCACGGAATTCTTCGATGGCCTTGCCGCCGTGACCGTCCCCGAAGGCACCCGGTTCGTTCGCCTTCGGGCCACCGCCCCGCAGGACGACCCCCTCGTCCTCCATGACGTCACCCTCTCCGAACCTCTCCTCATGCCCGTCCACGAGGAAAGCCGGGAAATTGAAATTCCCATCACCAAGGAAAAAATCCAACTCACGTTTAGAGCCGACTTTGGGGAATTCCCCGAACTGCGGGACGAAATTACCGTGATTCGACGCACTTTTTTTGCCGAATGGCTCTCGCTTGCAACCAGACTGGGGCTGGCACATGACCCCAAAACTCCTCGCGATTTTGTGGTCAAAGCGGGCGAACCGGGAAAGCTGACTCCGGAAGAAGCCCGGACTTGGACGATCAAACAACTCGTTCCCCGGATTCAAAATTACCCCGTCACGGCCCCGCTCTGGTTCGTCACTGGAATGAGTTCCAGGCTATGCGGCGAAGTTCCCGCCAAACCGGATCGTAAAAGGAACCTCGACGGTGGTCCCGAAACCGCCGCGTTTCTCGACTGGATCGCGAAGAGAAATGGCGAAGAGGTTCTCATGGCCATATCCCAGGATTGTCGCGCGGAGAGATACCGGCTCTCTGCCTGGAAGACTTTTACCAAAAGCAGCCTCGAAGAACTTTCAGCACAGTATCAGGCCCAAAAGTAGGCTTTCCGAAACTCCTATGGCAGTTACCGCCGAAACTCATTGACGGATGCCGGGGATAACGCTTTCCTAGAGAGTATTTTAAAAAAATCATGATACATCTAAAAGCGAAACATAATTCAATCTCGGCGATTCTCGGCTGCTCGGCCGCCCTGCTGGGATCCGCCTCGGCACAACTCCTTCTTGATGAAAACTTTGACATCAACGATGGTGGATTTGTGCAAGAAGCAACCGGCAATTCTCCAATTCCAGCGGTTTACAGTGCCGCAAGCGGAGCCTGGTCAATCGAGGGTGATGACAC